>WNGH01005155.1_pt1 | contig 12448 bp, 9 predicted proteins | sample 5400631 | NCBI WGS metagenome assembly WNGH01 (sample SAMN13153373, study PRJNA577476) | soil metagenome | isolation source: 115 cm soil or saprolite under Garry oak tree replicate 1 | place: USA:California | collected 2016-06-15 | reverse complement strand
TCGAGATCCGGTGCACGTGGGTGTCGACGCAGATGCCCGGCTTGCCGTAGCCCATCGTGACGACGAGGTTCGCGGTCTTGCGCCCCACGCCCTTGAGGGTGAGGAGCGCGTCGATCTCGTCGGGTACCTCGCCCCCGAAGCGAGCGAGCAGATCGCGGCTGATGCCCAGCACGACGCGCGCCTTCGTCCGGTAGAAGCCGACCGGGTAGATGAGCCGCTCGATCTCGCGCGGCGTGAGTCGCAGCATCGCCCGCGGCGTGTCGGCGCGCGCGAAGAGGCGCTCGGAGGCCGGGCCCGTCGTCGTGTCCTGGGTACGCAGCGACAGGATGCAGGCGATGAGCACCCGGAACGGATCGCGGTCGCGGTCGGCGATGACGGCGAGCGCGGTGGGGTTCCAGCGCGGCGCCGTGCGCCGGAGCCGCCGGATGACCTCGGCGATCACTCCTTCTTGCCCTTGATGGAGTCGAGCAGCTCGCGGGCGCGCGGGACATCCTTGACGGTCCAGTCGGCGACGATGGTCGGGGCCGGCTCGTCGAGAACGCGCCGCAGCTCGCGCCGGGCCTCGGCGTACCGCCCGTTGGTGATGTGCACCTGCGCGAGGTCGACGCGGGCCACCGTATACCGGGGGTCGATCTCGAGCGCCTTTCTGAAGTGCGCCTCGGCCTTTTCGCGATCGCCACCGAAGAGCGCGGGTACACGGAGAAAGACGTTGCCCGCGAGCGAGTGCGCCCGGACCGAGCGCGGCTCGAGCGCGAACAGGACGTCGATCTCCTCGCGGATCGTCGGGAGCAGGAACATGGACCGGAACATGCCCTTGGCCTGACCCCACCGGCCCGTGTTGATCGCGTACCAGAGGTGCGCATCGTGATTCTTCGGCGCCAGCTCGATGGCCCGCTGCGCCACCTCGCGCCCGCGGCCGTAGGCGGCGAGCTTCGCCTCGACGGTCGTCGCGCGCAGATCACCCTGGAGGTAGCACACGTAGGCGAGGTAGACCATCGTGTCGACCCGTCGGTCGGCGGCGAGCGCCGACTCGAGGAGATCGCGCGCGCGGTCGAGGCGCGTGACGTCCTCGTGGTATCGAGCCACGAGAGCCTTCGCCGCGTCCACCGGGGTCTCGCCGCGCGCCGCCACCGCGAGCCAGAGCGTGAGGACGATCGCGAGGGCCGGCGCATAGCGCGCGCGCCGGAGTCTCGCCGCGCGTGCCGCCGGTGCTCCCCGGTCAGGCATCCGGGGGAGATGGAGCGGCGAGGGCGAGGATCGCGCGGAGCCGGTCGGGGACGGCCGTGGCCGGCTCGTGAGCGAGCGATTCGGCGGTGGCGAGGAGGATCCAGGCGAGCGCGTCGTCGTCGAGGTGGAGCCGCGCGGCGTGGGCACCGCGCGTCCGTGCGAGCCCGTCGCGCAGGACGAGACGCAGCTGCTCCCGCGCCCACGCCAGCGCCAGCGAGGCCGTCTTGTCGCCGCGGCTCCGGAGCCAGACCTGAAACACCGCGCGCGGCAGCGGCGCGGCCGGGCCGTGGGCGGCGGCGAGCGCGCGCAGGGCCGCCTCGAGCGGCAGGCGGTCGAGGTCGCGGGCGAGCGCCAGGAGACGCGACTCGGCCTCGGTCGGCCGGGTCGCCGGGCGCGCACGGCGCTTGGCGGGTCGGGAGCGTCCCCCGCGGCTCGTCGGGTGTCGCGCGCGCGCCATCGCGCTAGACGATATCAGAGACGGGCGGCCGGAGAGCCGCCGAGGCGCTACTCGTAGCGCAGAGCCTCGATCGGATCCAGCCGAGCGGCCTTACGCGCGGGGTAGAAGCCGAAGAAGACCCCGATCGCCGCGGCGAAGCCGAACGCGATGACGATCGACTCGGCCGAGATCAGCGTGCGCCACTCGGCGAAGTAGCTGATCGCGTGCGAGCCGCCCAGGCCGACCGCGATGCCGATGATCCCGCCGATGAGTGACAGCGTCACCGCCTCGACGAGGAACTGGGTCAGGATGTCTCGGCCGCGCGCGCCGACGGCCATCCGCAGACCGATCTCGCGCGTCCGCTCGGTGACCGAGACGAGCATGATGTTCATGATGCCGATGCCTCCGACGAGCAGCGAGACGGACGCGATCGCGGCGAGCAGGTAGGTCATGACCCGCGACGACTCCTCCTGTGTTCGAACGAGCTCGGAGAGGTTCCGGAGCCAGAAGTCGTCGTCCTGGCTGGGCTGGAGGCGGTGACGCTGGCGCAGGAGCGCCCGGATCTGCTCCTCGGCCTCTGACATGTCCTCGTCGGGGCGGACCTTCACCGAGATGCCGCCGATGGCGCGCGCGTTCGCCTGGCTCGCGCCGAGGACCTTCTTCTTCGCCGTCGTCAGCGGGATCAGGATGATGTCGTCCTGGTCCTGGCCCCAGGAGTTCTGCCCCTTGCGGTCGAGGAGCCCGATGACGGTGAAGGGGACCTTCTTGATGCGGATGATCTGGCCGAGCGGGTCCGCGTCGCCGAAGAGGTTGAGCGCCGTCGTCTGCCCGAGCAGCGCGACCTTGACCGCGCCGTCCACGTCCTCGCTGCCGATCGGGCGGCCCTCGATCACTTCCCAGTCGCGCGCCTCGAAGTACTCCGGGGTCATGCCCAGGATCCCCGTCGCCCAGTTGAGGTTGCCGTAGACGACCTGGGCGTTGCCGCGCGTCGACGGTGCGGCGACCTGCACGGCCGGGATCTCGCGCGCGATCGCGGCGGCGTCGTCCTCCGTGATCGTGAGCTGGCTGCCCATGCCGAGCCGGACGCCGGCGGCGTTCGTGCTGCCCGAGAGCACGATGATGAGGTTGGCGCCCAGCGACTGGATCTGCTCGGCGACGCGGGCCTGCGCGCCGGCGCCGACCGCGATCATCGCGATCACGGCCCCGACGCCGATGATGATGCCGAGCATCGTCAGCGCGCTGCGGAGCTTGTTGACCCGTAGCGAGCGGACGGCGATGCGCATGGACTGCAGCGGGTTCACGCGGCCGCGTCCTCCTCCTCGGCCGGCAGCGCGGCGAGGGCCGCGGCGGCGTCGAGGGGTTTCTCGGCGCGGCGGTCCGTCATCAGCCGGCCGTCGCGGAACAGGAGCATACGGCTCGCGTAGGCCGCGATGTCGGGCTCGTGCGTGACGAGGACGATCGTGAGCCCCTCCCGGTTGAGCCGCTGGAGGAGCGCCAGGATCTCGACGCTCGTTCGCGTGTCGAGGTTGCCCGTGGGCTCGTCGGCGAGGATCATCGCCGGGTCGTTCACGAGTGCCCGGGCGATCGCCACGCGCTGCTGCTGGCCGCCCGAGAGCTGGCTCGGATGGTGTCCCTCGCGGTCGGCGAGGTTGACCGCGGCGAGGGAGGCGCGCGCGCGCTCCCGTCGCTCGCGCGCGGTCAGGCCCGCGTAGAGCAGCGGCAGCTCGACGTTCTCGAGCGCCGTGGTCCGCGGCAGCAGGTTGAACATCTGGAAGACGAAGCCGATCTTGGCGTTGCGGATCAGCGCGAGCTCGTCGCGCGAGAGGCCCGCGACGTCGCGTCCGTCGAGCAGGTAGGAGCCCGCGGTCGGCGTGTCGAGACAGCCGAGGAGATTCATGAACGTCGACTTGCCCGAGCCCGACGGGCCCATCACCGCGACGAAATCGCCGCGCTCGATCGCGACCGTCACGCCGCGGAGCGCGTGCACCGTGTGCGGGCCCAGGTGGTAGTCCTTGACGATCCCCCGGGTCGCGACGATCGCGTCGGCGCTCATCGAGTCGCCTACAGCCTGAGGCGCGGGCCGCCGGTCGTGCCCGGCCGCGCGGCGCCCGTGAGGCCGACGATGACCTCCTGGCCTTCCTTCAGATCGCCCGCGAGCACCTCGGTCGACGTCCCGTCGGTGATGCCGAGCGTGAGCGTCACGGCGGCGGGCTTGCCGTCGGGGCCGACGATCCAGGCGCGGCCCGAGAGCCCCGTGCGACGGTCGCCGCCGCCGGCGCTCTCGTCGTATTTGGCGCGCTGCTCGGCCGTGAGGATCTCGCGAATCTTGGCTCGGGTCGCCTCCCGGATCCGCGCCCCCCGCATCTGCCGCTCCTGCGCCGACACCCCCTGGAGCGCCTGACTCTGCTCGCGGCTCTCGAGGAGAATCGGGTCCAGCTTCTTCTGCTGCTCGTCGGTGAGGTTGAGGCTCTTGACGAGGCGCTCGCGGATCTGCTCGAGCGACTGTTGCGCGCCGCCGGCCGGTGGTGTCGCGCTCTGTCCCGGCGCCACCGGTCCCGGCGGCGCCTCGCCCGGCGGCCTGAACCGAAGCGCCGAGTTCGGCACCATGAGGACGTTCGTCTTCTGGGCGACCGTCACCTTCACGTTCGCCGTCATGCCCGGCAGCAGCCGGCGGTCCGCGTTGTCGACGGCGACGATCACGGTGTAGGTGACCACGTTCTGCACGATCTGGGGCGCCTTGCGCATCTGCGTCACCAGACCCGCGAAGGTGCGTCCCGGATACGCGTCGACGGTGAACGTCGCCCGGTCACCCTCTTTCAGCCGGCCGATGTCGGCCTCGTCGACGCTCGTTTCCACCTGCATCTTGCTCAGGTCCTCGGCGATCGTGAAGAGCACCGGCGCCTGGAGGCTCGCCGCGACGGTTTGTCCGACGTCCACCGCGCGCGAGACGACGACACCGTCGACCGGGGCGGTGATCCGGCAGTGATCGAGGTCGAGCTGCGCCTGGCGGAGGGCGGCGTCCTTCTGCTGGACCTGGGCCCGCGCCGATTCGAGCATCGCCTGGGTCACCTTGAGCTGGGCCGCCGCGGACTGGATCCCCGCGCCGAGCGCCTCTTCCTTCGCCTTGCCCGACTCGAACTGGGCGATGGCGGCGTCGTAGGTCGCCTGGGCAGTGTCGTCGTCGGCTTTCGCGATCAGCTCGCGAACGAACAGCTCCTTCTTGCGATCGCGATCCCGCCGGGCGTCGAGCATCGTCACCTGGGCCTTGGCGGTCAGCGCCTTCTGCTCGGCCAGCGCGCCGCGCGCGTTCTCGACGTCCGCGCGCGCCTTCTCGATCTGCGCCTGCTGGTTGAGGACCGTCGCCTTCGCCGATTCGACGTCGGCCCTGGCCTGCGCCACCTTTGCCTCGAAGATCTCGGGGTCGATACGGGCGACGAGCTGACCCTTCCGGACGACGGAGTTGAAGTCGACGAGCAGCTCCTTGATTTGGCCGGAGACCTGGCTGCCCACCTGGACGTTGATGACCGCGTTCAGGTTGCCGGTCGACGACACCGCCGCGGAAAGGGGACCACGCTCGAGTCGGGTGGTCCGGAACTTGGGCTGGCTGCCGCGGCTCTGGGTGTAGAGATAGCCCCAGACACCGAGGCCCACCAGACCCGCCACCACGATCAGAGAGACGACGCGCCGCATCAGTCGCTTAGACGTCACCCATCACCGCGATATTTCTACATCAAATCAGCGACGGCCTACGGCGCGATCGAGGCGGGCCAGGGCGATGCGGTAGTCGGCGAGCGCCTGCGCTTCGCCGTTCAGCGCCTGCGTCAACGCGAGCTGGGCGTCAGTCAGGTCCAGGATCGTGCCGACGCCGGCGTCGAAGCGGCCCTGGGCGAGGCGGAAGTTCTCCTGCGCCGACTCGACGGCCGTCTGCGCGGCCTGGATGCGCTCCGACGCCTCCTGGACCGCGATCTGCGCCGACTCGACGTCCTTGGAGATGTTCAACTCCGTCGCCTTGACGCTCGCGCGGCTGGATTCCGTGTTGGCCTTTGCCTCCTGGTACTTGGCGATCCGATTGCCGCCGTCGAAGATCGACCACGTGAGGTTCAGCGTCGCCGACCACTGCTCGTTGAGGTCCGTGCGCGCGCCGCCGTAGGTGCCCGTGCCCGTGATGTCCGGGAAGAAGTTGCGGAAGGTCTGGCGCTCGCTGGCCTCGCTGGATTCGACGGCCAGTCTGGCCTGCCGGTACTCGGGCCGCTGTCGGAGCGCTTCGTCCATCAGCTTCGGGAACGAGTCGATCGGGGTCGGGGTGTAGACGAGATTGTCCTGGACCTTCAGGGGCCGGTCGGCCTGGAACCCCATCGCGGTGTTCAGCGCGACGATGGCCGTGCGCTCCGCGTTGACGGCGCGAATGAGATCCACCTTCGCGTTGGCGACGTCCACGGCGGCGCGCGCGACGTCCGACTTGGGTCGCGTCCCGACCTCGAAGAAGCCCTTGGCGGACTTGTAGTTCAGCTCGGCGCGCTCGACCGCCTGCTTCTGCACGAGAATGAGCCGCTGGGCGAAGTTGACGTTGGTGTACGCCTCCTTCACCGCCTGGGTGATCAGCTGGCGCTGGAGCTCGATGCCCTCGAGGGCGGACTGGGCGTTCTTCTTGGCGGCATCCGTCGCGGCGATGCTCTTGCCGAAGTCGAAGAGGAGCTGCGACATCGTCACCTGGGCGGCGAAGTTCTCGCCGAAGTCCCGGTTGGTCCTGGACGCGAGGTTGTTGACGATGATGGGGCTCGTCATCGTCTGGGAGGTCGAGTTGCCGATGATACTTTTGCTCCGGGTCGCGAACACGTTGCCCGTGAGCTGGGGCAGTAGCGGTGAGAGCGCCTGGTTGACCCTATAGCGCGCCGCGGCATAGTTGGCGAGCTGCTGCAGGATCAGCGGCTGCTGCTCCAGGGAGATGGCCACGGCCTCGTCCAGCGAGAGGACAGGCGCCGTAGCGGCCGGTGGACCGGTCGGCGCCGGGGCCGGCGGGGCCTGCTGCGGCGCTGGCTGGGGCGGTTGGGGTGGAGGAGCTTGCGCCGAAACCGAACCGGGAAGCACGCCGAGCGCGACGGTCGCGGCGACAGCCGCGAGGAGCGAACCGATCCTCATCCGATTCTCCTTATGGTCCTGCCGAGGATATCACGCCGCCCGCGAACGGCCGCGCGACGCTCTCAGACACCTTTTTTCTTCCAATAGGAGCGATTACACACCCACGGCTGCAGAAAAACGGCCTTTATTCGCACCGCTTTAGGATTCAATGAGTCGTGCCGATGCGTCAGAAGCCGCTTGAGGAAGCGCTCCGCGTCAGGATAAAGGCGCTGTCGCGCTGGCTACGAGAACATTCCTCCTGCCAGCGCGACCAGCACCACCTGGACGAGGGGACGGTCGAGCGCGTCTACTGGCACTACGGCTACCTTGTGGCCCTCGCCGACGTTGTACGACTACTTCACGACACCGACGAGGAGAACTAGTAAAACAGCGCCGTGCAACCCGGCACCGGGCAGTCGCAGCGCACGTTCTGCGGTCGCGCCGGATGCAGGATGTTATCGCGCGGCGAGAACGTGTGGTAGAGCCAGCACTCCTTCTCGAAGGCCGAGAGGGCCGACGGCAGGAGGACGTACTGGAAGTGCGAATACTCCCCGACGTGCCGCTTCAGTCTCGCCCTCACATCGTCGTCAGAGCGCCCGATGTACAGAATTTCGAGGTGAGTGCGGTCCAGAATCGACGATGTGCCGAGGGCATAGGCCCCGGGCGTGACGACCGCGATCACCGCGTCAATGGTCCGCGCCGTCAAATCGAACGAGCCGTAGAGTCCTGTCGGAGTTGCCACGCACTTCTCCTCATAGGTTAGGGGTCAGCGTGACATTCCGTCCCATAGCAGCAGTTTGCCCGGTCTGGGCCCCACCTCCTCTCTCTGCCCTGTCCCCACCGCTCTGGCGGACCGCGAATCCTGAGCCCCACGCGAACACCCTATGCTTGCACGGGCACGGTGTCAAGCATAAGGTGATGCTAGGACGGGCACGCATTGACTTTCCCTGCCTGGGCATGTAGGCTCTGTCGGACGGGGAGGGATCATGGCTGACGGGAAGGCGAGTAGGCACGGGCAAGCGCTGGCGGTGCTTGGAGCGGCAAAGGGCGGAGAGGCCAGAGCCGAGGCGCTCACCCCTGAGGAGCGGAGCGCGATAGCACGCTATGCCGCCGAAAAGCGTTGGGCCGGCTCGGCAACTATGGCTAGGAATGCGCTTCCGGTTGAAACCCACGCCGGCGTGCTTCCGATTGCAGACACGCAGATCGGCTGCGGCGTCCTCGACAACGGTATCCGCGTTTTGTCTACTCGTGGTGTCACGCGTGCTTTCGGCGGCAGAAAGACCGGGGCGGGGGCCAAGACTGGCGCAGATTCCAACGGCGCGCCCCAACTTCCTCCCTTTCTGGCCTCCGCTGCCATTCGGCCCTTTATTTCCGATGACTTGCTGGCGCGCCTGATCTCGCCGATTGAGTATCGTCCCAAAGTCGGCGGTCGAAGCGCATTTGGCTACGAGGCCCGTCTCTTGCCTGATATCTGCCGAGTAGTCTTGTCCGCGAGAAGGGCTGGCGCACTCAAGCACAACCAAGCGAAGTACGCCGATGCCGCCGAAACCCTCCTGAATGGCTTGGCGGATGTAGGAATCATCGCGCTCGTTGATGAGGCCACCGGCTATCAAGCCGACCGGGCAAAAGACGAGCTGATGAAGATTCTTGAGGCTTACATCTCCAAGGCGCTGCTGCCTTGGACGCAGCGCTTTCCGGATGATTTTTTTAAGGAACTCTACCGTCTACATGGGTGGCAATTCCGCGAGGGCAACAAGCGCGGCCCTCGCGTTGTTGGGAGACTCATCCGAAAGCTCGTCTATGAGCAGTTGCCGCGAGGGGTCCTGCAAGAATTGGAAGCGAAGAATCCGACGCTACCGAGCGGCTGGAGACGCTATAAGCATCATCAATTTCTCACGCAGGATATCGGTAATCCGCACTTGAATAGTCAGGTCGCATCAGTCATGACGCTCATGCGCGTATCGGATAAGAAGAAGCAGTTTTTCCGCCTGTTCGATAAGGCATTCAGCCCGAACAGTCGCCAACCCGAGCTGCCAGGGCTGTCTGACGACGAGAACGAGTAGTCTGTTAGCGTGAAGAAGCGGGCACACGATAAGCCTGTCTCTTTAACGGGTCTCGACCCGCGAATGGTTCAGCGGCGAATGCTAGACAACGCCAGCCCCGCCCTCCAAGCCGCCTAGGAAGCGGCGCGTCAAAAAGCCTAAATAGCCCGTAGCCTCCCTCCGGCACCGGGTTTGGGTGTGTCAGCGCTACAATCTCGTTTTTTCTTGACCCACGCTAGATTCTGCGTGCTAGAGTGCGCCTCACCACAAGATATGGGGTACCGGCTTCGGTCCGGTAAGGATGGCCTCCGGGGGGCAAGGGTGTTCGGTCCAGCGAAGAGGCGAGCATGAACAGGAATAGAGCCTTTGGTCGGCGAGTGAAGCAGGCGCGCGAAGACTTGTGCATTAAGAGAAGGGATCTAGCCAGACTGAGCGGAATTTCGAGGCAGCGGATTGTCATGATCGAGGCCGGGAGTATTGATGACACCGATCTTGGCGCAGAGGACCTGAGGCAGTTGGCAGAGGCCCTTGGTTTGCCTCTGAAGACGTTGATCGAGGGGGAAGCCGCGCACCCATCCAATCTTCCCGCCGGAATCATTGGGCAACGAGTAAGTGGGCCTGTGGCTCAGTTACCTTTCGATTTCGGTTCCGTTCTCTGCCCGCGTTGTTTTAGTGGCGTAGTGGGCGGGCGTTGCGGGCGTTGCGGTAGCTCAATCGAGTAGAGTTGGATCAGTGTTGAGATCACAACGCCCTAATACTGTTGCCGATGCGCTGGAAGGCTTCGTTCTCAAGGCGAAGACCATAGTCGAGCTGGCTGGGATAAAGGCTCCGCCAGTCGATGTTGCGGCTCTTGCACGAGTACAGGGGATAGGGCGGATAGTAGTGAGGGATCGGTTGGGCGCGTCAGGGCAAATTCGTCGTGAGAACGGGGAGTTGATAATCGAGCTTGATTCGAAGGAACCGCTTGCGCGGCGGAATTTCTCCTGTTGTCACGAGATTGCCCATACGTTCGCTCTCGGCGATCCGGGACAGAAGTTCCGAGAGCCTCTGTCTGCGCCGACCTGCGCGCGCTATGCCCGCGAGGAATATTTGTGCGACCGTGCAGCGGCAGAACTCCTTATGCCGGAGAAACTGTTCGGCCCGACTGCGGCAGGGATTGAACCATCTATGGCTTCGGTAGTTCGCTTAGCCCGCCTATTTCAGTCATCGATCAAAGCAACGATCGTTCGCATCGGACAGTTGAGTGTCTGGCCGACCGTCTTTCTAGTGTGGAAGTTCTCTACCCGAACAGGCTCCACTAAGAAGTTGCGAGTTGCTTGGTCTGTACGACCCGAAGGAGCACGCTGTTTCGTTCCCCGCAACGCAACCGCAGATGCGAATTCCGGCATGTATACGACGTTTATTACCTCTCGTGCGACGGCTGAGACAGAGCGGCTGGACTTGGGCAGCCTTCGTGGGAGCTTTTTTGTCGAAAACAGACGTTTCGGGGATCAGTTGGTCTCCATAGTCCATCATCCGAAGCTGATGTCCGCACCCCGAGGGAGGGCCTGAGATGCAGGCAGACGCAACTTCCGGGAGAAGAGGCTTGGCCAAGCCGGACAGCGCTGCAGCGTCACAAGCAAACTCTGAGACCCGCCCGGCGAAGATTGGCACCTGGACCGAACCCGCCCTGCGCGTGCTTCGAGAGCGCTACCTACTGCGCAAGGACGGCCAGGTGGCCGAGACGCCGGAGGAGATGTGCTGGCGGGTGGCGGTGTCGATCGCCGCGGGTGAGGCTCGGTACGGGCGCAGCCAGGCCGCGGTCCACGAGGTCGCCACGGCCTTCTACGACGTCATGGTCGACGGCTACTTCATCCCCAACTCGCCGACCCTGATGAACGCGGGCAAGGGCAACGGGCTGCAGTACTCGGCCTGCTATGTGCTGCCGGTCGGGGACTCCATGGAGGAGATCTTCGACTCGGTGAAGGCGGCCGCGATCATCCACAAGTCGGGGGGCGGCACCGGCTTCGCCTTCTCCCGGCTCCGCCCGAAGGACGACATCGTGGCCTCCACCGGTGGTCGGGCCTCGGGGCCCGTGTCCTTTCTCAGAGTCTTCAACGGCGCGACCGAGGCGGTGAAGCAGGGTGGTACCCGCCGCGGCGCCAACATGGGCATCCTCCGGGTCGACCACCCGGACGTCCTCGAGTTCATCGACTGCAAGCTCGACGGCGGGATCACGAACTTCAATATCTCCGTGGCGGCGACCGACACGTTCATGGAGGCCCTGGCACGGGGGGAGGACTACGACCTCGTCAACCCGCACACGAAGCACGTGACGGACCGGCTCTCGGCGCGGGAGGTGTTCCAGCGGATGGTGCGGGCGGCGTGGCGGAGCGGCGATCCGGGCATGGTCTTCATCGACCGGATCAACGCGAGCCCGGCCAACCCGACGCCCGATATCGGGATGATCGAGGCGACCAACCCGTGCGGTGAGCAGCCGCTGCTGCCGAACGAGGCGTGCAACCTCGGCTCGCTGAACGTCTCCAAGTTCGCGCGGCGGAGCGAGGACGGGGAGGGCTCGATCGACTGGGAGGAGATGGAGCGGGTGGTCCGACTCTCGGTGCGGTTCCTCGACGACGTGATCGAGATGAATCCGTATCCGCTGCCGGTGATCAACGAGACGGTCAAGGCCAATCGCCGGATCGGCCTCGGCATCATGGGCTGGGCGGACCTGCTCTTCATCCTGGGCATCCCGTACGACAGCCAGGAGGCGATCGACCTCGCCGAGCGGCTCATGTCCTTCGTCAAGGACAAGGCGCACGATCAGTCGGCCAAGCTCGCGGAAGAGCGGGGGCCGTTCCCGAACTGGAGCCGGTCGATCTACAAGTCCGTCCGGCCCATGCGGAACTCGACGGTCACGACGATCGCGCCGACGGGCACGATCTCGATGATCGCCGCTTGCTCGTCAGGGATCGAGCCGATCTTCGCGCTCGCTTTCCAGCATCGGGTGAAGCAGCCGGAGGGGGAGCGGGTGCTCACCTTCGTCAACGAGACGTTCGAGCGACTGGCCAAGGAGCAGGGGTTCTACTCGGACGCGCTCATGCAGGAGGTCGCCAAGCGCGGCACGCTGCACGGCATTCCCGGTGTGCCGGAGCGGGACCAGCACGTCTTCAAGACCGCCCACGACGTCGCCTTCGAGTGGCACGTCCGTCACCAGGCCGCGTTCCAGCGGTACACCGACAACGGCGTGAGCAAGACGATCAACCTGCCCAACGCCGCCACCGAGGATGACGTGTCCGCCGCCTATCAGCTCGCGTGGGACGCGGGCTGCCTCGGCATCACGGTCTTCCGAGACGGCTGCAAGGGCGAGCAGGTCCTCAACGTCGGGATCAAGGAGAAGGCGCCGGCCCAGCTGCCCGCTGGCAGCCAGGTGGTCATCAAGCCGCGACCACACAGTCTCAAGGGCGCGACCTACCGGATGGAGACGCCGATCGGCACGGCCTTCATCACCGTGAACGAGACGCCGGAGGGCGAGCCTTTCGAGGTCTTCACCCAGGTGGGTAAGGGCGGGTCGGACACGATGGCCGTGGCGGAGGCTCTCGGTCGGCTGATTTCACTCGTGTTGAGGCTGCCTTCGCCGCTGTCG
>WNGH01005154.1_pt1 | contig 12449 bp, 10 predicted proteins | sample 5400631 | NCBI WGS metagenome assembly WNGH01 (sample SAMN13153373, study PRJNA577476) | soil metagenome | isolation source: 115 cm soil or saprolite under Garry oak tree replicate 1 | place: USA:California | collected 2016-06-15 | reverse complement strand
CTTCCCGTTAGCACGTTCCTGCGAATGTGCGGTTGCGGGATGCTGTCGAAGGTCGGAGCCGAACTGCGTTTGGGAAGTTGCATGCAACGCCGATGCTGCGCGGTAACGAAAACCCGGCGAACCAGGAAGCTCTGAAATCAGGGCGTGAAGCAGCACTGATCGATCGTCAGTAGATTTAGAATAATTTGTATACCGGCTACACAGCAGCCTAATCTAAAGTGGCTTCCTAGTCATGGAAGCCACACCTCAGCCCGCTCTGAGAGGTTTTCCGGATGGCAACAACTCGGCAGCTCAATGTCAATGGACGCACCTACAACGTCGATGCGGAGTCAGATGCCAGTCTGCTGATGGTATTGCGAGATCATCTCGATCTGACGGGCAGCAAGTACGGCTGCGGCGAAGGCCAGTGCGGTGCGTGTACTGTTCTGATCGATGGCAAGTCTCGGCGATCCTGTATTACCCACGTGGGTGATGTTGCCCAGAAGAAAATTACGACCATCGAGGGCCTCGCCCAAGGCGACCGCTTGCATCCCGTGCAGCAGGCATTTCTGGATGAGGGCGCCATGCAATGCGCCTACTGCACTTCTGGAATGATCATGACGGCGGTATCGCTCTTGAATACGAGGCGCGATTCGAGTGCCGCTGAAATTGCCCGCGCGATGGAAGGCAACATCTGCCGCTGTGGAACCCAGCCTCGTATTGTGTCAGCGATACAAAGGGCCGCAAAAGCCATGAACGAGTCTAGATCATGAATCACGAATTAGATTTGTCGAGTCCTCTGGAACCGGAACGCTACGAACTCAAGGCACCGCCTATCTACCACTTCGAGGTGGATCGGCGAGAGTTTTTTAAATTTTTGGGCGCCGGCGTTTTGATTGTTTGCGTGCTGAAGGATTCGCAGGCGGAGGAATCGGTCAGCGACAAACCAGCCCAGAGCGTATCCCTGCCCAAGGAGGTCGCGGCGTGGCTCCACATCGGCGAAGACGGAGGCGTAACCGTTTATACGGGCAAGGTGGAAATGGGGCAGAACATCCGAACTTCTCTTACCCAGGCCGTAGCTGAAGAACTGCGCGTGCCGGTCGAAAAAATTCAGATGGTCATGGGCGATACTCAGTTGACTCCTTATGACCGCGGAACCTTCGGCAGTCGGACCACCCCCGAAATGAACTTGCAGTTGCGTAAAGTTGCGTCTGCCGCGCGCGTCACTTTGATTGGTTTGGCGGCGGCTCAATGGCAAGTTGACCGCAAGCGACTCGGCGCCGCCGACGGGAAGATTTCGGACACCGAGAGCAAACGCACCGTTGAGTACGCGGCGCTGGTAAAGGGGAGGCAACTCACCGAGACCATTCCGGCTGATGAGGCGCTGATTCCTGCGACGCAGTGGACGGTCGCTGGCCAAGCGTTGCCCAAAGTCAACGGACGGGACTTCGTTACGGGTAAGCATCGTTATCCATGCGATCAGAAGTTGCCGGACATGCTCTACGGCAAGATTGTGCGCCCTGATTCCTTTGGCGCCACACTGGCATCGCTCGACACCCATGATGCGGAACAAATTCCTGGCGTAACGGTTGTGCACGATCGCGACTTTGTTGGAGTCGCGGCGTCAAGTCCTGAGGCGGCTTCCCGTGCGGCGTCCGCAATTCGAGCGGAGTGGAAACGTCAGCCACAGATTTCGAACAAAGAACTCTTCGACTATCTGAAGAAAAATCCGGTGGAAGGCAGCGGGCCGTTGGAGTCACCATTCCGGCGCGAGACAGGCTCGGTCGAAAAGGTATCGGAGTCTGCCGATCACCGGCTGCAACAAAGTTATTTGGTCAACTACATTGCGCACGCACCTCTGGAACCGCGGGCTGCACTGGCACAGTGGTCAGGTGACAGTCTGACCGTGTGGACCGGCACCCAGCGTCCGTTCGGCGTGCGCAGTGAACTTGCCGAGGCCTTTCGTATGCCGGAAGAACGCGTTAGAGTGCTGATGCCTGACACGGGCTCTGGCTACGGAGGCAAGCACACAGGCGAAACCGCCATTGAGGCTGCCCGGCTGGCGCGGGCGGCGAAGCGGCCGGTCAAAATAATGTGGACTCGCGAAGAGGAATTCACCTGGGCTTATTTTCGGCCAGCGGGCGTGATCGACGTAAGCAGCGCCGTGCGCAACGATGGCAAAATGGTGAGCTGGGAATACCACAATTACAATTCCGGCGCGGCTGGCATCGCAACGGTTTACAACGTTGAGAATCAGCGAATCCAGTTTCATCCCGTGCGCGCGCTTTTGCGTCAGGGCTCCTATCGCGCTCTCGCGGCCACGGCCAACCATTTCGCCCGCGAGTCACATATGGATGAACTGGCCCATCTGGTGAACATGGACCCGCTGGAATTTCGCCTGAAGAATTTAACGAATGACCGCCTGCGCACTGTTTTTGAAGCAGCTGCAAAGAAGTTCGGGTGGGGACAAACGAGAGCACCGGGGCATGGCTTCGGCATGGGAGGTGGATTTGAGAAGGGCGGTAATGTCGCCACCTTTGTCGAAGTCGCGGTGGACCGAACCTCCGGCGATGTCAAGGTGGTGCGCATGGTCACCGCTTTCGAATGCGGCACGATCGTTAATCCGGACGGTCTGCGTAATCAACTGGAAGGCGCCAATATTATGGCCCTCGGCGGCGCGCTGTTTGAGGCGATTGAATTTGAAAATGGAAGGATTCTCAACGGGCGGTTCTCGGATTATCGACTGCCGCGGTTCAGCGATGTTCCGGTGTTAGAAACCGTACTGATTGATCGCAAGGACATCCCTTCAGCCGGTGCGGGTGAGAGTTCGCTGGTAGGTGTAGCGCCGGCTATCGCCAACGCTATTTTCGATGCGACCGGTACGCGACTGCGTTCGCTGCCGCTGGTTCCGAATGGGCTGAAGGCCGCCTGATGTTGGGCGGCAGCACTTTCACAATGCGGGGCGACGAACTGACGCACTCCGGCTCCTCGCGGAATTGAAAAGGCGCAAGCAGGCTGGTTATGTTCCTGCTGGTGCCTTTGTAAACGCTTATTTAGGACTCGGCGAAGACGATCAGGCATTGGCCTGGCTCGAGCAGGCCTACAAGGAACAGTCAAATATTTTGCAATTCGTTAGAGTGCATCCCTTTTTTGATCCCCTGCGCGACGATCCTCGTTTTGCGGACTTAGTCCGCCCGCGTCGGGGTGGGCTAGGCCCCGAAGCTGGATGTCAACCCCTGTACGTGGCGGAGACTGATCGGATCGCTGGGGAGCGCAAGATCGACGTCGTCTCGGGCCACGTGGACTGGTTGGAATGCCGACTCATACGGTACTCTCCACGCCAGCGTTTTGATGGGTAGTTTCCACGACCATCGCCAAGGCCGAGAGGACGATCACGGAGTGGTTTCCAAATCCCTTTCCGGCACAGGCAAGGGATCGATTGAAATCGATGTCGTCAGGGGCAGCGTAGACCCCAAAGACTGGGACTGACTACGTCTACACAACCGAGAGTGAACTGATGTGTGCCCGTCTCTGCGGACCAGTTCAAGTTGGGAGAAGAAGCTATTGAGTCAGACATTTTTAACCCTGGCCATGCTTGTGGCGGTCAGCATTCCCCTGCCAGCGCGAGAACCGCCAAGTATCAAACGACTGGACCGCAGCACAATCACGTCGGCGGAAGTCGACGAAACTGTGTCACGGCTGATGAAGGCTGCGGAAGTCACGGGTGTGGGAATCGCGATCTTCATGACGGAAAAGTAGCATTCTCGAAGGCCTACGGCTTCCGGGACAAGGATCAAAATCTGCCGCTGACGGTCGCCTCGGTAGTGTCTGCGTTACACGCGCAGAATCATGACCTCGGTGGCCTTGATGAGAGCGGCCGCAGCCTGACCGGGTTTGAGTTGCATTTCTCGGGCCGACCTGGCAGTTATGATTGATGTGATCTGCTGGTTCCCAATCGAAAGCGTTACTTCGGCCATGAGTCCGCTGATCCGCACATCTTCGATTCGGCCGACGAGTTGATTGCGTCCACTGACGCGGCGGATGAGGTCCTGGCGCTCAGGGGCAGTTTTTGCTCGTGTCCGGAATAGGAATCGATCCACCTCGCTCCGTGGGATTCGATGGTGGCCGCCCGGAGTCGTCACGCTGCGGATTTTCCGCGCGTAAATCCACTGCTTAATGGTAGGAAAGCTAATTCTCAGCTGTAGCGCGGCTTCACGCGGCCTTAACAGCCCTTCGTGCTCGTGTTGCTGTTCCGAAGACTTGTTTTTCATAAGGGTTCTCGGCGGAATCGTATAGTGCACGCTCGGCCTTGGTCAAAAGTTGATTGAGCCTGATTGGCGACCCTAGCGCCTCTCGGATTCTTGACGAAGACGCAACTGCGGCCACGTCGGCCGTGGCTTCACACCCAGCACAAAAAAATAGAACCGTATAGAATCGTATATTATTTTCGATTGTATTAAATCTGCATGTACAGTAAACATCTTTCAAGCAAACTTGTCTTTGGAGGTTGAATGCGAAAGGTTGTTCTGTTGTGTGCGCTCGCCGTACTGTGTCTGGTTCCGACATTGACATCTGCGCAGGATGGATATTTTGCCGACTGGTTTGCCCGTGTGGACAAAACCAAGGATGAGCAACCTCACTGGGTCACGCCCCTGGCGACGACCACCCCTCGCCTCGAAGAGGAATATCGCTACGAGCAATTGTGGCAAACAAATGCCAAGGGGATTACCACCGACAACTTCGATGGTGGAAAAGGGCTGGAATTAATTCCTTTCGAGAAGGTCGAGGCTATTTTCAACGTGCCTCCCTATCTCGTGCACAACGATCCCACGGTGCCCGATGGATTCGGCGACGTTGCATTCCTCGTCAAATACAGATTGATTTCGGCAAACGAAGAACATGGCAATTACATTCTGACAGCGTTTGTGAGCTGGAGCCTCCCGACCGGTGACCACAAGAACGGAGCTCTACACGCGGTGATTACCCCGACGATCGCGTATGGCAAGGGGTTCGGCAACTTCGACCTGCAAGGTACATTCGGGGTTGGACTTCCCACAGTAGACACGACGCTCGTGGGACGAAACTACGCCTGGAATAACACTTTCCAATACCGTGTGTTCCGGAAGTTCTGGCCCGAAGTGGAGCTTAACTCAACATTCTTTCAGGATGGAAAGAATGATGGCCAAAAGCAAAATTTCGTGACACCGGGTTTGGTGATGGGCCGATTTCGCCTGTGGGGCAGAGTTGGCTTTACGGCTGGCGGCGGATACCAGATCGCCACGACTCACTTTCATACAAGCAACCACAACGCGATTCTTTCGATTCGCTTCCCGTTCTAGAGTAAGACGCAGGAGCGCGGGAGCGCGCCGACTTCCTCAAGCGATGGGGCCTTGTCTCCTGGATCTAGTCGGCTCACGAATGCGTTCCATTGTTGTCCCTTCTGCGGATCGTTTAGGAAGTCCCCGGTTTAGGGCGAATGGGACAGCCGTGGGAATCGCTGAAGTCCATTGCCGTTGGCGTACCTTTGGTGAGCAGAGAGGCCCATGCCTCTAATATTTGGATCGGGCCAGCAGCGGAGCAGCGGTCAAGGACGCGCGTTTTATACGCGCCGAGTCAGCGGTCGTGACACCTGACGGCTGGGGGAGAGAAGGCCAGACACCGGTTTCGGTTTCCGATTTAAGGTTTTCGATCTGCGAGATCAGCTCGGATCACCTTCAAATAGTCGCGGGCGGATTCGAGCGCTTGTCAATTACCTGCGCTTCGACGGGGGTCCCGAAGACGCCGACCCTCTCTATGGCCTGGCCGGAGATTAAGACGTCACCGCAACTGGGTGGCGCCCCCCGTGGCGTCGATCACCGTACCGCCCTTGAAGACAATACTGTCCACGTAAATCTGATTCCAATCTAACCACGATTGAGTCCGTCGGGTTCCCGTAGTGTTAGTGCTTGACGATTCCCGTCCCCTCCTTCACTGACACGATCTGATTAGGCGGAAGGTCCTCCAACTTCTCCAGCAATCCACTGGGCCATCGAATTTCCAATACATCAATTTTCGTCGCGGAGCCGAGGCCAAAATGCAACCGGAAATCACTTTGTGAGATGTAGCCGCCGCCGCTGCGGACTTCTTGCAATTGTTGGTGGCCGCCCGTCCACACCCGCACTTGGGCGCCGATGGCGTCACGATTAGACTTCGTCCCCACGAGCTTGACCAGCACCCAGTTACCATGTTTGTCGTAGTTCTTCAGCAGGCTCGGCGGATCATGGCTGTTGTTCACCAAGAGTTCCACCATACCGTCATTGTCGAAGTCGGCGGCAGCCACACCGTGGCTGTTAAAAGGCTTGGTGATACCCGGACCGGCATTGAGCGAGATATCCTTGAACTTGCCATCATGCCGATTCCAGTAGAGCAACTTGCGCTCCCGGAAAGTACTACCCATGGCCTTTCGATCTAGTTCAGGATAGACGTGTCCATTTACCATAAACAGGTCGGGCCATCCGTCATTATCAATATCCACAAAAAGCGTGCCCCAGCCCAGGAATTGTGTGTTGCCACCAAGACCCGCCTCGTAGGTAGCGTCGGTGAAGGTTCCGTCTTGATTGTTGCGGTAGAGGCTGGCCGTTTGGTCAGAAAAGTTCGTCTTGATGATATCTAACCAGCCGTCGCCGTCGTAGTCCGCGGCATCGGCGCCCATACCGGCTTGTTCATGGCCGTCCTCGTTGTAGGCGACACCAGCGCGAGCGCCAATCTCGCTGAATGTCCCGTCGTGATTGTTGTGGAACAGAATGCTGGGGGTGGAATCGCAGGCTACATAGATGTCAGGCCAACCGTCGTTGTCGAAATCTCCGGCGAGGGCCGTGAAGCAGTAATATGGTCCCGCTCTGGCCACTCCGGATTTATCGCTGGCGTCGCTAAACGTCCCGTCGCCGTTATTGTGGTAGAGTTGGTTTCTTGTGCCCTTCAAACCGCGGGGGCCGCACATGACAGGAATCCCCTTCCAACGGCAGAAACTGCTCTGCCCCGGAATGGGCGTCTTTGCGGGATCAAAATCGATGTACTGGGAGACGAACAGGTCCAGGCGGCCGTCACGGTCATAGTCGACGAAGGCGCATCCGGTGCTCCAGCGCAAATCGTCATGCCACAGTCCAGATTTCCTTGTGATGTCAATAAAGGTCCCGTCACCATTGTTGTGTAGCAGCACGTTGTGGCCCCAGAAAGTGATGAACAAGTCCACCCACCCGTCGTTGTCGTAATCGCCTGCGCAGACTCCTTGGCCCCAGCCCGCCAGTGCGACATGAGCTTTTTGAGTCACATCGGTGAAGGTCCCATCGCGATTATTGTGATAGAGGTGGCTGGTGGGCGCCGTGTCCTTCCGAAAGCCCTCCAGAGTAGTCCCGTTGACCAGAAAAATGTCCGGCCACCCATCATTGTCGTAGTCGAAGAACGCCGCGCCGCTGCCGGTGGTTTCGATGATGTATTTTTTCGTCCTCTCGCCGCCATCCTCCGTCCTGGCCGTCAATCCGGCACGAGCCGCGATATCTACAAAATGGACACTCGGCGGAGTGGCTGAGAAACCTTGGGGAGCGATTGTCGCCGTGGGCCAGATCACAGAGGTTGAGAAAGCGAGCAGAAGGCACCAAAACATGAATCCAGCGACTGAAAAATGTGACGCCTTCACATCAGACCTTTTCGTCGATACGTCATTAGTGCTCCAGCTTTATCCCCCAGCTCCGATCATTGAGCAGGTTGGACAGCATCCAAGGTTTGCAGAAAGTTCTCGCGTAGCATCTGAATCTCCCGTCCTTCCTTATTAGCCTTGAGTTCTTGGAACTGATCTTGCGCCCGCGATGCGTCGGCGCTGCGGCCCACACGGCGATACAGAGAAGCTAGGCGATACCAAGCTTCGGGAAAGGTCGGATCCAAGCGAGTGGCAATTTCGAGATCAGCAATGGCCGCTTCGAAGTTCCCTTGCGCCTGATGTGCTTTGCTCCCCGTGAAGTAGCACAGACTGCAGGAGGAAATCTTACTTTGGGCAATGCTCAGTTCCTCGAAGATCCGTTTGTACTGCCGCGATTGAAGCTTCACCAGAATAGAAGCGTCAAGGTAATACAAATAGGGAGACGCACGAGTAGAGTTCAGGCCCTGGCGCGCAACCTTTTCGGCATCCTCCAGCTTTCCCTGCGCAGACAAGACAAAGGTCATGAGAACTTGGGCGGGAGCGAAATCCGGCTGCATAGAAAGAAGCTTCTTTAAGGTCGCTATCGATTGCTCATGTTGCCCCGCAAGGAATCGGGAGAGGGAGAGTCCGAGAAGAAGAAATGACGAACGGGAATTAAGCCCAGCGGCGCGTTCAAACACTGTGGCCGCCTGGAGGTACGCACGCTCGTGGATGTAAAACAGGCCAAGGTCCATGGCGTAGGTTGGATTCTGCGGCGCACCCGCAAACGCGTCCGAAAGATCGCGCTCAGCTTCGCGGGTTTTTCCCTGCGAATCTTCTACCTTACCGCGTAGATACGAACAGGCCAAGACCTCAGCTCTCGATTCCTGCGGCGCTCGCTCTACGATCGCAAGGGCTTCATCCCACTTCTGCCCGGCAATGTCCGCCAAAGCAAGGTTGTAATAGGCCTCAAAAATCTCAGGATGCTCCTGAATGCAGCGTTGGAAGGCCTCGCCTGCCTCCCCATACAGTTCTCGTTGGGCGAATTGTATTCCCACTCGTAATAGAAAATCAGAGGTGAGATGGGGACGTTTCAAGATCTGGACTAACAGATCATGGGCTTTTTCGGTCTTCCCATCGGATAAGGCTCTTGCAAGCGACTCAACCACCGCATCGGACGAGGATTCCGTCACTTGTTCGCTTTGTGTCGGAAGCAATGTTTGCAGGATTGCCGCGCGTGGAGAACAGAGTGGTGAGTGCGAGTCCCCACCCTCGCCAGTTCTGATGCTTGCGTGCCCAACCGCAGTCGTACCAACCAGAAGTGTGACCACTAGAAGAGCCGCATCACGTCTTGGGCCAGTCCATATCAATACCCGTCCAGCCCTGCATGGCATTGTGGCTATCAAGATACAAACAGTCTCCCCCCTGCACTCTGCTACCCTGTGCTCCGCCGTTCGAGACCCTGCTTCCGAGCTTCACGTTGTTTGTCGGAGGCTGTTCTTTCGACCGTGCCGCCAATACAACTCCCATTCTCCTCAGGATATTTCCGAGCCAGAGCCCTGACGTCATAACTGAATTTCAAGAAACGCTTTTCCCACCTTCTCGCCTGGGCGGGCGTGTAATCGTAAAAGCCTCTGGCGTTCGCAACGCCTTGGGCCCCGGACTCGACAAGTCTCGTCATCAGGGGTGGAACCTGCTGGCTACAGTCGAGCTCCGGCAGAAGATCGCGCATGACCGCACAATAGGCAGGGATTCCCGTAAGATCCATGAAGCGGAATGGTCCGGCAAAAGTGATCCAATAGCCCAGATCGTTCCGTAATGATCGGTCCACGTCGGCGATTGAAGCTACTCCAGACTCGACCAGGTGAAATGCCTCGCGCAGCATCGCATACATAATTCGATTGGTGATGAACCCGCGCACATCTTTGCGCAGAAGCGACGGCTCTTTGCCCAATTGCCGCGCCAATGCGAAAGCGCGCTCAGCATAAACTGGCAGCGTGCCCTCTCCGCAAATGATTTCCATAAAGCGCGTTATGTGGGCAGGTTCCGCCCAATGAATGCCCAAAATCCGCTCAGGATGAAGCGCATCTTGTTGAAGCGCGGTGGGTGGAATCGCAGAAGTATTACTTCCGATGACGGTGCCGGGAGACACTGCCTGCTCGATCCTCCGGATCACCTCCCTTTTTACATTAAGATCCTCGGTGACGCATTCGACGACTATCTGGCTTTGCCGCAGGGCGGAATAGTCCTGAGAAATGGTCAGCCTTCTCATAATCCTTCGCGGGTCTGATCTCAATAAACTTTCTTCTCTTAGACCCTTAAGAAGTGACAGCACTTGACGGGGAGCTTTTCTGACTCTGACTGGATCTGCCTCCACTGCAACCACAGTGTGTCCGGCGGCGAGCAGGCAAGCAACGATACTGCTCCCCATCAGCCCCATTCCAACAACGCCGGCATTGCCGCAGATAAGAGTTTGCGGCCCAGTCGGGTTGCGCCCTGCGCCGGATTTGCCTGAACGATTGCTTTTTCGACTCCGCGTCATCTTGTCCTGTCCGAATCGAGATCCTGATCCGCTCTCACTCTGAGGCTGGCACTGCGTTGTATCTCCTTGACGCCTCTCTGTTTTCCCAGACGGTGATCAGTAGTGTACTACCCAAAATCAAGACTCCCCCGATAACCGCCAGTGACGTTAACTTCTCTTTTAGCCAGATGGCCGCAATGGGGACCCCAAAAAACGTAATTAAGTAGTTCGACAGTGCGGCTTGGATCGCATCGAGCTGTTTAAGAGCCTTGAGAAACAGAACCATTGACAGATAGTTATGGAAGAAAGTGAGCAGGGCCAGTCCGATCCAGGTTCTGAGGGAGAAATGAGGAACTGCAGCGAACACTCCAGGTTCCTGGGCCAGGGTCAATGGAGTCATGATGACAAACATCGCCAGGTAAGTGAAAAATAACATTTCCGTCGGCGAGTAGCGTTCCAGTATCTTTTTGCCGTAGGAGTTGTAAAAGGCGCTACCCAGCGTGCCTATGAAAATCAGGGCATTCCCGTAGAGATAGCCTTTGCCAAAGTTCAGAGTTCGAAAATTGATATCGGAGCACATAAGGACGCCGATTATTGCCAGTCCAAAACTGACCCACCTTACAGGTGTCATTTTTTCATGCAAAAACATAAATGCCAGGAACGCAGTGGACACCGGCAACGTCAACATGAGTAGGGCAGCATTGCTGGCTAGCGACATGCGAGTGCCCCAGGTGATGAGCACTTGTCCGGGAAACACTCCCGCTATGGCGAGTAAAAGGAAAATTAGAATGTCGCTGATTCGCCTGTCCTTGTTTTCCGCACTTTTCGCTTCCAACCTAACCAACGGATATAGCATTACGGTGGCCAGAGTCATTGGACCCCAGACGGTAAACAGGGAACCAACCTGATCCTGAACCAATTTGATACACGTAAACTGCAACGCCCACATAAAGTTGCAGCTAAATAGAAGCAGCCAGGAGCGCATGAGATTCCTCACCTCAACATTTCACTTAACTGATTTTGGATTTGCTCCAACGTGACTTCGATGTCTTCTTCCGTGTGTGCGAAAGATATAGAACATTGCTTCGTCGCTGCCGGAAAAAAGTAAGTACCACAGCCGATCAAACTTCCGCGCAACTGCTGATCCAGGCCAAAGTCGTGACAGGTCGCCAAGTCGTGCCAGTCCTTTGGGCAATGATCCATGAAATAGATACAGAAAGCTGAACCTTGCCTGGCGACTACTGCCTCGAAACTCAGGTTGTTAATGATTCTTTCTAAGCCTTCCTGCATCTTCTGCCCTAAGAATTCGACATGGCGGTAGACTTCTCCATCGTTCATGAGCAGGCGTTCTATTGTGGCAATTGCGGCCGCGGTTGGGACCGGATGCGCATTGTAAGTGCCGGCCAACAGCACTCGTTTCGAAGGTTCAGGGTGGACGAACCAATCCATCAGCTCCTTCTTGCCACCCAGTGCGGCAATGGGATAGCCATTTGCCAGAGCCTTGCCATAAACGGCGAGATCCGGCATCACACCCGCAATCTTTGCATAGCCGGCAATCCCGTGGCGAAACCCGGTCTTGACCTCATCGAAAATGAGGATAAAGCCGTGCTGGTCGGCCAATCGACGGAGTCCGTCCAGATATCCAACCTCAGGCTTGATGATCCCGAGATTTTGGAGAATCGGCTCCGTGATCAGTGCCGCTGTGGAATACTTCTGACAGACATACTCTACTGACCTAAGATCGTTGAAGTTAACCGGGTGAACGAGTTTTTGATGCTCGCGGGGAATTCCCGCGCTAATCGGAATATAAGGGTATTCACCCGGAGAAACCCTTGGGCCGATCACATCAAGGGGCGTCATCAAATTACAGGAAACGTCGTCATGCCACCCATTGTAGCCACCCTGCATGACGATGATGTGATCCCTTTGGGTGACCGCCCGGGCTAAACGAATTGCTTGGTAAGTAGCTTCGCTGCCAGTGTTCAAGAATTGAACAGATTCTACTGCTGGTATATGTCGGCAGATGAGTTCCGCCAGCTGCCCTTCCAGCTCGGTCGTTCCTGAGCCGTAAAGACTGGCTCCTTTTCCCAGCACGGAGATGACTGCGTCAGTGACATATGGATCGTTGTGTCCTAAGAAGTGCGGAGCAAACGCTGCATGATAATCAATGTACTGATTTCCGTCTGCGTCCCATATGTGCGCGCCTTGACCTTTGATGAAGACGATCTCCGGTTCAACGGCCCGGTTCACTGAGACGACGCCGCCGGGTATGAAGCGCCGATTATGACTGAAAAT
>WNGH01005153.1_pt1 | contig 12453 bp, 10 predicted proteins | sample 5400631 | NCBI WGS metagenome assembly WNGH01 (sample SAMN13153373, study PRJNA577476) | soil metagenome | isolation source: 115 cm soil or saprolite under Garry oak tree replicate 1 | place: USA:California | collected 2016-06-15 | reverse complement strand
TGCCGTCCCACTGCTGTACGCGCCCTTCGCGCGCGCCCTCGTGGTCGGAACAGGAAATCTTGATCGGCTTCAACACGCCCTCGAAGCCGAGTTCCTTGAGACGTGCATCGGAGAGGTTGAGGTTCTCGAGACCCCAACGGACCTGCTCGCCCGTCAGCGGCTTCTTGCCGAACTTTTCCTGCGCCTTGCGGATCGCCTCCACGCCGAGCATGGCATTCACCAAACCGCGATTATAGAGAACTTCGCCTACCTTGCCAGGCTCCGACAAACCTTTGCCCTTTGCATAGACGTACTTCTCCACGTCGGCTTGCACGGGGAACTTGCCTGCGCCATGCTGAAGCATCAGCGCCTTGTAGCCGGCGGCTTGATCGCCTGCGGGCGTCACATCCGGCTCGGCACCCGACCACCAAACACCGATCATCCTGTCGCGCGGATAGGCAACAGCCGCCGCTTCCTTGATTGCCGTGCCGTTCATGACGCCCCAGCCCCAGAGCAAAACATAGTCCGGCCGGTTCTGGCGGATCGCCAGCCATTGCGACTTCTGTTCGACACCGGGGTGCGTGACCGGGATCGGCGTAAACTCAAAGCCGTGCTTCTGTGCCAGCACCTGCAGCGCTGGGATCGACTCCTTGCCGTACGGGCTGTCGTGATAGACCAGCGAAATCTTCTTGCCTTTCAGCTTGTCGAAGCCACCGACCTCCTTGGCGATGTGCTGGATCGCGATATCGGCCGCGGACCAGTACGTGCCGAGCAGCGGGAAATTGTACGAGAACACGGCTCCGTTCTTGGAATCGGCGCGGCCATAGCCCATCGTGATAATCGGGATCTTGTCGGTCGCGGTCTTTTCGGTGAGGGCGAATGTAATGCCGGTCGACAGCGGATTGAAGAAGGCCGCGCCGGTCGGGCCCTTGCCCTTAAGCCGCTCGTAACACTCAACGCCCTTGTCGGTGGCGTAGCCGGTCTCGCATTCCTCGACCAGAAGCTTGACGCCGTTGATGCCGCCGTCGCGCTCGTTGATCAGGTTGTAATAGTCGGCCATGCCGTTTGCGAACGGCGCGCCATTCACGGCGTACGCGCCCGTCCGGTAGGACAGTATCGGGATGAACTGCTCGTTCTGCGCTGCAGCCGGAGCGGCAAGCGCCGCGCCCGATAGGATGGCTGCCGCCAGTATCAGTTTGTTGCGTACCATATCGACGTCCTCCTCGTTCAGCCCGGTTTTGCGGTAACGGGTCTTGTTTTTGTTTTGCGGGCTTCCTTGCTCCTTCTGCCAACGACCGCCGCTCCGCGTTGCGATCTCCGGCTTCCTTCGCGCTGACCGCCCCTTCAGTAGGGAAACGGCCAAAGTCTGAGCTTCTCCTTGCCAAGCGAGATGAGCCGGGCAAAGCCGTGTGGCTCCTTGATGAGAAGATAGCAGATCAACGATCCAAAGATGATGAATTCGAGGTGAGTGATCGTTTCTGTCGACAGCGGCACGCCGAGCTCGGTTGGAATCAGGCTCAGCATGATCGGTAGAATGAGGATAAAGGCCGCACCTACGAACGGGCCCATGATCGATCCCAGCCCGCCGATGATCACCATAAACAGGAGCTGCAGCGAACGGTCGATCGAGAACGCGAGGGGCTCCCACGAGCCCAGATAGACGAACGCCCAGAGTGCGCCCGCCACGCCGATGACAAATGAAGAGACCGCGAAAGCCGTGAGCTTTGCGTAGAGCGGCCGGATACCGATCAGCTCGGCGGCAATGTCCATGTCGCGGATCGCCATCCATTGTCTGCCGAGATTGCCGCGAACGAGGTTCTTCGCCAGAACCGCGAACACCGTTACGAAGATCAGGCAGAGTAGATAACGCTCGATCGGCGTGTCTAAGACCAGACCGAAGAAATTCAGTGCCGGTGCATTGACCGACCCTGACGGAGCGTAATTGGTGAACCACGACACTCGCAGGAACACCCAGTCGAAGAAGAACTGCGCTGCGAGCGTTGCGACGGCCAGATAGAGGCCCTTGATCCGCAGACTGGGAACACCGAAGAGGATTCCGACAACCGCCGCCGTGAGCCCGCCGAGCAAAATGGATGGCAGCACGGGCAACGGCGGGATCGAAATCGCGAAGCTAAGCCAGGCGAGCGGAATATGAACGCCGGTCCCCAACTTGTAGGCAGAGTAGGCGCCGATGGCCATGAACGCGCCGCTGCCGAGCGAGATCTGGCCGCAATAGCCGACAAGAATGTTTACGCCAATAGCGGCGAGTGCGAGGATCAGGAAGGGCAGCAGAATGGCGCGCAGCAGATAGTCGCTGCCGAACGGCCAAATGTGGAAGTTGGCCAGCAGCGGCACGCCAATGAAGGCGATACAGAGCAAGATGGCAAGCGCTATGCGGTCCTGGCGGATCGGGAAGATCGCCATATCCCCCGCGTAGGTCGTCTTGAATTGGCCAGCCTCGCGATAAAGCACAACTAACTCCTCGTCTCAGATACGTTCGATGATCCGCTCGCCGAACAGCCCCTGCGGCCGCACGAGCAGCACCGCCAAGGCCAGCACATAGGCGAACCAATATTCGATACCGCCGCCCATATGCGGCCCCAGGAACACCTCGGCGATCTTCTCGCCCGCACCCACAATGAGCCCGCCGACGATGGCTCCCGGAACGGAGGTAAAGCCCCCAATGATCAGAACCGGCAGGGCCTTCAGCGCGAGAAAAATGATGGAGAACTGTACGCCCAGCTTGGTACCCCACACGGTCGCGGCAACCAGCGCAACGAGACCGGCAACAAACCAAACCACGAACCAGATCCAGCTGATTGGAATCCCGACCGACTGCGCGGCCAAGTGGTCGTCGGCAACCGCCCTGAGTGCGCGGCCGGCCTTGGTCCGCTGGAAGAAGATCGCGAGGCCGGCAACCAGAATGCCGGCGATAAAGCCGCCCCAGACATCCAGCTTGTTGACCAGAATTCCACCCGGAAAGAGGTTTTCAAACAGGAACCAGGCGTCCGTCGGAAACAGCCGCAAAGGGTAAGCATCGGAACCGAAGATCATCTGCGCCGCACCTTCGAGGATGAATGCCGCGCCGATAGTGGACATGAACAGCGTGAGGCCGTCCTGGTTGACAAGAGGTCCGACCACGAACCGCACGATCAGCCAGGCCGTTGTCGCCATGATCACGACGGCGAAGCCGATGCCGATGATGATCGCAGCCCAAAGCGGGAAACCCTCGGCCACCAGGAAGTCAAGCGCGCGAACCAGCGCCAGCCCTGCGAGCAATACCATTGCACCCTGGGCAAAATTGAAGACACCGGATGCCTTGAAGATTAGCACGAAGCCGAGCGCGACCAGCGAATATAGCACGCCGGACAGCAACCCGCCGATCAGGACTTCGAGAAATTGACCCAACGCAATCACGCAATGCTCCTCAGTGTGAGACGCCGAGATAGGCGTCGATGACGGCCTGGTTTTTCTTGACCTCGTCCGGCGTGCCGTCGGCGATTTTCAAGCCATGATCGAGCACCGCCACGCGATGGGAGAGATCCATGACCACAGCCATGTCGTGCTCGATCAGCGCGATGGTCGTGCCGTAATGATCGTTCACGTCGATAATGAACCGCGACATGTCATTCTTCTCCTCGAGGTTCATGCCTGCCATCGGCTCATCGAGGAGAAGAAGATCGGGCTCCATCGCAAGGGCGCGGCCGAGTTCAACGCGTTTCTGCAGGCCATATGGCAAACGCGCAACCGGCACCTTGCGGATCGCCTCAATCTCCAGAAAATCGATGATCTCCTCGACCCGGTGCCGATGCTCGATCTCCTCTGCCAGCGCAGGGCCGTAACGCAGCATCTGCCACAGAAGGCCCCGGCGCATCTTCAATGTGCGGCCAGCCATAATATTGTCGAGCGCGCTCATTCCCTTGAACAGTGCGACGTTCTGAAAGGTGCGCGCGATGCCGCCACGGGACGCCTCGAAAGGCTGCATTCTGGCGCGGGTCCGCCCCTTGAAGGTGATGGCGCCATGATCAGGATGATAGAAACCGTTGATGACATTGAGCATCGAGGTTTTGCCGGCGCCGTTCGGTCCGATGATGGCGCGAATTTCGCCCTTCCTGATGTCAAACGAAACATCCGTCAGCGCTTTCACGCCGCCAAACGCCAGCGATACGCCCTCGATCTGAAGCAAGATTTCGTTCGCGTCCGGCGCCCTCATGCGGCCTTCCCCAGAGATTCTATCGCTCCAGTTGTTTGCAAGTCGCGGATCTTGACTCGTGCCGCGATCACGCCCTTGCGGCCATCCTCAAAAGTGACTTCTGTGGAAATGTCGGCTTCATGCGAACCGTCGTAGAGCGCTGTGACCAGTGGCCCATAGCGCTCGGCGATGAACCCGCGGCGAACTTTCTGCGTGCGGGTCAATTCGCCATCGTCTGCGTCGAGTTCCTTATGCAGAATGAGAAAGCGGCGAATCTGTGCGCCCGCCAGCACCTTTTCCTCCGCGAGGGAGCGGTTCACCTCGGCAACATCTTTCGCTACCATGTCGTAGACCAGCGGATGCCCCGCCAGCTCCTGGTAGGAACCGAAGGCGATGTTGTTGCGTTCGGCCCAGTTCGCCACGGCGACCGGGTCGATATTGAGAATGGCGCAGACGAACTCCCTGGAGTCGCCATAAGTGACCGCTTCCTTGATGTTGGGAAAAAACTTCAATTTGTTCTCAAGATACTTCGGCGCAAATATCGTGCCGTCAGCCAGCCGGCCGACATCCTTCGCGCGATCGATGATCTTCAGATGTCCTGTGTTCTCGTCGAAGAAACCGGCATCTCCGGTCTTGACGTAACCGTCGGACGTCATGGTCTCCGCGGTCTTCGCCTGATCCTTGAAATATCCGACAAACATGCCGGGTGAGCGGAACTGCACTTCGCCTGAATCCGCAATGCGGATGTCGACGTTCGGCGCCGCCAGGCCAACCGTATCGGAGTAGATCTCGCCGTCGGGCTGACAAGTAACATAGAGGAACGCTTCGGTCTGACCATAGAGTTGCTTCAGGTTTAATCCGATCGAGCGGTAAAACGCGAAAAGATCCGGACCGATGGCCTCACCTGCAGTATAGGCAACGCGCACGCGAGACAGGCCAAGAACGTTTTTAAGGGGCTCGTAGACCATCAAGCGCCCGAGCGCATAGAGCAGCCGGCCTGACAGCGGCACCGGCTTTCCGGTCAAAATCGACTCGCCATGCCGCCGCGCAATGCCAAGGAAGTAGTTGAACATTCGCCGCTTGATTGCCGCAGCGTCCTCCATGCGGATCATCACCCGCGTCAGCATGGCCTCGAAAACGCGCGGCGGAGCGAAATAGAAAGTCGGTCCGATCTCGCGCAAATCCTGCTCGATCGTCTCACCACTCTCAGGACACGCCATGCAGAATCCAGCGGCAAGGCCCTGTGCATAGTTGAGGTAATGATCGCCCACCCAGGCGAGCGGCAGGTAGGCGAGCGCCACGTCGTTGTCGGTCAGTCTGTCGAACCTGACAGTATCCGTCGCAGCGTCGATGCAGCCTCGCGCCGACAGCATGACGCCCTTCGACGCGCCGGTTGTTCCCGAGGTGTAGAGGATGATCGAGATGTCAGAACCTTCACCCTGCCGGATGAATTCATCGATCTGCCCCCCGAGCGCCGCGCTGGCCGCAAGTACGGCGCGGCCGTCTTCGATGACATCGTGGATTGCCATCAATCGGTCGTGATCGTAGTTGCCGAGTCCACGCGGTTCGTCATAAACAATCTTGCGAAGATGCGGCACCCGGTCGGATACGGACAAAACCTTGTCGACCTGCTCCTGATCTTGCGCTGCGACAAACTTTACATCGGCGTGAGCGAGGACATAGGCAACCTCATCAGCCACCGCATCCGAATAGACCGGAACCGGAATCGCACGCAGCGCCTGCGCTGCCATCACGGTCCAGTAGAGCTTCGGCCGGTTGGAACCGACGATGGCGATCGTGTCGCCTGCCTGCAAACCAAGTCGCTGCAAACCCGCGGCATAAGCACGTACGATCTCGGTGACCTGGGTCCAGGTCCACGTCTGCCAGATGCCAAGATCCTTATGCCGAAACGCCGGACGGCTGCTAAACTGCGCGGCGTTTCGCAGAAGCAACTTGGGGAACGTGTCAAACGATCCGCCATCGGCCATGTCGGTCTCCACCCAAAACCGGCACGTTGGTTCGCGCCTGCTTATGGTGACCTGCGCCCTTCAGGCAGCAGCCATGCGAGTTCCGCATACTTCCCTTCACAATACAAGGGATCGAAAGTCCTACAAGCCCAGCTTGGCAGACCCGGACGCGGCTGATTGGGTATTAGTGAGAAAGTAGGCCCGCGACGGATTCGTTGCGAATTGGCCATTGGGGATGGATGGGGCGCATTGTCGAGACGTAATCACTTTATGTCCGAGATGGGTCGTCATTTCCGGAAGTCGGCGCTCGCAATTGCGATGTCCGCTTTTCATCATCAATGAACGGACATCGTCAGCTCGATCCGCCACGCCGAAAGGTGCCAATAGCAGAAGATCGTTGGTTATCAGAAAGCTGGTCGTCATTCCAAGCACCCGCGCTGAGGCACGAGTCTATCGCCGCAACGTGTCCAGCACTTTTCGAGCAGCGGCAAGATCGACGATTTCATGCTTGGTGTCGAATGCGTCGATGATCGCGCGGAGGCGCAGCTCAGCTTCCTGAACGTGCCCCTGGCATGCGAGAACTGATGTTAATTGCGTTGTGGCGCGGAGCTCGAATAATCGCGCTGCCTGCCGCCGAGAAATGCCGATCGCTTTTCGAAGAGGCGCACCGCGCCGGTTAGATCGTTTCCGCAAGCGGCGATTTGGCCACGAATGCGGACGCATTCAGCCAAGGCGCATGCTTCGTCAGTATCGATAACGAGGGTAGCCTCCTGAAAACCGGAATGCTTCGGCATGTGGCTGGAGACTATCGGTGATTTCGCAGCAGAACTGCCAAATTCGGAGTCTGGAGACCGTCAAGAAGCCCGCCAACGGCGCTTCTAAGAGTAGAATCTCTGGGCGCCGGACTGGTTGGCTGGGGCGGGAGGATTCGAACCTTGAGATGGTGGATTGGAATCTAAGGTGACGAGCAGCCTCTCAAAAGCAGACACGCCCGTCCGGGATCAGGCGGTCAACCGTCTATCCAATGAGCAACTATCTTGCTCAGAATTGACTGGCTTTCGGGTTTGTTCGGAGCATTGCTGTGGTGACTTGGAGCGGCTGCGGCCGGCTTCGGGGTCTTGCCCTGCCGGGCGTTTGCCCGGGCGGGGCTGAGGTAGTGCGACGGATGGCCGTCGCATGAACTTCAGAGGATCCCATGACCAAGGCCAAATCTTTAACCAAAGCTGCTGCGCGCTCGACTACGCGAAAGACCGGCAAGCCCAAATCCCGCGCGCGGTCCACGCCTGCTTCTTTGAAAACTACAGCGAAACCCGATACTAAGCACACGCGCATCGTTGCGATGCTGCGGTCGCCGGGTGGCGCAACGATCGCTGCCATTATGACTGCGACTGAGTGGCAGCAGCATTCAGTACGCGGCTTCCTCGCTGGTGTCGTTCGCAAAAAGCTTGGCCTCAATCTTATTTCCGAAGTGACAGACAAAGGCCGGGTTTATCGCATCAAGGATGGCAAAGGTTCGTCCGCAGCTGCGGTGAAGCAAGCAGCCTGATGCGATGCGAGAGAAACGACGCAATGGTCGTGTCGCGACCAAAACTTCCGTTGAGGAAGAGATCGCGCATCTGCGCGGTCTCGACCTCAAGGGACTTCGCGCGCGATGGCATAGCGTGTTTCAGCGACCAGCGCCCGCTCATCTGCCGCGGCATCTACTGTTCGCCATCATCGCCTATCGAATTCAGGCCGACCGCCTCGGCGATTTAGATCACGAGACCATGCAGGTGTTGGATCGGACGGACTCAAAGGAGACTGCAGCGGCGATGTCCGCGCGGCTAGTCAGTTTCGATCAGAAGCGAACGGAACTAACGCCGGGAACCGTTTTGGTACGAGAGTGGGATCGTCAGTCGCAGCGCGTGATAGTGATGTCAAACGGCTTTGCCTGGAATGGCCAGACCTATGACAGTCTCTCCAAGGTCGCGTTCGCGATCACAGGTACCAAATGGAACGGTCCGCGCTTTTTTGGCCTGAGAGATAGAGAAGATCGGTTGCGCGCAGGGGCGCGATCATGAAGGCTCCTTCAATCAGGCCCGTTCGCTGTGCCATCTATACCCGCGTCTCCACGGAACACGGACTCGACCAAGAGTTCAATTCACTGGACGCCCAGCACGATGCCGCGTCAGCTTATATAAAGAGTCAGGCCCATGCCGGCTGGACCCTGATCCGGTCGCGCTATGACGACGGCGGATATTCCGGTGGGTCCACCGATCGCCCCGACCTGCAGAGATTGTTGGACGATATCCGCGCCCGGAAGCTTGATGTCATTGTCGTCTACAAGGTCGATCGCCTGACAAGGTCACTAGCCGACTTTGCCAAGCTGGTCGAACTGTTCGATGCGCATGGCGTTTCGTTCGTCTCAGTCACCCAGCAATTCAACACCACGACTTCGATGGGCCGGTTGACGCTCAACGTCCTTCTGTCCTTCGCCCAGTTCGAGAGGGAGGTCACTTCCGAGCGCATCCGGGACAAGATCGCCGCTTCGAAGCGGAAAGGTCTGTGGGTCGGAGGTCCCCTCCCCCTTGGCTATCAGATGAAAGACGGCAAGATCGCCGTCGTCGAGGACGAGGCCGAACGGGTCCGGCTGATCTACCGGCGCTATCTCGAACTCGGCGGCGTCAATGCACTGGTGCGAGACCTCCGGGAGCGGAATATCTGCTCCAAAGCCAGATTGCTGGCAACAGGTGCGACCCGTGGCGGCGTTCTCTTCGGCCGTGGCTCGCTGTTCTATCTGCTGCGCAATCGCTTCTATGTCGGTGAGGTCAAATACAAGGACGAGATCCTGCCCGGCGAGCAGCCAGCGATCATGGATCGCGCGCTATTCGATGCGGTCCAGCAAAAGCTTACGGAGCAGTGGACCACCCGATCCACGACACGGAACGCCAGCGCTCACCTATTGACTGGACTGCTGTTCGACGATTCCGGTCATCGCATGGTTCCGACCCACGCCACCAGGGCCGGCGTCCGCTATCGCTACTACGTCTCACTGCCTCACCTCTACGGAGAGTCGAAGACCGCATCAGTCGGGTCCGTCTCCCGCATTTCGGCGATCGATATCGAAGACACTATCGTCAAATCCCTCAATAAGCGTCTCATCGTTCAAAAAAAGAAGCCAGATACCAGCATCACACGCCTAGACGATCGAAAAATGATCCTGGAGCAGGTCGCGCGTATCGATGTGCATGAGGACCATCTAGTTGTTCGGTTGAAGTCAGCAAACGACGAAGAAACCTCTGACGCGGCCGACGACCATTTATTCTCAATCCCGTGGCAGAAGCCGCCATCTAGGAAATCCAGGCAGATTCTTGTCCCGCACGGCATCCCCAAAAGTGAAGTCCGCCCAACGCGGATCGAACGTCGCGCGCGCCTCGTTAGCGCCATCGCCCGAGGTCGTGGCTGGCTTGACGAAATCGTTTCGGGCTCGGTCACTGACATCAAGCAGATCGCAACACGTCAAAAGTGCAGCGTGCGTCAGGTCAACATGACGATCTCGCTCGCGTTCCTCGCACCGGATCTGGTGCGGGCCGCGGTCGGAGGCCGGCTGCCACGCGGTATCGGAGTCGAACGGTTGCGTGATGCCTCCCGCAGAATGGAACCAGCAGTTCGAAGCGCTCGGATTAAATCCGCGATAACTAGGCTCGAAACGACGCGCTTTTGGCCTCCAAGACTCCCACAATTCCCGGCAGCCGAACGGGATCTGGCCGTCGAAAACCCTGCTGCGGGGAACGGAATTTTTGGATGCAGAGACGGGAGGCTGAAATCGGCCTGAGAGACCGCGAGCGTCACCAGAGACCGAAAGAGCGGAACGATACCGGCGAAAATCCCCCCGGAAACGGCCCGTTTTGAGTCGGTCTGGAAATGCGCGGTTTTGAAGGACTGGATGGTGGGCGTGATGGGGGTCGAACTTGTAACCCCCTCCCTGTTCGAGCGCAAAACTACGACCAAAAACGTTTTCCCACCATGGCAGTCAGCCACGCGATTGCAGCGCTTGAGGCACGAAACGAAGCTGTTTGATCGCATTGGACGCCGCATCGCGCTGACTGAGGCTTGTCGCGTGTTTCTCATGGAAGCTCGGGCGATTCTGGCGCGCGCCGGGGCTGCGGAACTGGCACAAAGCGAATTTGGGACCCTGAAGCGGGGCACACTTTGCGTGCAGGCGAGCCAAATGACCGCCGGCTACACGCTTCCGCGCCATCTGGTGGCATTTCAGCGCGCCTATCCCCGCCTTTGGATACAGCGCCCCTCATCCGAGCGCCGGAGGGACTTTAACCCTCCTATTCATACGCTGCCCAGCGCACACTACGAACCTCTCACCACCCCAGGGCGCCCGGCCGTCCCTCACGGGCTTCCGGTTGGTTTCGCGCACCACGCCATGGAGCTTCCAGTATTTCGTGACGTGCCTCGCGATCGAGGAGTATGGCTTAGAAAAGACCGACGATCGGACAACGACTATCTCGTCCAACCGGATGCGTTGACGAATAGAGTTCTGTTCTTGCTCGTGACCCACGGCGTGCCCGAGGATCGTCGGCGTCGATGCGGATACACTTGGTATAGGCTGACGGTTCGGGCGGTAGCGTGAATTCACCGTCTCGCTCGACGGGGTTTGAGCAACCACGGCGTTCGGTAAAACTCTATCCCAGGCCGGCCGCTTTGCACTTCGGAGCAAAGGCGACAGCGTTACACGATACGACCAGATTGAGATCGCACCGTTGACATGAGTCCGCAATGAGCCGGTCATCTGCCGCGTTCACCTTTCGGGGGCCGTCAACATTAGGAGATTCCCATGACGATCACGATCGAACGCCGAAGCTTCATCCAAGGAGCGGACTTGCTGCCGCCGCAACAACAACGCTGACGGCAAGCCCGGCATTCGCCCAAAGATTGTCGGTCGTAGTCTAGATTAGATTTGCGACGTGCATTTCGCGGCCAGCGTGTTGGGAATTGCCATCAGATAAGGGAAATACCAGAATGCGTCGCCGCATTTCGTCGTTAGTTCAAAGTCGACCCCCGCGCACATCAGCCCAGCCGGCATTGGGATCCCGTATTCCACTGGTGTCGCTGATTCAAGCCCTGTCCGTGGCCGAACATTTGAACTTTCGCCATGCCGCCTCTGCTCTGGGCGTAAGTCAGTCCTCCGTCAGTATGCGCATCATCCAACTCGAACAAGATCTTGGGATTCTCCTGTTCGAGCGGCGCCACCGCGGCGTCCGTTTGACAGAGGCCGGACAGCATTTTCTCGACCACGTTGCCACCGGTATGGAGCACCTCGAACACGCCGTGAGGACGGCGGGTGCGATTGCACGCGGTGAGCAGGGACGGCTCCGCGTCGGTCTATATTCGTCAATCTTGGCGGGCTTTATAGCCGAGCTCCTGGGTCAGTTTCGTGAACTGCATCCGGCGGTCGATTTGCAGATTTCGGAAGGACGAGCGCGCGACACCATTCGGGAGGTTCGCGAGGCGCGGCTTGACGTCGCGTTTGTCGTCGGTTTGCCAGCATCTGGCGATTGTCACTCGAAGCCACTGTGGACAGAGGCTCTCGTTGTCGCGCTCCGTGAGCGCCATCCTCTCGCCGGAGCGCAAAGTGTGAGGTGGTCCGAGCTTGCCGGCGAAAACTTCGTGGCACGCCGCAGCGGCGCGGGGGCCCAGGTGCATGACCATATCGTATTGCGCCTCGCTGAGCACTGGAGCCAGCCTCGCATTCAGCGGTTTGATGTTGAGCGGGATACGCTGATGTCGATGGTCGCCCAAGGCTATGGCATCACATTGACGAGTGAAGCGGCGGCGCGAGCGTCTTTTCCTGGCGTCGTATTCCGGCCCATTCTCGACGAGCCGGAGCCAATTGCCTTCAACGCGGTCTGGTTACCTCACAACCGCAACCCGGCGCTCCTGACTATTCTGGCGCTTGCGCAACGCAAGTCCCAAGGCTGGTCACCCGAGAGTCGATGACGACATCCGCCGCGCTTTCGCAAAGACCCGGTCCGTCGCCATGAACCGCTCGAGCATTGGCGCGATCAACTTTACGGGTTCGGCGATCGACTGCCCAGTTTCCCGGGCCAGCACCTCGGGCGAGAAGGTCGCGATGAACGGTCGCTGGCAGCTCAACATTGAGCTTCACCGGCTTGTCGTCGACAAGCGACCCGAGCTTGAGCTTTGTTATCGCGCCGCCTCCTGTTGGTAGGGCGCCAGCACGAGATCGCGATTGACGATCACCCGCACCGGGAACCCCGGGCGGATGGTAAGTGTCGGCTGAATGTCGAGATTCCGGCTCAC
>WNGH01005151.1_pt1 | contig 12454 bp, 16 predicted proteins | sample 5400631 | NCBI WGS metagenome assembly WNGH01 (sample SAMN13153373, study PRJNA577476) | soil metagenome | isolation source: 115 cm soil or saprolite under Garry oak tree replicate 1 | place: USA:California | collected 2016-06-15 | reverse complement strand
CCGACGCAGTTATTGAAAAATTGCTCTGACCCCTTTAACGCTTGAGCATTCCGATCCGCCGCAGGAGATCGGTGTGCGCCTTGTACTCGCGCCAGACATCGGCCTTGAAGGACTCGCCCGCGCGGTAGTCGATGTCGACGCCGCGCGCCGCCATCGTCGCGGCAAAGCCCGGATCGTCGATCGCGGCCTTCGCCGCGTCGTGCAGGTACTTGATCGCCGGCCGAGGCGTCCCCTTGGGCGCCACCAGCAGGTACCAGACGCCGTTCGCCACGTCCCAGCCGAGCTCGCGCGCGGTCGGCACGTCGGCGAAGAGCGGATGGCGCTTCGGGTAGAAGGCGACCAGCGCGCGCATGCGCTTGCCGTCGACCATGGGCTTCAGCTCCCCGGGCTGCGCGACCACGCCCTCGATGTGGCCGCCGAGCAGCGCGGGGCTCGACTGGCCCCAGCCCTGGTAGGGCACGTGGATCATCTTCGCGCCGGTGCGCGCCATCAGCTCCTCGAGATTGAGGTGGCTCGAGGTGCCCTCGCCCGGCGAGCCGATGCGCAGCTTGCCCGGGTTCGCCTTGGCGTCAGCGAGCAAGTCCTGGATCGTCTTGTATTCGGACTCGGTGCGCACCGCGATGAACGGGTAATAGGAGACGAGGTTGATGAACGGGTCGTAGTCGTCCGGCGTCTTGTACGCGAACTCGCTCATCTGCGGCGCGATGACCAAGCCCGAGAGCGGCGTGAGCACAATGGTGTAGCCGTCGGGCTGCGCGCGCGCCACCTCCGCCACCGCCACCGAGCCGGCGGCGCCGGGGCGGTTCACCACCACCAGGCCCCTTGGGAAACGCGCCTTCATGCCCTCGGCCACCTGCCGCGCGACGATGTCGACCAGCCCGCCCGCCGGATAGCCGGCGAGCAGGGTCACGGAGCGCTCGGGATATTGCGCGGCGGCGGGCAGCGAAATACCGAGCACGAGCAAGGCCGGCAGGATCCGCTTCATGGTCCGATATATCCTTCTCGAAGGCATCTTACTCCGTGCGTTCGAGGATAAAGGGGTCAGAGCAATTCACAGGAAATGAATGCGTTCCCAGGATCAGATCTGGAATTAACTGTAAATTGCTCTGACCCCTTTACTTGAGGGCCTTGTATTTGATCCGGTGGGGTTTGGCAGCCTCTTCGCCCAGCCGCTTCTTCTTGTCGGCCTCGTATTCCTGGTAGTTGCCGTCGAAGAACACCGCCTGCGAGTCGCCCTCGAAGGCGAGGATATGGGTGGCGATGCGGTCGAGGAACCAGCGGTCGTGCGAGATCACCAGCACGCAGCCGGCGAACTCGAGCAGCGCCTCCTCGAGCGCGCGCAGGGTTTCGACGTCGAGGTCGTTCGAGGGCTCGTCCAGCAGCAGGACGTTGGCGCCCGAGATCAGCATCTTGGCGAGGTGCAGCCGGCCGCGCTCGCCGCCCGAGAGCTGCCCCACCGGCTTCTGCTGGTCGGCGCCGCGGAAATTGAAGCGCGCGAGGTAGGAGCGCGAGGGCATCTGGAATTTGCCCACCGCCAGCATGTCGTTGCCGCCAGAGACGTCCTCGAACACGGTCTTGCCGGCCTGCAGCGCGTCGCGCGACTGATCGACGTGCGCCAGCTTCACGGTTTTGCCGACGGAAATCGTTCCGGCGTTGGGCTTCTCTTTATTTGTTATTAACTTAAATAAAGTAGATTTTCCCGCGCCGTTGGGCCCGATGATGCCGACGATCGCGCCCGGCGGCACCTGGAACGAAAGCTTGTCGATCAGCAGGCGCTCGCCGTAGCCCTTCGATACGTTCCTGAACCCGATCACCTCGTTGCCGAGGCGCTCGGCGACCGGGATGAAGATTTCCTGGGTCTCGTTTCTCTCCTGGTGCTCCTGCGAGGAGAGCTCCTCGAAGCGCGCCAGGCGGGCCTTCGACTTGGACCGGCGGCCCTTCGGGTTCTGCCGCACCCACTCGAGCTCGTGCTGCATCGCCCTGATGCGCGCCACCTCCTGGCTCTGCTCGACCTGCAGGCGCTTCTCCTTCTGCTCGAGCCAGCTCGAGTAGTTGCCCTCCCACGGGATGCCGTAGCCGCGGTCGAGCTCGAGGATCCAGCCGGCTGCGTTATCCAAAAAATATCTGTCATGGGTGACGGCGACCACGGTCCCCGGGAAGCGCTGCAGGAACTGCTCCAGCCACTCCACGCTCTCGGCGTCGAGGTGGTTGGTCGGCTCATCGAGCAGCAGCAGGTCGGGTTTCGACAGCAACAGCCTGCAAAGGGCCACTCTTCTTTTTTCCCCTCCGGACAAAATTTCTATTTTTGAATTCCAATCGGGAAGGCGCAGCGCGTCAGCGGCGACCTCGAGCTCGTCCGCGCCGCCGGCGTTGAGCATCGCCTCGAGCTTCGCCTGCTCCTCGGCCAGCTTGTCGAAGTCGGCATCGGGCTCCGCGTAGGCGGCGTAGATCGCGTCCAGGCGCTTTTTCGCCGCCGCCGTGTCGCCCTGGGCTTCTTCAACGGCTTCCCTGACGGTCTTGTATTTTGAAAGAACCGGTTCCTGTTCAAGGTAGCCGACCCGGATTCCCGGCATGCGCACAACTTCGCCCTCGTAGTTGTCGTCGACCGCCGCCATGATCTTAAGCAGCGAGGATTTGCCCGAGCCGTTCAGCCCGAGCACGCCGATCTTCGCGCCCGGGAAAAAGTTGAGCGAGATGTTCTTCAGGATGGTGCGCTTGGGCGGCACCGTCTTGCTGACCCGCCGCATTGTGTAAACGTATTGCGCCATGTAGGTATGATAATAAGCAATGAACAAGAACTTCCCGGCAGCGGTTTCTTTTTTTGCCCTCTGCTCCATCGCCGCGAATCCGTGCTATGCAGCCGGCGGCGCCTCCTTCGCGAGCGACGGCGCCTCCTTCGAGCTCGGCAAAGGCGTCGGCGAGAGCGCGGAAATGTGGCGCATCGGCGTGACGCGGGACTGGAAGAAGAAGTGGCTGGAGGTCGGCAACTGGCATCTCGGCGGCTACTGGGAAGCGCAAATCGGCCAGTGGAGCGGATCGAACAAGCGCGGCATCAGCGACCTGGGGCTCACGCCGGTATTCAGGATCCAGCAGACCAGCCTCTCGGCAATCTCGCCGTACGTAGAGGGCGCGATCGGCTTCCACGTCATCACCCCGACCGCCCTCGACGAGAACCGCCATTTCGGCGGCGCCTTCCAGTTCGGCGACCACGTCGGCGCGGGCGCGCGCTTCGGCGAGCGCGGGCGCTACGACTTGGGACTGCGCTTCCAGCACCTTTCCAACGGCGGCATCAAGAAGCCGAACGACGGCATCAACTTCGTGCAGGCGCGCCTCCTGTACCACCTCGACTAGAGGCGCTTTTCACGAGATCGTAAAACCGGGGCGCCTCGGCCTTCAGGCGCTCGTCCGTCATGCGCCCGCTGCGCGTCATGTAGTCGTAGGCAAGCTGCCAGGGCTCGAGCTTCATCTTCTGCGGAAAGCCCTCGTACCAGTACGAGCTCTTGTTCGCGGCCGCCACGAGCTTTTCGACCACGGGACGCCTTTGCCTTTCAAACTCTTCGAGGATGAGAGGAATGTCTTTTGAAACGTCAAAAGCGCGAGCCAAGGCAATCGCGTCGTCGAACGCCAGCCGCGTTCCCGAGCCGATCGAGAAGTGCCCGGTACGAAGCGCGTCGCCGATCAGCACTTTGTTTTCGAAATGCCAGGTTTCATTCCTCAGCAGCGGAAAGTTGCGCCACACCGATTTGTTGGACACGAGCTCGTGGCCGGCGAGATCGGCGGCGAACACCCCTTCGCAATAGTCCCGGCTCGCGGCGTCGCTCATGTGGTCGAGCCCGGCGCGCTGCCAGGTCGCCGCGTCGCACTCGACGATGAAGGTGCTCATCTCGGGGCTGTAGCGGTAATGGTGCGCGACGAATGCGCCGTGCTCGCTCTCGCGGAACGTCAGCGTCAGGCAATCGAAGAGCCGGCTAGTGCCGTACCAGACGAATTTGTTGGTCAGGAGCTCGACTTGCGGATGGAATTGCTTCTCGAAGGTTTTTCGAACGATGGAATTAACGCCGTCCGCGCCGACAACGAGGTTTGCATCTTCAATCTTTTTCAGGGATGAGAGGCTCTCGTTGAAAACCAATCGAACCCCCGCCCGCTCGCATTCGCTCTGCAGGATCTGCAGCAGGCTGAGCCTGGCGAGGGCGGAGAAGCCGTTGCCGTCGATGTCGACCGCGACGCCGCGGTGCATGATGCGCTGCACCGGCCAGGATTGCATCGCCGCCGCGAGCCGCGCGTGCATTTGCGGCTCGTCGCGCGCCAGGAACTGGAGCGCGCCGCGCGAGAACACCACGCCGAAGCCGAAGGTCGCGTCGCGCGGGTTCTGCTCGATGACCGAGATTTCATACTCCGGCCTTTTTCTTTTCAGCAGCAACGAAAAGAAAAGACCGGCCGGGCCGGCCCCCACGACCGCGATCTTCATTGAAGCGCTTCTTCGGCCTTTGCGTAATCGAATGCGAGCGACGCGCAGCGTCCGGCGAGCGCATCGTCGAGGCGCTTGCCGGCGAGCGGGTAGCTGAACTGCGCGTTGCGCATCAGGATGCGGCCCTTGAGCTGCTCGACCGACATCGCTTCGAGCGCGCGCCACTCCCCGGGCTTGAGCCCTTCGGCGTCCAGTCCGGCGATGCCTTTGAGCATGTGGCCGAACTCGTCGTCGTAGACCTTGGCGCAGGCCGCGGCGATGAGGGCATTCGCCTTCTGGTTCTTGGGATCATTCCTGTTTCTCAAGGACATCCCCTCCGAGAAGAGCGTGCAATAGCCGCCCTCGGTAAACCGCGTCGCTCGCTCGCCGAGCTTCGGATTCTCGCGCTTGTGCCGGAAGCGCAGCTCCGACAGCTCCAGGTCTTCCTGCCATGCGCTCTTGACCGCGTGCGGGTTGAGCTTCGCCTCGCCCGGCAGCGCGAGGGCGTCGTGCGCGTCGGCGAAGGCGCAGTAATGCAGGAACTCGGCCCAGAGGCCTTCGGCGACATCGAGTACCTGATGGCGGTCGACGTCGATGTCGATCCTGGGAAACAGCGCCACCAGCTGCTCTGCCGGGCCGAGGAAGATGCCCTTGTCGAGCGGCGCGAGGCCCGAGCCCCACACCTCCTTCGAGCACTGCAATGCGAGCCAGCGCCGGTCGGTCTCGCGCGTGCGCCTGTCCCAGCTCCAGTAGGCCCGGAAGACCTCCGCCTCCCCGGCCCAGAAGGGCGCCGCTGCATCGACCAGCTTTTTCAGCTCGCGGGAAAACATGTCAGTCGATCCTCGCGCCGGAAATCCGCACGATCTCGGCGTAGCGCCGGTCCGCTGCGCGGATCGTCGCCGCGTACTCCGCCGGCGACGAGCCCACCGCGTCGATGCCGAGTTGAGTGAGGCGCTGCACCGTGTCGGGATGCCTGACCGCCTTGCCGAGCTCCGCGGCGAGCTTCCGCACGATCGGCGCCGGCGTCCCGGCGGGCGCGAGCACGCCGATCTCGGGCGCGAAGTCGTAGCCCGGCACGCCGAGCTCCGCAACCGTGGGTACGTCGGGTGCCTGCGGCGAACGCTTCGCAGTGCTCACGGCGACGATTCTCAGCTTCCCGGCCTTCACGTGCGACTCGATCGCGGGCAGCGCGGAAAACAGCATCGCCACCTGGCCGCCGAGGAGCGCCGGCACCGCCTGCCCCATGCCTTTGTACGGCACATGCACGATATCGAGGTGCAGCGCCGCCTTCAGTGCCTCGGTCGCCAAATGGTGAATGCTTCCCGCGCCCGACGAGCCGTAGTTCAATTTGCCGGGGTTTTTCTTTACATACTCGAGCAACTCGCGAAACGAGTTGGAGGGAACCGTTTCGTTGAGGCAGAGGAACAGGCCGGTGGTTCCAAGCAAACTCACCGGAATCAAATCTTTTTGAGGATCGTAGGGAAGCTTGGCAAACAGGTGCGGGTTGATCGCGACCTGGCCGACGTCGGCGACGAGCAGCGTGTAACCGTCGGGGGCGGCTCGCGCCACGGCCTCGGCTCCGATGATGCCGCCGGCGCCGCCGCGGTTCTCCACCACAATCTGCTGGCCGAGCTGCTCGCCGAGGCGCGCGCCGATGATGCGCGTCATCGTGTCGGGCAGGCCGCCCGCGGCGTACGGCACGATCATCCTGATCGGCTGTTTGGGGAACTCCTGGGCGGACGAAATAAAAGCTTGAAGAACCAACAACAGAAAAACCAAGACCCTCACCGGCTCCTCCTGTCGCGCAAAGTATACTGCCGGCCGATGGCCGCGCTCCGCCTCACCCTCGCCTGCTGGGACTACGACCGGACGCGCGCGCTGATCGACGGCCGCGTGCGGCCCGACGGCATCGACCTCGTCTACCTCGCGCAGCCGGTGGAGGAGACTTTCTTCCGCATGATGCGCTTCAAGGAGTTCCACTGCTCCGAGATGTCGCTCTCCTCCTACGCCGCTTCGCTCGGCCAGGACAAGCCGCCGTTCATCGCGATCCCGGTGTTCCCGTCGCGCTTCTTCCGCCATTCGTGCATCTTCGTCTCGGCGAAGAGCGGCATCCGCCGGCCCGAGGAGCTGAAAGGCAGGCGCATCGGCGTCCCCGAGTACCAGATGACCGCGGCGGTGTGGATCCGCGGCATCCTCTCCGACGACTACGGCGTCAAGGTCGGCGACGTCGAGCACGTCTCGGGCGGCCAGGAAGAGCCCGGGCGCGTCGAGAAACTCAAGCTGGATTTGCCTTCATCGATCAAGCTTCGCCCCATCGGGCCGCGGCAGACTCTTTCGAAAATGATTCTCGAAGGAGAAATTGACGCCCTGACAAGTGCGCGCGCTCCCTCGACGTTTGCCACGCAGCCCGAAAAAGTGAAGCGGCTGTTTCCGGACTACGTGGAAAAGGAAAAGGAATACTTTCGGAAAACGAAAATCTTTCCGATCATGCACACCATCGTCATCCGGCGCGACGTGTACGCGAAGCATCCCTGGGTGGCGCAATCGCTTTGCAAGGCGTTCGCCGCCGCCAAGGCGAAGGCCTACGAGAGCTACGACCAGACCGCCGCGCTGCCGGCGATGCTGCCCTGGCTGACTTCGCACGTCGAGGAAGTGAAGCGCGAGATGGGGGACGACTGGTGGCCCTACGGCATCGATGCGAACCGCCACGCGCTCGATACCTTCCTGCGCTACCACCACGAGCAGGGCCTGTCGAAGAAGCGCCTCTCGCCCGAGGACCTGTTCGCCCGCGAGACGCTGGAGAGCTTCAAGGTCTAGGCGGGCTCGAGCCGCGCCAGCATGCCGCGGCCTTCGTCGTTCAGCAGGTAGATATAGCCGTCGGGCCCCGCGCGCACGTCGCGGATGCGCCCGAGCGCGCCTTTCAGCATCCTTTCTTCGTGCACCACCCGGTCGCCTTCGAGGCGCAGGCGCACCAGCATCTGGTCCTTGAGCGCGCCGACGAAGAGATCGCCCTGCCATTTCGGAAATTTGTCTCCCGTATAGAACGCCATGCCCGAAGGCGCGATCGACGGCACCCAGTAGTGGATCGGCTGCTCCATGCCGGGCTTGCGCGTGCCTTCGCCGATCTTCGTGCCGATGCCGTAGTTCACGCCGTAGGTGATCACCGGCCAGCCGTAGTTCCGGCCTTTGCGGATGATGTTGATCTCATCGCCGCCCTGCGGGCCGTGCTCGTGCGTCCAGAGCACGCCGGTCAGCGGATGCAGCGCCGCGCCCTGCATGTTGCGGTGGCCGAGGTCGAACTTCTCCGGCTTCCATCCCGGCTTGCCGAAGAACGGATTGTCCTCGGGCACCCGGCCGTCGTCGTGCAGCCGGATCACCGAGCCGGCGTGATCGTCGGGCTTCTGCGCGCGCTCCTTCTCGCCGCGATCGCCGAGCGTGAGATACACATAGCCGGCGCGGTCGAACACGATGCGGCCGCCAAAGTGATTGCCGCTCGTGCCCTTCGGCTCCTGCCTGAACAGCACCTGCACCTGCTCCAGGTAATCACCGACCAGCTTGGCTCGCGCCAGCTCCGTCCCCACGCCGCCGGCGCCGCGCGCCGCGTAGGCGAAATAGATCAGCTGGTTCTCCGCGAACTTCGGATGCGGCACCACGTCGTGCAGCCCGCCCTGCCCGTGCTCCGTGACCTGCGGCAGCCCCTGCACCGGATTCGGCTCGAGCTTGCCGTGGTACACCACCCGCAAGCGCCCCGCCCGCTCCGTCACCAGCATCCGCCCGTCCGGCAAGAACGCCAGCGACCACGGATACTCCAGCCACTCCACCACCTTCACCACGCGAAACGAATGCTCCTCCGTGCGAACCGTCTGCGCCCCAGCAATAAATGGAAGGAACAGAACTAAGGAAAACAACCAGCGCATCACCGAATAACACGACCTCTGCATATTCATTCCCGCCATAACCGCATGCCCGGGCTATGATATCCGGCGTGAAAATCGACTATTAAACGTTCATCGCTCGGGCGACAGGCCGGGCAACCGGGGAGGAAGTCGCATGCCAGTGTATTTGGACATCCACAGGCTTGAAGGGGTGACCGGGGAACAGGTGCGCAAGGCGCATCTTGCCGATCATGCGGTGCAGTCGAAGCACGGAGTCGAGTACACGAAATACTGGTTCAACGAAAAGCACGGCAAGATCTTCTGCCTCTGCAATGCGCCGAACGCCGAAGCGGCAAACCTGGTTCACCGTGAAGCGCATGGGCTGGTAGCAGAAAAGATTATCGAGGTGGAGCCCGAGTTGGTGGAGGGATTTCTTGGCGGAGGCGAAGATAGCGCCTACGGAGGCGTAATGCTCGCCGGCAGCACCGAGCCAGACCCGGGAATTCGAACCGTGCTGTTCACCGATATCGTCGGCTCCACAACCATGACTCAACGCCTTGGGGATGAAGCAGCGATGGATCTGCTGCGCGTGCACGATACGATTGTCCGTGAAGCCTTGGCAGCGGCGAACGGCCGCGAAGTCAAGCACACGGGAGACGGCATCATGGTGTCGTTCGTGTCCGCGGCGGCGGCGATACGTTGCGCGACCCGGATTCAGCGCGCATTGGCGCAATACGAGAAGGAGCACAGGGGTTATCCCCTCAAGGTCCGCATCGGCGCCGCGGCGGGAGAACCCGTGGAGCGCGACAAGGATATTTTCGGATCGACGGTACAGCTCGCCGCGCGCCTGTGTGCGCAGGCGGAGCCGGAGCAAATACTGGTCTCGAACGTGGTTGCCGAGTTGTGCATTGGAAAGGGCCTGTCGTTTCAGGAACAGGGAGACGTTGCCCTTAAGGGCTTCGATCATCCGGTTAGAGTCCACGTCGTCATGTGGTCAAGCGAGGATGCGTCGCGTTGAGGAGGCAACTATGGCACCGGACCCCACGACTCCCGCTGGCCTCGCCTCTCGCTCCGAGACGGTGCTGAGCCGGGTATTAGGCGGCATGTCGGTGTTCACCATGCTCATGACGGTTCCGCAGGTTCTGACCATATGGATAGGCCATCAAGCCGCCGGTGTTTCGGTGATTTCGTGGAGTGCGTATCTGCTCTCCGCTATCCTTTGGTTCTGGTACGGGCTTCGGAAACGCGACAAGAACATCTACTTGCCGTGTGTTGGTTGGGCTGGCTTGGATACAGGAGTAATCGTTGGCGCTCTCATTTACGCATGAAGGAGTCTGCTGATGAAATTCACAAGAAACGTCGGGCTGCTGTTGTTGGCGGCATGGCTTATCCTGACCGGGCTGGTGCCGCTGCTCAATCTTAGTTTCTCCGGATTGCATACTTTAATGGCGATCCTCGCCATCGCCGCCGGTGTTCTGATAGTCATAGGCCGGTAGGCAGGCCTTGTGCGGTAGGAATTCGGGTGCGCTCGCTGGCGATCTTTCTGACGGTAACCGTCCTGCATTTCGTGCTGAGCTTTCTCGGCATCGTGATGATGCTGCCCGCCGCGTTCGAAGGGCAGGCCGGCTTCTGGTCGGCGCCGGGCAAGATCACCCTCGCTTGGACGGCGGCGATACTGCTCGCGCCCCTGGATTGGGTGCGGCCCCTGCTGTCGGAGCATACCGACCTCGGCTTCGGTGAAGTCGCAGTGTTAAGCGCGCTGTTCGGCGCAGCGGCGGTCGGGCTGTTTCACCTGTGGCACGCCGTGAGAACGAAAAAGAACGGCAGCCCGGCCGGATAATTCGACCATGGCGAGAACCGTCCAGAAGAAGCTCCTGCTCGTGCAGGGGCCGAACATGAGCTATCTCGGCCGGCGGCAGCCGGAGCTCTACGGCAGGACCTCGGCGGCGCAGCTCGACGCCATGCTGCGGGCCCACGCCAAGCAGAACAAGTACGCGCTCGACATCTTCTACACCCACAGCGAGGGCGAGGCGATCGCAAGGCTGTACCGCGCGGTCGACGAGGGAGTCGACGGCCTGGTGATGAACCCGGCGGCGTTTCTCTTCGCCGGCTACGCGCTGCGCGACTGCCTGCGGGCGGTGCCGTTCCCGTATATCGAGGTCCACATGACCAACATCGAAAAGCGCGGCATCAAGTCGATTCTCGCCGAGACCGGCGTCGGGCTCATCGCCGGGTTCGGCATCCAGTCCTACTTCATGGGGCTGGAGGCCATGCTGCAGCACCTCCAGGGGCAAAGGAAAAGCAAACGGTGAACGACGAAAAGATCAAGATCAAGACCGAGAACGGCCAGGTCATCGAGGTGGTGGTGCTCAACAAGAACGCCAACCGCATCGAGGTGGTGATCGGCGAAGGCATCCACAGCGTGCGCGCCTCGCTAACCCCCACGCGCAACGAAATGGCCTATGCAGGAAGCATCATGGGCCGCGAGATCGTCTACGAGCGCAGCAAGACGCAAGTGCAGGCGGACATCGACCGGCTCGACCCCAGGCTGAAGAAATCGCGCTAGAAGCAAGCGCATGAGAGTCCTCGCGCTGGCTCTTCTCCTGCCGCTGCAAGCCTTCGCGCAGAGCCCGCCTCCCGACGATTACACGCTGCTCGGCATCGGGGTGCGCTCGCGGCCGGCCTACGACGGCTCGGCCTCGCAGACCGCCGACCTGATCCCGGTAGTGAGGTACTACGGCAAGCCGCTGTTCGCGCGCACCACACAGGGAATCCTCGAAGGCGGCGCGCGCACCGAGGTCGCGCCGGGCCTCGTGCTCGGCGCGCAGCTCGCCTACGAGGCGGGACGCAGGAAGAGCGAGTCGGGCTTTCTGCGCGAGCGCGATGTCCCGGACATCGCCCCCGGCGCCTCGGTCGGGGTGCACGCCGAATGGGACACGAAGCTCGGCCCGGCGCCGCTCGACGTGCTGGGACGCGTGCGCCGGAACGTCGACAGCGACCGCGGCGCGCAGGCCGACCTGCGCCTCACCGTCGGCGTCTATGGCAGCGGCGGCGTGCAGGCGGGCGTTTTCAGCCAGGCGACCTGGGCGAACTCCAAGTCCATGCGGACCTACTACGATGTGTCGGGAAGCGGCCTCCTCTTCGTCAGCCTGGGGTTGCTCGGCTCCTACGACCTCGCGTGGCAGTGGGTGCTGGTGGGAAGCCTTGAAGGCCGCCGCCTGCAGGGCGACGCGGCGAGCAGCCCGCTCGCCGAGCGCAGGTCGAACTACTACGCCAGCGCCGGGCTGGCCTATCGCTTCTAGGGCATGAGCAAGTTCGACGGAGCAGGAGTCCAGCGCCTCGAGCGGATGTACGGCTCGCCGGCGATCGTCGAGCAGCGCGCGCGCACGCGGGCCGCGCTGGCGATCCGCCCGGGCGAGCGCGGCCTCGACATCGGCTGCGGCCCCGGCTTCCTGCTCTGCGAAATGGCGCGCGAAGCCGGCCCGCAAGGACATATCGCCGCGCTCGACGTGAGCGCAGACATGGTGGAGGCTGCACGCAAGCGCGCGCAGCGCGAGGACGTGGCAGGCAGAGTCGAGGTGCGGGTCGGCGATGCCACGCGGCTCGAGGTGCCGCCGGCGAGCCTCGATTTCGCCGTAGCAGTTCAGGTCTACCTCTACGTGAAGGACGTCGAGCGCGCGCTCGCCGAAGCGGCGCGCGTGCTGAAACCCGGCGGGCGCCTCGTCGTCGTCGACACCGATTGGGATTCCTGCGTCTGGCTCACCTCCGACCGCGAGCGCCACCGCAAGATCCTCGAGGCCTGGGTGCAGGACTTCAAGCAGCCCCATCTGCCGCCCGTCCTGCCGCGGCTGCTGGCCGGCGCGGGGCTGGCAGTGGAGCACGTCGAGAGCTTTCCGGTGCTCAACCTGCGCTACGACCCGGAGTCCTTCAGCGGCGGGGTCATCGACCTGATGGCGGCAACGGCGGCGCGCCAGGGGATCGATTCCGGCGCCTGGGCCGCCGACCTGCGCTCGCGCACGCATGACGGAGACTACTTCTTCAGCCTGAACCGCTATCTGTTCCGCGCCCGCCGGCCGGCGTAATAAACTTGAGCCCCGAGGAGGCTTCAATGCGGCAATTCACCGAAGACACC
>WNGH01011781.1_pt1 | contig 12457 bp, 9 predicted proteins | sample 5400631 | NCBI WGS metagenome assembly WNGH01 (sample SAMN13153373, study PRJNA577476) | soil metagenome | isolation source: 115 cm soil or saprolite under Garry oak tree replicate 1 | place: USA:California | collected 2016-06-15 | reverse complement strand
CACTGGGACATGGTCAATATCCAACGGCCGAGCTATGGCGGCGGCGAGATTTATTTCAATGGAAAATTAATCCGCCGGGACGGCGAATTTCTGCCCAAGCCGCTGCGTTCGTTAAACCGCAGCAACTTCGTTAGACGAGGGTAATCCGCGCGAACGGAGCAGACCGATTCGTCGAATCTTCTCGAAAGGTGTCGATCTTGTGCGCGGATCAGGCCGCGCTCTTGGGACCGTGATCGAGCAGGTTCAGCTGCATCATTTCGATTTCGCCGCTGTCCGTCAGCTGCAAATTCGAAATCTCGAACACAGGAGCGCCCTCCACTGGTGCACCGCCAGCGCTCGGCATTTGCACTGATACCTGATTGGAATTCGAATTGAGCACAATCGAGGAAATCTCGAACGATGGTGAGAATTCTACGTTCGCGATTTGGAACGGAGCGACTACTTGGACCGTGGCTTGCCCCTGTTGCGATGGCGTCAGTTGAAGCGGTGCCGCCGCGAAATCGGAAACCAAATGCAAACCTCCCACAGTAAACGAAGGCGATCCAACAACGGTTGGACACTGTTGCTGCGAGGGCGTAAGACGAACGCTTCCGAGTGTTCCTCCGGCAGGCTGAATCCTGGCGATCTCGAAGGTCACTTGTGGCATCTCCGGCTGCGGAGCAGATCCAGCCAAACGCATCGTCACGACCTTTGAGGCCGGGCGTAGCTGCAACGCACCCATCTTAAACGTTGGAGTCAGCTGCATCGATGCAATCTCAAAGGCGAAAGTGAGGTGCACGGCGGTTTGCACTGCGCCGGCGGTGGGTTCGACAATCGCGGCAGGCTCGGCAACATCAGAAACAGGTATCTCAGCAACCGGCGCAGCCCATTCGACTGGCGGCCGCATTTCAGGCGCGGCCGGCTCGGCCCACTGTTCATGAATAGGTTCAGACATGTTTACTGGTGTGGTTAATTCAGAGACAGGTGTTTCAATAATGGCCGGTTCCGGAACAAAAGGCGGTTCGCTAACAGGACGAAACTCGCTAAAGCCGGCCGGCTCGGGTTCTGTGACGTCAATCATGGACGCTTCCTCAACAGGCGTCAACTGAGGAATCGGCTGACCTTGTCCAATCGGCTCGAATTCGGGCGCATCCATGGCTTCAGCCTGCGCGAAAACTAGCTCCGCTTCCGGTTGGACGGCGATTGGCTCGGGCTCGACAATCGCGGCAGGCTCGGCCATCGCAATCACCGGGGCGACGGATTCAAACTCGGACTCAGAGGTTTCCACCGGTTGAACTGCGCGCTCACCGTTGCCTTCGACCACCGCGGGTGCTCCGCCAAAGAGGCGACTGGGGGTCCAGAGCGGCACGACTTCACGACGCAAGGAAGGTTCAGATGCTTTCAACCTCAGCGAGACTTGACGCGGCCCGCTAATCAATCGCGGCATAACTTTCATTTCCCGTTGGACCGGAGCCGGAGCTACATATTCCATACCTTCGAGCTGCGGACCAGCCGCTGGCGCGGCACGCCGGAAACTTGGGAATTGGATTCCGCGGCGACGAATCTCGAACACAATCACCCACCCGATCACCCCGATGCCGGCCAAAACCAAAATGATGGCGAACAAATTTCCAATTTCGAATTTTCCACCGGAGACCTCGCCAACACGCGCGGGCGCAAGCGCGGTCGCCGGTGTAGTCGATGCCGCGGCGACTACTGGCGCTTTCGCGGCGGCAACCGGAGGCCCCGGCTGAACAGGCGCTTTGCCGGGCTGCGCTTGCGCAACTGCCGGTTGCTCGCGCACAGCGGGAGCTTCGGCTGCTGCGACCGGAGTCTCTACAACCGGCGAGAAATTCGGTGCGGGCGAAGTCGGAATCTCTTCCGGCTTGGCCGGACTTCCAGCGGCATACGATTCAGGCGGGACGGCAGCGGGTTGCGTAACTGCGGTACTGGCCGCTGCCTCTTCCGGTTTGGGCCCGGTTGCCTCCATTCCTGCAATCGCGGGCGCCGTTGCGCGAGCGCTGGGCTTTGCAACCAGCCGAGATCATAAAAAGAGTCCGCGAAAACAAGATTGAGCGCGGGCGAGTAAATTTTCTTGGCGGAAGTAATCCAATCGGTCGCCTTGGTCGGATTGTTATGCTTAAACTCCCACGCTGCCTGCGCATAATAAAGAGCCGGGGTGTCGCCGGTGAACTGGAACTGTTCCATCAACTTCTGCGCATAACTGTCTTTGTCTTCCAGCAACCAGGTAATGTAGACGTTGAATTTGATAAGCTGTGCCGCTTCGCTTTTCTCTCCGCCAGCTGTCTTGCTCAGGAGCGCTTCAAATCGATCGCGCGCCGTGGCGTAATCCTTTTTCTTCAACGGCACCAACGCCAGATTGAATTGGGCCTGGCGGAATCTTGAATCCGCTTTCAACGCCTTTTTGAATTCGGCCTCGGCCTGATCGAATTGTTTTTGCTCGAGCAAAATTTCGCCGCGCAGGTTCAAAGTCACTGCCTGGTTTGGGTCGGCCGCGTCCGCGTCATCGATAAATTTGCGGGCGGCGGCAAAATCGCGCTGTTGATAAGCTTGTCGCGCTTGCTCGACGCGTGAGCGAGCAAACGCCTTGCCCTTGGCCGCGCGCTCAGCTGCTGAGGTCAATTCAAGGGCGGCGCGTGTTTGGCCGGGCTGTTTTCGTAGCCAACCCACTTCATAGAGCGACTCGGCAAAAAGTTTGTTCAGTTTCGGCGAAAAATTCTTTTCCGCCTGCGCCATCCAGTCCTTCGCTTCCTTCGTCTTATTCTGCTGTAGTGCGATGGCCGCGTTTGCGTAGTGGACCGCCGGCGTGTCCGGAGAAAGCTCGAACTTGGCCAGAATCGAATCGACCATGTTCTCTTTGCCCTCGAGTAAATAAGTTAACAGGATTTTGTATTGAATGAGTTGAGTCGCTTCGCCCTGCAGTTCGGACGCGTTGCTCGAAAGTAATTCCTGAAAACGATTGCGTGCCTCAGCCCAATCCTTTTCCAGAAATGGAATCTCGGCCAGATTGAAGCGGGCGTTCCAAAATCTCGAATCAATCCGCAATGCTTCATGCAGCGCAGCTTCCGCTTTGTCGTAAATGCCCTGCCGCATCATGATCACGCCGCGCAAATTCTGTGATTCGGCGAGGTCCGGCTGACGCGCGTCAATCGCGTCCAGGTCTTTCAGCGCATCCGGAAAATTATTGGTGTCGAATGCTCGAAAGGCTTTGTCGTACATTACTTCGAGTTCCGCTTTCGAGGGGGCAACGTTGTCCGCTGCCAAGGAGCCAACCACCAACACTGCGACTGCCGCGATTTTGCGAATCTTCATGGCCTCCTCCACACAAACCCTTCCGTGAGCCGATGACAAGTCTAAATTTTGACGCTCGAGGAAGATTTTCCGGTCGCAGGGGGCAAAAATCGCGCCGGCTTAAAGGTTGAGATTTGCGACAATTCGCAGACCTTCGAGGGTCAAATTCGGGTGCACGGCGTCAATCTCGCGCAGACGTGCCGCGATCAAGTCCGCGTATCCGCCGGTCGCAATAACGTGCACTTTCTCCCGAGGAAAACGCTCGGCTTTAATCCTGGCAATGATCTCGCGCACCAGGCCGCGATAACCGATCACCGCACCGGAGCGCATCGCGTCGATTGTCGATCTTCCAACCGTCGACCGCGGTTCTTTTAGAGAAAGCTTCGGTAACAGTGCCGTGCGCTGATAAAGAAAGCTCGTCATCGACTCCAGTCCGGGCGCAATCACTCCCCCGATGTAATTTCGTTGCGCCGAGACGATATCGAAAGTAACTGCCGTCCCGAAATCGACCACGATGGCCGGACTTCCATAAAGGTCCGCGACCGCCGCTGCGTTGGCCAGGCGGTCGGCCCCTATTGTTTTCGGATTTGGATAATCGATTCCAACCCCGAGTTGCAGCTGCGGCGTTAACCACAAAATCTTCGATCGCTTGGCCGCTTTCCGGACTACGCCGTTTTTTGTCGGCACGACCGAGCAAACCACAAAGATGTCGATCTTGCGCTGCTTCACAAATCGCTGGAGCGCCGCGCTGGCAAATCTTTCAGTCGGTATTCGAACAGGCTTTGAAATTCGCCGCCGCGTCGCGAACGCAAGCTTGGTGAATGAATTACTGATATCGATCAGCAAATAACTTGTTGCACGCACGATGTGCGACTTCACTGCGAAGACGCACCGAGGTCAAGTAGCGAACTTGCGGGCCAATCTTCAAACGCGTAGCCTCGCTGCGTGCGAAAATTGGTTCATCGTCCACGGCGCTTGCGGCGATCCCCAGCCCTGCGCAATCTCGTTCGCGAGACCAATCTCACCGCACACGATTTCGTTTTGCCTCTTTTCATCAGCGAAAAGATCGACAAACGGCGTCCGATCACGAGCATGCCGGGCGTGTTTCAACTCCCCCCCGGTGAAATTGTCGATGAAGCACGACAGGCACAAGACGCCGGACTCCAAGCCGTTCTCCTTTTTGGAATTCCCCAAATAAAGGATGAACAAGCGAGCGGCGCTTATGCCGAGAATGGCGTAGTGCAGAAAGCGTTGCGCGCGCTGAAGGACAATTGTCCGGAAGTGGTTGCGATCACGGACGTTTGTCTCTGTGAATATATGAGTCACGGCCATTGCGGCGTCACTCGCATTGACGGCGACCATTTTCATGTGCTGAACGACCAGAGTGTCGATCTTTTGGTGAAAACGGCGCTCTCACACGCGCACGCCGGCGCGGACATGGTCGCACCCAGCGACATGATGGACGGCCGCATTGGCGCAATTCGAGAAGCGCTCGATGCCAACGGTTTTGCAGAAACTGGCATTATGAGTTACGCCGCGAAATTCGCTTCCGTTTTTTACGGCCCGTTTCGCGACGCAGCCGAAAGCCCGCCACAGTTTGGTGATCGTCGATCTTACCAGATGGATTCGGCGAACGCGGATGAAGCCCTCCGCGAGGTCGGGCTCGACATCGATGAAGGCGCGGACATCATCATGATCAAACCGGCATTGCCGTACATCGACATTCTTTGGCGCGTGCGCGAGCGCTTTCGCAAACCGACCGCGGTGTATCACGTGAGCGGCGAGTACGCGATGATCAAAGCCGCCGCCGAAAAAGGAATTGTAGAAGAACGCGCCGCGGTTCTTGAGATCATGACTTCGCTCAAGCGCGCCGGCGCAGACATCATTGTGACCTACTGGGCGCGCGAACTGGCCGAATGGATCAGCGCATAACGATTGGTCGCGGCGAAACGGAGGCGCACACGCGCCTGAAACGCCTGGCTTTCGTTTGGGCGCAGAGGCAAGGTTACTCCGCCTGCGCGATGGAAGTCGCCTTGCCGCGATGTCGGTACCGCGTAGATGTGGCGGCGTATCGGCCGGATGGAAAACAATCAGGCGCCACTGCGATTTTCGAGTGCAAACAGGCGCTGGTCGATCTCCGACGCGACAATGGTTGCACGTCGACGACGATGCGGCGCCTTGAGAAAGTTCACCATCGCCGCGAACTCTTGGAGAGAAATTTGCGCGTGCATTACCCGGCTTTACGCGTTGCCGATTCGCTCTTCGTCGAATTCGACTCGCACAATTTCGCTGCGATTGAGCACCGCGGCTACAAACAGGTAGTACGGCAAATTCAGGCGTTACAAAACCGCCTCTTCGATTGCACGAAATTCGAAACGCTAATTCGCTATCGCTGTGCGAATTTGTTTTTCCTCGTTTTGCCGGACGAATTGTTTCGCGAGCCGGAAATTCCGTTTGGCTGGGGCGCGTTGGTTCAATCGAACGACGAGCTGATCCTGGCCCGCAAACCGGTTTGGCATGAAACGGAACCCGAAAGTCGGCTGCGATTTTTGCAGCAAATCGCCATCGCCGGCACGCGCGTGTTGAACCGACAGCTCGAAATCACGTTCGAGGACGTCGCGGGCGCAGATTGTCGATCTTAGGAGATGTCGATCTTATTCGCGCTTGACCAGTAAATTGCGCCCGGTCATTTCGTTCGGTTTTTTCATTCCGAGCAAAAACAAAAGCGTGGGGGCAACGTCAGCCAAGATACCGTCTTCGCATCGGAATTGCCGAGAATCCTTCGCCACATAAATGCAATGAACAAGGTTTGTGGTGTGCGCAGTGTTCGGTGAGCCGTCGGGATTTCGCATCTGCTCGCAATTGCCGTGGTCGGCGGTGACAATGCATTTGCCGTCGAGCTCGAGCAGTTTCGGAATAATTCGACTGCAACATTCATCAACCGTTTCGATCGCTTTGATTCCGGCTGTCACAATACCGGTGTGACCAATCATGTCGGGGTTGGCAAAGTTCAGAATGATCAGGTCAAATTTGTCAAAGCGGGTGAGGAGCTCGTCCGTCACCTCAAACGCACTCATTTCGGGCTTCAAATCGTAGGTCGCGACTTTTGGCGATGGGATCAGCTTCCGCTCTTCGCCCGGAAAAGGCTTTTCCACCCCGCCATTAAAGAAATAAGTCACATGCGCGTATTTTTCCGTTTCGGCGATGCGCAGCTGCGACTTGCCCGCCACGCTCACCAGTTCGCCGAGGATGTTTTTGAGGTCTTCCGAAGGGAAGATGAACGGCGACGGAAACCGAACGTCGTACTCTGTTAGAGAAGTGAATTTAACATGCAGCGATACTTCTCGGTCGAAGCAATCGAAATCCTTGAACAGAAAAGCTTGCGATAATTGGCGCGCGCGATCGGCCCGGAAGTTGAAAAACAAAACGACGTCGCCATCGCGAACGCGTTGCTCGTTTGCTTGGGCAAAAATCAGGGGCGGCATAAACTCATCCGTCTTGCCCGCCCGATATTGTCGATCCAAAGCTTCTGATGGCGGTTCTTTGCAAATCTCGCCGCGTCCGAGAACCACTGCGTCCCACGCTTTCTTGGTGCGGTCCCAACGGCGATCGCGGTCCATGGCGAAATAGCGTCCGACGACAGTCACAATTTGCGCACCGCTCTCGCGAAGTTGTTTTTCACAGGTTTTCAAGAATTCGCGTCCGCCGGTGGGCGAGGAATCGCGCCCGTCGGTGAAGGCATGCACGAAAATCTCTTCGACCTTTGCGGCCTTGGCCGCATTGGCAAGTGCAATCATGTGATCGTAATGGCTGTGAACACCGCCATCGGAAACGAGGCCTAACAAATGAAGCCGATGCCCGCGCGCGGCCGTGAAAGTTTCCTGCGCGACTTGATTCTGTGTGAGCTCGCCAGCGACAATCGCCTTATTGATTCGCGTGAGGTCCTGAAGAACGACGCGGCCTGCGCCCAAATTCAGATGACCGACCTCCGAGTTGCCCATTTGGCCTTCGGGGAGGCCGACATCTGGACCGCTAGCGCTGACTTTGCTGCTCGGATAATCGCGATAGAGCCGGTCGTGAAACGGTGTCCGCGCGAGTAATGTCGCGTCTCCGTTTTGTTCGCTGAATTTTTTGCCGCCTGGATTGATGCCCCAGCCATCTCTAATGATGAGCATCACCGGGCCGGCCATATGCGCGCACTCTGCCGACGATTATGAAGTCGGACAAGCCGTTTCGCGTTCTTGCGGGATTGACAATGGAACTCCCGCGCAGATACATCGCGCTGGTGAAGTGGCGCAATCAACTGCTCGCGCTTTTGTGTCTCGCCGTTTTTGCTGGGCTAGGTGTGCTTTATGTCCAGCATTGGGTGGTACAGAAGCCGTTTGGGATAATTCTTATTATCGGCGAAGGCCTCGCGCCGGAAAGGATAGCGCTGACCCGTGTTTACCTCGGGGGATCCGATGCGCACTTGGCTCTGGATGGAATGCCACATCTCGCTTTGGTAACCAACCATTCCCGGGATTTCGCGGTCTCAGATCAAGCGGCCGCGGCAAGCGCTCTCGCTACGGGAGTTAAAGTCAACAATCGCTCCTTGTCAGTCGATCCTAACGGCAAACCGCTCTCAAGCATTATCGAGTTAGCGCGCAACCGTGGACGCACTACCGGTTTGGTGACAAATGGATCACTCACGAATGCAACATGCGCGGCCTTTTATGCGCATGCGAGTAACGCGAACGACATCGATCAAGTCGCGCGTCAACTCGTCGAAGGAGGCAAGATCGATATTTGCTTGGGAATGAGCGCGGCCGAATTTCTTCCAAAAGCAAAACAAGGACAACGACAGGACAACCGCGATCTCATGTTGGAATTTCGCCAAAACGGCTTTGATGTCGTCCGGAGCCGAGCGGAGTTGGAATCTATTCCGGTTTGGAGTCGGCCGAAGCTTTTCGGCGCATTTGCAGACAGAGATAACGACGGCCGCCAGGGTCAGGCTTGGAGTGACGAACCGGCTTTGTCCGATATGGTGCGACGCGCCATTGAACTGCTGCAATACAATCAGCGCGGTTACTTGCTCATTGTCGACGCCGCCCGCATGCGAAAAGCAGCCGAAACAAATAACGCGGAAAAAACTTTGACCGAAACTGCCGAACTCGATCACACGCTGTCGACAGCACAGCGTTACGCCGGAGCAAAATCGACAATCATCGTGTGCGGCGACACGGCCATCGGCGGTTTGCAGCTGAACGGTTTTCCATTTCGCAAGGACAGTGGAATCGCGTTAGTCGGATTGAATCCGTCGGGCGAACCGTGGATGACTTGGGCAACAGGCCCGAAAGGTATGCAATCATACGGTGCTGCAAGAATTCCGGAAAAAGAAACGCCGGGAGATTTAAACGGAGGCGCCTCAAATGAGCAAACCGAACCCGCCGCATTTTACGCCAAATCGGCGTTGAACACGGTAGAAGATGTCGTCTCATTCGGAACCGGCCCAGGTACCGAAGCGCTAGACGGCACAATCGACAATACTCAGATTTTCAAAATTCTTCGGGATGAACTCTAAGGTCGCTGCGCTTGTTAAGAAACGAAAGACCCATCCTTTAGGGATGGGCCTTTTAAATTGAGACGCGGTTAGCTTAGGGGCTGACCTCGGGAACAAACACAAATGGTGGTGGCTCGGGGAGATTTGGCGGCGGTCCTTCCTCTGGCGGTCCTTCCGCAACTTCCTTGGCTTCCTTGCCTCCACCGAAATCCTTGGCGTCTTTGCCATCGACAGCTCGCCCGTCACCACCGGCCAAAGCGATGCTGGCAACGGTTAGGCTGGCTGTTGAATAAACTGCGAGGTCAGCGATGCGGCCTGACTTGGCAACGTTGAAAGAAAACTTCACATACTTTGCCTCAGTCGGGCCCACCTTTATCTTTGTAACTTTCACGGTCAGATCTTGCTTCGCGATCTGGTGCCACTGCGGACTACCGACAGCTAATTTCGAATTGGAAGTTGCAATTGTCACTGTGCCGATTGCGCCGTTGTTTAAGAACGAGACGATGTCGATGTTCTCAATCTTGGAAAGCGACAGCACCAAATCTGTTCGTCCATCAGCAAGAGAGTAGCCAACGGTTGAGTGATCGGAGATCAACGCCGCTTCTGCGATCTTGTCATCCACTCGAGCACCCAAGTTAAAGCGCGCGACGTTTTGCGCATAAGCTGGCGATTGTTCGACGGAGATGACCTCACCGCCGAAAAGCTGCAACCCGCCGGCGAGAAGGAGACCGCACGTAAACGTACCGATACGGGGAAAGCAAGAGGAGTGTGCGCTCAGAATTTCCTTAATTACAAGAAAGCTGATATGCCGAAGGGCCACGCTTTGACAATATAAATCTTATCCCCGGTTAAGGATTTTCCCGCATGGGAGAATGACCCGACCTGGCAAGAGCCCGATTTTCGCAGTCGCGTTCCGTCCCGCGCAGCTCGCAGAGGTGGAGATCTCGAGCTTTCCCCGCGAACCGATCTACGCGATTAACTAGAGTCTGCTTGCGACTCGTCGCCCAGCTAGAAATTGATTCTTTGCGTAAAGGATGGATGTCGTCGCAGCGCGAAATTTTTGCCCGCCGGCGTAGGCATAAAGTGGAATGTAGGACATTCTGCCGGAACGGTCCGCGCGACATGCAGCCCAATTAATGGTCGGATCGAGTATGTTTGTGCCGCCGGTTGTGCTCCACTCAAGCCAGGCGTGGGTCTTTTGACTCGTTGGAAGACGCTTGCCAATGACGAGCCGGACATTTTGCGCTCCGCGCGAGTGCATCGCGTTATAGAGTCCGAGTGCTTTGCCCTTGCAATCGGCAAATGCACTAGTCTGGACTTCTTCCGGTGTTTAGTGCTTTGCCCTTGCAATCGGCAAATGCACTAGTCTGGACTTCTTCCGGTGTTTTCCATTCCATGGAAAACCCGTACGGAATTGCACGGAGATCTCCAATCCAGTGATTTACCAGCGCAAATGAAAGGTTTTGCTCTCCGTGCCCGGCGGCGGATGCAAGAATCGGACGTATCCGCGCCATCTGCCGGTCGTACGGCGTGGAATGAACGCTGATGTAAGTTGACTGGGCGAAGGTGGAAAGGCAGGAAAGGCAAAAGAGGGCCAGACCGACAAAGCCAACTTTGCGCACTGTATAAGGGCGGATGCTTATCGTAACCATATTAATTATAATTACTAGAAGCACAGCCTGTGCCACGGTTCGAAACCCAATGTCGCCTTGGCAATGCCGCTGAATCCGCCAAACTCACTTTGCCTTGCGCCAAACCTTCGTGAATCCCAAACAAGCCCGTTACCGAAACGTCTTCCGCTTCGCGTTATGGCTTTTATTCGGCGCGACGTTGGTGGCCGTGGCCTGCGCTAGAATTCGCCTGCTTGGCTTGCCACTGGAGCGCGACGAGGGCGAGTACGCCTACACCGGCCAATTGCTCTTGCAGGGCATCCCGCCATACAAGCTCGCCTACAGCATGAAACTCCCAGGCACGGCGGCCTCCTACGCACTCTTGATGTCGATTTTTGGCGACACGACGACAGGCATTCATCTCGGCCTAATCGTGATCAATCTGGTTACTGTCGGGTTGATTTTCTTTCTGGGCCGATACCTCATGGGCGAGCTCGCGGGGGTGGCCGCCGCGGCTACGTATGGCGTTATCTCGCTAATGCCTTACGTGCTCGGGCAAGCCGCACACGCGACTCATTTTGTCGTCTTGCCGGCGATAGCTGGTGCTCTCGTTCTACTCCGCGCGTTAAATCGACAATCGACGATATTAATCTTTGCGAGCGGCTGCCTGTTTGGACTGGCGTTATTGATGAAGCAGCCAGGATTGTTTTTTGTGCTGTTTGGCGTCGTTTACCTTTTCAGCCGTGACCGAAGCGAACATGTTAAGCTTCGACAATCTGCGTTGCGCAGCTTGATCTTTCTCTTGGGCGCAACCGTCCCGCTTTTTGTTACCTGCCTGCTTTTATGGAATGTCGGCGTGTTCGAGAAATTCTGGTTCTGGACGATTAAATACGCCAGTCAATACGGCAGCCGGGTTTCAATTGCGGATGGGCTCCGAATTTTTGCTGACAAGCTGCCGAACGCTCTCGGAACGGCCTGGCCAATCTGGGGGGTTGCGGCAATAGGGCTACTCATGTGCGTTGTGAACCGAACCCTTCGCACTCGCGCCGTTTTTCTTACAATGTTCGCTTTTTTTTCCATACTCTCGGTTTGCCCAGGATTTTATTTTCGTCCGCATTATTTCATTCTTGTTCTGCCGGCCGTTTCCCTACTCGCCGGGGCGGCCGTCGCGGTTGCTTTCGACACCATTCGCTTTGGCGCACAGAACTTTCGCTTTGCCGTGCTCCTGCTGTTCGGATTCGCTCTGGCATGGCCAATGTGGTCAGAAGGAGACTTTTTCTTTGAGCGGCCGCTGGCGGAAGCCAACCGAATGGTCAATGGGAAAAATCCATTCCCGGAATCAGGTAAAATTGGCGAATACATCCGCGCGCAATCGAACCCATCGGACACGATCGCGGTATTGGGGTCGGAGCCGCAAATCTACTTTTATGCACAGCGCCGTTCGGCGACCGGGTATATCTACACCTACAGTTTGATGGAGCCACAGCCGTACGCTCATCAAATGCAGCTAGAGATGATCCGTGAAATCGAAGCCGCGCAACCGAAATTCCTTGTCCTGGTCGTCGTAAACAAGTCGTGGTTGGCCGGCCCGGATTCAGACCGATCTATTTTTAGATGGGCGCACGCGTATTGTACTGCAAATTACGAAGCAATCGGACTGATTAATATTTCTGATCAAGGCACGGACTATTACCTTTCAGGCAGACCAGCTAATGTGACACCAACCGCCGACCACATTCTGATTTACCGGCGAAAAGTATAACGCCAGGGTTCCCGGTTCGAGCCGAAGAGGTCACGGATAAAAAGTAAAGATCCAGTTGCAAACAACCCCGTCTACGATCCGCTACGGAATATGCACTGTTACGCACCTCACCCGCGCAAATCCTCTGCTTTGGGGATCGGCACTTTGAAAGGCGCGCTAACTCAAAAGCGGGTTTGTTGCGGTTATGGTCGCGGTCTACAATCCGCCACGCTGTGCAAATCGAAGGTCGCACTGTTTCCACCGCCGTTCGAAAAC
>WNGH01019141.1_pt1 | contig 12461 bp, 13 predicted proteins | sample 5400631 | NCBI WGS metagenome assembly WNGH01 (sample SAMN13153373, study PRJNA577476) | soil metagenome | isolation source: 115 cm soil or saprolite under Garry oak tree replicate 1 | place: USA:California | collected 2016-06-15 | reverse complement strand
CCGAGGAGTTCAACGAGCGCCTCGACAAGGCCTACGCCGCCAAGACCCTGGGCGACCTGGACCAGCTCCTGGCTGACCTCCCCGGCATCGACCTCTACCAGTTGCCCGACCGCTCGGTGGAACGGCGCGGCCCGACGAGCTTCGGCCTGCCCTGGCTGCTCGCGCCGCGCGCCACCGGCCGCATCTCGCCAGCCTGGCGGGCGGCCTGGGGCTCCTGGGCCACGGTCAGCCTCATCGCCTTCCTCGCCTGGCTGCTCAGCGGCCATCCGGGCAACCTGTGGTTCCTGTGGGTGGCCGGGGTGTACGGCATCGTCCTGTGCGGGCGGTGGGTGTCCGGCGGCTCACCGCACCGGGACCGCGACCGCCGCCGGGACCGTCGCCGGCACCGCTAGCCCGGTCTGGGCCTTGAGCCAGCATGGGCCCCGGGTCCAGCACCGCAGGGGCCAAGGCCCCCGTGACGAAGGAACGGGGCCTTGAGCCAGCGGGGGTTCCAGGGGGTCGCCCCCCTGGGCTAGCACCGCGGAATAACGGGGCCGGTGCTCGCGTTCGCATAGTCGGTTGATGTCGCGTAGACTCTCGTGCGGCCCGTGAGTTTCTCCTGCCCGGTTTTGGCCGAAGGCGCGGAGGCAGCCGTGTGGCGGGCCGCCGTATCCGGTGATCATCTGAGTATGGGAAGTGAAGTGCGGAGGACATGCCCAAAAAGGATGGCGCCATCGAGATCGAGGGCAGGATCGTCGAGTCACTACCGAATGCCTTCTTCCGGGTGGAGCTGGACAACGGGCACAAGGTCCTGGCTCACATCAGCGGGAAGATGCGGATGCACTACATCCGGATCCTCCCCGATGACCGGGTGGTCGTGGAGCTGAGCCCCTACGACCTGAGCCGCGGCCGCATCGTCTACCGGTACAAGTAACGACCCCGTGGTACCGCCGCCCCGGCTCAGGACGGGCGGCCGCCGCGGGACAGACCCAGGCACGAACGAATCAGCCGGGCATCCGCCCGGCCTACAAGGAGACCGCGATGAAGGTCAAGCCGAGCGTGAAGAAGATCTGCAGCAAATGCCGGATCATCCGCCGGCATGGCCGCGTCATGGTCATCTGCTCCGACCCGAGGCACAAGCAGCGCCAGGGGTAACGGCGCATCAGGCGCACCGCAGCCCGCGCCAGGCTTCGCCTGGTAACGGCAGCCCCCGGAAGGAGGCCGGGGCCCGTCCTGGGCAGGGACGGGACGCGGTGTGTGAGACCTCCCGAACCGAAGGAGAACTGCCCGCACATGGCACGTTTGGTCGGTGTCGACCTCCCGCGCGACAAGCGCCTTGAGGTCGCCCTCACCTACATCTACGGGATAGGCCGCACCCGCGCCCACCAGACGCTGGAGGCCACCGGCGTCAGCGGTGACACCCGGGTGCACGACCTGTCCGACGACGAGCTCGTCAAGCTCCGCGACTGGATCGACTCCACCTACCGGGTCGAAGGTGACCTGCGCCGTGAGGTTCAGGGCGACATCCGGCGCAAGGTGGAGATCGGCTGCTACCAGGGCATCCGCCACCGTCGCGGGCTGCCGGTCCACGGCCAGCGGACCCAGACGAACGCCCGGACCCGCAAGGGCAGGAAGAAGACCGTGGCCGGCAAGAAGAAGGCCGGCAAGAAGTAGTCCGCACCCCGGACCGACGACCTCGCGAACAGGAAGCAAATGCCTCCAAAGAGCCGTGCCGGCGCCGCCAAGAAGGTGCGCCGGAAGGAACGCAAGAACATCGCCCACGGGCATGCTCATATCAGGAGCACCTTCAACAACACGATCGTCTCGATCACCGACCCCGTCGGCAACGTCATCTCCTGGGCCTCCTCGGGCCAGGTGGGCTTCAAGGGGTCGCGCAAGTCGACGCCCTACGCCGCCCAGATGGCGGCCGAGGCCGCCGCGCGCCGCGCCATGGAGCACGGCATGCGGAAGGTCGATGTGTTCGTGAAGGGCCCCGGCTCCGGCCGGGAAACCGCGATCCGGTCGCTGCAGGCGACCGGCCTGGAGGTGGGCTCCATCCAGGACGTCACCCCGGTCCCGCACAATGGCTGCCGCCCGCCGAAGCGGCGCCGGGTCTGAAAGGAACTGACAGATGGCTCGGTACACGGGACCGGACTGCAAGCGGTGCCGCCGCGAGAAGATGAAGCTGTTCCTCAAGGGCGCCAAGTGCGACTCGCCGAAGTGCCCGATCGAGATCCGCCCCTACCCGCCGGGGGAGCACGGCCGCAACCGGCCGAAGGAGAGCGAGTACCTGCTCCAGACCCGGGAGAAGCAGAAGGCCCGCCGGATCTACGGGGTGCTCGAGCGGCAGTTCCACAGCTATTACGAGGAGGCCTCGCGCCGCCGCGGCAAGACCGGCGACAACCTGCTCGAGATCCTGGAGAGCCGCCTCGACAACGTGGTCTTCCGGGCCGGGTTCGCCAAGAGCAGGGACATGGCCCGGCAACTGGTTGGGCACGGGCACCTCCTGGTCAACGGCCGCAAGGTGGACATCCCGTCCTACCGGGTGACCGAGGCCGACATCGTCGAGGTGGCGCCCAAGTCGCTGGAGCTGACCCCGTTCATGGTCGCCCGGGCCGAGGCCGGCGAGCGCCAGGTGCCCGCCTGGCTGGAGGTCATCCCGGACAAGATGCGCGTGCTGGTGCACGCCATGCCGGTCCGCGCGCAGATCGACACGCAGGTGCAAGAGCAGCTCATCGTCGAGCTGTACTCGAAGTAACGGCAAGAACCAGGCCCGCATCGCGCGACGCGGGCCAGGCGGCGGCGGCAACGGCCGCCGCCGAAGGTCGCGGCGTCATATAGCGGGCGCCGCGGAGAGGGGTTAGTCATGCTCATCGCCCAGCGTCCCACCCTGACCGAAGAGGCGGTGGACGAGTTCCGGTCCAGGTTCGTCATCGAGCCGCTGGAGCCGGGATTCGGGTACACCATCGGCAACTCGCTGCGGCGCACCCTGCTGTCGTCGATCCCCGGCGCGGCAGTGACCAGCATCCGGATCGAGGGCGTGCTGCACGAGTTCTCGACCGTGGCCGGGATGACCGAGGACGTCACCGACATCATCCTGAACCTGAAGGAGCTCGTGGTCTCCTCGGAGCAGGACGAGCCGGTCGTCATGTACCTGCGCAAGCAGGGCCCCGGTGAGGTCACCGCGGCCGACATCGCGCCCCCCGCGGGCGTCGAGGTGCACAACCCCGACCTGCACATCGCGGCGCTCAACGGCAAGGGCAAGCTCGAGATGGAGCTGACGGTCGAGCGCGGCCGCGGCTATGTCTCCGCCGCCCAGAACAAGCAGCCCGGGCAGGAGATCGGCCGGATCCCGATCGACTCGATCTACTCGCCGGTGCTGCGGGTCACCTACAAGGTGGAGGCGACCCGTGTTGAGCAGCGGACCGACTTCGACCGGCTGATCATCGACGTCGAGACCAAGCCCTCCATGCGCCCGCGCGACGCGGTCGCCAGCGCGGGCAAGACGCTGGTCGAACTGTTCGGCCTGGCCCGGGAGCTGAACCTGGACGCCGAGGGCATCGACATCGGCCCGTCGCCCACGGACGCCGCGCTGGCCGCGGACCTGGCCCTGCCGATCGAGGAGCTGAACCTCACGGTCCGCTCCTACAACTGCCTCAAGCGCGAGGGCATCCACACGGTCGGCGAGCTTGTCGCCCGCAGCGAGCAGGACCTGCTGGACATCCGCAACTTCGGCGCCAAGTCGATCGAAGAGGTCAAGCAGAAGCTGGCCGACATGGCGCTGACGCTCAAGGACTCCCCGCCTGGCTTTGACCCCGGCAGTGCCGTGGACAGCTACAGCGCGGACGACGACGAGAGCTACGTCGAGACCGAGCAGTACTGACGGGCCCGGCCCGCAGGCAGAACCTAGGAGAGAGGCTTTCATGCCCACGCCCACCAAGGGCCGACGGCTGGGTGGCAGTTCGGCCCATCAGCGGCACATCCTCGCGAACCTCGCCACGGCGCTGTTCGAGCACGGCAAGATCACCACGACCGAGGCCAAGGCACGGCGGCTGCGGCCGTACGCGGAGCGCCTGATCACCTTCGCCAAGCGGGGTGACCTGCACGCGCGCCGCGAGGTGCTCACGGTGGTCACGGACAGGGGCGTCGTGCACACCCTGTTCAGCGAGATCGGCCCGCGGTTCGCCACCCGTGAGGGCGGCTACACGCGGATCACCAAGATCGGGCCGCGCAAGGGTGACAACGCGCCGCTGGCCGTCATCGAACTGGTGGAGGAAGAGGCCACGGCCGCTCCGTCGCGGCGGCGCCGCCCGCGCCGTCCGGCGGCGCCGGCCCGCACCTCCCGGCCCAAGGCCGGCGCTCCGGAGGCGGCCGCCGCGGCGGCCGAGGATTCCGCCGCCGAGGACGCGGCCGCCGAGGACGCGGCCGCCGAGGACGCGGCCGCCGAAGACGCAGTTGCTGAGGACGCGGTCGCGGAAGACACCGAGGCTGAGGACGCGGCCACCGAGGACTCCGCGGCCGGTGAGTCCGGCGACGGGAACGCCCAGGACGCGGCTGAGGAACACGCTGAATAACGCCCAAAGGGCCGGTCATGGGACTCGGAGGCGCTGAGCCTGGTCCCGTGGCCGGCCTCACGGCTGTCCGGGTCCGGCTCGACCTTGGATACGACGGCACCGGGTTCTCCGGCTGGGCCCGCCAGCCCGGCCAGCGGACCGTGCAGGGAACCCTGGAGGATGCCCTGGCCCGGGTGCTGGGGCTGGCGGAGCCACCGGCGCTGACCGTGGCCGGCCGCACGGACGCCGGGGTCCACGCACGCGGCCAGGTCGCGCACGCCGATATCGCCGCGGACCGCTGGGCGGACGCCGGGCCCAGCGCCGTACGGCGGCTGGCCCGGCTGCTGCCACCCGACGTCCGGGTGCACCGGCTCGCCCCCGCCCCGCCGGGCTTCGACGCCCGGTTCTCCGCGATCTGGCGCCGCTACGCCTACCGGGTCTGCGACGACCCGTCCCAGGGCGACCCGCTGGCCCGGCACGTCACGCTCTGGTACCGGAGCCCGCTGGATGTCGCCGCCATGAACGAGGCGGCCCGGCGGCTCCTGGGTGAGCACGATTTCGCCGCGTTCTGCCGCCGCCGCGACGGTGCCAGCACCGTGCGCACGCTGCTGCGCCTGGACTGGGCCCGGTCCGGGCCTGCCCTGGCCGAGGCGACGGTGGTGGCGGACGCGTTCTGCCACAACATGGTGCGCGCCCTGGTCGGCGCGCTGCTGAAGGTCGGGGATGGCAGCCGGCCGCCCGGCTGGGCCGCCCAGGTGCTCGCGACCGGCGTCCGGGACCCGGCGGTGCCGGTGGTCGGCCCGCACGGGCTGTGCCTGGAGGAAGTCGGCTACCCCGCGGACGCCGGCCTGGCCGCCCGCGCCACGGCCGCCCGCAACCTGCGCCCCGCCCCGGCCGCCCGCTCGCCCGCGTCCGGCCCCGCTCCCGCCTGACCCTGCCCCGCTCCCGCCTGACCCTGCCCCGCGGCCAGCCCGTCCCGCGGCCCAGCGCGCAAAAATAGTCGTGAGCGCCGGCGGCGGCGGCGGGCGGCGTCACAGCGGGCCCGGTGTCAGGACTTGGGGGTGGCCCCCGGCGGGTGGCCGGTGACCATGCGGCTGGTCAGGCTGACGTTGGCGGTTCCGGCGACCAGGCCGGACGAGAACGCCTCCAGCTTCTGCCGCTGGCTCTTACCGGACGGGGCCTTCAGGTTCACGAACTCGGTCCAGGTCAGGATCAGGTAGTGCCCCTTGACCTCGGCCTCGACGATCCCGGTCCCCTTGGCGATGTTGCGGGTGGGGCCATGGGCCGAGGCCAGTTGCTTGATGAACTCCGTGGCCCCCGCCGCCCGTCCCGCCTTCACGGCCGCCGACACGTCCGTCAGGTTCAGCACCCCCACGGTGGCCATGATCTTGCGGTTCGTGGACAGATAGCTGGCCCGGAGCACCTGGGTGCAGTCGGCCTTGCGGACCGCGGCGGCCAGCGTCGTGCCCAGTACCTCATGGGAGCACTTGGTGCTCACCTTGCTGACGGTCAGCGTCCCCTCCGCGCCGTTGTTGGAGAACTTCGCGGGGAACACCTCGGTGACGGTCAGCGGCGCCGAGTCCAGGCTTCGGCTCGCGATGTGCTTCCACGGCCCGAGCGTGGCCGCCGGGCTGTTCAGCGCCGCGGCGGCGTGGCTGGGCTTGTTCGCGTGCGGGGCGGCCGGTGCGTGCCTGCTGTTGAGGTACACATATCCGCCGACCAGCAGGATCACCACCAAGACCGGGGTGAGCAGCAGCCCGGCCATCATGGAGTTGCGCTTGCGGCCGCGCCGGCCCGAGCGGCGCGGGGCGGGCCGGTCGTCGTCTGCCAGGAGGTCATCGTCCGCCGGGCCCGTCGTGGTCGCGCCACGTGCCCGGCGCCCGCGTTCCAGCTCGCCGAACGCCGTCGGGACCTGCCGTTCGGCGCCGCGGCGGGCCGCCATCCGGCTGCCGGGCAGCGAGTGCTCCCCGGTGTCCGCGCCCGGCCCGCGGCCGGGGCCGTCGAGCCCGCGGCCGGGGCCGTCGAGCCCGCGGCCGGGGTCACCCAGCCCGCGGCCCGGCCCGCCGGCGTCCGGGCCCGGCCCCCCGGCCTCCACGGCCGTCCGCTCGGCGCCTGCCAGCCCACCGGGTGCCGCGCCGAGCCCGCTGGCGGCCGCCGCCAGCCCACCGGCGGCGCCGGGTCCGGCCGTTCCCGGCCTGGTCATTCCCGGCCTGGTCATTCCCGGCCTGGCCGTGCGCGGCCCGGTCGCATCCAGCTCCCCCCGGCCTGGTCATTCCTGGCCTGGCCGTGCGCGGCCCGGTCGCATCCAGCCCGCCGGCACCCGGCCTGGCCGCGCCAAGCCCGGGGGCACCTGGCCCGGAGACGCCCGGCCGGAGGGCACCTGGTCCGGGGGCGCCTGGTCCGGAGACGCCCGGCCGGAGGGCACCTGGTCCGGAGGGAGCAGGTCCGCTGGCACCCGGCCTGGCGGCCGGGCGTTCGCCCGGGCCCGCGCCCGGCCCGCCGGCGCCGCGAGCGCGGCGGGGGCCGGTGGTCCGGCTGCCGGTATCCCGGCTGTCCGGGCCGCGACGGTCGGCGGCCCGGCCGTCGGGGGTGCGGCTGCCGGTGCGCTGCCAGCCCGGGCCGGTGTCCTCCACGTGCGAGCCCCAGTCGCGCCCGGGCGAGGTGGCCGACGGGCTCGGCGGCGGTTCGTCGTCGATGACGGCCCAGGTCTGGGTGGCGGTCAGGTCGGCGGCGGCATCGCTGAGCGCGAGGGCCGAGTACCCAGGCTCCGCCTCGCCGTCACCGCTGCCCTGGCGGGCGGCGCCCAGCCAGGCGGCGCGGGTGGACGCCCGGTTCCACGGGGAGAACTGGCCCGGCGGATACACCGGGTCCGGCTGTCCCGGCCTCGGCGGGTAGCCGCGGATGGGGCCGCGCCGTTCCCCGCCGCCGGGTGAGCCGCCTTGCGGCGCATGGGCACGGCGTGCCCCGGGCGGTTCCCTGGTGATGGCCAGGCCCGGTGGCTGGTCGTCCTGGTTGTCGGCCGGCGGCCGGTACTGCGGCCGCGGGCCGGTCGTGGTGGGTCCTGGCGGCCAGGCACGGCCGTCGGCCGCGGGCCGGCGCTGTGCGGGCCCGGTGCGGTCGCCGGGACCCGTGGCGGCTGGCCCGCGGTCCGTGCTGCGCCCGGCCGGGCCGGTCGCGGTGGGGCTGGCCGGCCAGGATCGGTCACCCGGCTGCGCGGGCCCGGCCGGGCGCGACGGCTGCCGCGGGCCGGTGGCTGGCCGGCTCGGCAGCCGGGAACCCGTGTCCGGGCCGGCCGCTGGCGGGCTTGACAGCCAGGCCTGGTCCTGCGGGCCGGCGGCGGGCCTGCTGGGCGGCCGGGCACCGGTGTCCAGGGCAGCCGGGCTTGACTGCCACGATTGGTCCTGCGGGCCGGTGGCTGGGCGGCTCGGTGGCCGGGAGCCGGTATCGGGGGCGGCGGTGCTCGGTGACCAGGATTGGTCCTGCGGTCCGGTGACCGGGCGGCTCGGCGGCCGGGAGCCGCTGTCTGGTGGGCTGGCCGACCACGATCCGTCCTGTGGTCCGGTGGCCGGGCGGCCGGGCGGCCGGGAGCTGCTGTCCGGTGGGCTGGCGGACCACGATCCGTCCTGTGGCCCGGTGGCCGGGCGGCTGGGCGGCCGGGAGCCGCTATCCGGTGGGCTGGCCGACCACGACTGGTCTTGCGGGCCGGTGGCCGGGCGGCTGGGCGGCCGCGAGCCGTTGTCCGGGCGGGCCGGTGCGGGACCGGCCGGTGCCGCACCAGACGGCCAGGACTGGGGCACCGGGCCCGGTGCGGGCGCAGCCGGCCAGGGGGTAGTCCCCGGCGCGGCCGGGGCCGGGCCGGACTGCCGCCGCGGCTCCCCGCCGAGGCGGTGCGAGCCGGTGCCGCCGGACCGGGCGTCCGGGCGCCCCGCCGCGGGGCTGGCGGGATCGGGGCTCGACACGGCACGATGCGCACCGGCGCGTGCCCCATGCCGCGGGCCGGCGCCGCCGGGTCCGGCAGGACCGCCGCCCGGTGCGAGACCGCCGCCCCGCACAGGACCGCCGGGGCCACCGGATCCGGGGCCACCACCCCCGGGCGCATGGGCCGGCCGGGCCGTCGCGCCGTCGCCCCGCCACGCGGTACCGTCCCCGCCAGGAACCGGCGGCGGGCGGTACCCCGTCGCCTCCTCAGCGGGCGTCTCCGCAGGCACAGGGCCATCCGGCAGCTCGGCACCCGCCCGGTCGCGTGGGGGCCGGCCGTCCTGCAGATCCGGATAGCCCATGGCGCGAGCGTATCCCTCTGCGGGCTTCTGATAGCGCGGTCAGGCATTTTCCCCTCGTGCGGGTACCCCCTTAGGCACCCCCAGGTAGCTTGTCCTTACCTGGGGTATTCGTCCGGATGCCAGGGTCGCTCGGGGGGCGAACGGATGCCAGGGTCGGTCGGGGGGGCGAATTCGGCCGCGGTCCCGGCCAGCCGCGCCGCGGCGCCCGAGCCGGGTGCGCCGCGGCGCCCGTCGCCCGGCCCGGCCAGCCCCGGGCGCCATTCGCCGCCAGCGCGAGAAGGCGGGCCATGCCGGGCCGTATCGCATACTTCGCTTTGCCGTCCCCGGCGCGGGCCGGTATCCTTACCAGACGTCCATGCGCACCAGCATGCCCGCGGTGCCTCGCTCTGCGTGAGGCCGCGTGGCGGCCGGTGCGGCGGACTCCCTCGCTGCCGGGCTCGCCCAGGGCGCGGGTCCGGAACAGGCCCCACAGATGAAGGCTTACGACTGTGCGCACTTTCAGCCCCAAGGCCGCTGACATCCAGCGTCAGTGGCACGTCATCGACGCCTCTGATGTCGTGCTCGGCCGCCTGGCCAGTCATGTGGCGATCCTGCTGCGGGGCAAGCACAAGCCCATCTACGCGCCGCACCTGGACACCGGTGACTTCGTCATCGTGGTCAACGCCGCGAAGGTCGCGCTGACCGGCAACAAGCTCGCCGACAAGCGGGCCTACCGGCACTCGGGCTACCCGGGCGGCATCAGCTCGGTGACCTTTGGCGAGCTGCTCGCCAAGCGCCCCGAGCGGCTGGTGGAGAACGCGGTCAAGGGCATGCTGCCCAAGAACACGCTGGGCCGGGCCATGCTGCGCAAGCTCAAGGTGTACGCGGGGCCCGATCACCCGCACCAGGCACAGCAGCCGACCCCCTTCACCATCACCCAGGTCGCACAGCCGGCCGGGACCCCGTCCGCGAGCGCCAAGTAACGCCACCGGGCAACACAGGCAGAGCGACAACGAGGCTCGCGAACAGAGCCGAAGACCAAGCACGAGGAAGGTACCGTGGCCGAGTCCACAAGCACCCAGGAGCTCGATGAGGGCGCGGGCGCGCCGCCGGAGGAAGACGCCGCAGCGAACGTGTCGGAGTACACCACCGAGACGGCCCCGGATGCCGGCCGCAAGGCCACGGCACGGCCGGTGGTGACCGGCAAGGCGATAGGCACCGGTCGGCGCAAGGAGGCCATCGCGCGGGTCCGCATCGCGCCGGGCACCGGACAGTGGCTGGTCAACGACCGCCCGCTGGAGAAGTTCTTCCCCAACAAGGTGCACCAGCAGCTCATCAGCGAGCCGCTGGTGACCCTCGGCGCCGAGGGACAATTCGACGTGATCGCACGGGTCTCCGGGGGCGGAGTGACCGGGCAGGCGGGGGCGCTGCGGCTGGGGATCGCACGCGCGCTCACCGTGGTGGATCCGGAGAACCGGCCCACCCTGAAGCGGGCCGGCTTCCTGACCCGCGACGCCCGGATCAAGGAGCGCAAGAAGTATGGGCTGAAAAAGGCCCGGAAGGCGCCGCAGTACTCCAAGCGCTAGCACCGGAACCTGGGCAGCAACATTTCCGGCGAAAGCGGCACGCCGACAACGGGGGAACGTTCCATGGGCCGGCTCTTCGGCACTGATGGCGTTCGGGGGGTTGCGGGCGAGGACCTGACTGGCCAGCTGGCCATGGACCTCGCCACCGCGTCCGCCGGGATGCTGCACGACATGCGGGCCGCGGCGCCCGCCAGCCATGACGGCGCGCGGCTGGTCGCCGTGGTCGGCCGCGATCCGCGGGCCTCGGGTGAGTTCCTCGAGGCCGCCGTGGTGGCCGGCCTGGCCGGGGCCGGGGTGGACGTGCTGCGCCTGGGCGTCATCCCGACGCCCGGTGTCGCGTTCCTGACCGCCGCGCTCGGGGCCGACCTGGGGGTCATGCTGTCGGCCAGCCACAACCCGGCCCCCGACAACGGGATCAAGCTGTTCGCCCGGGGCGGGTTCAAGCTGCCCGACGCCGCCGAGGACGAGATCGAGGCGCGGATGGCCGCTCCCGGCCGGGCCACGCCCCCGCCGGCCAGCGGCTTTGGCCGGGTCCGTGACGCCAGCGGGGAGCGCGAGCGTTATCTCGCCCACCTGCTGGCCTCCCAGCCCGGCACGGCGGCGCTGAGCGCCGCCCACGGGGCACGCAACGCGGTGCCCGCGGCGGGCCACGCCGCCGTCCACGGAGGCGGCACCACGGTCCACGGCGGCCATGCCACGGTGCCGGGCAGCGGGTCGCTGGCCGGGCTGCGGGTGGTCGTGGACTGTGCGCACGGCGCCGCCTCGGCGCTGGCACCGGAACTGCTGCGGCGGGCCGGGGCGGAAGTGATCGCGATCGGCGCCGAGCCGGACGGCGAGAACATCAACGCCGACTGCGGTTCCACCCACCTGGAGGCCCTGTCGGCGGCGGTGACCAAGCACGGCGCGGACGCCGGGATCGCGCACGACGGTGACGCGGACCGCTGCCTGGCGGTGGACGCCGCGGGCGAGATGATCGACGGCGACCAGATCCTCGCGGTCCTCGCCCTCGAACTCCAGGCCCGCGGCCGGCTGGCCGGCGACACCGTGGTGGCCACGGTCATGTCCAACCTGGGCTTCCGCAAGGCCATGGCGAAGGCCGGGATCACCATGGTGGAAACCGCGGTCGGCGACCGGTACGTGCTGGAAGCGATGCGGGCCGGGCACTTCGTGATCGGCGGCGAGCAGTCCGGGCACATCATCATGCTCGACCACGCCACCACCGGCGACGGCATGCTCACCGCGCTGCACCTGCTCGCCGCCGCCGCCCGGCAGCGGATCGCGCTGGCGGACCTGGCCCGGGTGATGACCCGGTACCCGCAGGTACTTGTGAACGTCGCGGGGGTGGACAAGGAACGCGCCGCGAGGTCGCCGGAACTGGCCGCGGCGATCGCCGCCGCCGAGGCCGAACTCGGCACGGCCGGGCGCGTTCTGGTCCGGCCGAGCGGCACCGAGCCGGCCGTGCGGGTCATGGTCGAGGCCACCGACCACGAGCACGCCCAGCGCCTCGCGGACGGCCTGGCCGCCGCCATCCGCTCCCTCACCTAGCCGGCCCGCGCCTGGCCGGCCCGCGTCTGACCGGCCCTCACCTAGCCGGCCCGCGCCTGGCCGGCCCGCGCCTGGCCGCCCGCCGCCCGGCCGCCTACCGCGCGGCCGGACGCCGGCCTGGGCGAGCACGAGCGGGGACCGGCCGGCACGGCAACAACGCCGGAGACTCCCGGTCGCCGCATGGATGCCCTCGCATGGTAAAGGCAATGCAAATGGCTCGCCGGTCCCGCCGATATTCGCAGGGCCAGGAATATCAGCTCATCCGGTAATGGCCCGGGATTGCCCGGGCGGGCGCCCATTGCGAGCGATCGGCCGGATCGTGCCGGGCGGGCGGGCCCTGGCCGCGCCGCGCGGCGTGGCAGGCTGGGGGAGTGATCCTTGGCATCGGCGTCGACCTGGTCGATATCGCCAGGCTGGACCAGGCACTGCGGCGCACCCCGGCGCTCGCCGCCCGGCTGTTCACCGAGGGCGAACGTGCCGGGCCGGCCGCCTCGCTGGCCGCCTGCTTCGCCGCCAAGGAGGCGGCGGCCAAGGCGCTC
>WNGH01026183.1_pt1 | contig 12462 bp, 12 predicted proteins | sample 5400631 | NCBI WGS metagenome assembly WNGH01 (sample SAMN13153373, study PRJNA577476) | soil metagenome | isolation source: 115 cm soil or saprolite under Garry oak tree replicate 1 | place: USA:California | collected 2016-06-15 | reverse complement strand
TGCGATCTCTCGCACCCCGCGCGCGAGCCGCGCAGCGCGCTGCGCGTGGATCTGGCCGCGGGCGACCGGTCCGTGCACGTCTTCAACGCGCACCTCGGTCTCGCGTTTCGCGAGCGGAGTGCCCAGGTGGACCGACTGCGGCGCTTCCTCACCGCCGACGATCGAAGCGGGCCGCGCGTGCTCCTCGGTGATTTCAACGAGTGGCACCACGGCCCCGTCACGCGCCGACTCAGGCGAGAGTTCCGCTCGCCGCGGCGGCGCATGCGCCGGACGCATCCCGCGCCGTTCCCGCTTTTCAAGCTCGACCGCATCTACTGGGACACGGAGCTCGAAGCCGAAGAGATTCGCGCGCACCGGAGCCGTCTGGCGCGCGTGGCCTCCGATCATCTGCCGCTGGTCGCGCGGCTGCGGCTCCGACACGAGGCTCCGATCGATCCGCCGTGAGCGTGCGCCGCTCGACGCTCCTCACCGGATTGTCCGCCCTCGCGCTCGCGGGGTTCCTCGGGGTCTTCGGCTACTCGTGGCTCTCCGAGCCCCGACTCGCGCGCGTGGAGGATCCCGAGCGCGCGCTGGCGCTTATCGTCGGCCGCACGCTCGACGTGGACTGGGCGCTCGAGCACGCGCCGGCGTGGGAGCGGCGGCTCTACCAGATCGTGCTGACCGAGGGTAAGCAGGACCTCGCGCAGGCGATCGACTGGTACGCGGAGCTCGCCGCGGCCTCGATCGATCCCGGTGTGCAGGTCCGCCTCACCATCCTCGAGGCCGAGGCGGGCCGCCGCGACCGGGTGCGGCGGGCGATCGCGGAGTGGCGGGCGGCCGGACACCTCGAGGGGGCGGCCGTCCTGCTGGAGGCGGCCTATCTCGATCCCGCCCCGCCGCGGGCGCGGGTCGCCGCCCTCCGCGCGGCGCTCGAGCGGCGATTCGCGCCGGGCTGGTTCCGCGACCGTCTCGCGCAGCGCCTTGCCGAGCGGGCGGGCGATCGGGCGTGGCTGAGTGAGATCGCGGCGGAGGCCCGGGCGCGTACGGCCCCGTTGCTCGTGACGACGCGCGCCCTCCTGGCGCTGCAGGCGGCGCTGCTCACGGCCGGCGTCCTCGCCGCTTGGGCGCTGGTGTGCCGCCGGCGGCGTCGCTGGCTCGGCGCGCGCGTCGCCGACGCGGCGGTGCCGGCGCCGTGGGGGCTGGGACGCGGCCTCCGGGTCGTGATCCGCGCCGGCGGCGCCGGCGCCGTGGTGACGGTCGCGCTGCTGTGGGTGGGGTACCGCCCGTGGCTCGAGATCGCCGGCGTCGTGGTGCCCGCGCTCCCGCTCTTCTGGCTCGCGCGTCGCCTCGCCCGCGCCGAAGCCACGACGCTGACCCAGGCGCTCGGCCTGGTCGCGGCGCCCGGCGGCATGGCGCCGATGGCGCTCTGGACGCTCACGCTCGCGGCGGCGGGGATCCTCGTCGACCTCCTCCTCGCGCTGGGCACGGACGCGGCGGGAATCGCGGGCCACTGGACCGAATGGTTCGACGCGGACCTCGCGTGGGGTCCCGGGATCGTCGTGGCCACGAGCGTCGTGAGCGCCGTCATCGCCGCGCCCGTCGTCGAGGAGATGGGCTTCCGCGGCCTGCTCTACGGCACGCTCCGCGTCCGGCTCGGCCTGCCGGTGGCGGCCGCCGTGAGCGCGCTCGTCTTCGCCGCGCTCCACGGCTACGGCGTGGCCGGGTTCCTCTCGGTGTTCACGAGCGGCGTGTTGTGGGCGTGGGCCTTCGAGCGCTCCGGGAGCCTGCTGCCGGGCATCGCGGCGCACGCCATCAACAATCTCTGGGCGTCGGCCGCCGTCCTGCTGCTGGTGCGGAGCTGAGTCAGGCGTGACCGGCGAGCTCGACGACGGCGCCGAGGAGGGTGTTCGCGCCGTGCTCGATGTCATTGATCAACGTGAACGGCCTCACGTCAGGCGCGGCCGGCGAGCTCGAGGACGGCGCCGAGGAGGGTGTTCGCGCCGTGCTCGATGTCGTCCATCGCCGTGAACTCCTCCTCGCAGTGGCTGCGCCCGTCCCTGGACGGCACGAAGATCATCCCCGCCGGGCCGATCGCCGCCATGTACTGGGCGTCGTGGCCCGCGCCCGACAGGATGTGGCGGTGCCGGGTGCCCGCTCCCTTCGCCGCGCGCTCGACCGCGGCGACCACGTCGGGCGCGAACGCCGTGTAGGGCACGCGCCAGTAGTGGTCGAGCTCGTACGTCACGCCCTCGCGCGCGCACGCGTCCTCGACCAGGCGGTCCAGCATCGGTAGCGCGCGGTCGAGCGTCTCGCCCCGCGGGTCGCGCATGTCGATCGAGAGCGTCACGCGGCCGGGAATGGCGTTGACGATGTTCGGGTGCGCGGTGAGGTTGCCGACGGTCGTCACGAGGTCGCCGCCGATCTCGCGCGCGAGCCGGCGCACGCCCGTCACCACGTCGGCGGCGGCGACGAGCGCGTCGTGGCGGATCCGCATCGGCGTCGGGCCCGCGTGGTCCTGCACGCCGTGGATCGTGAGGCGCGACCACGAGATCGCCACGATACCGTCCACGATACCGACCGAGAGGCCTTCCTCCTCCAGCGCCGGCCCCTGCTCGATGTGCAGTTCCAGATAGGCCCGGAACGGGCGGGCGACGCACGGCTCCGCGCCGAGGTAGCCGATGCGCTCGAGCTCGTCGCCGAGGCGGACGCCGTCCCTGTCGCGCGCGTTGTAGGCGTCCTCGAGCGCGATCTTGCCGGCCAGCACGCCGCTCGCGATCATCGCCGGCTGGAAGCGGGCGCCCTCCTCGTTGGTGAAGATCGCCAGCGTGACCGGGTGGCGCGTGCGGGTGCGCGCGTCGTCCAGGGCGCGGATCGCCTCGAGGCCGCAGAGCACGCCGAGCTGGCCGTCGTACTTGCCGCCCGTCGGCACCGAGTCCACGTGCGAGCCGACGATGACCGGGGGGAGCGGCTCGGCGCCCGGCCGCTCGCCGAAGATGTTGCCCATCTGGTCCACGGACACGCGGAGCCCCGCGGTACGCATCCAGCGCACCATCTGGTCGCGGGCGCGCTTGTCGTCGTCGGTGAGCGCGAGCCGCGTCAGTCCGCCGCGCGGCGTCTCGCCGATCCGTCCGAGTTCCAGAATCGAGTCTTCGAGCCGCTTGCGGTTGACTTTCATGCGTGGGGCCCTGATGCGCCGATTGTAAACGTTATTTGTGAACCCGAGTCTTTACTACTATCCTGACCCAGGGAGGGATCGTTGAAAGCCGCATTCAAGTCTGCGCTCCTCGCCGTCGTGCTTCTGGTGCCCGCCGCTCAAGCGCAGCCGCCGTCGGAAGCGCCGGCCGCCGAGCGTCCGACCTATGCCGTCGGCGACCGCTGGATCCGGAGTGACGGCGCCTACGATCTCGTCAGGCTCGAGGACGACCAGTACGTCTTCGCCGCGGGCTCGGGTCGAGAGATCCGCCTCACGAAGGACTTGGTGCTCGCCTCTGTGCGCCGCGGCACCAGCACCTGGGCGTTCGAGCCGCCGGCGAAGCTCGAGTGGCCGCTGCGGGTCGGCAAGCGTGGACAGGTCCCGGGTGTGTGGAGAGGTCCCCACGCGCCCGCCGATGGAATCCCGGCGCAGATTCGTTGGCATGTCGAGGGCGTCGAGCCTGTCACCGTCGCGGGTGTCACGCTCCAGGCGTACCGCGTTTTCTTCGGGGCGGCTTTCGAAGGGGCTGCACAAGGGGCTGCTGCGCAGCCGCGGGCGCAGGGGCGTCCCGGCGGTGGCGGTGGCAGAGGCGGCGGCGGTGGAGGTGGGCAAGCGCGCGGACTCACCGGCGTCGGCTTCAAGGCCTGGTATGCCCCGGAGACGCGTCAGTGGGTCAAGGCCGAGTCGGGCGCCGAGTGGGCGCGCTTCGAGGTCGTCGCGTTCGATCGCATGCCGCCCGCGCTTGTCGCCAAGCCGGACCGGCCGGCCCCGGTCACGGGCGCGACCGCGGGACCGCTGACGATCGAGGTCCGCTTTCCGAAAGACAACGCGCGCGTGACCGACGAGGCGAGCGTGATCGTGGCGATCGTCAACTCGGGCAAGGGCGTGACCAAGGTCACGGTGACCGTGAACGGCGTGGAAGTCTCGCAGGAGAACCAGCGGGGGCTCCAGCGCTCGGTGCCGGTCGGGACGCCGGTCACGCTGCGCCCCGGCCCCAACAAGATCGTGGTGACCGCGACCGACCCCGACGGGACGCTGCGCCAGGAGACCCGTACGGTGTTCTACGACGTGCCGCAGGTCGCCGCCGTGGCGCCGGGGGAGACGGCGCCCACGCCGCGACCCGTCGTGCGCAACCAGTGGGCGGTCGTGATCGGCGTCGGCGACTACGAGAACCCGAGTATTCCGAAGCTCCGCTACACGGTTCCGGACGCGCAGGCGATCTACGACACCCTCGTCGGTCCGGTGGGATTCAAGAAGGAGAATGTTCTTCTGCTGACCGACACGACCGAACGCAAGCCGACGCTGAAGAACATCAAGTGGGCGCTGGGGACGTTCCTCGGCCGCTCGGCGCAGAAGGACGACACGGTCTTGATCTTCTTCGCCGGCCACGGCGCGCCGGAGATCGATATCCGTGGCATCGAGAAGGACGGGCAGACGAAGTATTTGATCCCGAGGGACGCCGACCCGGACGATCTTTACTCAACGGCATTGCCGATGGACGAGTTGTCCACGATCTTCGAGCGCATCGAGGCCAAGCGGGTGGTGGCTTTTCTCGATGCCTGCTTCTCGGGAAACCGCGAAGAGAAATCGGTGGGACGCACCTTCGCCTCGAAGAAGACCCGGGCCGGCACGATCAACGACGAGTTCGTCGAGCGGCAGATACGGTCCAAGGGGCGTGCGATTATGACCGCGTCCAACCCGACGGAAGTGTCCCTCGAGCTGCCAGACCTTGGCCACGGGGTCTTCACCTACTATCTCGTGGAGGGGCTGAAGGGCGCGGCAGACACCAACAAGGACGGCATCGTGACGCTGCAGGAGTTGTACACGTACATGCAGGAGCAGGTGACGAAGAAGTCGCGCTCGGCCGGCGGCAACCAGCACCCGATGATGAAGAGCGAGCTGGAGGGAGATCTCCCCCTGGCCAAAGTCAAAGTCTCGAAGTGAAGGTCGCAGGCTGGTGGCGCGCGCGTCGTAGTCGCCTGCTGCAACTCTGGGCGGTCGGCCTGGCCTCCAGCCTCCTCGTCACCGCGCTGTCGGCGTTCGGCTATCTCGAAGGGTGGCAGGCGCGGGCGCTCGACTTCCTCCAGCGGTTTCGCCAGCAGGAACCGACTGACGTCGTGATCGTGGCGATCGACGACAAGGCATTCGATGGACTTCGAGGACGACGGAAGAGGAGGATCGCGCGCTCGCGCAGGCGATGCTCGACTTTGCCGAGGAGGGGATCAGCCGTGTTGTCGTCGCGGGACCGCTCAAGCCCGGCAGCGGCCCACTCGGCGAGCCCGCCATCATCAAGGCGGTGGTCCAGGGATTGCCAATTGTTCCGGCGGATCCTGACGGGATCGTGCGGCGGGTCGAGCCGCTGGTAGCCGCCGTGAAAGGAGAGTCGCCGAAGCCCATCCTCGGCCTCGCCGTCGCGGCGCGTCTCGGCGGCCTCGATGCCGAGCGGCTGGCTGCCGCGGTTGCCGCGGGCGTGCCGCTGCCGATTCCGGTGTCACGCCCGAACCGGCCGTTCGAGCCGGCGGGTGAGCGGACCGTTTCCGTCAAGCCGGACACGGAGTGGACGATCAACTACGTCGGGAAAGTGGGGAGCTTCTTCACGATTCCGAGCGACCAGATCGCGGCGGCTGCTGATCCGTCAGCATCGGTCGCCGAGGACAACCCGCTCCGCGGGCGGATCGTCTTGATCGGTGGCACGTGGGCCGACAGCCGGGACTCCTACCCGACGCCATACGGAATCATGCCGGGCGTCGAGGTCCACGCGAACGTCATCCACATGCTCACCGGGCGTCGCTTCATCCAGCCGTCGAGCTGGGCGTGGGGCCTCGCGGTGCACGCGGGGGTCGTGCTCGTGGCGGGCCTCGTGCTCCAGGCGACGCGTCCGCTCACGGGTACGCTCGCCTGCGTCGCCGGTGCCGTGCTCATCGGCGTGCCGGCGAGCTACTACGCGTTCGAACGGGGCGGGTACGCGGTGGACTTCCTGCTGCCGGTGCTCGCGACGTGCGTGATGGGCTTCGGCACCGACCTGCTCGCTCGCCGCCGCGTCCGCGACTCCTTCAGCCGCTACGTCTCCAAGGAGGTCATGGAGCGTGTCCTTGACGACGCGCCGAGCCTCAAGGGCGAGCGGCGCGAGATCTCCGTCCTCTTCTCCGACCTGCGCGGCTTCACCACGCTCTCGGAGAAGATGGAACCGGAGGCGATGGCCGCCCATCTCAACGAATACTTCGAGGCGATGACCGCGGCGATCTTTCCGCACCGGGGCATGATCAACAAGTTCATCGGCGACGCCGTGATGGCCCTCTTCGGCGCGCCGATGCAGGATCACGACCACGCGTTGCACGCCGTGCGGAGCGCCCTGGCGATGGACCAGGCGCTCAAGGCGCTCAACGCCAGGTGGGAGGCGGCCGGGCTGCCGCGGCTCGAGATGGGTATCGGCGTGCACACCGGCCAAGTTTTTGCAGGCAACGTCGGGGGGGCGGACCGGATCGAGTACACCGTGATGGGCGACGTGGTGAACGTCGGCTCGCGGGTCGAGGGATTGAACAAGGATCTGGGAACGACGATCCTAATGACCGAGGAGACCTTCGCGGCCATCGGCGACCGCGTGAAGGCCCGGGACTGCGGGCCGCAGAAGGTCAAAGGGCGGGTCGAAAAGGTGCGGGTCTACGAGGTGCTGGCCGTCGATCACGACGGCCATGCCACGGGAGGTGGGTGACGACCATGCGACGCTTCGGCTGGCTCGCGGCAGCGGCGGTGTTCCTCTCGACGACGACGACGGCGGCGTGGGCGCAGGACCCGGTGGCCGTGCTCACCGAGATCCAGACCAAACGGGGTCAGGTCCAGGTACGCACGGCCAACGACGCCGACTGGACCAACCCCAAGCCGTTGCAGGCGCTCCGCGCGGGTGATCAGGTGCGCGTCATCGGCGACGGCCGTGCCGTGCTGGTCTTCACGGGCGGGCGCGGCACGCAGCTCGTCACCCAGAGCAACTCGCCCTTCAAGGTGGACGTCAAGGCGGAAGGGGCTGTGACGGACCGGGCGAAGGCCGTCCTCGGCAACGTCACGAACTTCCTCCTCGGGCAGCAGCGTGAGAAAACGTACCAGTCGCTCTCGGTCCGATCGCTCCCCCCGCCGACGCTCCTGGCGCCGCGCGAGACGCTCGTGATCGCGGACGCGCTGCCGCCGATCGAGTGGACGGGTTCCGCCTCGGGGGGCTACACGATTCGGATCCTCGGTCCGCAAGGCCCCGTCTGGGAGCAGGCGGAGGCTCAAAAACCCCTCGTCTACGCGGGCCCCCCTCTCGTCCGAGGCGCCAAATACGCCGTAGAGCTCGAGTGGAAAGAGAGAGGCTCGGCAGGCAAGCCGGACGTGGTGAAGACGCAGCGCGCGCAGTTCGAAGTGCTAGGGGCCGACGGTGCGAGGCGCGTGCGTGAGGGGCTCGCGGTGCTGACACCGGAGACTGCGAAGGGGTACCCGCCGAGCACGCTGGTCCTCATGCGCGCCGGGCTCCTCTTCCAGGAGCGGCTCTACGCCGACGCGCGGCGCGAGCTGATGGCCGGCATCGCCCAGCACCCGGACGAGGCGGCTCTGCACCTGCTGCTCGGCCATGTGTACGATCGCACGGGTCTCGAGCGGCAAGCCGCCAGCGAGTTCGACGACGCCGAGGCGCTCGCGAGCGGACGCTGATCGGGCGCGCGCGTCCCGGCGAACCTCCGAGATGACCGACGCGCACGCGCACCGGATGCTCACGCCGGACAGCGCGCGGTACTGTCCGCTCTGCGGCGGCGCGCTCGCGCGGGAGCCCGTGCCGCCCGATCACCGGGAGCAGGCGGTCTGCTCGCGCTGCCGCTTCGTCTTTTACCTGAATCCAAAGGTCGTCGCCGGCACGCTCCCCGAGCAGGACGGTCGCGTGCTCCTCACGCGCCGAACGATCAACCCGGGCCGGGGGCTGTGGACGTTTCCCGGCGGGTTCGTCGACTTCGGCGAGTCGGTGCCCGACGCGGCCCTGCGCGAGACGCTCGAGGAGACGGGGCTCAAGGTGGACCTCACGGGTCTCCACGCTGTCTGCTCGTATCCCGGCGCGCCGATCATCGTTGTCTACCGCGCGCGCGTGCTCGGCGGCACGCTCACTCCCTGCGACGAGAACGACCTCCTCGAGTGGCGCGCGCCGAACCGGATTCCGTGGGACGCGCTCGCGTTCCCCTCGACGCGCGAGGCACTGCGAGAGTGGGTCGCCGCGCGCGGGGAGATGCCCCGCGGCTAGAGCACGGCTGTATGCACGACCTGCCCCTCGGCGATGAGCGCCGAGCCCCGTTTCCTGTCGACCCGGAACTCGAAGAGCCGCCCGATCCCCGCGTTCCGCCTGAGAGTCCCCTCCACGCTCCCGGCGCGGCGCAGAAGCGCCTCCACCTGCGCTCTGACCCCCTGCTCGTCCGTGTCTTTCAGCGACGGCCGCTGGTAGGTGTCAAGCGCGTGGGCGCGCAGGAGCTTCGGCCACTCGCGCGCGAAGAGGCCGGCGTCCTGGAAGAGATCGAGCGCCGCGAAGGAGCTGGAGGTGAACACCGCGGCCCCGAGCGCCCCTGACGCCGTCCGTTGGTCGAGTGCGGCCTCGGCTTCGGCCTGGTGCGCCTTCACCTCGGCCTTGTCGTAGATGGCCTGGTAGCTCTGGGTCGGCGACGGGGCGGCGAAGTGCTGGGCATACTTGTCCACCTCGGCCCACACCTCGCCCTGGCTTTGGCGTTCGATCACTTTCGAGCGCAGCTGCGGTGCGGCGAACGTGCCGCGCGCGCTGAAGCCCGCGCGGCTTCCCTCCGGGTTCCAGCGCCCCTGCTCGACACAATAGACTTGGAGGTCTACGGGACCCGAAAGGGGCGGGAGCAGAACGTCCTCCGTGACGACGCGATTCTGCTTGCCGCCGAGCAAGATCTCGCCCGCCAGCAGCAAGACGTGGCGCTTCCCGAGGTTTTCCACGACGACCGAGGGAACCGACGCGCGCTCGCGCTCCGTGATCGTGAGCTCGCCGCGCTCGCGGGCCTCCTCGGGCGTCGCGATCGCGATCGCGAGAATCCTGCCCGCCTGCGCCCATGCCGCGCGCGGCGCCAGCGTGGTAGCCGCCGCCGTCCCGAGCACCGCCAGAAACTCACGCTTGGTCATCACCCGGTCCCTCCTTCGCCCGGTTAGACAGCGGCCGGGTGAGGAAGTTCCCGGGTCGGAAGGGGGGCGGTTAGCCGAGCGGGGTGCGGAAGAGCTGCACGTCACGAACCCAGATCGTCCCCGGCCCCTCGAGGACGACGTTGAGCTTGATCAGGTCCACGACCTGGCCTCGCCGCAGGTAGAACGGCGTCTCGTAGGACGCCCAGTCGTTCGTTCCGGTCACCTTGTGCGCGAGGTCGCGTGAGAAGAACTCTCCGCGCCCCGGGAACCGGCACCACATCTCGAGATACATGCCGCCTCGCAGGTCCTGCGTCCTGAGCTGGGCCGAGTAGGTGAGCATCGCCAGCTCCATCTCGCGCCCCGCAATCTCGAAAAGGCGCACGGTCCGGCCTTCAGGCACCTCGATACGCCAGACGCCGCCCTCGCGGGTCACGCCGTCGTGGGTGAGCAGGCGGTCCGCGGTCGTGAAGATGACGATGGACTCCTGGGGGCCGGTCGGCCGAAGCGGGCGGAAGAAGGAGCGGAGCAGCTCGAACATCAGCGCCTCCCGCGCCCGCGTCAGGCGCGCGCTGGCAGGGCCAGCGTGGCCCTGCCGGTGACGACCTTGTCACCCTTGCCATTCTCCGCCCAGACCTCCAGCTCGACCGTGTGGGCGTCGTCCTTAGAGGTCTTCTCGAGCACGCGCCCGCGGCAGGTGACGGTGTCCTTCAGCCGGACGAGTCCGGCGAAGCGGATCCCGAGCTTCCGCACGCTGCCGGCGCCGGCCCACTCGGTGAGCGACTGGGCCACGAAGCCCATCGAGAGCATCCCGTGGGCGAAGACGCCGCCCATGCCGGCGGCCCTGGCGAACTCGTCGTCCTGGTGGATCGGGTTGAAGTCGCCCGAGGCGCCGGCGTATCGCGTGAGCTGGATCTGCGGGATCGGCCCCTTGACCAGCGGCGGCAGCTCGTCGCCCACCCTCACGTCCTCGAAGTAGAGCTTGGCGTACTTCATGTTCCCTCCCAGGCTAGCCTCGCCCCGCGGCGGGGCTGCGGCGTCGCACTACAGCCGGATCACGGTCACGGACCGGAGGGTGGCGACGAGCTCGTTCGCCCGGTCGGTGACGGACGTCTCGCGCACGACGAAGGCCATCGGGCCGCTCTTGCCCGTCTTCTCGTAGATGTCGGTGACCTTCGCGCGGCAGAGATAGGTCCCGCCGGGCTGGATCGGCCGGTGGAGCTCGAACTCCTGCTCGCCGTGGAGCACGCGCGAGATGTCGGTGCCGAGGTCGCGGAGCAGCGCGCCGGTGTCCGCCGCCTCGTCGCGGAAGGTGATCGCGAACGTCGGCGGCGCCACGATATCGCCCCATTCGGAGGCGCCGCCGACCCGATCGTCCAGATAGAAGGGATTCAGGTCGCCGACGGCCCGCGCGAACTCCTTGATCTTCCCCCGCTCGACCGTCACGGCGAACGGCGGGAGCTCCTTGCCGACGACGGCCTTGTTGATCTGGATCGGCATCAGCTGTGGCTCTTCTTCATCGCGCGCGCCAGGAACTTCTGCATGTCGGGGACGACGAACCGTTCGTGCCGCGCCTCGGCGACCTTCTCCGTGTCGTCCCACGCCTCGACGCCGAAGAGGTAGCGCCGGCCGTCGGTCTCGAGCAGCGTCGCCGTCGCGCGCACGGTCATGCCGACGGGCGTGGCCGCGAGGTGCTTCATCTCCACCATCGTGCCGACCGTGCCGGCGCCCGCGGGCAGGTGCGGCTTCAGCACGGCCGCCGCGGCGGCCTCGAGCAGGCCGACGAGAAACGGCGTCGCGAACACGTGCGCGCCCGCGTTGCCCATCGCGTGCGCGGTGTGCGCGTCCGTCACCTTGACGGAGATCTCGGCGGAGGTACCCGGCGAAGGGGGCATGCGGGCACCCTTGTACCGCGGAAGCCGCGCGAACCGCAAGCCCGGCCGCCCCGTGTCATCATACGGCGAATGGTCCGCGTTCTCGCGGCCGCCGGCGCGCTCGTCGTCTCGCTCGACTCGGTCGTCAACGTGGCGTTCCCGGCGATGGCCTCGTCCTTCGCCGTCCCGCCCGAGGCGATGCGGTGGGTCATCATCTGCTACGTCGGCAGCTACGCGGTGATGTCCTTCGTCGGCGGCGCCGCGGCCGACCGGCTCGGCTACGCGCGCGTGTTCACCGCGGGCCTCGCGCTGAGCGCGGCGGCGTTCGTGCTCGGGGGGCTCGCGCCGACGCTGCCGACGATGCTCGCGGCCCGGGTGGTGCAGGGGCTCGGCGGCGGCCTCGTCTACGGCACGGCGCCCGGCCTCGGTACCCTCGGCGTGCCGCCGCCGGCCCGCGGGCGCGCGCTCGGCTTCGTCAACGCGGCCATCGGTGCCGGCTTCGCCGCGGGCCCGGTGCTCGCGGGCACGCTGATCGAGATCTCGGGCTGGCGCGCGATCTTCTGGGCGCGCGTGCCGTGCGCGCTCGCGGTGCTGATCTGGGCGCTCGCCGTGCGAGCGGGATCCCGTCCCGGAGTGGGGGGTGTCGCGGCGCCGCGGCTCGTCGCCGCGGGCGACGTGCTCCGCGCGCCCGTCGTGAAGGCGGGCGCCCTCGCGTTCCTCGCCAACGCGGGCATCTTCGCCGTCTGGTTGCTGGCGCCGTTTCACCTGATCATCACGCGGGGCCTTTCGGCCTGGGCGGCGAGCCTGCTCTTCGTGCTGACGCCGCTCGGCACCGCCGTCGCCGCGCTGCCGGCCGGACGCCTGGCCGATCGCGTCGGTGCGCGTCTGCCCATGGTCGTCGGCCTAGCGGTCGAGGCGGCGGGGCTCGCCGTGATGAGCGGCGCCACGGCGGCGACTCCCGCCGTCGTCGTCGGCGCGGCGCTGTTCGCGGCGGGCTTCGGCGTGGGCCTCTTCCAGGTACCCAACATGACCGCGGTCATGGCGGAGTTCCCGCCGTCGCAGCAGGGCGCGGCCGGGGGCGTGAGCTTCCTCGCGCGCACGCTCGGCATCGTCGCGGGCGTGGCCGTCTTCGCCCAGCTCGTCGCCGCGCGCCGCGTGTCGGCGGGCTTCGACCGCGCGTTCGCGGAGGCCTTCGTCGTGGCCACGGCGGTCGTCGCGGCGGCGGCCCTCGCGGCGGCGCCGTGGCGGCGCTATACTCGCTGAAGTGCG
>WNGH01011611.1_pt1 | contig 12462 bp, 9 predicted proteins | sample 5400631 | NCBI WGS metagenome assembly WNGH01 (sample SAMN13153373, study PRJNA577476) | soil metagenome | isolation source: 115 cm soil or saprolite under Garry oak tree replicate 1 | place: USA:California | collected 2016-06-15 | reverse complement strand
GTCCTACGTCTTCTCTTCGTAGTATGCGTCGAATCTGGATTCTTCTCCTCTTTCGCTCTCGGCCTGGTTGACTCATGGATAGCTTTGTCCAGTAGCCAGATGGTGTTCTGAGATCTTCCCTCGTCGAGGATCTGGCTGGCTACTACGAAGTGGCTGTAGTCGTAGAGGATTGTTATGAGCCAGCGGCTTTCTACAAATTTGAGGTCGGGCAACCATAGTCTATTAGGCTGTCTACGCCACCCGTGCCTACCGCTTCTTCCCGCTGGTTTTCTGGGTGGTGGATTGTTGTATGGTCTATCATTGACGCCTTGCCTCCAGGTGTCCTTGGATGACTATGGGTACCAATTCTTCTCCCTTCTAATGATGACCACGGTCTGGACGATCTGGGCTTGGGTTCTATGGACTCTCTGGTGTATTCCTGGTCTTGGCTCCAGTCCTTCCAATCTGTATAGTAGGTAGGGGTTCCACCAGTTGCAGAATGTTCTTCAAGGTGTCTGTGTGCTCGTGCACATCTTGCTGACGCGAACTCCTCCCTCTTTTTCTACGCACAGGCAACTAAGCCTGGCAATGTCTCTTATCTTCTCCATGTGCGTACGCGCGCATTCAGGTCAAGGGAGTGCCACATGCTGTGGGCTACTCGGATAAACTTTTAAAACGCGATTCATAGCTTTTCTTAAAAAGAGATTCTTCGAGATGTAGCAAACACGATCCCAAGTCTTCCGCGACAGTTGTCATACGCTGGCGTTCTCCTCTTGGTTCTCATGGCCTCCACTTCCATTATGGCAGATAGTAATGCCAACTTAGTTCCTGCTACTGCTAATGTTATCGCTCCCATAGACTCAGCCGTCCAGGACCCAACCAACACCACAAGAGTTTTCGTCGACCACAATGTCACGGGCATCGGCCTCACGCCCGGCCAGACCTTCTCTGTGAACATCAACGTGGTCTATCTGACCAATAGCAGTGCCTTCGAAATTTGGATCTCGTACGATCCTTCAATTATAGATGTTGCCAGCATTAACAAGGCTGGCGGGCTCTTCACCGACTCGACGGTCACAGCAGAAGATTGCATTGATGGAGGACAAAATCCCAGCGGCACGAACTGCCCATACAATTTGGACACCGGGCCGGGTATTGTTAATTATTCGCTTGGTCTATTCACAAACACCACCGCCACCAGCGGAACACTGTTCAGCATAACCTTCAATGTGATAGGTACGGGTCTTTCTCTGATACATTTTCTGAAGACCGATATTGCCGTAGCTTACACCTGTCGTGAGGGTCAGATAGGGTGTGAGAGCAGAGTCGCAGATCTCCCTACGCGAAGTGCCGATGGCTACTTCGCAAATAAGCTCTGTTACGATAATCGTCTCTGCACGCCCTCAGTGGCCACGATCCGTGTCATGTCGTCGGTTTTAAAGATCGGAGTGCCCATTACTCTAAACGCGACGGGTAGCTACGGGACCAATGGTCCTAGGGACAATATCACTTCTTATTCATGGGACTGGGGAGATGGGAACACCATTGTACCAAGGCCGAATCCTCTCGACACTCACACTTACGCTCAGCCTTCCAACTACACGGTGACTCTCACGATCGTGGACTCTTACGGTGCAACCGGACAATTCTCACTGGTATTGAGAGTGATAAGGTTCCGTATAGATCTGTCCGTTTCCTTGCAGGGAATCATCGGCCAGGTCTTCTATCCTGGCGACCAGATAGCGCTGAGGGCGATTGTGCAGAATACTGGAACCAACGTTTCGACCTCCACGTTTAGGTTCCTTGTCGAGAACCGGACACTCCAAGAGCTTCCCCTTCCCGTCATCCAGCCGAACGGCCAGACGACAGAGATTGTCACTTGGGACACTACAGGCTACGTTCCGCAGTTTTACAAACTCATCGCCGAGATTGATCCTCCGAGCGGACTCTTCAACGGCACCTGGCTTTCGGTCGTCAAAGGTAAACTCGTCGCGAACCAGACCAGCGATAATATCAGCGTTGTCTACATCCTGCTCACGGCGCCTATGCCTCCCGGCTTTGGAGCTTTTCTGGGTCTGAACCTCGGCGAAACCGCAGGCGTCGGCGTTTTGGTCCTGGCAGGGATAATCGGAGTGGCAAGCCTGCTTCGTAGAAGAAGAAAGAGCGCGTTGGACGAAGCACTTTGAAGCGGTTCGTGTAATGCCGTCGCATGCTGGGGGCTTATTCGGGTATTCTGGGAATATCTCGATAATGCTCAAGATGTATGCCGGAGTCGATTAGTCCGATAATCTTAAAAGGAATGTTCTCGGGCATTTCTCTGAGAAAAACTTGAAACAGATTTCATCAATAAAGCTACTTCTAGTCTTTGCTATCGTCTTCTCTTTCATCAGTCTTCCCGGTGGCATGTCATCGTTTTTCCACCTCCCGACCATCCCACTAGCCAGGGCTGATTCTTCTCCAACGCCAATAAACTGTCAGATTGCTCCCAGCACATCTGTCGGCTGTGAACCATGGGTGCCTGCCGGAGCGGCAGTCAACACATACTTGGCCACCTCTTACAAGGGTTCGGTTGACGAGTTCACGACCGGGCTCCAGGGCAACCAGATCGACGCGGTGGATGAAACCCTTACACCCAGCGAGGTCACCTCCCTAGGAGGCGGCTCCTGTCCAACCGCCAGTCCAGTAGTCTTCTACTGTACAACTCCCATCAATGAGCACGGATACTTCGAGATACAGTTCGACCTGGCCAACACGGGCCAAACAGCTTCGACATCTCAGGACTCGTTCTGGGGCATTCCTATGCAGTTCGGCAACAGTGCAAAGGGCGTCGAGATTCGCCAGGCAATAGCACATTTGATCGACAAGATACTCAACGCTGCGGACAATGCCTTCATCAAAGGAAAGGCTACGGCTATTGACAATCCATTACCTCCATGCGGCTTCTCTCTGCCGTCCTCAACCGTGCCCGCATGCGTCAACGGTGGAGCAGCCAATCCTGAGCCTTGCCAATGGGATACAAAATTCCTTGAGAATGTAACTGGCACACCGGGCTTCTGTGAAGTCGGAGCTCCAGGAGGAACAGCCTACCATATTGCACCCGCCAGCACGGGGGGTGTCTCAGCCTGTGGTCAGGATTTATGGTCTCCGTGTCCGGGCAGTCCAGACTTTTGCGCTGCAGCAACACACTTTGTCAACGTGGGCTTAGCCGGAGGCAAGGATCCGACTACTTGTGTCCTCACGAGTCTCAACTCCACCGCAATAGCAAACGCGCCGCAGTTCTTCATCCGTGACGACAGTCTAGCACGCCACACGATGGGTGAGGCTCTGGCCAAAGAGATCTGCGCGGTCTTCACTGGCACCTACGGCATCACAACCAGTGGTTGCAGTGGTACACCCGCCAGCGCTCTGAGCATTCTGGAAGGACCCTTCAGCGCCTTCGTCGGATTCACCACATCCACAACCGGCACACCACTCAACAACTGGGGCATGTATACCGCCGCGTTCATCAACGTCTTCCCATTCGACAGTAGCCTATACTTCGAATACAACAGCCTCTTCGCCAGCTGTGCCGGTACTATCAGTGCATCCGTTTGTACGCCCAATAGCCCGTGTCTCTCCACTACTCCAACTGCTGCCGCGGGCAACTACATGTACGTCTGCAGCCCAGCCTATGACTCGATAAGCTCGCAGATGGAGTTCGCTCCATCTCTCAATCTGGCATCTCCCACATGCATTAGCCCCACAGGCACGGACCCGAGCCCTCCAGCCGTCCAAGGAAACCAACCAAAGGGAACCACCTTCGGGTTCTGCAACAACAAGAGCAACGTAAGCGTCCTTGACGGTGTCAGCGCTGCCTACCAGGCACAGGACTTGTACGGCAAGAACGTGTTCACATTGCCCCTCTGGGACAACATTGACACCTTCGCGTATACCAGGAACTTCCCGGCTCCCGCTGCTATCACTCCGAACGCTGCCAATTTTGAGAATGAGCAGGGAGGCGTCCTCACTGGTCTTCCAGGCTTTCCGAACTGGCTGAATGCCTGGTGCCAGGCTGGCGTCCCGCAGAGCTCATCCACATGCAGCGTCGCGAACACTGCAGGCACAGCTGTGTCGATTCTCCGTCAGGGCTTTGCTCAGCCGACCACGAGCATCAATCCGTACATTGCCAGCAGCTTCTGGGACTTTGACATTCTAGGCAACGTCTATGACAGTCTCGGCTTTACGAATCCGATGCAGTCTCAGCCGCTTGCCAACTATGACTGGATGACCAGCAACAGCCGCCTCATAACCAGCCTAGGCTATACTCCAACCTGTCTTGACCTGTTCGGCCCAAGGGCTGGCACTGACTCTCCGGCCAACTGTAACCTACCCGATAACCAAGGCTTCCGCATGTCTCTGCGCAGCGACAATGTCTGGCAGGATGGTCAGCCGGTGACATCGTGGGATGTCCGGTATAGCTATCTGACGTTGAACCAGACCGGCTCTTTCCAGGGTGCTGGTCTCAGCCCGTTGAACGATGTTCATGTGCTGAGCAAGTTCCAGATGGACCTGGTCATCAGGGGGTCTCCGGGACCGTTCACACTGAACTTCCTGTTGGGACCAACAATCATACCCGGCAACTACTGGTCAGCTTGCGGAGTCCTCGGAAGCAACACCTGGAACAGTGATGTCGCAGCCGGCAATGTACCCGATGCGTGCATGCTGCCCGCCTCTGGTGGAGGCGTCAACACTGGCTCTGTCTTCAACTCGCACTTTGATCCGATGACCCAGGTCAACCCCATCACCGGTACCACCGGTATCGTTGTTGGCTCCAGCGCTTGGGATTGCCAGTCTACGACTGGTGTCCTCGGCGGTGCTTGCAGCTCCAGTGGAACTCAGAGTCCTCCGATAGGAGGAACCTGGACGTTGACGAGGAACGGTTGCACAGCCAGCTCTACAGGCACGACATGCTCTGCTCCAGGCCACTCTCAGTACTTCCGTAGCAGCGGCGCTCTATCGCTCTTCCTCTGGGCAACCAGTGGACCAGGTTCAACCAATGCAGCTAAACTCAGCGGCTTCCTCTCTTGCTTCGGACCTGTCAAGACAGGCTGCGGCCATTATGAGGAGGGTATCGGCAACGCGAGCACTAGCACAATCAATTGTCCATGCTCTGTCGGCGCTGTCCAGCTAAGCGAGTTCCTACGCTTCGTCTTCTCGGTCGGCACATGGCTACCAACTGCAGGCAACAATGGTGTCGGCGACTTCACCACCTATACGGGTGTTGCTGTCAGCCCGCCAATACTCTACGAGGGAGTCTCAACACTAAACCCGGCCAGACTAGTAGGATGCACACCATCAACACCAGCCTATCCTAACGGCGGCGGCTACGACTGCTAAGCCCGTAAGGGCAAGCCTAAAATAAAAAACCCCCCCTTTTTTTTCCGGTAACTCTTCAAATGAGCCTGCGCTCTTACATTCTGAAAAGACTCGTCTACACCGTAGTCTTGGTCTTCTTCGCAATAGTCCTCAACTGGATTATCTTCGAGGCCATGCCCGGGCTTCAGGGCGGGTTCTACTCGATCGTTGGCAACCCGAACAGGGGACTGACCACGCAGCAGTACCAGAATCTCGTCCACGCCTACGGGCTGGATCAGCCCATCTGGATCAGATTCCTAGATTACGTCAAGGCCATGCTGACCTTCAACTTCGGCTACTCATACCAATACCACGACTCGGTAGCCTTTGAAATCATAGGAACCGGGAGACTCACCAACACGCTTATCCTCCTCGGAAGTTCAACAGTGCTCTCGATCGTCATCGGGATCCTGATGGGCATCGTCGCTGCCCGCAAGCGAGGCTCGATCTTCGACAGCCTCTCGGTTACCGGCTCACTCGTCACCTTCTCTCTACCTACTTTCTGGATGGGATTCATCTCCATCTTCATCTTCGCTGTAGCGCTTGGCTGGTTCCCATCCGGGCTGGTCGTTCCGAACACTTGGTCGGTCGGGGGGTTGGCGCCCACCAGCATCTGGGTCCAGCTTGTCGTAAGGCTCCAACATCTCTTCCTCCCCGCGGCAGTCCTCACACTATTCTCCTACGGAGGATTCTTGCTCTTGACTAGGGCTACGATGATGGAGACTCTCAGCGAGGATTATATTGTCACAGCTAGGGCCAAGGGGTTGCCGGAGCGGAGGGTCCTGCTCCACCACGCGTTCAAGAATGCTTCTCTACCTATCATAACCTCCGCCGCACTGTCATTCGCTGGGATACTCAGCGGTGCCATAATAACCGAGACGGTCTTCAACTGGGCAGGGCTTGGCGAATTCCTGTTCGACGCAATCCAGTTCAAAGATTATCCAATCATGCAGGCCATGTTCTATCTAATAGCCCTCGCCGTGATCTTTGCAAACTTCATCGCTGACATTCTCTACGGAATCGTTGATCCCAGAATAAAATACGAATAGTCCAGTGTGGTTGCGATGACACAACAGGCCCGTCAAGCGTATGGCAATCTTCGGTTGAAGAGGATAGCCGGGTTTTTCAGGACCCTGCTCAGAAACAGGATGGCCGCTGTCGGGATGGTATTCCTCCTCGGCTATGTCTTCGTCGCAATAGCTGCGCCCATTATCACACCGTATTCTCCGCTCACGGAGGTCAGCGGAGTCAATGCTCAGCCAGAGTGGGTGATGTACTTTCCGGAAGGCTACTATCTCAGCAAGAACCTGGTGGTTGTCAGCGATCCACTGTTCAACTCTCCGGCGTCTGTTCAAGCATGGCAGTTCTCATCTACGACGGCGTCTCCGAACATCCTGGTCTCATACACTCGCGGCGTTTCCGATCCGTCGATTCAAAGTTCGATAGGAAGCATGCAACTGTCTCATCCATCGGCGGGCAACGCCTCTGCCACCCTAAGCCGGACATTCAACTATCCTTATCATGGCCCCCCCTCCAAGTTCTTGGCTGGAATGTCGCTCTTTGCGTCGGGAGCGACCCCCTCGAATCCAATAAGCATTGCCCTCTTGGTCAATAGGGGAGACCTGATTTTTCCAATATACACCGGGAGCGTAATCAATAGTGGCCAATGGTCTCTGGCTGGCGTGGACTCGGCCGCCCTAACCACAATCGGGTCCAACACGCCGGAGCAGGTGATATTCTCAGCCCTGAAGGATTACTCCTTCCAGCTCCAAGTTACGTTTCACGGGTCTCAACAGCTGAACATTGACAATCTCCAGCTCCGGCTCCTGGGGACAGCATGGGGAATATTGGGGACTGATTTTGACGGTCACGATGTCTTCAGCTGGGTCGTCTACGGAGCCCAAATTTCTCTCTTCGTGGGCTTTCTCGCCGCCGCTATCGGCATCGGACTTGGTCTTCTCGTCGGGTTGCTCGCCGGTTTTCTCGGGCCACTAATCGATCAAGCTCTGATGAGGTTCACGGACATGATACTGGTCATCCCTACCCTGCCTCTACTGATCGTCCTTGTGTCAGTGCTGGGAGCAAGGCTGATCAACATAATCATCGTCATCGGCTTCTTTGGCTGGATGGGTTTCGCCCGCGTCATAAGGTCACAAGTATTGACTCTCAAGGAGAGACCCTTCATCGAGGCCGCCAAGGCGGCTGGGTCGACTCCGATGCGGACCCTAGGGACTCATGTCTTTCCCAACCTGGTCTCTCTGACCTACGTCAACCTCGCACTATCGGTCCCGGCGGCAATTCTGACAGAAGCGGCATTAGAGTTCCTAGGACTAGGAGACCCTAGTGTGATCTCTTGGGGGATACTCTTCTACAACGTCGAGGTCTCCGGAGGATTTCGTGAGTGGTGGTGGATAATACCCCCAGGCATCTCGATAGCAATCGTGTCCCTATCCTTCGTCCTTATTGGATATGCATTGGATGAGCTGTTCAATCCAAAGCTGCGGCGCAGGCGGTAATCCAACCCAGGCAGCCGTTTCTTCCAGCGCTTCGGCCGACCTGTCTGTTCCGACATCGGGCGGAGGTTGGTCTTCCAATACTCACAAACTCTCGGATCCTGAACATTAACTTGTTACCAGTTCAACGTGTCTTGGTTGGCGATAAACTAAAGAATCGGTCGCTTGAAAAGGAGAGATGATCAGCTCTGCCTGACTCTCAATCTGAGGATGAAAACAAGTTCTGGAAAATAGACCCGGTCCTCTTCCAGCATCCGGCAAAACCTCGTAGAATCCTCTTGTTTTCGGACATGCTACGGCCCTTAGGCTCTCTCATCCTTTTCGCCCTCGCCGCTTTCTACCCGTTGATCCTTGTCTATCTCGGACTTGCGTACGGAGGACTAGTATTCTGGGGCGCACTTGCAGGCTCGCTGGCGATCATCTACATCGTAATATCCCGGCTCGGCTATGCTAGAAACTTTGAGGGTCGGGGTCAGCCCGTCCTGAAGAGTCTGACCATCCTTGCCCTGGGTTTCGGACTGGCCGTCGGCCTATATCTCTCGATCTTCAACCTCAGAGGATTGACTTTTCCTGTTGCCATAGGCCTCTGCATCTTGGGGCTAGCATATTATCTACGGAAATAATCCTAGCGACCTGTTCCACTGCTCATCGCTTCTTCCGCCTGATCCTCATTTGCCCAGTCAATCTTCTATCGATCGCAAACGACCCAATTCCTGTGACGAGCGCCGCACTGACGATCAGCGGCATGGCATAATCGGTCGCTGTGGAGACATTGAAGTAGAGGTGGGATCCTTGGGCCCATGCTCTGGCAGGAGCAACGAGATCCAGCGATGACTGATAGTAGGCTACGACCGGGCGGTAGAGCTGCCCCTCGGGAGTGAGGAGTGCTACCGTCAGATTGTAGGGCGTCGCGCTGTAGCTCCATCTCGATGAAGAATCGAGGGGCTCGTACGTGTTGCTCCACTTGGAGATAAGTCGAGTTCGTGTCGCTCATCGACAAGAGCGCCAGGTTAAAATTGACGAGTCCCCCTGTATATGAGCTGGCACCATCGACCACGAATGTGTAGTTCTCCTCGATCATTGAAAGTTGGCTTGACAGGTTTCCGATCACGGCCTGAAGCGTGATGTCTCGGACGCGAGCCGATGGCACGAGTCTCTGCATCGCCGTGTCCATAGGCCGCTCAAGCTGCTGTATCAGGGTCGAGTTTGACCCGTCGACCAGAAAACGCCCTTGCGGTAGATCAGTAAAGTTCTCCAGTAGCTGAAGAGTCATGGTGATCGAGACGGTGGATGAGCCAACGGTGACGCTGACGGGTGCCGCCCTAGAATTCTGGACGATCGTAGGGGTCACGATCAGTGCGAGAACCAGCAATGCTCCCAGCGCTTGTCGTGTCGCTGAAACCATAGGCCCACCTCCGCGACTCCTTTCCATGTGCTTTTACTTGGCATCTATTAAACTCGGTCAAGCTCCAGTGTTGAAAAAGGAGGTCGAGCGATCTTGATTCGCCCCAAAGCTTAATTCAAGCTAGAACCTCGGAATCATGTCCCTCTTGAGAATGACGACCCACACATGCCACCAGTCCTAGACGTGCAAGAATTAACCACCCACTATCTGACACTCAGAGGCTGGGTGAGGGCCGCCGAGAGCGTTTCGTTCCAGGTGGAACCGGGGGAAGCCATGGGTATTGCGGGCGAGTCAGGATGTGGGAAGACGACTGTCGCCCTCTCGCTGCTCAAGTTACTTCCCTCGGGGGGCAAGATTCGAAAGGGCAAGGTCATCTTCGATGGTACAGATCTGGTTCCCCTGACAGATAACGAGATGCGGAAGATTCGCTGGAAGGGAATCTCGATCGTTTTTCAAGGTGCGATGAATGCGTTTAACCCAGTCTACAAGATTGGCGAACAGATTGTTGAGGCCATAAGACTCCACGAGTCCATTGACAAGAAAACCGCCGTGGACCGCGCGAGAACGCTTCTGGAGATGGTGGGGGTTGAGCCTGAACGTCTGAACAACTATCCGCACGAGTTCAGCGGTGGCATGAGGCAGAGGGCACTCATCGCAATGGCGCTCGCGTCGAGCCCTAAGCTTCTGATCGCAGATGAACCTGGAACCGCGCTTGACGTTATCGTCCAGGCGCAGACCTTGAAGTTGATGCGGGATCTCAAGGATAAGCTTGGCCTCTCAATGATAATGATAAGTCACGATCTCTCGATCATAGCGGAGACATGCGAGAAGGTCGCAATCATGTACGCTGGCAGAATAGTCGAGTATGGTGATGCAGAAGCTATCTACGGCGAACCCTTGCACCCGTACACTCAGGGGCTCATCAAGGCCTTTCCCAGCATCAAGGCCAGCAAGACTCGAATGTTGTCTATCCCTGGAACGCCACCGGACCTGCTCAACCCTCCCTCAGGTTGCAGGTTCAATCCAAGATGCCCATACGTTATGGACGTATGCTCGAAAGTTGTCCCACCCTTGGAAAAAGCGGGAAAGGGCGACCACCTGGTTGCCTGTCATCTCTACTAGGAGGATATGACTTGAGCGAAGATTATGTGCTCAAGGCTGAGAACTTGAAGAAGTACTTTCCGCTCAAAAAAGGTTTCCTGGAGACGATCCTATCGAGGGAAGAACAGACGGTCAAGGCTGTGGACGGTATCAACCTATTCGTGAAGAAAGGCGAGATTCTAGGTCTCGCTGGTGAGAGTGGTAGCGGCAAAACGACGACAGGGAGGCTTCTCATCAGATTACTGGATCCGACGGAGGGATCCATCCATTTCCGTAGCCAGATCATCAAGAACCTAGACCGGAAGGAACTCCAGGATCTCGAATCAAAGGGAGTCATTGGAAAGGACGGCGTTGTGGAACTTTCAATGCTGAAAGAGAAGGACATGCGTAGGCTTCGGAGAGAGATGCAGATCATCTTCCAAGATCCCTTCGAGTCCTTGGACCCCCGGATGATGATCAGGGACATCGTCGCCGAACCATTAAGGGTCCAGAAGGTCTGTAAGACTGGAGAAGAAGAGCTAGAACTGGTGAAGAAGAACTTGGAGGATGTTGAGCTGGTGCCTCCTGAAGAGTTCATGTACCGTTTCCCCCACGAGCTGAGCGGGGGCCAGCGTCAGCGTGTGGCTGTCGCCCGCGCCTTTGTCCTGAATCCGGTGTTTGTTGTGGCGGATGAGCCGGTCTCAATGCTGGATGTTTCCATCAGGGCTGAGATTCTCAACCTGATGATATCCCTTGTCGAGAAGAGGGGATCATCGGTCATTCTGATCACTCACGACTTGGCCGTCACTAAGCACGTCTGTGATCGTGTTTCAATAATGTATCTGGGCAAGATCATGGAAACCGCGAGTTCAGCGGCAGTCATCGACACGCCTCTTCATCCATACACGATGGCTCTCATCGCAGCCGTGCCTGTTCCAGACCCGAACTATAAGCGGACAGATGTTATCGGTGGAGAGATTCCCAGTCCCGTTGACCCGCCCCACGGGTGCAGGTTCCATACGAGATGTCCTTACGCGCATGAGAGGTGCACGATGGAAGAGCCACAGCTTGTAGAGGTGGAGAAGGAGCATTTTGTTGCCTGTCATCTCTACACACCTTAGAAACTAGTCATGGACGGGTTGCGACCGGGAGTTAAGCATCCCCTCCTCATCGTATGGGGGTCCGTAATCTACGTCAGAGTAGCATTCTGTTGAATGGGTGCAAGCTGGGTTGGAAGCCCCAACACCTTGTCTAAGAACGTGGACATCTCAACGACTAGACTAACAGCCGCCGTAATATTCGGATGGTGAGCCTCATAGAATGCCTGTAAAGCCGTATTGTCTTGGGAGCCAACCGGGATGGTCAGGTTCCAAGATGCGCTTCCTTTTGGGGGAAGGGCTTGCCCAATCTCTAAGAGGCCTTCTAAGGGGGTGTTGTAGAACAGGGTATAATTGAGAGACGCGAAATATGCTGTGCCGATGATGAGGGTTACCTTCAGGCCGGAATAATCTTCAGGGTTCGTCCCTAGTATCTGGATAACTATCCTGCTTGTATTCGAGCTAAGTTGTTGCAGGCTAATGGCTTGGACCGTGAACTGTGCCTTATCGAGAGCGGCATAGAAGAGGAAGTATGTCCGTGCTTCAAGCACAAGATTGACTGCTGACGCCGCAGTCAACACGACGAAGCTCCAAGCGATAACTCTTCTCCAGTTGATATGAAGCTTCATCTATGCCTCGATCCGTCTTCTTTTGGCCAGGGTTGTCCAGAATAAGGATTACACTGCGTGTCCCAACTCGCGTCAAGGCAGGCCTCGTCGTTTTGGGCTGGGGCATCTTCCTTGCTAGCTCTGCCGTCACAGCTGTGCTGCAGGGGCTCCTTCTCCCCGCAAGGTTCTATGGTGGAACCAATACACAGGCACCGGTTGGAGTCGGCCTCTTTTTCGCTGCAATATTCGGGGTATCGATCCTTGCAGGCGCCGTCCTCGCAGATGCCGCGACGGCTCTCTTAGGAGCCTTCGGATCATACATCATCGGAGTCGGGCTCACCTTCCTGGCTCTCTCAATACCAACTCTCCAGAGTCGGGTGCCTCCA
>WNGH01021886.1_pt1 | contig 12465 bp, 13 predicted proteins | sample 5400631 | NCBI WGS metagenome assembly WNGH01 (sample SAMN13153373, study PRJNA577476) | soil metagenome | isolation source: 115 cm soil or saprolite under Garry oak tree replicate 1 | place: USA:California | collected 2016-06-15 | reverse complement strand
CACCTACGACCTGACCCCCGACGGCCTGGCATTCGCGATCTTCTACACCAAGGTCCACGACCGGGTCCTGACCCCGCTGTTCGCCGCCGGCCAGCCCCAGGCCCCGCCCGTCATCGGCGCAGCCCTGCGCATCATCGACCGCCATATCGCTAACCGGCTCGCCGACGCCAGGCTCCCTCAGGCAGCCTGAAAACTCAGCTCAACTGTCAAACCCCTAGCGACAAAGGGTCGCTAGGCTGCTAGGCGCCCGCAGCAAACAGCCATTTAGATAGTCAGGAGGCATGCGGATCATGGCCAACAAGAACTTCGGGAATATCGGCGACGTCTGGAAGCATGTCGTGCTGGCCGAGGTGCTGGAGCGAGAGCCTCCAGCCTGGTACGCGGAGACTCATGCAGGGTCAGGCGCTTATGCGGTTGTTCACAGTGGAGGGCGAGAGTATGGCTTCGTGCATTTCCTGGAGGTCGCTCCGCGGTTCCCCGTTCTGGCCCGGTCGCGATACCGCGCAGTCGCCGCTTCCTACCTAGAGGGTGAACCAGCCCTGTACCCGGGCTCCGCGCTGCTGGCGATGACGCTGCTCGGCGATACCGCCTCCTACCTGCTGTGCGACCTCGACCGGGTGAGTGTCACAGACCTTCGCCGCTGGTCGCGCGAACTTGGCCTGCGCAGCTGCGAGATCGCCGAAGCTGACGGCATGGCAGTCGTGGCAGCACGGCTGGACGGCGACACTGACAGGCCTGGGTTGGTGCACATTGATCCATTCGACCGGCACGCCCGGGCGCCGGGCGGGTACTCCGCGCTGGAGCTTGCCGCCCGCGTCGCCGACAGCGGCACCGGGCTCGTGTACTGGTACGGCTATGAGCAGCACGGCGCGCAGGGGGAGGCGCACAAGCAGCTCGCCGCTTTGACCACCGCCCCGCTGTGGTGCGGCGAGGTGACCGTGACCGGCGCGAACGATTCGCTGGGCGAGCTTGACCACAGCGCGACGCTATGCACGGTCGGGGTCATCCTGGCCAACGTGCGGGAGGGCACGGCCGGTGCCTGTGCGGCATTGGGCAACGCTCTGTCCGACGCATATGCCGACGCCGTTCTTCCGGACGGCGCCCCGGGGAGTCTCGCCTTCACAAGCAGTACGAGCGTCGAGCGCGACAAGCAGACGTAAGACGCTGGGCCAGGCCGATTTCAGCCGGGCCACATACGGGCCATGAGCCAGGGAGACTCACGGCACCTGACGGTCATTCACGCGCGCTAACTGCCAGGAATCAGCGGCATGGCCTGATCTGCGAGGACGCCGATCTCGCACCCCCGATCTTCCAAGCTGGGGATGGGCCCTCCTGGCTTCCGATGATCTTGGCTGAGTCCGCTGCGTCAAGGCCAAGCCGCTGCCGCGGTCGCTTCGCGAGCCTGGACAAGCGTGCCATTAGCCAGGGTGACGAGGGGGCAGTCACGGCTACTGCTGGCGACCAGAATCAGCAGATCAGTGCCCTCAGCAGTCGTAACCGCCCCGCTTCCCAAGCTGATAGTGCGAGTTCGATTCTCGTCACCCGCTCCACTCAGAAACGCCATGTCAGGCGCGTGATCACGAGTCTGCTTCGCTGGCATCAGGATGCGTCCCGCCGTCCGCGTGCCCGATACGTGCCCGATGGGCTCTCGATCTCGTCTAGTTCCGTCTCGACGATCGCGCTCATGGTGGCCGCGATGAGGCGGTCACGCTCGGTCGTGCGATGCTGGTAGATCAGGGCGGCCCGGGTGGTGCTGTGACCCATCCGGCCCATCAGCTCCCGGAGGCTGGTCAGCAGGTGGTCAGCGGAATTCATGCATGCATCGCTCCTTCGCTCGGTCAGGGGTTGGTCAGGCGGAACGGTCGGACTGGTCGTGCTCGCGGGCGCGGGCGGCGCTGGCGATGGCTTGCTCAGCTCCAGAGGCGATGGTGTAGCCGGTGCCGTCGTAAGCCCAGGTCTTGAGGACCAGGACCACGGTCTCGTCGAGGGGCCGGCCCCAGGGGTCGCGCTCGCCGTCCGGGTAGCGCAGTTGCTTGCGGTGCTCAAGTCGGGCGCGGCGGAGCTGGCCGAAGGTGACCGAATATCGGCGGGATTTGGTCAGGAAGTGACCGCCCCAGCCGAGAGTGTGAGCGTAGCGGCGGAGCCGGTCGCCGGGCATGCTCTCGCCGCGAAAGATCACAGCTCGGCCGACCGGCCGTCCAGACGGGCGGCTGTCAGAGCGAGAATTGGAGGCGGCTTCGCCGCCCGCTCCTATCGGGTGCGCCGCGCATGGTACGGGGCCGCCCCTCCGGCCTCAAGACTGCTTCGCACCGCGCACGCGCGGCGGCCTTCGGCCGGTCCTGACCCCGGAGCCTCTACGGCCCCTCCGGACAGGATGCGCGGGCAGGCCAGGGGCCTGCCCGGAAGGCGCGCAACGCATGCCGCCGCCTGGCCACTGTTGACACTTACTGTAAGCGTCAAGAATGGAACCAACGTTGATGCCTGGCCACTAGGCTGACTCAACCGTCAAGAGTTGTTCGGAGAACGGTCCACCTCCAACGCTTGTGCTGAGGAGGCAGGTAACGCAGCGAACACAGGTTCGGCGAGATCCGCCACAGCCCGGCGACCAGCACGCGCATAGTCTATACAGACACCGTTTAAAGAAAACTGATTACAATGACTGAGCAAGCATCCGATGAAGCAAAAAGGGCCAGTCTTTTCCACTACACCGATGCAGGTGGCCTGCTTGGCATACTTCGTAGTTCAAATCTATGGGCCACAGAACTGCGGTTTCTCAATGATACTCAAGAAGCAGTGTACGCTCTTGGTATATTTACCAATTCGCTAACGGAAATGATAAACCCCGCTCTAGAGCTTGATCATCCTGTACATAACAGAGCCGAAGCTTTCGGGGAAGTATTTGGAGAGTATATAAAGCAAGTCGTAGCGGAACTCGGTTCCTCAGACATGTCAGTATTTGCGACCTGCTTCTGCGAATTTGGCGATCTCCTAAGCCAGTGGAGAGGTTATGGAACTGACCATGGTTATGCGATCGAGTTCAGAACTGACGCTCTAGAGTCTGCAGTCGACGGAATCGCTAACTATCCTCCAAGCAGAATGCTCATGCCTGTTCGTTACGGTATCGATGCTGCGAATCAAATCGTATCAACTGCACTTCACGATGTAAGCCAAGACACGAATCTCGGCCATTATGGCGTCCATGCTCACTATATGGCATTGCGCCTGAGTACTCTCCTTGGCGCTATAAAACATCCTGGCTTTAGCGAGGAACGAGAATAGCGCGTGATCGCTGCCTTCGAACGACACCAACTAGAAGGAATTCAGTTCCGGAGTTCATCAATGGCGATCGTTCCATATATCGAGATAGCCTTCCCATATGACTCAATCGTCAGCGTGCGGGTAGGACCAGGCCGACACGTTGAGGTGCGACAGCAGGGGGTACAACGCCTTCTGCGGAGCCTTGGCTACGACGCCGAGGTGCTATGTTCAGATGTACCGCTGAGAACCTAGAGGTAGTGATGAGCACAAGCATGGGTGATCGATACCGCACTGTGTCGTCGTGGCTAGCTGGCATGTTGGCGCTTGGAACAGCGTTCTGGCTCCTCCGCCAGCAGATGCTCACGTCTGAGACCGGGACTCCTAGCCAGAACGGAACAGAGCCTCCGGCTGTTTCCGCCTGGCAGGAAGCTGTCGATGTGAGTGCGACGCCGTTCCCTGCGCTGGTCCTGAGGGTCAAGAATGGAAGCGACCTGGCCGTTCATGACGTAATGCTCAGGGTCGAGGTTGGTATTCTGGGCACATTCGTCAGGAAGCCTGGATCCATGGAACCCCAGGAAACTAGGGAAATCAGAATCGCGGTGCCGGGTCCGCCGCGATCGGCCGCAGTTATCCCCGAGGTCATGTTTGCCGACGCAAATAACCAGTATTGGCTCCATGAGGTATCCGGGCAAGTGATACAGCTTGCCAGCGAAAACCTTCCTGTCTTTGAAGAAATGCCTGGCGCCTATAGCGATAAGGACCACCCTACGCTTCATTTGGCCCTCAGTTCTGAGGAGGCTACGGGGCGTCGAGTAAGTTAACCTTCCGTCGTGCCTAGTCGTGCCCGCTGCGTGCCCGATGGGTCGGTCAGTGGCCGTGCTTCACGGGTACTCACGGACAAGCCGCCGGGGCTGCCGACCTGCGTGTTGGCTGGTAGCGGCCAGCCTGTTCGCTCATTCCCAAGCTGATAGTGCGAGTTCGATTCTCGTCACCCGCTCTCACCACGAAGGCCCAGGCCAGGGGCGCAATCCCGGACCTGGGCCTTGATCGTTCCCGGGCTGTTGCTGACCTTCCGTGCAATTAACGTGCAATTAGCTCACCGGGACCAGTGCGCCCGCCTGGCCGTCGTCGTCGCCGCGCTGCTCCGCCTGGACGTACTTGTCGATCGCGCTCGTGATCGTCTGGTCCGCGCCGCGTGCCTGGTGCTGGTAGATCATGGCCGCCCGCTCGCTGTCGTGGCCCATCCGCGCCACTAGGTCCTTGATCCCCGCGCCGCCGGACGAACTGGTAACCCGTCGTATTCGGGTGTGACGAGTTCGCCGACCGCGTTGCGGTCGGCGATGCAGTGATCGCCTCCTGCGACGTCTCGTCGTTCGGGGGCAGCTCACATCGAGTTCTCACGGTATGCACGCTGTACCCGGACGGTTGGCCGGCAGGGTGTAGGGGTGACCTGGAGAGCGATCAGGGTGGCGGTCGTGCCCGCGCGTGTCCGCCCGGTTTCGCCGTGGGACGTCGGCGGCTGCGGCGTGCGCGGTGCGATTAACCTCGCGGCCGGGCGGGCCGCCCGCGGGCTGCTGGGTCACGGGGCGCGGGGCAGGCCGGTCTTCGGGTGCTGGATCAGCCAAGCAGTGAAGGAGGCCTGACGTGAGGCAGACGTTTGCGCGGCCGGGGGCCGCGGTGATGTTCGGCGCGGCCCGCGGCCGCGGCTGGCTGGTGCGGGGACGGCGGATCGGGCGGGCCGCGGTCCTTGCGGTGATGGCCTGCGGGCTGGCTGCCGGGTGCACGGTGGCTGGCGCGCCGGCGGCGGCCGGGTCGCCGGCGGGGGCGCCGTTCGTGTATGTCACTGGTAAGGGAGGAACGAACGAGATCTCCCAGTTCGCCTCGCTGGGCTCGGGGGCGCTGCGGCCGCTCACGCCCCCGAACGTGGCCAGCGGGGAGTTCCCCTACGATGTGGCGGTCAGCCCGCAGGGCACCAGCGCCTACGCCGTCGATAACCTGTCTGGCACCGCCGGTGCGGTCTCGCAGTACACCCTCAACCCGGCCACCGGGAAGCTGACCCCCAAGTCGCCCAGGACGGTGGCCACCGCAGGCGTCCCTAGCGGGATCATCACGATCAGCCCTGATGGCAAGAACGCCTACGTTCCCAGCGGTAAGGCGATCTCCCAGTACCGCATCAGCCCGGCCACCGGGAAGCTGACCCCCATGCCGCCCAGGAAGGTGGCCGGCGCCGGCAACCCCATCGGCATCAAGGTCGCCCCCGACGGCCGTTACCTCTACATCGTCAGCAGCACGCAATGCCTCGTGCCGAAGGGCAGCAAGGGCAGCAAGGGCAGCGAGTGCACCGCCATGGCCAAGGCAAGCACCGTCTCGGTGTTCGGTATCAGCCCGGGCACCGGCGCGCTGAGCGATAAGCCCGTGCAGACCGTGGCGACCGGGCTGGGCCCGCAGATGATCACAATCGCTCCCGACGGCACGAGCGCGTATGTCACCGCCACCGGCGCCAACACGATCTGGCAGTACAGCATCAACCCGGCCACCGGGAAGTTGACCCCGAAGTCCCCGGCGATGGTGGCCGGAGGGGGTGCGCCGCACGACCTCGCGGTCGCGCCGGATGGCAAGAACCTGTATGTCGTCAACGTGAGCGGCGCCACCATCGCCCAGTACGCCATCAGCCCGGCCACCGGCGCGCTGAGCACCAGGCCGGTGTCCACCGCCCGCACCGTGCCGGCCCCCGAGGCGATCGCGCTCAGCCCCGACGGCAAGAACGCCTACGTGACCAGCGAGCACGACAGCGCCCTGTCGCAGTTCGCGATCAGCCATGTGACCGGCAAGATCACCCCCTTGTCACCGGCCACCGTCACCGCGCCGTCCCACGGCTCACTCGGCGTGGCGGTCACCCCCTGACGCGGACCTGGCCGCGAAGGTCACCGCCCCGGCCACAGCCCGGCACGGCTCGGCGCTCACCTACACCATCACGATCACCGACCAAGGGCCGTCGGCAGCATGGCAGCTCGCGCTGGCCGGCCACCTGCCCGCCGGGACTGCGTTCCGCGCCGCAACCGCCGGCCGCGGGCACTGCACGACCCCTCACACCGGCGCCCGCGGCGCCACCGTGCAGTGCCACCTAGCCAGTAACGCCAACGCTATGTCGTTCTCCGATATGCGCGAGTTTGACCGTGCACTCAAAGTCGATGATTTCTTCTAAGTAGGCCGCTGCATGGCGGGCGTCGTTAGCCGAGTATCCCGGCCCGCTCCGTCATCGCACCGTCATTGCTCCAGGTGAGGAGCCCGAGCCAGTCCCTAAGGTGCCCGCTCAAGATTGCGGTTGCGCCTTGGGGCCGGTGGCGAACGTGCTGGCCGCAGCTTGAATCTGGCCGATGTACTCCCGCCAGGTGGATTCGTCGATGGCGTCCTGATCCGGGCCGCCCTTCCCGTCGATGAGTTCCCGGACGATGTCCGCATGACCAGCGTGCTGGGCTGTTTCAGTGACCATCCGGATGAGCAGCACGCCCAGGGTCGTGTCCCGCCGGTCCTTGGGCCAGTGCGCCACCGACCCCGCTGCATCCAGGTCGAGCGCGGCTATGACGTCGTCGGCATGGGCGCAAGCGCGCCGGTAGAGACCGAGGATGTACTCGCTGGACTCCTGCGGCTTGGCCCACATGTCGGCGCCCTGCCAGATCGAGCCATCCTCGATCCATGACATGCTCTCCGGAGCCGGGCGGCCGAACGATTCACCCAGGTAGCCATACTCCAGTCCGGCCAAGTGCTTCACCAGGCCGAGCAGGTTCGTGCCGGTCGGCGTCATCGGGCGGCGGCGGTCGTATTCGCTCAGGTTGTCGAGCTTGGACAACAGCGCGGCCCGGCTTGCCTGGGTGTGCGACACCAAAGTAGGGAGCCAGGGAAGGCGCAGCGTGTGATGGTAATCTGGAAGTGTTAAGACTTCCAGAGGAGTTATCGGATGACTGAGCCGTCCCTTCCCGACCTGGAGCAGCAGCGGGCGCAGCTGTACGAGCGGCTGGCCGCGGCCGGCGACTTGCGGCCGGGCAGCGTCAATGCCACCTACCGCCGTTGCGGCAAGCCGAACTGTGCCTGCGCCCGGCCCGGCCATCGCGGCCACGGTCCGCGGTGGCTGTGGACCCGCTCGGCGGGCGGTAAGACGCGTACCCGCCAGCTGGCCGCCGCCGAGCTGGAGAAGGTCCGGGCGGAGCTGGCGAGCTACAAGAAGTTCGCCGCGCTGAGCGAGCAGATCGTGGAGGTAAACGAGGCGATCTGCGAGGCCAGGCCGCTCCCGCCAGCTGCTGGTGAGTCCCCGGCCGGGCCGGCCGGGGAAAGGGGGGGCTCCGCGAGGCGCTCCAGGAGGAGGTCACCGCCGGGGTAGAGCGCCTGGCCGCGGTGGCGGCGCAGTCGCTGGGCGCAGGTGGTGGCCTGGAGGCGGTGGAACTGGCGATCCGGACCGCGATGATCAAGCTGGGCGCGGGGCTGCTGGAAGACCTGCTGGGACTGGAGCTCGGCTACCGCGGCCCGCGGGCGGACTGCGGGTCCGGCCACGAGGCGGAGTTCGTCTCCTACCGGGAAAAGACCATCGACACCGTGCTGGGCCCGGTCAGCCTCCGCCGGGCCTGGTACCACTGCGCCGCCTGCGGTCATGGCCTGGCTCCCAGGGACGCCGAGCTGGGCACCGGGCAGGGCTCCATGTCTCCTGGCCTGGCCAAGATGACGGCCCAAACGGCGACGGCAGTGCCGTTCGCCAAGGCCGCCCGCCTGCTCGCCGGCCTGGCCGGCGTCGATCTGACGGCCAAGCGCGTCGAGCGGGCCGCTGAAGCCAGCGGCACCGCGGCGGCCGCGGCCACCGGCGCGGCGGCCGATGCGATCTGCTCCCGCCGGGTGATCCCCCTCCCGCCGCCGGAGCCGGCCCCGGACATGCTCTATATCGCCGTTGATGGCACCGGGGTCCCCATGGTGGCAGCGGCAACCCAGGGCCGGGCCGGCAAGGCAGACGACGGCCAGGCCAGGACCCGCGAGGTCAAGCTCGCCTGCCTGTTCACCCAGACCACCACAGATGACGACGGCTACCCCGTCCGCGACCCGGGCTCAGCCAGCTACCTGGCCACCTTCGAACCGGCCGCCCGGTTCGGCCAGCTCGCAGAAGCCGAGGCCCGCCGCCGCGGCTCAGACCACATCCGCCAGCTCGTCGTGCTCGGCGACGGCGCGGTGTGGATCTGGAACCTTGCCGATGAGCTGTTCCCCGCTGCCACCCAGATCGTTGACCTTTACCACGCCCGCGAGCACGTCCACGACCTGGCCACCCTCGCCACCCGGCTGCTGCGCGACAGCCAGCCAGACTGGCTCACCCAGCGCCTTGAAGAACTCGACAACGGCGACATCCCCGCCCTGCTCGCCGCCGGGCGCGGCCTGAATTTCACCGGCTCCCTGGCCACCGAACGCGACAAGCAACTCGGCTACTTCAAGACCAACGCCCACCGGATGCGCTACCAGCACTTCCGCTCCCTGGGCATGTTCATCGGCTCCGGTGTGGTCGAAGCCGGCTGCAAAGCCGTCATCGGCCAGCGGCTCAAGCTCTCCGGCATGCGCTGGTCAGTTCCCGGTGCCGCCAGCATCGCCACCTTGCGCTGCCAGGACGCCAGCAACCGCTGGGAAGAAATCTGGCAGCGACCCCACAACCAGACGCCAGGCGCTGACCTCACCACACAGGCAAGCTGATCTTGCTACCTACAAAATTGGCGCACACCCCCCGTTTGACTGTTGCCCGTCCTAGGCCGCGGTGTCTGCTGGTTGCTGCGATGGGCACATCGGCCCGGCCGACGCATGTTCGTCGTGCCATTAACGTGCCATTAGCCAGGGTGACGAGGGGGCAGTCACGGCTACTGCTGGCCACAGGATCTGGCAGGTCAGCCCCCTCGGCAGCCGTGACCGCTCCGCTTCCCAAGCTGATAGTGCGAGTTCGATTCTCGTCACCCGCTCTCACCACGAAGGCCCAGGCCAGGGACGCAATCCCCGAAAGCTCGCCAACCTCGGCAGCCCCGGCCTCGCAGCATGATCAACTTACGGTAGGTGGCATTGAGTCATGGGCTGTCGGCATTGACTGATGCCCTGATGGATGCAGATGCCAATCAACGCAGGTCTTCGTGAGCGATACCCGCAAGCTCGTGTATGTCTCTGGCGCCCCAGGGTCGGGCAAGACCAGCCTCGCAGTTCCGCTGGCAGCCGAACTCGGCTATGCGCTCCTCGCCAAGGACCGGATCAGAGAGACCCTGCACGACGCCTTCGGCGCACCCGAACCAGACCGGGCGCGGTCACGCAGGCTCGGCAGCGCCGCAATGGAACTGATGTGGGCATTGGCGGCCGACGCTCCAGCCGTAGGTATCGAGGCGAACTTCCGGCCATACAGCGAGTACGAACGCGCGAAGCCGTCCGGCGCCCAATCTTTGTATCACTCCCTAGGAATGACATACCGGGCCGTTCGTGCCGCCGTTCCAGTGCCCACCTGATCGTGCCCGCTGCGTGCGATGTGGCGCGAACTGGGGCGTATAGCGGTCACTCCCGGACAAGCTCGTGCCGGAGAGCCGGAAAACCGGTCGCCCCTACTCGTCGCAGAGCTTAGGTTCCTGAAGCGTGCGAAGCCCTCCAGAAGACCTGGTACCAGAGCGCTTGAGCAAGACGCTGGCCGAGGGCTGGAACCTTCGTGCCGCGGCGATGGACTACGTGCCGGAAGGCGGGGGCGGCTACCACTGGAAGCTGACCGGCGAGGATGGCCAGCCCCATTTCGTCACGGTCGACGATCTCGACGATAAGGACTGGATGGCCGACACGAGAACGGCCGTGTTCGAAGGACTCGGGCGCGCCTTGAGCACTGCCGCCACGCTCCGGTACGAGGCGGGTTTGGAATTCGTGGTGGCGCCCACCGCAGCCCGCGATGGCGGACCCCTGCGCCGCCTGGACGACCGGTACACCGTCTCAGTTTTCCCGTTCCTGGCCGGTCACTCTTATCCGTTCGGCCGCTACACCGATGCGCGGCTTCGCGGCCTGGCGCTGGACATGATCGCCGCGCTGCATCAGTCCACTCCCGCAGTTGCCGGCAGCGCGCCCCACCATGTCGCCCGATTCGCAGGCCGGGGCGACCTGACCGCCTTCCTCCTCGACCCCGATCGCCCGTGGGACGGCGGACCGTACTCCGAAGCCGCACGCCGACTTTTGGTACCCCGCACCGCGGATCTCGCCCAGCTCGGCACGGGCTTCGACCGCCTGGCCGGCGTCACTAGCCCGGCACGAGCGGACCCGGTCATCACCCACGGCGAGCCGCACCCGGCCAACCTCATGTCAGTAGACCGCCGCCTGGTCCTGATCGACTGGGACACCGCCGGCCTCGCCCCACCCGAACGCGACGTATCCCTGATCGCCACCACCGGCAACGAAGATTTCGACCGCTACCAGGAGGCGACCGGCCGCGAGCTCGACCCCGCCGTCATCACCCTCTACCGATTGCGCTGGTACCTCGACGACCTCGCCAGCGCGATACGCCTGTTTCGCAACCGCCACCGCGACACGTCCGACACCCGGCGGTGGTGGCACGGCCTGACCCTCCGGTTGGAGCAGCTGCCCAGATGGCATGATCTTCTGGACTAGACAGCAGGCGACAGGCACGACTGGACCCGTCAATCGCACACCAGAAGTCGCCGCTCTTATAGAAGCTCTGAAGTTTGCGCGGCGTTGCGGGCCAGGTCGTCCCATCGGCCGCGGAAGGCGTTGTAGCTCATGGCGTCCAGGCCAATGTGCACCAGGCAGGCATCCAGCCGATGGTCCAGGTCGGCGGGATGCCGCTGTGCTGGTTCCAGTGGCTCCTCAGCTCGGCCCCGATGCCAATGGCTTGCACGGCCAGCGGGCTGGTAGTTGCGGGCGGGATCGAGGGTGAGCTGGCGCGGTCAGCCGGCACTGCGCTGAAGCTGCCACGCTGCTTCGAGGGCGTCTTCGATGGCACCAGCGTCGCCGCTGGCGAGGTCAGCGACGACCATCATGTGCTTGCTATACCGGGCCGGAACACTATAGGTGTCCGGGAACTGACGCAGCAGCGAGTCGCGGTAGTCGAAATCGGAGCGGATCACCAGGTGGGTGTCGTCAAGCTGGCGGGCGACCAGCCTGCCGTGATACCGCCACTGGGCCAGCCCGTCCGCTGTGGTGCGGCGCACGCCTGCCAGCGCCTCTGCCAGCCGGGCTACCTCGCCGATTTGCAGCACTGTGGGCTTCCGCGTGTTCCTGTGCTCACCACGACCGGTAAGCATCGCATGTGCTACCGGAAGTCATCGATGCCTGCACCGTCGTCGCGTTCCCAGCCGTAGGCGGCCAGGTAGCCCCAGCAGTCGGGTCGGCTGCCGTCGGTGTCGGCGATGTCGTAGGCGTCGGCGAGCTGGCGGGAGGAGATGATCGTGCCAGCCCAGCGGCCGGCATCGCCTGCCCGGGCGAGCGCGGCGACACCTCGGGCGACGTAGGCGGGCGATTCGGAGATCGCAAAGCCTGGCGTCTTGGCGCAGGCATCTCGCCAGCTGGCCTCGGTGACATCGAAGTTTTTCAGCATCCGTTCCGACCGCAGCCAGCCCGGCGTCACGCCGACCGCCGTGACCGGCAAGTTCTCCAGCTCGGCGGTGAGGCCTTTCACGATCCGCTCGACGTTGGCCTTCACCAGATCGTAGTAAAAGCCGACATTGCGACGGAACTCGGCGTTGGCCTGCGACGTGCCGTCGGTCATCTCCGCTACCAGACCGTAGGTGCCGTGCCCGGTGGCGGTGCGCAGCATCAGCGGGATCGCCGACCCGCAGGTGATCAAGTGAGTGTGCACGCCCATCTGCAACATCCGCAACCCGCCGTGCCAGTCGTGCTCCCACAGCGGCCTGTCCCACTGCATGTACCGGTCACCGCCGAAGATGTCATTAACCAGCACGTCGAGACGCCCGTGCTCCCCGTCGATGTCCGCAACAAGCGCGGCTACCTGGCCGGGATTCTCGTGGTCAACGACGCGGACGGCGCCCTCCCCGCCCGCAGCGCGGATCAGATCGCCGGTTTCCTCAATCGTCTCCGGCCCGCCGATCTCCGAAGCACCGGAGGTCCGGCTGCTGCGGCCGGTCGCATAGACGAAGAACCCAGCCCGGGCCAGCTCAACGGCTATTGCCCGGCCCGCACCCCGGGTGGCACCCG
>WNGH01005734.1_pt1 | contig 12465 bp, 17 predicted proteins | sample 5400631 | NCBI WGS metagenome assembly WNGH01 (sample SAMN13153373, study PRJNA577476) | soil metagenome | isolation source: 115 cm soil or saprolite under Garry oak tree replicate 1 | place: USA:California | collected 2016-06-15 | reverse complement strand
ACGAGATAGCCGACGAAGGTCGCGGTGATCACGACGGGTCCCGGGCTGATCATGCCGACCGCAACCGCGATCAGGAACTGCCGCTCATCGAGCCAGCCATATTGCTGGACAAGACCCTGCTCAAGGAACGGCACGATGACGAGGCCACTGCCGAAGGTCAGCGAACCGGCTTTGAGGAAGAACAGTAGCAGCTTGCCGAGGGTCGTCCCTGTTGCAACCGGGGCTAGGGGCGCCGTTGCGGCCGGCACGACCGCGATCGCCGGCAGGACCGCGGGTGTGCGCTTGAACAGGTTGCCGTAATAAAGGATGCCAATGATCCCGGCGCCGATGAACAATATCGCGACTTCGGCCTGCAAGATGACCGTGACCGCGAGGCAGATCGCGGCGATAACCCATTGCACCCAGTCCTCCATGCCGAGCTTGGCGAGCCGATAGCAGGAGTGCAGGATCAGCGCGATCACCGCTGGACTGACACCGTAGAAAATGCCTGTGACTGGCTTGAGATCGCCGAAATAGACGTAAAGCGCGCCCAGCGCGGCGACGATCACGAAGTTCGGCAAGATGAAGCACCATCCGCCGACCCACGCGCCCCAGAAGCCGCAGCGAAGCCAGGCGATGTAGACGCCGACCTGGATCGCAAGTGGTCCGGGTAGCGATTGGCAGATGGCGATGGATTCCCGCATCTGCTCCTTAGTGAGCCACTTCTTGTCGTTGACGAGTTCCCGCTCCATTTGGCCCACCAGCGCGACCGGACCACCGAAGCCGAGAAAACCGAGACGGAGGAAATAGAGCGCAAGCTCCGTCATGCTGTTGTGCTTGTGCTCTGTCGTCATTGTCATGTCATGCTCCTTCAGGGCGCCGCAGGACCGGTCGCTGGCAAAACCCCTTGGCTGATGCTGATTGGGAGGGGACGCGGGCGTTCGACCCTCACCACAAGAGGTAGAACCAGGAAGAAGTGAGCGAAATAGTATGCGGCTCCGATCCGGCTCATGATCAACCACCTACCTTCAGGTGGCTGCCCGCCGGCATAGGTTAGCAACACGCAATCCGTGACCAGGACCCAATAGAACAGCTTGAACATAGGCCTGAACCGCCCTGAGCGAACCGGACTGGTGTCCAGCCACGGCAACGCGAACAGAACAAGGATCGAGGTCAGCATGGCAATTACGCCGAGAAGCTTGTTCGGGATCGACCGGAGGATTGCATAGTACGGCAGGAGGTACCATTCGGGCACGATATGGGCCGGTGTAACTCCCGGATTAGCGCGGATGTAGTTGTCCGGATTCAGCAGAGCGTTCGGCTCGTAGAACACGAACCAGCCGAAGAACAGAAAGAAGACGACCAGACCAAGCAGATCTTTCACCGTGTAATACGGGTGGAACTGGATCGTGTCGCCCGCATCCTTGGTATCGATGCCGGTCGGATTATTGGAGCCGAAACGATGCAGTGCGACGAGATGCAGGCCGACAACCGCGACAATTACGAACGGCAAGAAGTAGTGCAAGGCATAGAACCGGTTGAGCGTCGGATCTCCTACCGTGAATCCGCCCCATAACCAGGTGACGATGCTGTCCCCGACACCGGGAATAGCCGAGAACAGATTCGTAATGACGGTGGCGCCCCAAAAGCTCATCTGTCCCCATGGCAAGGTGTAGCCGAAGAAAGCGGTCGCCATCATCAACAGCAGGATGATGACGCCGAGCCACCAAAGCAGCTCGCGGGGTGCCTTATAGGACCCGTAATAGAGACCGCGAAAGATATGGATGTAGACCACCGCAAAGAACATCGATGCGCCGGTGGTATGAACGTATCGGATCAGCCATCCGTAATTCACGTCACGCATGATGTGCTCGACAGATCTGAACGCTCCGTCACCTGTCGGAACGTAGTGCATCGCGAGCACGATGCCGGTCGCGATCATGATCAGGAGCGCCATGCCCGCGAGCGATCCAAAATTCCAGAGGTAATTCAGGTTTCGCGGCGTCGGATATGCGTTCAGCTCATGATGCAAGAACGTGAAAATGGGAAGCCGATAATCGATCCAGCGAATAACCGGATTCGAGAAGTCGGGTTTCTCTTGGGAGCCCCTTTCGACGATTTGCGACGACATCTTCGTCCTCACTGTGGATCGGAGATAGGCTGGAGAATGCCGTCCAGGGTTGATCCCAGTCCGGCAGGCGTCAGTGTGAAAGTCTTGCCGGAAAACGCGGCGTCATAGCAGCCGTCGTCCGGCTCCTGCAGATAGAGGCAAAGCTGATCCTTATCGATGACCCACTTGCCACGCTTCTTCACTCCCATTGCAACGCTTCTCAGCGTACCGTTGCGTTCATAGACAAGGCGATAATGCACCTCGTCGGTGAGTTGCATCCCGGCGAACTTTGCCTGGATTTGTGCACCCGATAATTTCCGAAGGTTTTCCGCGGCGACAAATCGGGCATCGAGGGCAACCGAGCCCCCGATGCCGGTGGCGAGTGCCACGATGAGGCACTTCTCACGCAAGTCGCTCAATTCAGTCGCTCTTACTTTTTGCAGGACTTTATGCACATCTGGTACTCGGTTTTGCACGCCGGTCCGGCATAGTTCTTCATGCACGCGGCCCGCTGCTCGGCGCACACCTTGCAAGTTTGCGCCTGGGCTACACGCTGGGCGGCAACGAGACCGGCCAGCACTGACAAAGTGAGAACAAGCTTTCTCATTCTGATTTTCCTCTTCTCGATAGCTTGATCGCGCGCCGGGAAAGCCGGCGCGCGAATTGAGTTGGTTCGTTAGCTCTTCGTGCTCGCCGTCTTGTCGAGCGCGGCGCGAAGCCCTTTCGCCAACTTCAGAGCATCGTTATTGGCCCAGAAGTGGAGAAAAAAGAGCCGCGGCTGCTCGTCCAGCATATGACTGTGGACTGCCGTCACTTCGATCCCATTTTCCAGCAGCGCCTTGATCACGGGATTGACTTCGTTTCCGGTCAGCACGAAGTCTCCCGTAATCGCCGCCTTGCCGCCGCCGGTCGGCTGGAAGTTGATGGCCTGTGCTACACCCATCGGGCCGGCGGGCGCCATTTCCATTCCATCTTCGCTGACCGGATCGCGGCGCGGGACGGCAAACGCGTAGACGCCGCTGTTGTTCTGTCCTTTGACGCCGATGATCTGATCAAGTTGAGCGGTGTCGAGGTCGATCGCGGGCGGCGCTCCGGCAGCGCCAGCGCTGAGCGGCGTCTTGCTGGCCGCGAGCCCGTCGTGGATTGCGCCGGCAAGCTTCACCGGATCGCCATGGCCCAGGACGTGCACATAGAACGTAGCAGGGTTGGCGCGCAGCAGATGATTGTGAATGGCGGTGATCTCGAAGCCACCCTCGGTCAGCTTGGCTACCACCGGAGCGACCTCGGTTTCCAGCAGCACGAGATCGCCCATGGCCATGGCGCCGCCGTGCGCAGGCTTGAACGCGATCCAGCCACCGAGCGCTAAGGCTGGCTTGATGGTGACGCCGTCCAGCGTCACGGTCAGATCGCTGCGCGCAAATCCATAGCGATGCACGTCGCCCGAGACGGCCGGCTTGCGGCCAAGCACTTCATCGAGCTTCTGCCAATCGATCGCCTGCGCATGCGCGCTGGAGATGAACGGCTCGCTGAAAATCGTCCAATCTGCTGCTTCGGCACTGGCAGCGGTCGCTAACAGCGCCGCGACAATTGGAATAGCTATCGTTGGTCTTATGCGCATTGTATCCTCCTTCGTCGGTACGTGTCTGAACAGCCCTGCCCGCACCCTTCATTGCTTCTTGGCCCGATGCGCCATGACGATCGCATCGAACGTCTCCTGATCCTTGCTCGCGCGCATCCTGACGAGCGTTCCGGACATCCAGACCTCGTTGCATTCAGCCGACGTGCTGCTCGGCAGCGTAATGCACAGCCTGTCGTTCTGGATTTTCCAGCGCCCCGTCCAGGAGCTTCCCGACTCCTCACCAATCAGGGCGCCGTCCGGCCGCACATACATCGACCAGTGCGGCCCGTCAGTAATATCTTGGCCGACAACGTGGGTCCGGATTTGCTTGCCATCGAGCATTCTGAACTGATCTTCCGCAGCCGCACAAAATCCGTACATCGACGCGGTCGCACAGACGACGTATGCACAGCCATGTTGCAGGCGCCGTCTCATTGCTGCAGCCCCTCATAGGCTCGTTGCGCGGCAGGCCAGTTGATTGCCGCCATAAACACGTCAACATAGTTGGCAGCCTTGGCGCCGTAATCGATATGATAAGAATGCTCGTACATATCGAGCGCCAAAATCGGCGTGGCGCCAGCCATCGTGTGGCAGTGGTCCGAGGCCCATTGATTGACGAGTTTGCGATCGCGCGGCGACCAGGTCAGCAGCACCCAGCCGGAGCCGCCCGCGAGCGCCTTGCCCATGGCGATGAATTCGGCACGCCAACGGTCGTACGAACCGAAGTCGCGTGCCAGCGGCTCCTTCAGACTTGCGCTAGGCTCGCTCTCGTCGCCGAGACTTTCAAAGAACAATTCATGCAGGATCATCGAGTTGGTTGCGATGAGCTGCTCGCGCTTCAACCCATTGACGAGGAAGCCCGGTGCATTTGCGTAATCGAGCTCGGCAAGCTTCTCGTCTATCAGGTTCAGTCGTTTGACCGCACCGCCATAGTTGTTCTCGTAATGGCTGACGATCATTCGCTCGGACATGCCGCGAATGCGGTTGGGGTCGCAGGACAGCGGCTTCATGACGTAGGTCATGGCAGTCCTCCGTTTAAATCCACGATGAATGTCAGGTGGGGCGTGTCGAGATATCGGACCGGTCGAGGGGGGCCTCCGACAGCGGTGCGGGGCCGCTCACCGGAAACGCGAGGCGTGAGCGACGCACGTAAGAACGATTGGAGAGAGCAAAGGCAAACGGTAGACATGCGGCGTCCTCCTCGGAAAGAGCGGACGCGATTCTTGGGCATGTCGCCTCACGGGGAGATCGCTTCCCCGAAGGCGCAAATAAGCGCGACGGACGAATTTGTCAATGGTTCCGAAGCTTGGCTTTGATCAGCGCGTGACTGGGAACTGCAGGCGCGGGACATCGCCCATGCGCCGCAGGTCACGCCCGAAACCTGCCTGCCTGGACGTGGGCCGCCAGCTCACGCCAAGGGAACCTATTACTCAATCTTCGTCGTCGTCATCAGCCGCTCGCAACCGACCGGTCTGCGCGTCGATCGCAACCTTGGTGGTTTGGCCGCTCTTCGAACCGATCGCTTCGAGATATCTTCCTTCGCGAACCACCTGCACATTTGACCAGCCGTCGGATTGCAGTTTCTGGCGCACTTGGTCTTCGGTGACGGGTTGATCTCCTGCGATGAAGACCGGGCCCTTGCTCGGTTCGGCGGTCACCAGTGCGACGCCGGCTATGCCCAGCAGCAACAAGCCGCCGCCGGCAAACATCCATTTCCGATCCATGGCACACCTCCTCGTCCTGTTCCCCCTCAGCGTCGCCAAAGGTAATGAGCAAGCACCTCCGCCATCGCGGCGACGCCGCCACCTGTCCGGAGGCCCGCCTTGTAGTCATGCAGCACCTTGATGATATATTCTTCACGCTGTCGGGCGATACGCGCGACGGCCTTGCTGCCGGCGAAGTTATCCCCGTGACATGAGGTGCATCTTCCGGCGGTCGAGGCGTTCTTGCCAGCCTCCGCCAGCTCGGGCCGGTCATCCGCGGTCTTCCCGCCCGAAGAATCGGCTGGCTTTAGCGAGGTGAAGTAAGCGGCAAGATCGCGAACGTCTTCATTGCTAAGGTGCTCGGCGATCGGCTCCATGACCTCATTTTTGCGCGCGCCACTGCGGAAGAAGACTAGTTGCCATTGCAGGAATTGGTCAGGCTGTGACGCCAGGGATGGCGTGTTCTCCGTCTGCGAGATACCGTTATCTCCGTGACAAGCCGCACAGGCTTCGGCCTTGTTCCTCCCCGGCATTGGCGTCTGCGGCAACCCTGCCCATGTGAGCGATGAGAGCTGCTGCGACGATGGCCAATAGCAACGGCAGTTGCGACCATACCATTTTCTGGCGACGGGCTGATTGATGGCCAATAAGCTCCAGCATCATTCATCAGCTCCGCTAGATGGCTTCAGCCCCCCGAACCGCGTCCTTCGAATCCTTATCGCTCATAGCCAGACGTAAGCGGTGATATCTCGATCTGATCAAACCGCGTGACGTCGTCCTGTTCGGTCCAGATTCCGAACCGGCCACCGACGAGCTTGCCGTAGTCAAATGCGGTCAGCGCCCACTGGCCGTCCAGCGACATTGTGAAGCCATTGCCGTTAACAACGACCTCGAGGGTCTGCCAATGGTCTTGCGCAATTTCCGCATCTACGCTGGCGATCTCTTCGGGTGTTCCATGGACGACATGAAGCAGCGACAGGCGCTGTTCGAATGCGCTGGCGCGTACGAGATAATAGTCGTCCGGACTGGTCACGCGTAGGACGATGCCGGCGCTCGGCATTGATCCATCGATCAGCTTGAACCGCGCCCGAATACTGGCATTGACCGCCGACACCGAAGCGTAAATTGCGAGCGAAGGCCGAGCGGCGCGATCCGCGCCGGATTGCTGGATCGTCAGGCCGCCGTCGGCCGAGGCGTCACGGATCACCTTCCAGTGACCGAGGTCGGCTTGGCCTGCTCGCCAGAATTCAAAGTTTTGCGGCGGCGCGCCGATTTCTTGGTGCGACAGGTCGATTTGGCTGGATTGAGCGCTCGACGGAGAGCTGGTGCCGACCCCGATCATCAGCATCAGCGACGCCGTCATCGCGCGGCCGAGCCAGACGGCTATGCCGATCAGGCGAGCAAGTTCAACGAAATAGTTGGAGTTGATGGCGGGCATGCTGCGTCCTTCTCGGAAAACCGGACGCGATTCTTGGGCATGTCGCCTAATGGGGAGATCGCTTCCCCATGGCCGCATGTTCCGTTAAGCGGCACTAATTTGTCAATTGGAACCCGGGCCAAGCAGGAAAAGCGCGATCATACTTATGTGAAGTTGAATGAGAGCGACGCCCATTGAAGTGTCGCTACAAACCCGGGCTGGGGGCAGCGGAATAGATCGCATCCGGTGGAGTTCTGCCAGCGTGTCAGCTGGACGCCGTCACACCTGTAACTGACCCCGGTTTCACCTTGAGCTGGGTCTTTCTTGCGACCATTGCGTTTGCGTGTTCGCGGACCGGCTTGGCGATCGCGATCGTTCCCGGAACAAGAGTGTCCAACGTCGATCGAGCGCGGCCTTGCTCTGCCCCGTGCAGGCAGTTGGCGCGAGACCTCACCTCGGCTGCGCGACCTGGAGGAGGATCGGCGATCGCTATTCGGCAGGCGGGAGTGTCAGCGTGAAGGTCGCGCCACCGCCCGGCGTCTCGCCGACGTGGACACTGCCTTTGTGCGCCTTCATGATTTCGTGAACCATGGCGAGGCCCAAGCCGGCCCCTTGGGTCGTCCCAGTCGCCTTGCCGCGCCAGAACCGCTCGAAGATGCGCTCGCGATATTCGGCTGGAACACCGGGGCCATGATCGGAGACGCGTACTGTGCCCTCGTGATCGACGCTTACAATCACTTCGCTGCCGCGAGGTGAATAGTTGACGGCGTTCTCGACCAGGTTCCTGATCGCATCCTCAAGGGCGTGCGCGTTCCCTCTTACTTTCACGGCCTGTTCAGGAGCTTCCAAGGCAATCGTCCGGCGCTGGGCCAGCGCCCAAGGAGCCATGGTCGCGACGATGCTCGCCGCGATCCCGCTGATGTCCGCGGTCCCCGAAACGTCCAATGCGATCGCGTCCAACCGGGCCACGCGGAGAAGCTGCTCGACCAACCTGTTCATGCGCGCCACATCGCCCTTGAGTTTTGTCAGCTCCTCCTTGCCGTTGATCGACTCAAGCGCCGCAGTGATGATGGCGAGTGGCGTGCGCAGCTCGTGAGCGGCATTTGCCGTGAACTGGCGCTGAACGACGAAGCCCTGCTCGAGGCGATCGAGCGCTTGATTCATGGCGACCACGAGCGGCTTTATCTCGCTCGCAAGGTTCTCGTCCGGGAGGCGGACGAACATGGCACCGGGGCCGATCGCCGAAGCCTTCTCCGAGACCTCGCGGATGGGCTTGAGACCGCTGCGGATCGCGAAGAGTCCTATGGCCAGGGTGATCAGGATGAGAAGCGAGATAGCCCAAATTACATCGTGGATGAATTTTCTCAGCAGCGAGTACATCAGAGCATCGGCCGCGGCCGATCGTGCGACCCAGACTGAAAGCGGCCCAATGACGCTGTCCTGCCGGAGGCTCAGACCATAATAGTCCTGAAATCCGGCGCCGAAGTCCGTGATCCGGAAATGATTTGGGCTATCGGATGCATCCGGCCATCCCATCACCAGTTCACCGAACTTCGGCGGCGACGCGGCGACGATTCCGCCGCCCGGTCTGCGGATCGCAAAAATATCGCTGTCGGATGCCTCATAGGAAGCAGTCAGCCTCGGCGGCAGATCGAGTCGCGGCGCTCCGTTGGGCTCCGCTGAGACAGCCTTGACAAGATCAGCCGCGCGAACGCTCAAATCGCGGTCACCAAGCGAACGGGCCGTGTCGTATGCCCGAGACATCAGGACAATAATGACTAGGGCTGTAGCGCATGTGTAAAGTACCGCCACGCGCACCGCCAGGCGCAGTTGCAGGGATCGGGAGCCGCTCCGGATCATCGCTTGGAATCGATCAGCAGATACCCCACGCCCCGCACTGTATTAATTTCGGCTGTCGCGCGCGCACTCTCGAGCTTACGCCGCAGGTGATGCACATGGACGGGCACTGCGTTGGAGGCAAGTTCATCGTCGATTCCATAGAGCTTCTCTTCGAGAACCGCCTTGGGCACGACGCGGCCCAGGCGCCGCATGAGGTGCTCGAGGACGGCGCATTCCCGACGCGACAGAAGCAGCGGACTGTCGTCGATGCCGACGTTGCGCTCGATCGTGTCGAACGCGATATTGCCGGCGTGAAGGATTGCTCCGAGAGCACCGCCAGGACGCCGCAGGAGCGCGTTGATCCTCGCAACGAGCTCAGCGACTGCGAAAGGCTTGACGAGGTAGTCATCGGCTCCCGCGTTCAGCCCGCGCACGCGATCGTCGACGGTGTCGCGCGCCGTGAGCACCAGAATTGGCGTTTGGTTGCGCGCGGACCGCGCGTGCGCGAGAACGCCGAGCCCATCGCCATCGGGCAACCCGAGGTCCAGAATCACGGCGTCATAAGGCGTGAGCGACAGCGCCTCGCGAGCGTCGGCGCACCGGCTCACCGCATCGATCGCAAAGCCGACCCGCTGCAGGGCTGCGGTCAGAATTTCTGCGATCCGAGCTTCGTCCTCTACGATCAGGAGGCGCACGTTTCACCTACGCACCAAGGCCTGCCTGGGATTCCCGTACGACCCTGCACCCGCGGTGCGCCCGGAACCAATCACACCATTTTTACCGCAGTTTTAAGGCGCGCCCCCGGCTTCTTCGGTCGGGACGCGAGCTCCCGCACTGCCGCATAAAGCTGCCTTAAACAACGTCTGCTTCCGTAGGGTGCCCTGGGTGGCTCGATTTTGTGGAACCGCTCATCGCAGTCGGAGGCACCCATGGAAAGTCTGCGTGTGACCATCGTGACGATAGTAGTGTTCACGGCCGGAATTGCTGCCGCTGACGAGGGCGACGCGGTTGCGCTGAAGCAAACGCAGGAGATTTTCCGCCCGCTTCCGAAGGACATGGGCACGGCTGAATTTCCGGTCACAAAGGCACGCGCTGATCTCGGTCGAATGCTTTTCTTCGATCCGCGCATCACGATCGACGCCAATGTGAGCTGCGCGACCTGCCATCAGCCGGCGCTGCACGGCTCCGATGGGCTGCCGGCATCGATCGGCGTCAAGCAGCGGCTTCACCCCCGCAATGCGCCGACCATCCTGAACGCGGCATTGAACATCATTCACTGGCGAGGCGATCGCGAAGGCCTTGAGGATCAAGCGATCAAAGCGCTCACCTCGCCGATCACGTCCGGTCAGCCTGACTTGAAGGCCGTTGTCGACCGGCTCGCTCAGATTCCCGGCTATCTCCCGTTATTCAAGGCGGCGTTCCCGGACGAGGCCGCTCCAATGACCGCACACAACATGGCGAATGCGATCAGCGCATATGAGCGGACCTTGGTCACGCCGTCGCCGTTCGACGCTTATCTCGCCGGCGAGGTCGATGCGCTTTCTCCGATGGCCCGCGCGGGCCTCGAGACGTTTATCAATACCGGCTGCGCCGGATGCCACCAGGGCGTCGGCATCGGCGGGGCCATGCACCAGAAGTTTGGTGTGGTCGAGAACTATTGGAAGGCAACCGGAAGCCGGACCGTCGACACGGGACGCATGGATGTGACGAAGGACCCCGGCGATCTTTATGTCTTCCGCGTTCCCAGCCTGCGCAACGTCGCGATGACACCGCCATACTTTCACGATGGGTCGGTGGCGACGTTGCCCGAAGCGGTCAGCATTATGGCGCGTGTGCAACTCGGGGTAACGCTCAGGGATGCGGAAATACACAACATCGTTGTCTTCCTCGAAAGTCTGACGGGCGAGCTGCCTGCGGCCTTCGCCACGGCTCCGACGCTGCCCCCAGGCGCTGTGGCTTCTGGGCATTAGCAACATCCGAGGAGACCGTCATGATGCTCGTTCGCCGTTGTTTCATTCGTCTTGTAGGTGCTGCGATCGTCCTTCCGGCCGCTTCGCGGACGATTTTCGCGCAGTCTCCGCAAGGGGCGCCCAGGCTCACTCAAATTCTGAGGGCTGATCTGCAGGGCCAAGACCAGAGGGTGCAGGAAACCGTGGTCAACGTCCTGGAAATGGCATCGGGCGTCGGAGCCCCTTGGCACATGCATCCGCGCGCTCAGTGTCCGTCCGAAAACATATTGAATCATATGAATCGTTTGTGATTCAAGGGGTGTGACCTGATTCGATGGAGGGGCACCGATGTGGACGGCGAAGAACCGCGGGCGCTACGACCGGAGCCAATTGCGATATCCGAGCGATCTAAGCGACGACGAATGGGCGCTTGTTGAATCGTTGATCCCTGCGGCCAAACGTGGGGGTAACCGGCGCCATGTCGATGTGCGTGAAGTGATGAACGGGGTGATGTATGTTTTGAGCACGGGATGTCAGTGGCGTGCACTCCCGAAAGATTTGCCACCGCGCAGCACGGTGCATGATTATCTCGATTTGTGGAGTTGGGACGGCACGCTGGATTGCATTCATCAGGCGCTTTATCTGAAGTGCCGGGAGCAGGGCGAACGGGAAGCCAGCCCCACCGCGGCCATCATCGACAGCCAAAGCGTGAAAAGCGCAGAAAAAGGGGGGCCTGCATCGATACGCATGGCTATGATGCGGGCAAGAAAATCAAAGGTAAGAAGCGCCACATTCTCGTAGACACGCTGGGTTTGCTACTCCACGCCATCGTTCATCCCGCCAATATCCAGGATCGCGACGGCGGCATCTTGCTGCTTGCGACCCTGCTCGGGAGCCATCCGCTCCTGAAGAAGCTGTTTGCCGACGCGGCTTATCAGGGGCCGAAATTCCAGAACGCGCTCACAAAAATCCTGCCCCGACTTGAGGCCGAAATCGTCAAGCGTTCCGATCAGGTCAAAGGATTTGCGGTGTTACCCAAGCGCTGGATCGTCGAACGCACCATCGCCTGGCTCAATCGCTGCCGCTGGCTCAATCGCTGCCGCAGGCTTGCAAAGGATTGGGAGAACCTCAATCGCAAGGCGCTGGCTTTCTTGCGTCTCGCCTCAATCCGACTCATGCTCCGAAAGCTTTGCAATCCTACTTGATGTTCCCGGACAGACTCTTACACATTGCTTGCGGCCGGAGGTGTCTTCATAAGATTGGGAGCTTCCTGCCGAAAACGTGCAACGGCACCCTAGCGTGCTTGCACGGGATGACATTGTACGGTGAAGAAGCCCAAGGTTGCTAGGCGGAGGGGTCTATTATGGCACTGCCAACCCGAAAATATGACAAAGGAGAGAAGCGCCTTAAGCATCAAGGGAGAGGCCCTAAGCCGGAGTTCCGTGTCTATACGAACGATCCTAAGAGAATCGAGGGTCTCTGTCCGGCGACCATGTCTCAGCAGCTACGCGAGGCCCTTCTAAACGAGGCGATTGCAGCACCAAACGGGGACCGAGAGGCTGAGTATATAAAGTACCTGTATGCTGTCCATGAAGGCGCTATATATGAAGCTAGGACTAGTGACGCAGGTCAGACCTACCATGGCTTTCCTTACCGGGGCATTCTCGGCAAGGTGATAGTTGATAAACTTCGTGTCAAAGCCGAAGAAAAGAAGTGTCTGCAAGAGTTCAATCGTTGGGTTAAGGACTACATCACTGTACAAGGCTAAAGATGAGCGACGCCGGCCCCATTATTGAGTTTAGTATCCGCTGGATCGATTCCATAGAGGGAGAGTGCTTTACGACTCTTGC
>WNGH01005490.1_pt1 | contig 12465 bp, 15 predicted proteins | sample 5400631 | NCBI WGS metagenome assembly WNGH01 (sample SAMN13153373, study PRJNA577476) | soil metagenome | isolation source: 115 cm soil or saprolite under Garry oak tree replicate 1 | place: USA:California | collected 2016-06-15 | reverse complement strand
TCGCCGAGAGCCGCATCCGCAAGGAGACCATCGCGGCCGAGGATATTCTGCACGACCTCGGCGCGCTCTCGATGATCTCCTCCGACAGCCAGGCGATGGGCCGCATCGGCGAAGTCATCATCCGGACCTGGCAGACCGCCGACAAGATGAAGCGCCAGCGCGGGCGGCTGAAGGAAGAGAAGGGCGACAACGACAATGCGCGGGTGAAGCGCTACGTCGCCAAATATACCATCAATCCGGCGATCGCGCAGGGCGTCTCCAAGCACATCGGCTCGGTGGAAACGGGCAAGCTCGCCGATCTCGTGCTGTGGTCGCCGGCATTCTTCGGCGTGAAGCCCGATCTCGTCATCAAGGGCGGATCGATCGCGGCGGCGCCGATGGGCGATCCCAACGCCTCGATCCCCACCCCGCAGCCGGTGCATTACCGGCCGATGTTCGGCGCGTACGGCAAGGCGCTCACCGCGAGCTCGCTGGTGTTCGTCTCGCAGGCGGCGCTCGATCGCAATATCGGCGAGAAGCTCGGGGTCGAGAAGCAGCTCGTCGCGGTCGAGAACACGCGCAGCATCGCCAAGAAGGATCTGGTGCACAATTCCGCGACGCCGGCCATCACCGTCGATCCGGAAACCTACGAGGTCAGGGCCGACGGCGAGCTGTTGACCTGCGCGCCGGCCGACGTGCTGCCGATGGCGCAGCGGTACTTTTTGTTTTGAGTTGAAAACGGAATGGCGCGGTGTGAGCGGTAGATGCGGCGAGCGACAAAAATCCAGGCAGTGGGGAGTTTCGACGCGAGCGGCGCCGTCGATCGCGTCGTGCTCGATGCGGACGAGCGGCATCGCCGCCGCATCGTGCTCACCGGCGAGCACGGCACGAAATTTCTGCTCGATCTCGACCGCGCGGTGGCGCTCAAAGACGGCGACGGCCTCGTGCTCGAGGACGGCTCGATCGTGGCCGTCGCCGGCAGGCCCGAGCCCTTGGTCGAGATCGAGGCCCAATCGCCGCTCGAACTCGTCCGCCTCGCCTGGCATCTCGGCAACCGCCACACCCAGGTCGAGATCGTCGGCGGCAAGCTGCGAATGTGCCGCGATCACGTGCTCGAAAACATGGTCGCGGGATTGGGCGGAAAACTCACCCCGATCGAAGCGCCGTTCGAACCGGAAGCCGGCGCGCACGGGCATGCGCAGGGCGAGCACGCGCACGGCGATCATCACGACCATGGCGAGTAAGCGGCAGCATTCCTCCCCCGCGTCCACGTCGGATGTTTCCGACTTGGACCAATTATCGATGGTCGAACTCGGGAACACCCGAGTTCGACTGGGGGAGGGGGCCGGCCCAGTTGCCGGCCAGCGAGGCGATCACGACCGAGCTATCGGAGACGCAACCGAGAAAAAGCTTCAATCCGCGCTCTATCGGCTGATGGCTTGGCTCTCGCCGGCGTATCCGGTGGGCGCATTCTCCTATTCGAGCGGGCTCGAGTGGGCGGTCGAGGCCGGCGACGTCACCGACGCCCGTGCGCTTGCGGCCTGGCTCACGGTGATCATCGGCGAGGGCGGCGGCTTCTGCGACGCCGTCTTGTTCGCGCATGCGCATCGCGCCGCGACGGCCCGCGATGAGGAAACGCTCCATTCGGTGGCCGAGTTTGCGGCCGCATTCGCGCCCTCGAAGGAACGCCACCTCGAGACGAGTGCCCAAGGCGGCGCGTTCCTCGAGGTGACGCGCGCGGCGTGGCCGTGCGCCGCGCTCGACTTCCTGACGCAAACATGGCCCGGCCCCTATGCCTATCCGATCGCGGTCGCGGCGGCGACCGCGGGCCACGGCATTGCGGTCGAGCCGGCGCTCGCCGCCTATCTGCATGCGGTCGCCGCGAACCTCGTCTCGGCCGGCGTGCGGCTGATCCCGCTCGGACAGACCGACGGGCAGCGGGTGATCGCCTCGCTCGAGCCCCTGATCGCGACGACCGCGGGCCGCGCGCTCGTCACCAGGCTCGAGGACATGGGGGCCGCGGCGTTCCGCGCCGACCTCGCGAGCCAGCGCCACGAGACGCAATACACGCGGCTGTTCCGCAGCTGAAGGTGCAATCATGTTGAAGGCGACCGTATCTGGCTGCGAACGAGCCGCAATCTCCTCCCTCCCCTTGAAAAGGGGAGGGATGGGGTGGGGATCGCGACCCCCTCCCGACCGCTGCGCGGTCGACCTCCCCCTTTCAGGGGGAGGTGTTCCGAGCCAACCGCCAAGCACACGCGATTGCGCCGCAGCCATGCTTGAGGAGCTTGCCGGATGACCAATCCTCATGGACCTCTGCGGGTCGGCGTCGGCGGGCCGGTCGGCTCCGGCAAGACCGCGCTGATGGATGCGCTGTGCAAGCGCTTGCGCGACCGCTACGAGATCGCCGCCATCACCAACGACATCTACACCAAATGGGACGCGGAGTTTCTGGTGCGCTCCGGCGCGCTGCCGCCCGAGCGCATCGCCGGGGTGGAGACCGGCGGCTGCCCGCATACCGCGATCCGCGAGGACGCCTCGATCAATCTCGCGGCGGTCGCGGAGATGCGGCAAAAATTCCCGCAGCTCGATCTGGTGCTGATCGAATCCGGCGGCGACAATCTGGCGGCCACCTTCTCGCCGGAGCTCGCCGATCTCACACTGTACGTGATCGACGTCGCCGCCGGCGACAAGATCCCCTCCAAGGGCGGCCCCGGCATCACCCGCTCGGATCTCCTGGTCATCAACAAGATCGATCTGGCGCCTCACGTCGGCGCCTCGCTCGAAGTCATGGAGCGCGATGCCAAGCGCATGCGCGGCGCCCGTCCGTTCGTGTTCACCGATCTCAGAGCCGGACGCGGCATTGACGCGATCGCGCGCTTCATCGAAGACAAAGGCGGGCTCGGCGCGGCATGAGCCGGCCGCAGGGACAAGATGATAGTGCTGCGCAACCCGGCGCTCGCGAATTTCTTCGATCTGTGCGCGATCTCGCGGCCGTTGCCGCGCCACGCCGGCCTGCCGGTCGGGCCGATGCTCGTCGCCCGCAACGGCCACGACGATCGCCTGTTCCGCATCGCCGCCGCGCTCGAGCAGCTTTTGGCGTCCTAGCCCCGAAGCCGACCCTGAGGGAGACCAACATGTGGCCGGATACTCGTCTCATGGACCTGTTGAACATCGAGCATCCGATCGTCCAGGCGCCGATGGCGGGCGCCATGGATTGGGAGCTCGCCGCCGCGGTGTCGGAGGCGGGCGGGCTCGGCTCGCTGCCCTGCGCCATGCTGAAATCCCAGCAGATCCGCGAGCAGGTCGAGAAAATCCGCGGCCGCACCGACAAGCCGATCAACATCAACTTTTTCTGTCACAAGCCGCCGAAGGCGGACAATGCGCGCGAGGCGGCGTGGCGCGATCGCTTGGCGCCATATTATCGCGAGCTCGAGCTCGATCCCGCCGCAGCCGCGAACGCGCCGAGCCGCGCGCCCTTCAATGCCGAGATGTGCGAGGTGCTGACCCAGCTCAAGCCGCGGGTGGCGAGCTTTCATTTTGGCCTCCCCGAGCCGCGGTTGCTGGAGCGCGTGAAAAGAGCCGGATGCATCGTCTTCAGCTCGGCGACGACGGCCGCCGAGGCGCGCTGGCTGGTCGAGCACGGCGCCGATGTGATCATCGCCCAGGGCTACGAGGCGGGCGGCCACCGCGGCATGTTCCTGACCGAGGACCTTGCTGCCCAGGTCGGCACCTTCGCCCTGGTGCCGCAGGTCGCGGATGCCGTCGACGTCCCGGTGATCGCCGCCGGCGGCATCACCGATGCGCGCGGCATCGCCGCGGCGTTCGCGCTCGGCGCTTGCGGCGTGCAAATGGGGACCGCATTCCTGTTCTGCCCCGAGGCGAAGATTTCGGCCCTGCACCGGGCGGCGTTCCGGGCGGCGCGGGACGACGGCACGGCGCTCACCAATGTCATGACCGGCCGGCCGGCGCGCGGCTTTTACAATCGTCTGATGCGCGAACTCGGACCGATTTCCGAGATCGCGCCGGAGTTTCCGCTCGCGGCGGCTGCGGTCGCCCCCTTGCGCGCCAAGGCCGAGGCGCAAGGCTCGGGTGAATTTTCGCCGCTATGGTCCGGACAGGCCGCGGCGCTCGGACGAGAAATGCCGGCGCGCGAGCTGTTGGCGAAGCTCTCCGCCGAGGCGCGGCAGCATCTCGATCGGCTCGCGGGCGCGGCGGGTTGAAGGCGCGCCGCGACCTTGAGGCGACGCAACGAGCGGAGTAAGGGAAACTCCAAGCCGCTGATCGTTGCGCGCACTGCAGGGGAGGGACCGATCATGTCGCATAGAACTCGCCGGGCACTGACCCGGCGCAACGTGCTCGCCGGCGCCGCGGCGGGCACGGCGCTGCTCGCCCTACCCTCGATCCTGCGCGCCCAGGCCCAGGTGCTGAAGATCGCCGTGCTGTTGCCGCGGTCGGGCTATCTCGCGCCCGCCGGCCAGAGCTGTCATCGCGGCGCGCTGCTTGCCCCAAAATTGCTCGCCGGCTACGGCCACAAGGTCGAGCTCGTCCACATCGACATCGAGAGCAATCCGGACGTGGCGCGCACGCAGACCGAGCGCGCGGTCAACGAGGGCGCGCACTGCATCGTCGGCGCGTTCGACTCGGCCTCCACGCTGGCGATCGCCCAGGTCTGCGAGCAGCGTCAGGTGCCGCTCGTGGTCCACATCGGCGCGGCGCCGCAGCTCACCGAGCAGGGCTACAAATTCCTGGTCCGCAATTTCCCCAACGGCGGCATGCTGCTCGGCAACGGCCTGGCTTTGATCAGGGATCTGCTCGCCGCCACCAAGGCGGAGCCGAAGACCGCGGCGTTCCTGCACGCCAACGACAATTTCGGAACCGCGCAGCGGCAGGCGATGGACAAGATGTTCCCGACTTCGAACCTGCCGTTCAAGCTCGTCGAATCCATCGCCTACGACCCGAAGGCGCAGGATCTCTCGGTCGAGGTGACCAAGGTCCGCGCCCTCAGTCCCGATCTGCTGCTGGTGGTGACGCGCGCGGCCGATGCCATCAAGCTGGTTCGCGACATGGTGCGCCAGCATTTCCAGCCGATGGCGATGATCTCGCCGGGGTCGCCCGGGCTCTACGACCAGGAATTTTTCCAGGCGCTCGGGCCGCTCGCCGATTTCCACATCTACAACATCCCCTGGGCCAATCCGAAATCGCAGATGACGCAGGCGCTGGCCGCCGCGTTCAAGACCGAGCAGCCCAATCTGCGCTTCGAGCTGGAGTGCTTCAACGTCGGCTTCACGTTCGAGGGCCTGCTCATCGCCTGCGACGGCTTCAAGCGGGCGGGCACGAGCCACGGCCCGGAGTTCATGAAGGCGCTGCGGGAAACCAACATCGCCGATCACGCCATGATCGGCGGCCCGATCCGCTTCGACGAGAAGGGGCAGAACATCGCGATCCCCTCCGCCTGCCTGCAGAACCGCGACCGCACGCCGACCGTCACCTTGCCGGCGGAAGCGGCAACCATGGCGCCGGTGCTGCCGATGCCGCCCTGGCAGGGACGCAGCTGAGCGCGGCCGACGAAATTTTGCCCGGATCGGCAAGAGCCGCCGCTGGATCGCGGCGCCTCGTTCCGTAGCGCTGGTGGTCGTTCGGAAAGTTTCTATTTGTTGTCCAGACAATCAGGCGGGTTTACGCTGGGCTGGCGACGGGAATGTCATCGAGCATTCCGTCGAGTTCCGGCCGCAGGATGGTCAGGCCCTTCGGGATTTGGAGCACAGTAGCCGCCAACGCCGCTGATGGCTGCTTGACACTGCTGAATCGTATAGAAGCCGCAGTTGGTGCCTGAGCTTTGGTCGTAGTACGCACACCACGCCGCTGCGTCTGCATAGGTGCCTGCGGCGAACACCAGTGCCACAGCGGCAAGCGTTGTACGAGCGAACATTCGCATATCGAGCTTCCAGCCGCGAGTTTCGATGGTTTCTTGAGTATGGGGCGATTCAACTACACGGCCTGCATTGGCGTCGTTTTGAATGGGGGGCTGCTCTAATTGGAGCGAGACTGCGGAGTAGGGCGTTGGGGGAGGTACCGCACTCACCTCCTATCCCCGCCGAGATCGCATGGACGAATTCGGTATCCGCCATCGTCGCAAAGCGGTCTATTCGGCCAAGATCGTTGCGCGTTCCTCATCGCAGCCGCTTCAGGCGAGAGGTATTGCGGACCGGTGATTACCGCGCCGTATCGGGGTTTGTGGTGGGTTTTGTGAGACCGGGCCATCGACACCGAGTTGCCCAAGGTGATCAGCGCTATCAACACGAGGATGGTGAGTTTCATGGCTGGGATCATAGCACCGACGAAGCGCGGCATTTTCACAAGAACGTGTTGCCAGGAAGGCGTTGCTTGCGGAGGGCTGGGCCGGCCCTTGGAGCAAGCGGATTGGCAAAAGGTGGAGGGATGGTGCGTCGAGCGAGGGCGCAGTTCGATCCCGCCCGACCCGCTGAGCCTTTTGCACCTCGTCGCTCCCTGCACAACGGCAGGGACGTATCTGAGCGCGAATTGCTCGCCATGTGTTTCGGGCGTTCCTGACGCCAGCGGCAGACCGCTTGCAAATATCACGATCTGCCGCGGCGTCTTTCGGGCGCGGTTGATCTGGATCGCGGCGCTCCTTTTCCGCCGGCGATTTCAGGAACTGATGGGCAGAGCGCAACATGGTTGCATTTGACGTAACAGCTCAAGACATTGTGCGGCTGCTTGCTGGCATAATACCCACTGCCTTCATCAGCTATTTTCTTTATCACATAGGACCCGGGATTTGCAGTCCGAGTGCCTTGACAGTCCTGAGGTTGAGGACGAATTCGAACCGGGTTGACTGCATGACCGGCATTTCCGTTGGGCTCGCGCCTTTGAGGATTTGGCCGACATACGCGCCGGCCTGGCGGTACATGCAGGTGATGCTCGGCCCGTAGCTCAGAAGCATCAGGCGACGGCGTGACCGAGCGCCCGGCTGACAGCTTCGGGCTCTTCCTTGATGACCAATAGCAGCACGCGCGCGGGACCTTCGGGTCGCCGGCGGCCTTGTTCCCAGTCGCGGATGGTGCCTTGTGGAATCCCGAAGCGACTTGCGAACGCCGCCTGGCTCAGGCCGAGTCGCGAGCGGATGCCGCGCACGTCGACATCGGCGGGCACGTGCACGCGATAGCTACCAGGCTTTGCCTCGGCGCGAGCGATGGCGCGGGCTCCCTTAGCAGCCTTGATCAGGCGCTTGCCAAACTTGCTCATCTGATCCTTCTCATCTTTCTTTTCACTCTGGCGCGGTAATCAGCGGCCAGGCCACCCAAGATCGATCTCAGTTCGTTACGCTCGGCCTGGGACAGGTTTGCCCGATCGCCCTTCGAGAATAACACTAGCAGGAACACCGGCACATCTTCTCCGCCGTAGTACGTGACGACGCGATAGCCACCGCTCTTTCCTTTCCCGCGTCCCGCGATACGGACCTTCCTGGCACCTCCGGTCCCCGGCATCGGGTCGCCCGCCAGGGGATGCCTGGACACGTAATCCACGATTTTCGTCTGGGCCTCTTCCGACAGGCCGGCGCGCCGGGCATCAGCGAGGAACGTGGCGGTCTCGATGACCACGTGCATGTGTGAGTATACGGCATTGCCGTATAAGAATCAAGACCGCGCCTTCGTTCCGGTGCCGGCCGACTGCCGAGCCTTTGATTGGCCATTTGTTGGAGGGCAGGGACGCCCCGTTCGGTAAGTCGTTGTTTTCACTAGAGTACGATTATCGGACCGAGGGTCCAATCCCGCCGTGGCAGGGGTGCACCTGATCGCGGCAATCTAATCGGATCCGTCCGGCAGAGCCGCCGCTGGATCGCGGCGCCGCTTTCCGTATAGATGAGCGCCGATGCGCCGGCGGGGCTAGGGGCGGATGGGGTCGATCAGCGTCAACGTCGTCGTCCAGGGCCTGCTCACCGGCCTGGTGTACGGCCTCATGGCGCTCGGCCTCTCGGTGATCTTCGGCGTGGTGCGGGTCGTCAATTTCGCCCATGGCGAGCTCACCGTGGTCGCCATGTATTCGGCGTTCCTGCTGTTTCAGACGCTGGGCCTGGACCCGCTGCTGGCATCGATTCCGATCGCGGCGGCGTTCTTCGGCCTCGGCTATCTGCTGCAATCGCTGCTGATCAATCCGTTCATCGGCCGCCCCGAGCACGAGCAATTCATCCTCCTGGTCGGGCTGGCCATCCTCATCGTCAACGGGCTCTTGATGATCTTCGGCCCCGACGCGCGTCCGGTCAGCCTCGCCTATGGGTTCGACAGCTATCTGGTCGGCCCGCTCATCCTCGACAAGGTCCGGGTGTTTGCCGCGGTCGCGGCGCTCGCCTTCGCGTGCGGATTGTTCGCGTTCTTCCGCTACACCAGGACCGGGACCGCGATCCGGGCCTGCGCCGACAATCTCATCGGCGCGGCCGTGGTGGGCTTGAACGTCAAGCGGCTCTACGCGCTGACGTTCGGCATCGGGCTCGCCTGCGTCGGTGCCGCCGGCGCGCTGATGGCGACCATCGCCGATGCGGCGCCGGGCCTCGCCTCGGCTTACACCCTGCTCGCCTTCACCATCGTCATCATCGGCGGGCTGGGATCGATGGCCGGCGCGCTCCTGGGCGGCGTGCTCATCGGGGTCTCCGAGGCGCTGGCGGGGTTCTTCGCCGCGCCCTCGATGAAAAGCATGTTCTCGTTCGGCCTGTTGATCGCGGTGCTGGTGCTGCGCCCGCAAGGCCTGCTCGGACGCCGCGCGTGAGCGCGCTGTGGGCAGATACGCCGCTGCGCGGCCGCGTGCTCGCCGCGGTGTTGCTCGCCGCTTTTCTGGCCGCGCCGCTGATCGCCGACCGCTATCTCATCAGCGTGCTGATCCTGGTGCTGTATTTCGCCTACGTCGGCCAGGCCTGGAATCTGCTGATGGGCTTCGCCGGGCAATTGTCGCTCGGCCACGCGCTCTATCTGGGCATCGGCGCCTATGTGGCGGCGGCGCTGTGGATCCATTTCGGGGTGGGACCGTGGCTCGGCGTGTTTGCCGCAATCCCGATCGCGGCGCTCGGCGGGGCGTTCATCGGCTGGCTCGGCTGGCGGTTCAGCATCGAGGGGGTGTATTTCGCGCTGCTCACCATCGCGTTTGCCGAGTTCACCCGCATCGGGTTCGATCATTGGGATTTCACCGGCGCCTCCGCCGGATTCTTCCTTCCCATCGGCGGCGAGGCGGCGGCGCAATGGTGGAACCTCGGCGGCGGTCCGCTGCTGTTCTATTACGTCGCGCTCGCGCTCGCGACCGGGGCCACCGGGCTCGTCGCCGGGCTGCGGCGCTCGGCGCTGGGCTATCGCTGGCTCGCGGTGCGCGAGGATGCGGAAGCCGCGCGCGCGCTCGGCATCAACATATTCCGCGCCAGAATGGCGGCGATGCTGATCTCGTCGAGCATGACGGCGGTCGCCGGGGTGTTCTACGCGTTCTATTACCGCAATCTGTTTCCCGCGCAGGTGTTCGACATCGGCCGTTCGATCGAATTGATCCTGGCTCCGATCATCGGCGGGCTCGGCACGGTGTTCGGCCCGATCGTCGGCGCGCTGATCCTCACCCCGCTCGGCGAGGCGCTGATCGCCGCCACGCAACGTCTCGGCCTCGACGCGCCCGGCACCAAGGCGGTGTTCTACGGGCTCGCGCTGATGGTCATCATCTGGTTGCGGCCGAACGGGGTATGGCCGTGGCTCGCCGGCGTGCTCGGGATCCGGAGCAAAGGCCCATGACCGCGCTGTTGGCGATCGAGAGCGTGAGCAAACGCTTCCGCGGATTGCGCGCGGTCGACCGCGTCAGCTGCGAAATCCTGCCCGGGCAGATTTTCGCCGTGATCGGCCCCAACGGCGCCGGCAAGACCACGCTGTTCAGCATGGTCGCCGGCGTGTTGCGTCCCGACGAGGGCACCATCACGTTCGCGGGCGAGCGGATCGACGGCAGGCGCCCGGACGAGATCGCCCGGCGCGGCATCGGCCGCACCTTTCAGAACGTACGGCCGTTCCCGGCGCTCTCGGTCGAGGACAACGTCGTCATCGGAGCGCTGCTGCACGCCAAAGACATGGAGGACGCGCTGGAGAGGGCGCATCAAGTGATCTGGCAGCTCGATCTGTTCGCAAAACTGCGCCAGCCGGCCGCTGCGCTGGCGCTGCCGGACCGCAAGCGCCTCGAGCTCGCCCGCGCGCTCGCGACACGGCCGAAATTGTTGCTGCTCGATGAAGTCATGGCCGGGCTGCGGCCGACCGAGACCGACCAGATGGTCGCCATCCTGCGCGAGCTCAACCGCACCACCGGGGTGACCATCCTGCTGATCGAGCACGTCATGCGCGCGGTGATGGCGCTCGCCTCCCGCGTCCTCGTGCTGCATCATGGCGCGGCGATCGCCGACGGCACGCCCGAGGAGGTGGTGCGCGACCCCGCCGTGATCCAATCCTACCTCGGCGCGGAGGCGCTCTAGATGCTGCTCGTCGAGGAGCTCGACCTGTTCTACGGCGACGCCCAGGCGCTCGACCGGGTTTCGCTATCCGTCGACCAGGGATCGATCGTCGCCATCGTGGGCGCCAATGGCGCCGGCAAGACTTCGCTGATCCAGACCATCGCCGGCATGCATCGCCCGGCTCGCGGCAGCATCCGGTTCCGCGGGACCGAGATCGGCGGCCTGCCGAGCCATCGCGTGTGCAATTTCGGCATCGGCCAGGTCGCCGAGGGCCGGCAGATTTTCCCGACGCTCAGCGTCAACGAGAATCTGGAGGTCGGCGCCATGCTGCCGCGCGCGCGGGGGCAGCGCGCGCAGAATCGCGAGCGGGTGTTCGCGCTGTTCCCGCGATTGGCCGAGCGCAGCCGGCAGTCGGCCGGGACGCTGTCGGGCGGCGAGCAGCAGATGCTCGCGATCGGCCGCTGCCTCATGGGCGCGCCGGAGCTCGTCATGTTCGACGAGCCTTCGCTGGGGCTCGCTCCGAACGTCGTCCACGACGTGCTCAAGACGATCCGCGAGCTCAATATCGACGGGCTGACCTGCGTGCTGGTCGAGCAGAACGTTGCGGTTTCGCTGAAACTCGCCAGCCGCGCCTATGTGCTCGAAACCGGGCGGATCACGCTGAGCGGCAGCGGCTCGGCGCTGCTCGCGGACGATCGGGTGCGCCAGTCTTATCTCGGGCTATAGGGCCCCGCGCCGTGCTAGCGGCGCATCAGGGCCGCAAGCCCCGCCAGTCGCAACGTCAGCGGCGAATCGGCAACGAGGCCGCGCCACAGGCTCGGGACTTCGCGCTTCGCGGGCCGGGTCGCAAGCGGCGCACGGGCCAGGGTGCGGGCCAATTGCGCTTCGGAAACGCCGGTCAAGCCGTAGGGCGCGAGCGGCACTTCGCCGAATACTTCCTCGTCGGGGGCGAGAACCTGAATGGACGGGGCGCGCAAAACAACCTCCCTGGGCAATTGGGCCGCCGCGACGACCCGCGGCGGCACTGGCAGCCATCAACGCGCGGGAATGTCCGGAGTTCCGGCGGAGGGACGAACTTTGCATGCTTTTAGCTGATTCGAGCGCGAGTTCCCTTGCGCTAGCTCAATTTACCCAGCAGCTCGCAGAGGCGGCCTGCGTCCTCGTTCGAGAGCCTGGTCCCGACGTGGCGTTCGATCGCGGCCGCATACGCCTCCCACATGCGCTGCTGCAGGGCGCGGCCCGCGGCCGTGATCGCGATGAACTGGCCGCGCCGGTCCATGGGGCAGACCTCCCGCACCACCAGTCCCGCCCGGGTCAACCGTTCCGTGAGGCGCGACGTGCTGTATTGCGGCAGCAGCATCGCCTTCTCGAGCTCGACCGGCCGCATCCGCCCATTCGCCGCCCGCGACAGTTCGATGAGGGCGTCGTACCAGGCAAGCGGCGGGAAGCCCTCGGCTTTGAGGTCCGCCTCGACCGCCGCCAGCACATGCTGCTGCACGCGGACGAGGCGGGCCCAGGCGGCAACCAGCACATGCTGCTGCACGCGGACGAGGCGGGCCCAGGCGGCAACCGTTTGGGGGGAGGGCGATCGGTGCATGGCGCCCCATCCTATGGGGTTCATGCAATTGCATCAATCTTGACAGCGACCGCACGGGCCTCTATGAAAATGCAACTGCATGCTTGGCCGTTCGGCCGCTTCCCATTGTCAGCCCCAAGAGGAGATTTCGTCATGAAGCTCTATTTCTCGCCGGGAGCCTGCTCGCTCTCCCCGCACATCGTGCTGCGCGAAACCGGCGTCCCGTTCGAGCTCGAGCAGGTCGACCTCCGCGCCAAGAAAACCAAAGACGGCGCCGACTTTCTGCAGGTCAACCCCAAGGGCCAGGTCCCGGTGCTGGCGCTCGACGACGGCGACCGCCTCACCGAAGGGCCGGCCATCGTCCAATATATCGCCGACAAGGCGCCCGGATCGGGCCTCGTCCCGCCCGCCGGCAGCAAGGAGCGCT
>WNGH01009460.1_pt1 | contig 12468 bp, 19 predicted proteins | sample 5400631 | NCBI WGS metagenome assembly WNGH01 (sample SAMN13153373, study PRJNA577476) | soil metagenome | isolation source: 115 cm soil or saprolite under Garry oak tree replicate 1 | place: USA:California | collected 2016-06-15 | reverse complement strand
TGGACTATTGCATTCGTGCTCGTTCGCACGATCACGTATGCCACGCTCTTCGTCGGTTTGATCTCTGCTGAGACGGCTGAGCGAGTCCCGGCCACCAGTGTGGAAGGCCCAAAAAGAACCGAACTGTGGGCGTCCGCTCCGGGAATGAAGCGCGTGCCAACGAGGATCAAAGCAAGCGCGCCGATGAGTCCGTTTTTCAGGTATTTGCCAAAAGCCAAGCCTTGCTCCTATCGACCAGGGGCGCCTCGGCGCCAGTGTACGTGACAGACTACGGGAGTGGACTAGTAGTCCCCTCCAGCAGGATTTTTCGCGTAAAATTGGTCTACCAAAATACCGGTTGGGAGACGGTGATGCGAGCTTTTTTTTCGGTGTCCGGGCTCATCTATTCGGGGCTCATCTATGTAGAGCTGGTTCAACGATGATGCAGCAGGAATCGCCCAAACTGTCTGCGTGGGCCATCGCGTTCGTGCTCGTTCGCACTGTCACGTATGCTTCGCTTTTCATCGGTTTTCTGCTCGTGTTCTTGCCGGCTCGTGTTCTGTCGTGGTCAGGAATCGTGCGGCCTGCGAACATCGGCGCAGCACAAATCGTGGGCGTGGTTGTAGGGACAGCTGGTGCACTGGTGGCGCTCTCGTGCATCGCGACCTTCATCGTGATCGGCCGCGGGACACCCGCGCTATTCGACCCTCCACGACGACTGGTCATCGTCGGTCCGTATCGATTTGTTCGCAATCCGATGTACATCGGTGCTGCGCTCACCCTGGCCGGCGCGGCGTTGTTCTATAAATCGTGGGCGCTCTTGTGGTATTGCGCCGCCTTCGCGTTGATTACGCACTTATTCGTCGTGGTTTATGAGGAGCCCGCTTTACGAGCCACGTTCGGCGAGGCTTATTTGCGGTATTGCGAGTGTGTTCATCGATGGTGGCCCAAACCGAACCGCGGGCAAATCGAGCGATCTCAGTAAGAGGAGCGGACATGAAAGCCTATATCGCAATAACCGGAGCTCTCTTCGCCGTTATAACGCTGCTGCATCTCACACGAAGTGTCGAGCTGTGGCACCGCTTCTCTACCGATCCGTGGGAGGTCGTCAGCTATACCCTACTCACGCTCGTTGCGGCCGCTCTCGCCGTCTGGGCATGGAGACTCTTTCAAAGCATGCCGCGGTCGTCGTCAACGACGCCGAACCCGAAGACGTAGTCAAGGGGCGTGGTCTTGCGTCAGGTTCGCGTCAGGTTGTGCGCGGTCGGTTCACCCGTATGGCAGCCGCGACGATGGCGTGACATATTCGCCACTGCGCGCCGAGCCCATGTCGGGCCAGGCACGCCTAACTGAAATCCTCAACGCCCAGCGAGGACGCGGTGCAGAACAACAACAGCTTCGATGCAATCGTCGTCGGTTCGGGAATCTCGGGGGGGTGGGCCGCAAAGGAGCTCACCGAAAAAGGCCTTCGCGTTCTGGTGCTCGAACGCGGCAAGAACATCGAGCACATCAAGGATTACGTCAACGCGACGAAGGCGCCGTGGCAGTACCCGCATCGCGGCGGGCGCACACGGGCGATGGAGGAGCTGTATCCTGTCCTCAAGAGAGACTACCCGCTCAACGAAACCAATCTCGACTACTGGGCATCGGACAGGGATTCGCCCTACACCGAGGTAAAGCGCTTCGACTGGTACCGCGGTTATCACGTAGGCGGCCGCTCATTGATGTGGGGCCGCCAGAGTTATCGCTGGAGCGATTTCGACTTCGAGGCGAACGCGAAGGAAGGAATCGCGGTTGATTGGCCGATTCGCTATGCCGATATCTCTGGCTGGTACGATTACGTAGAAAAGCACGCCGGAATCAACGGATCGCACGAAGGGATGCCGCAGTTGCCAGACGGCCAGTTCCTCCCGCCGATGCCGCTCAATTGCGGCGAGAAACTGGTTGCGGATAAGGCGAACAAGATCTTCGGTCCGCACCGGCGCATCATACCTGGACGCTCCGCCAATCTCACTCAGGCGCACGATGGCCGGTCCCAATGCCAGTATCGGAACGCGTGCTGGCTCGGCTGTCCATACGGCGCCTATTTCAGCAGTCAATCATCGACGCTGCCGCACGCGGCCAAGACGGGGAAGATGACGCTCAAGCCGTTTGCGATCGTCAGCGAAGTGCTCTACGACAAGGACAAGAAGCGCGCGACCGGCGTGCGGGTGATGGACGCTCTCAACAATCAGATGACGGACTACACCGCAAAAGTAGTCTTCCTCTGCGCGTCGACGCTCAACTCGACCTGGCTGTTAATGCGCTCCGCTACCGATGTCTGGCCGGCCGGACTTGGCAGCAGCTCCGGGGAGCTCGGTCACAACCTGATGGACCATCATTTCCGCGCAGGTGCCCAAGGCAACCTGGAAGGATTGGACGACCAGTACTACTACGGTCGTCGCCCCAATGGTTTCTACATTCCGCGCTACCGGAATCTTTTCGGCGACAAGCGTCAGTATCTACGCGGATTTGGGTACCAGGGCGGTGCGGGCAGAGACGGTTGGGGACGCGGCGTGGCAGAGCTGGGCGTTGGCGGACAATTCAAGGACGCGCTGTCGATGCCAGGCGGCTGGAACATTGGAGCTACTGCGTTCGGCGAGATGCTCCCGAATCACGCCAACCAGGTGACGATCGACAAGACGAAGAAAGACAAGTGGGGAATGCCGGTACTCGCCATCGACTGCGCGACGCGCGAGAACGAGCACATGATGAGGCGCGACATGCAGGTGGACATGGCCGAGCTGCTGCAGGCGACCGGGGTGAAGGACGTGCACGTTTACGACGCGGGATATTTCCCTGGACAGGGCATTCACGAGATGGGCACCGCGCGCATGGGGCGCGATGCCAAGACGTCGGTTCTCAACTCGCACAACCAGGTATGGGATGCGCCGAACGTGTTCGTGACCGATGGATCGTGCATGGCCTCGGCGGCGTGTGTGAATCCATCCCTCACCTACATGGCGCTCACCGCGCGGGCAGCTGATTACGCGGTAAACGAGCTGAACCGCCGCAACGTCTGATCGGAGTCGTGAATGACTAATAACGATATCGGCCTTCTCGAGACGCCGGAGTTGATCACTCGGCGCGAAGCAGTCTTGCGCGTGACTGCGCTTTTGGGGGGAATCGCGCTGACCGGCGGGACTGCTCTGATCACCGGCTGTCGGCAGGAGAAAGTGGGCGCGCCGTTCACTTCCGATGAAATCGCGTATCTCGACGAAATCGCGGATACGATTCTCCCCACGACGAGCACTCCGGGCGCCAAAGCAGCGAAGACAGGCGCATTCATGGCCCTAATGGTCAGGGATACCTACGAGCCCCGGGACGAGCGAATCTTTCGCGAAGGAATGCGGAAGCTCGACGACACGAGCAAGGACAAGTACGGCGTCAGTTTCGTGAAGGCAACGCCGGACCAACGACTCGTGCTGCTACAGGTTCTGGATCGCGAGCAGTTCAATTTGTCGGAACAGAGGAAGGCGGAAGCAAAGAGAAAATCGGACGAGTTTCTTAGTGAGAGGCAGCAAAACCCGCCGGCACCCGCAGCCACCGAGGCGACGAAGATTACTGAGCAGCCGCCGAAGGGTTATTTCCGAATGATGAAGGAGCTGGCGCTATTGGGCTATTTCACCTCGGAGATCGGCTGCACTCAGGCGCAGCGGTACATCGAGGCTCCAGGCCGCTACGATCCATGCATTCCATATCATCCCGGCGAGAAATCCTGGGCTTCACACGCCTGACCAGGAAAGTCTGACTGTAAGCTCCGTGAGTGCCGCTGCCAACCGATGAAAGTAGGAATCGGAATAGTTGGCTCGCGGTTCCAGGCCGATTGCATCGCTGCCTCTGTGAAAGCGATGCCGGAGGAGGCAGAGGTGGTTGCAGTTGCCTCGCCGACAAGGGGAAACGCTGAAGCGTTTGCGCAGCGCCACGGAATTCCAAAGTTCTACTCCGACTACCGCGAAATGCTGCGTGACCCGGGCGTCGAGATGATCTCGATCACCGCGCCCAACAAGCTCCACGCACAGATGACGATCGACGCTGCGCGAGCGGGGAAGCACGTCGTCTGCGAAAAGCCGCTCTGCATGACGCTCGAGGAAGCAGACGCGATGATCGACGCATGTAACAAGGCCGGCGTGCTACTTCTTTACGCCGAAGAACTCTTTTTCGCTCCGAAATACGTGAAGGCAAAGCACATGGCGGACGAAGGCGCGTTCGGCCGTGTCCATCTGGTAAAGCAGGGCGAAAAGCACTCGGGCCCTCACTCGGATTGGTTCTGGGACGTCGAACAGTCCGGTGGCGGAGCTCTCATGGATCTCGGCTGCCACGGCATCGCGTTCTGCTGGTGGTTCCTCGGCAAGCAAAAAGTAAAAAGCGTTTACTCACATCTCTCGACGCAGGTCAACGCTAGCCGAACGAAAGGGGAGGGCGACGACGAGGCAATCACGATCATCGAATTTGAGAACGGCGCCGTAGGAATGGTCGAAAGCAGTTGGAACCGACCCGGTGGAATGGATGACAGCATCGAGGTATTCGGCGACAAGGGACAAACATACGCCGACATGTTGATGGGTAACGCGCTTCCGACTTACTCGGAGGTTGGGTTCGGCTACGCGGTGGAAAAAGCCTCGTCGACCAAAGGTTGGACGTACCCGGTATTCGAGGAGCACTGGAATTACGGTTTTCCCCAGGAGATGCGGCATTTCGCGCGTTGCGTGCGCGGAAAGGAGAGACCTATTTCCGACGGCGAAACCGGACGCGTCGTCCAGGAAATTCTCTACGCTGCCTATGCGTCCGCAGGGTTGGGGCGGAAGATCGGCATGCCATTTCGCCCGAAAGGCATCGCCAAACCCATAGATCTCTGGAAAAAACCGGAGCTGGCAGAAGCCGCAGTTTGATGCGCATCGCGGGCGCGATCGACATCGGCGGGACAAGCACCAAGATCGGGATCGTGGTCGAGGACGGGAGTATCCTCGCGCGTGACACGGTGGCGACGAGCCTCCACGGCGAGCCGATAGCGGTCGTGGATGCAATAGTTTCAATACTTCGACCCATGCTGGATGCAGCCAGCGCCAACGGACGTGCGCCAGCAGGTATTGGCGTATCGGTCGCCGGGTTTCTCAAGCCGGACCGTTCGGCAATGATTCACAACGCGAACTTGCCAGCTCTACGTGACTTCCCTCTGCGACATGCACTCGAGCAGCGATTATCAATCGAGTGCCGACTCGAGGTCGACTCCAACGCCGCGGTGGTAGCTGAATACCAACACGGCGCCGGCCGCGGGTCGACCCGTTTGTTGGGGGTAACCGTAGGGACGGGCCTCGGCGGCGGTGTGATAATCGATGGCGCTCTACTGCGCTACACTGGTGAATGCGCGGGGGACATCGGACACATCATCGTCGACCGGAACGGACGACTCTGCACCTGTGGGGCGCGCGGATGCCTCGAAGCCATGGTCAACTCGGCCTCGCTTTCCGAGCGAGCCGGCGGACGATCAGTTCGCGAAATAGTGGACAGCGCGCGGGATGGAGATGAGCCGGCCCAGAAAGCACTGGCCGAAACGGGGTGGTGGCTGGGACTCGGGCTTGCGTCGCTCTCACCATTATTCTCCCCAGACAGAATCGTGCTCGGTGGAGGAATCTCCTCCGCGGGGGACCTTCTCCTGGACCCCACGCGAGCGAGCTATCGTACGCACGTCCGCCCCGAGTTTCGCGAGACCACTCAGCTGGTCGGCTCGGCGTTCAACGGATGGGACGGGATAGTTGGCGCGGCGAGTCTCTTTCTGAGTCCCGTCGCGTAGCGATGCCGACGTTCATGCGCGCGTCGCTTCGTCAGTTGCTGCTCGGCGTTGTATTCATTGGGATCGTGGGTCTTGAAGTAGAGCTCGCGCTTCTCAGACACGCGGAGTCTTTCTCACAATGGATTCCGCACGTGACACTGATTATCGGCCTGCTGAGCACTGCGATGGTCTTTTTCCGGACTGGGCGGGTAACCCTTCGAGTCTTTCAGACATTGATGTTGATCTTCCTGGTTGTCGGAGTGCTTGGGGTCTATCTGCACTACCGCGGCAACATCGAGTTCGCGCTCGAGCGCTATCCTTCGCTCACGGGTGTAAGCCTGATTTGGAAAGCTTTACGCGGCGCGAGTCCGGCGCTGGCACCTGCGGCGCTGTCTCAGCTCGGTTTGCTGGGACTACTCTATACTTACAGGCATCCGGCCCTTGCTCGAAACAGCGCTCAAGGGCATGAGAGCGTAGACTAAACGACGACCGTAGGGACATCATTCAGACTCGGCGCACGAGCGCCGAAATACAACTGGAGAATCTCCCATGACCCGTTTCATTAACCCGCCCACGCTGTTGACGCTCTTCGCAGTTTTCGTTGTCGCGGCTTGCAGCCGCAAGTCGGAGACGCAAGCCGATACCGGGATGGCGGTGAGCGACACTGCCATGGCTCCATCAGCCGCCGCATCGAGTACCCCGGCGGCAAGCAGCACCAGCCCGAGTGGAACGGCAATCGTACCTATCAACATCAACACAGCTACCGACGCCCAGATTCTGAGCATTCCGGGAGTTGGCCCACGCATGTTGAGGGAGTTCAAGGAATACCGACCCTACACGTCGATCGAGCAGTTTCGGCGCGAGATCGGGAAGTACGTGGACAAAGCCGAGGTCGCGCGGCTCGAGCAGTACATAGTCATCAAGTAGACCCGCTACGCCTTTGTGTTGGTTAAACGGTATCTGATACCGAGCGATTACCCGGCTGAAGAGGCGTGGCGTTTAGTCGATTGGTGCAAAAAGCACGGGGCAGACGAATTCACTATTGATTGCCTCGGCTCTGATTCGGACGCGACAGCGAGAGTGCGGCGTCGGTTCGAGAAAGTCGTCGAGGCGTGTTCCCGGGCAGAGGAAGTCCGCGAGCGGATGAGCGGCCGGACGGCTGATGATCTGACGCGACTCACAGAGCTCTGGGAGGTCAATCGCATTTCGATAAGCGCATTGCAACAGGTGCTGCCAGCGGGCCTGATGCAATATGAGCCTCACGACGACGCATGGTTCGAAAACCCCATATTCTACCGCGACGGCGATCTTATGCTCGGCGTGCTATCGCACGAGGCGTTTGCCGTCCTGCGCGTGTCAGAAATCGAAGCGGGCGAACTTGCGTCTGCTGGTTTCATCAGTCACGATTCCCTGCCGCGCGTTGATTAGCCCCGCTTGAACCGGAGGAGTACGACGATGTGCCGCAACATCAAGACGCTCGCCAACTTTGAGCCACCTGCCACTGACGACGAGATTCGCGCTTCGGCGCTTCAGTTCGTGCGAAAGTTGACTGGTACGACTCGACCGTCGCGCGCTAATGAGCCCGCTTTCAACCAGGCCGTCGACGAAGTGACGGCGGCGGCGCAAAAGGTAGTGCACTCGTTCAGTACGAATGCGCCTGCGCGCAATCGTGAGGAAGAGGCGCGAAAAGCCCACGAAAGAGCGCTGAAGCGGTTTGCCTGACATGGGCGGAGCGTATCGCTGGGGAGGCCGCGCGTCTGTGAAGATGGCCGTCCTTTTGGCGATGTTGATTGGCGCGAGCGCGAAGGTTCTCGCGCAGCCAGACATCGGCCCCGCACCTGGGCGCCTCGTTGATATTGGCGGTCGCAAGCTGCACATGATCTGCACCGGCACAGGCTCGCCGACGGTCGCGATAGAAGCCGGTGCGAGCGCTTTCGCGATCGATTTCTCGCTGGTGCAGCCGGGAATTGCCCGAACGAATCGCGTTTGCTCCTACGATCGCGCAGGTTCCGGCTGGAGTGACCCGCGCAACGCCGTCGAAACCCCGACGGCCATCGTGGCTGATCTTCACAGAGCTCTGGAGGTCGCGGGTGAGAAGCCACCATTTGTGCTCGTCGGAGCCTCGTTCGGAGGGATCTACGTTCGCCTTTACCAGCTCGATTACCCTCGCGAGGTTGCTGGACTCGTTCTGATCGATCCTGCATCGGAGGACCGTCTCTTCACGATGTATCAGAAGGTTCCAGTCGCCATCGCATCTCTATCGGCGGACGAACTGCGATCAACCTTGACCGGAAGCGGCTCGGTGAGAATTCCGCGGAGAGATCCGCAGACTGAAACGCCATTCGACAAGCTGCCGCCCGACCTGTATCGGCTTCGAATCAAGCTCGACCAGCGTCTTATCGTAGCTGTTCCGGAAAGTGTCGTGGCGGACACGATTCGTATCTCCGCGGAAGGCCAGCGGGCCGCGCTCGCTCGACTACTTCAACATCGGAAGAGTCAGGAGCATCCGCTCGGTGATCTGCCACTTGTCGTGCTGACAAGAAGTGAGGACCAGACGCCGGGAATCGTCGAGAATCACATCGAGCTGGCGCAGCTCTCAACCAACTCGCGCCACAGTACCGTTCCGAATTCCGGGCACGAGATTCATCTCTTTGCGCCGGACGCCGTGATTCAGGCAGTCCAGGATGTGGCTACTGCCTATTGGCAGAAGACGCGTCTGCCAGCGCGGCCTTAGCTGCGAACCTTACGACTGGCTCTTGGTGGGCGACAATCCTGGCATCGGCTCGTCCGCGGAAGGTCCGTAGATCGAAGGAACAGGAACGTCGATCAGTCGCAAATAAACCGTTAGCTGACCACGGTGGTGAACGAGATGACTGATGGTCTGCCTTACGATGACGCTGCGCGGTGCGGTGAAGAACACCTGGTCACCACGCTTCAGAGACCAGGGCACCTGAAAATCCGAGTCCTTCGCGGACGCGATAGCTTTGCGCGCTTCCTTGACGTGCTTGTCGAAAGACTTGACCAGGTCTTCGGTTTTCTCGTACGAGTATCCCGGATAATCGCCCAGATTCAGGGAAGTCTGCGTCACTGCATTGGTGATCCAACCCGGCATCGACGACACGAGCTGGGTAAGGTGGCCGAGGGAAAATGACTTCGTGTGCGGCTTCCACTTTCCTTTCTCGGTTGGAACCCGTTCCAGGACTCTGCGAGTGCTCGCCATCTCCTGGTCGAATTCCGGCAATAGTGTGTCAGCGATGCTCATACTTTCTCCGCAAATCGGTTTCGACATATGATGGCAGCTGACGTCTTGTTCAGTTGCAGTTGCCGTTAAAGCCCGTAAGCAGCTCGCGATGCCAGCCTCACCCATTCATCCGATACCGTGCCAGCTGCAAACCCGCGACTGTGAGCAAGAGTCCAATCACACCAGGTTTGCATGTCACCAAAATCAGATAGCACGCTGACGGAGCTTTCCGCGCAGCTCGCGTCGGCCGTAGAAGTCGCATCGAATTCCGTCGTTGCGATTCATGCACGACGTCGCATTCCGTCGAGTGGAATCGTTTGGCGGGACGGCATTATCGTCAGCGCCAGTCACACCGTCCGACGCGATGACGAGGTCCCCGTCGCGCTTCCCAATGGCGATTCCGCGGCCGCCACCGTTGCCGGCCGAGATCCGGCGACCGATCTGGTAGCGTTACGTGTGGCGGGGGCTGGCGCGAAATTGCGCGCCGCTCCAAAAGCCGATTCGAGCTCACTTCGTGTTGGATCACTCGTGCTCGCAGTCGGACGCCCGGGGAAAAACGTTTCAGCGAGCTTCGGCATCATCAGCGCCGTCGGTGAAGGATGGCGCACCTGGCAGGGCGCGCGAATCGATCGCGTTCTCCGGCTCGACCTGGCAGTGTACGACGGATTCTCCGGCGGACCACTTGTTGACGCATCCGGCGCCATCCTCGGCTTAAATAACTCCGCGCTCGCTCGTGGGACTCCAATGGCGCTGCCGGCGAAGGCTGTCGACCGGGTTCTCGATGAGCTACTCGAGCGGGGCCACGTTCGCCGACCATTCATCGGCGTCGCCGTTCAACCTGTCGCGCTCTCCGCTTCGCTCGTGAAGCAGCACGGGCTCGGCAACGACGGCGGTCTGCTGATCGTGTCGATCGCGGACTTATCACCGGCTGAGAAAGCTGGAATTCTGCTTGGTGACCTGCTGCTCGAAGCGAACGGACAACCACTGGCCCGCCCGGACGACCTGCTCGACGCGCTGTCCGGTGTTTCCACTGGGGGCACCGTTTCGCTGAAGGTGCTGCGAGGTGGGACCATCAAATCCGTCTCAGTTACCCCAGCGGATCGTGGAGGAGAGGGGCAAGAATGAATATCTCAATGCTGGGATCGGCACGGAGCGTGTCCTCCAATAACGCGCACTGCATCAGGCGCAGCACGGGGCTACAGGTCGACGCCGATGGAAAGTGGCGCGACGCACGCGCACTCGCGTACCATCCTCATCATGACCTCGCTCTACTCGCGGCGCCTTCGGTCAGCGGACCGCTGCTCGAGCTTCGCGATCCCGAAACACTCCGCGCCGGAGAGCTTGTATTCGCGCATGGGCATCCGCTCGGAATTCGTGACTCGCTGGCGATGGGCGTCGTACACACCGTCACACGGGATCGGGCAAAATCGCCGCGCTGGATCGTCGCGGATGTACGGCTCGCACCGGGTAATTCGGGCGGGCCGCTCGTCGATGCCGAAGGACGGCTCGTCGGAATCAACAGCATGGTGGTCAACGGACTGGGCGTCGCGGTGCCAGCATCATTGGTTCAGCGATTCGTGGAGCGAGCGCTCTCGCAGCGAGCGGCCTAGCAATCACGCGCGACGATGACGCGCATCGCGATCGTTGCATGTCCCCCACTGGCCGTCAACCAACGAGCGGTGAAGTCGTCGGCACCACACTCAGCAATCGAGAGCGCGAGATCCTCGCTCTTCTCGCCGACGGTCTCGTGAACAAGCAGATCGCGGCGCGACTCGGCATTTCGACGAACACCGTCAAGACTCACCTGGAGCTTCTATTCGACAAGCTCGGAGTCGCGACGCGCGCCGAAGCGGTAGCGACCGGAGTGAAGCGGGGTTTGTTGCTGCTCTGAGGCGTACGCTTGATGATGACGTGATTCTGAGCCAATCTATTTCCGGACTCTGACAAGGACGAGCATGCCAGAAGGACCCATCGAAGCGCAGCTGTTGAATTGCGAGAAGCAGTACTGGCAGGCGATCAAGGACAGAGACGTGGCGGCAGCGATGCGTCTCACCGACGACACCTGCATCGTTACGGGAGCCCAGGGTGTCGCGCGCATCACCCGCGACGCTTTCGCAGGAATGCTGCAGGCCGGCGGGTGGACGTTGCACGAGTTCACGCTGAGCGATGTGCAGGTGCGCGTCCTCAGCGAGGACGTCGCGATTGTCGCCTACAAGGTCAAGGAGTTGTTGACCGTCGAGGGTAAGTCGGTGACGCTTGATGCAGCTGATTCCTCCGCCTGGGTCAAACGCGAGGGACAATGGATGTGCGCACTGCACACCGAAGCCCTCTCGGGTGATCCTTTCGGCAGAGACCGTCAGCCGGTAGCCCCGAAAAGACCTTAGAATCCCGAGGGCGAGTGACACTCCTGCGTCACCTCTTCGCGATCCTCCTCCTTCCATTTATGGTGGTCGTAATTATCCCGCGGTGGATTCTGCGCTCGTGGTCGCCGTGGGACACACGTTGGATCGGTGGGACTCTACCCGCTGCTTTTGCCCACATTGCCGGAATCCTGCTCTTCTTGTGCGGGTTTGCGCTGTTCGCCTGGTGCGTTTCGCTGTTCGCCCGAATTGGTCGCGGTACGCTCGCGCCGTGGGATCCGACCCGGCGACTCGTTGCAGTGGGGCCGTATCGGTACGTTCGCAATCCTATGATCACCGGGGTTGCGGCAATGCTCATTGGTGAAGCAGTGCATCTTGGGTCGCGCGTCCTTGCTGTCTGGGCTCTGACGTTCATGGCGATAAGCCACATCTACTTTATGTTGCTGGAGGAGCCAGGACTCGAGAGGAGATTCGGACCTGACTATCTCCTGTACAAATCCGCTGTGCCAAGATGGATTCCGCGATCCGCGCCGTGGAAGAAGCCCTGAACGTCTGACTGAAGTATTCCCGCGCGCACGGAACTTGATCGAGTGACGGGCGACCAAACCATGATCACTCCATGACAGCTCCGACTTCTATGCAGGTTCGCGTCACGCCTCTTCCGCGCGACAATTTCAGAAGTATCGTGGCAGCACTGATTACTGCGCTCACCATCGGCGGCTGGATCAACGCACTTGGCAAGACGCCGCTGCGCGATGCCCTGGCCGCTCAGACCCGGCTCTGGTGGATCGAGCAGGTCGTGAGTCTCGCACTGGCGATCGTCTGCATTGGGATCATTCTCCGCAAGCGATCGTTCCTCACTCTCGCGTTCTGGCTGACGGTGTATTCACTGGTATTCGACGTCGTCCGCTGGATATTCGAATTCAAGGAGGGGCAGCTGAGGGTCCCGGTCGCACTGATCCTCTATGCACTTTTTCTGTGGCGGCTGTGGATCACCCGCAGAGAAGTCGCCGCCGTGGAGAACACAATCGCAGCAGAAACGACGACGTAGGTACGACGGGGGACCGCAAACCAAC
>WNGH01005138.1_pt1 | contig 12469 bp, 12 predicted proteins | sample 5400631 | NCBI WGS metagenome assembly WNGH01 (sample SAMN13153373, study PRJNA577476) | soil metagenome | isolation source: 115 cm soil or saprolite under Garry oak tree replicate 1 | place: USA:California | collected 2016-06-15 | reverse complement strand
GATCAGTCCCACGCTCAGAACTTCATCGCCCTCTGCACCGCCGGGCGCGCGGCCATCGCATCGGCCCAGCGCGCAACGTTCGCAAATCCTTCGACCAGAGCGGGCTGCGCGGCCTTGACGCGCGCGACCACGCCGTAGAGCGCGAAGTCGGCGATGGTCACCTCGCCGCCGGCGGTGTAGCGCTGCTTGCCGAGCCTTTCGTCCCAAACCTTCATGTAGTTCTTCCACATCGACTTGAACGTGTCGATCGCAGGTCCGTGCTGATCCTTGGCGCGAGACAGCGTGAAGATCGCGGTCACCATGCCGCTCATGTCGCTCGCCGCGCTCGCGAGCGCCTGCCAGAACACCGGCCGCGCCGCCGGGTCCTTCGGCACGAACTTTCCCGATTTCTCGGCGCAGTACAACAGCACCGCGACCGACTGCGAAAGCGTCACCGGCTTTCCGCCCGGGCCGTCGCTGTCGACGATCACCGGGATCTGGCCGTTGGGGTTCATCGCGAGGAAGGACGGCGATTTCTGCTCGCCCTTGGTGAGGTCGATGGGATGGAAGTTGTAGGCGAGGCCGCATTCTTCCAGCCCGATGCGCGCGCGCATGCCGTTCGAAGTGCCGGCGGCGTAGAGGTCGATCATGGTTTCTGCCTCCGTGGGGGACCTTGATAGCCGTAACTCTAAACCGAATAGGACTAAAATGTCGGGTTGGTCGGAGGGGATCCACAAGGGAGTCGTTCATGACAAGACAGCTGTTTGCAACCGCCGCTCTCGCCCTGGCCTTTGCCGGAGGCGGCCCCGCGCCAGCCTCAGCCCAAAGCTCCGCTGCGCTGGAGGGGCGGGTGAGCTCGGCCGAGGAAGGCGCGATGGAGGGCGTGGTCGTCAGCGCGAAGAAAGCCGGTTCGACGGTCACGGTCAGCGTCGTCAGCGACGATCGGGGTCGTTTCAGCTTTCCTTCGTCGAAGCTCGGGTCCGGCTCGTATTCGCTGAAGATCCGGGCAACGGGATACGAGCTCGACGGCCCGGGCTCGGTGGAGATCACCCTCGCACTGCCCGTCGCGGTCGACCTGAAGCTGCGCAAGGTCCGGGACATCACGCCCCAGATGACGAACGCCGAATGGATCGCGAGCTTTCCCGGGACGCCCGAGCAGAAGAAGTTTCTTTACGGCTGCGTGGGCTGCCACACTCTGGAGCGCATCGCGAAATCGAAGCACGACGCGGCGGCGTTTCTTCAAGTCATGAAGCGCATGGCGACCTACGCCAACAACAGCCACGTCGAGCGGCCGCAGCTGCGACTGGTCGCTCGCGACCCCATGCGCGATTTCGGCCCGGACTCCGACAAGCAGGCCGCGTATCTCGCCACCCTCAACCAGAGTTCGGGCGCTTGGTCTTATGCCTTGAAGACGCTGCCCCGCGTCAAAGGCAAGAGCACGCGCGTCGTCGTCACCGAGTACGATCTGCCGCGCCGACCCCTGATGCCGCACGATGTGATCGTCGACCGGGACGGCATCGTTTGGTACTCGCAGTTCGACCAGCAATTTCTCGGCAGATTCGATCCGAAGACGCTGAAGCACACCGAGTTCGCCATTCCCGTGCAGCGGGCCGACTACCCGAAGGGGACCCTCGACCTCGAGGTCGATCCCGAAGGCAACCTCTGGCTCTCGCACATGTTCCAGTCGGGCATCGTGAAGTTCGACAAGAAGACCGAAAAGTTCCAGGCGTTTCCGCTGCCGTCCGGAGTCGTCAACGAGAATTCCCAGCAGTCGATGGTCGGGCCGCAGCGCTGGACCGTGGACAGCAAGGTATGGCTGAACGACGCCGGCATTCCGGGCCTGCATCGCCTGGACATGGCGACCGGCAAGTTCGAAACCTGGAAGCCCTACCAGAACATGAAAGGGCCGCATTCCGTCTACGGCATCTACGCCGATTCGAAGAACAACATCTTCTTCATGGATTTCGGCGGAGAGAACGTCGGCAAGATCGAAGCCGTGACCGGGAAGCTGACTCTCTTCCCGACCCCGACGCCCCGATCCAGACCGCGCCGGGGCAGGATGGACGAGCAGGACCGCGTCTGGTTCGCAGAGTGGCGAGCGGAAAAAATCGGGATGTTCGACACCAAGACGGAAAAATTCAGGGAATGGGATGTTCCCACACCCTATACCGCGCCTTACGACGTCGTCCTCGACAAGACCGGCAAAGTGTGGACCGCGGGCATGAACACCGACCGCGTCCTGCGTATGGACCTGGAGACGGGCGAATTCCGCGAATACCCCCTGCCGAGCCAGACCAACATTCGGCGCGTCTTCGTGGACAACTCGGCCACGCCGCCGGCGTTCTGGGTCGGCAACAACCACCACGCGGCGATCGTGAAAGTCGAGCCGCTCGAGTAGGGTCGCCGGCAACCCGTACGAGAGGATCCATGATGAGGCCGTTCGCTGCTTCGAAGCCGTTCCGCGGGTTTTGTAGCCTTGCGCTCGGGTCAGGTGCCCTGTTTTCTCCGGTTCAGCTCGTCGCGGTCTCTGAACCTGATCGAATTTTCTCTGGGGCCTTTGACTTCGGCGTAGGCGAGCAGCGTCAGCTTGCGCACCACGCTCGTGGGGATGTCGGGAGAGGGCTGGTTCGCGGCTCTCGCGTTGCGCAGCTTTCGCAGCCAATCGATATCTTCGGCAGTCAGCCTGCGGTCCATAGCGGTCTCCCGTATGTTTTTGAGGCGCAGGTGCCGCCCTCCTCCTGCGCCAATGAGCTAACGACCGCAACCTCCGTGCCATACCATCGAAACCACGATCGATCAGACAGTTAGGGCATTATCCGTATGCGGCAAGCGCTGCGATTCTGTCGCTGCGAAGCGACGGCCCGGAGAGGAAGGAAATGCTAGGACGCTGATCTGGCAGGGCTTCGGGCTGTCGTATACCGGCGACATGAGGCTGAAGCAAGATCTCATGGCGTTCCTTCCGCCTAGGGACTCGCGGATTTCCCCCAGCTGTCTCTCAATGTGACGGCGCGATTGAATTTCGGCGCGCCGGGCTCGGAGTCGACGCGGTCGGCGACGAAATACCCGTGGCGCTCGAACTGGAACTGCTCCTCGGGCTGGGCGTCCTTGAGCGCGGCTTCCAGCTGCGCCGTGATGACTCTCTTCGAATCCGGATTCAGGTCCGGCACGAGGTCCCTGTCTCCGGCTCCCGGATGCGGGATTTTGAACAGCCGGTCGTACAGCCGCACTTCCGCCGGGTGCGAATGCTGAGCGCTCAGCCAATGGATGTTTCCCTTCACCCTGACCTTCTCCGCGCCCGGCGTTCCCGATTTCGTGTCAGGATCGTATCTGCAGCGCACGGCGATGACCCTGCCGCTTGCGTCCTTGTCGCAGCCCGTGCACTCGACGACGTAGCCGTAGCGCAGGCGCACCTTGTTGCCGGGGAAGAGACGGAAGTAGCCTTTCGGCGGGTCCTCGGAGAAATCTTCACGCTCGATCCACAGCTCGCGCGAGAGCGGCAGTTTGCGCCTGCCCAGTTCCGGCTTCTGCGGGTGGTTGGGCGCCTCGCATTCCTCTTCTTTCCCTGGCGGGTAGTTCTCGATGACGAGCTTCACGGGATCGAGCACCGCGATGCGGCGGGGGGCGACTTCGTTCAGGTGCTCGCGCATGCAGTCCTCGAGAATCGAGAAGTCGATCCACGAATCCGCCTTCGCCACGCCGATGCGCTCCGCGAAGACGCGAAAGCCCTCGGGGGTGAAGCCGCGCCGGCGCGCCCCGACGAGCGTGGGCATGCGCGGGTCGTCCCAGCCCTCGACGTGTTTTTCCTCGACGAGCTGGACGAGCTTTCTCTTCGAGAGCACGACGTAGCCCAAGTTGAGCCGCGCGAACTCGATCTGCTGCGGCAGCGGCCGCTGCAAGAGGCCCGGCCTCTTCACCCCGTCGTATCCGGTCCAGTCCTCGGCGAGGCGCTCGTTGAACCATTCGTAGAGAGGCCGGTGGTCTTCAAACTCGAGCGTGCACAGCGAGTGCGTGATGCTCTCGAGCGCGTCCGACACGCCGTGCGCCCAGTCGTAGGTGGGATAGATGCACCAGTGATCGCCGGTGCGGTGGTGCGCGGCGTGGCGGATGCGGTACATGGCCGGGTCGCGCAGGTTGATGTTGGGCGAGGCCATGTCGATCTTCGCGCGCAGGACGTGCTCGCCGTCGGCGAACTTGCCCAGGTGCATTTCGCGAAAGAGCTTCAGGTTCTCCTCGACCGGGCGCTCGCGGTAGGGGCTGTTCTTGCCGGGCTGGGTCAGGGTGCCGCGTAGCGCGCGCATCTGCTCGGCGGAGAGGCTGTCCACGTATGCGTGGCCGCGGCGCACCAATTCTTCCGCGAACTGGTACAGATACTCGAAGTAGTCCGAGGCGTAGTACTCCTGATTGCCCCAGTCGAAGCCGAGCCACTTCACCGCGTCGCGGATCGAATCGACGTACTCCGTTTCCTCTTTAGCGGGATTGGTGTCGTCGAAGCGCAGGTGGCAGACGCCGCCGTAGTCGCGCGCGAGGCCGAAGTTCAGGCAGATCGACTTGGCGTGGCCGTAGTGCAGGTAGCCGTTCGGCTCCGGCGGGAAGCGCGTGCGGATCTTCGCCGGATCGGGCGGCGCGGTTTCGACCGAGAACGCGGAACCGGGCCTGCCGTTCCACCGGCGCCTGGCGTACTTGCCCGCCATGAGATCGGCCTCGATGATCTGGCGGATGAAGTTCGAGTGCGAGGCTTCCTGCTGCTTCTTGGGAGAGGGTGCGGACATGGTGCTCACGGGATTCGCGCGATTCTACCCCAGCGCTCAGCCATCGCCCCTGATAGCGCATCAGCCGGTTCCCGCCGAGGTGAACGCGAGGGCCAGGCAGACCGCGACCGCCGCGGAAAACGCCGCGGGCGCGATGAAGAAATACACCCCGCTCAGGATCGTGAATCCCAGGTAGGCCAGGAACAGGGAAGCGACGAACGGCCGGGCTCCGACGGGGTCGCGTTTCGCCAGCCGGGCGAGCTGCCACAGCAGCACGGCGAGCAGCAGCAGGGTCACGCTGAAAAGGAGGCTGAACCCGCGGTAGAACTCCCAGTGCGTGCGCCGTGCTCCCATGATCTCGAACGGGAAGGCCTGCATGGCCATGAACACCGCCGCCTGTTCCGGGTCCCGCGATGAAGCGACTAGCGCTCCATACGTGTGGCCGGCGCAGAAAATCAGGGTGAGCAGCGAAGCGACGCGCAGCAGGACAGACGGTTTCATGTAGACCTCGCAGTGTGGAAAAGTCTCCGTTCCGGAATTCGGGTCGTGGCCGAGTCCAGGAGATATTATGTGTTAGCAGTGGGTGCTGTTATCCCTCACCCCCCGCCGCCTTCACGGCGCGCGCAAGGGCATCCCCGATCGTGCGCGCTTCCTGCACGGTGATGTGCTGCGAGAAGAGGCTCTCGATTTCGGCTTTGTACAAAGGCCATATTTTTTTCCTCATGGCGAGCCCTGCGCGGGTTATGACGCAGTCGTAGCCGCGGCGGTCGTGGGGCGTGTCCTCGCGCTCCATCAGCTTGGCGTCCTCCAGCCGGTCGGCGAGGCGCGTGAGGTTGCTCCTCGAGAGCACGATGCGGCGCGCGAGTTCGTGCATGCGCAGCCTCCCGCCCTCGGCCTTCTCCAGCTCCCAGAGCACGTCGTACCAGCCGAGCGGGGGGAGCCCGGCTTCTGCCAACGCGGTCTCGATTCTCTCGATCAGCGTCGCGTGCGCAGTCAGCAGCACCGCCCAGGCGTGGCTCTTGGGGTCCTTGGTCATGGGTGCCGCATTATGCCAAGAGGTAGTTGCATTTGCAACTAGTGTGTGGCAGCATATCGTTGCATTTGCAACTATCTGCGATGCGCTACCAACCTTCAAGGAGAGAATCATGCTGAAGCAAATCGATCGTGAAGAGCTGCGCCGCAAGCTCGCCGGGGCAACCCGACCGGTGCTCGTCGAGGCCCTCCCGGAGAAGTACTGGCGCGACTGGCACCTGCCCGGCGCGCGGCACCTGCCGCAAGACGAGGTGGACAGGCTCGCGCCCGCGGTGCTGCCCGACAAGGCCGCCGAGATCGTCGTCTATTGCGCGAGCCGCAGCTGCCGGAATTCGCACGTCGCGGCGCACCGCCTGGCGCAGCTCGGCTACGAAAACGTCGCCATCTATCCCGGCGGCAAGGAGGACTGGATGGATGCAGGGTTCCCCGTGGACCGCGGCGAGGCCCTTGCGGCGTGGTAAGTTCCTCACCCCTTCCCTCCCGCAGGGAAGGGGTGGGCGCCTTGCCGCCTCTTTTCGAGTAGGCTTATGCCCTCGGCATAGAGGAGCCAACCACATGGGGACGATCCGCAGGTCGGAGCTCGACGGGGCGGTGCGCGAGGGGATTCTGAGCGCAACGCAAGCGGACCGGCTGGCTGCATTTCTCGGAGGCGATGCGGGGAAGCTCTCCGACGGCGCCGCGCCGCGTTTCACTTTCGTGCACGTTCTCTACTACCTCGGCGGCATGATCGCGATCGGCGCGATGTCGATTTTCATGACGCTCGGCTGGAGCGCGCTCGGCGGCTGGGGCGGGTTCGTCACGGCGGTCCTCTACGCGGTGCTCGCGCTTTCGCTCACGCACTGGTTCCTGGAGGCGAAGCACCTGGAGATCCCCGCCGGGGTCACCGCGACCCTCGCGGTGGTGATGGTGCCGCTCGCGATTTTCTTCGCGCAGATGGCGCTCGGCTACTGGAGCGAGAACAAGCCCTTCCGCGACTACCACGTTTATATCGACTGGCGCTGGCTCATGATGGAATTCGGCACGCTCGCGGTCGGCGCGATCCTGCTGTGGCGCTACCGTTTCCCCTTCATGCTGATGCCGGTCGCGGTGACGCTGTGGTACATGAGCATGGACCTCGTGCCGTTCCTGTTCGGCGATTGGTACGACTTCGAGATCCGCAAGTTCATCTCGCTCTGGTTCGGCCTGGCGATGGTGCTGGTCGCCTTCTGGGTGGACCTGCGCTCGCGCTTCTCGCGCGACTACGCGTTCTGGCTGTACCTCTTCGGCGTGCTCACCTTCTGGGGCGGGCTGTCGCTGATGAAATCGGGGAGCGAGCTCGGCAAGCTCGGCTACTGCGGCATCAACGTCGCGATGATCCTTCTCGGCGCCGTGATCGGCCGGCGCGTGTTCGCCGTGTTCGGGGGCCTCGGCGTCGCGGGCTACCTCGGCTACCTTTCCTACCAGGTGTTCAAGGACAGCATGATCTTTCCGCTCGCGCTCTCGCTGGTCGGCCTCGCGATCATCGGGCTGGGGATGCTGTGGCAGCGCCGTGAAGCGCGCTGGTCGGCGCGGCTGCGCGGTTTTCTCCCGGCGCCCTTGCGCGAGCTGATCGAGGCGCGATCGGTTTTCTAGGATCGAGCTGCTAGAATCACGCCATGGACTCGACGCTGCGCGACCAACAACCCATCGCAAAGACGGTCGGACAGCGCGTGCCGCCCCCCGTGGGCGCGCCGCCCACCGCCGAAGCGCGTGCCGCCTGGAGCGGCATGGCCGCTTTTCGGACCTGCGTTCCCAAAGGCGTTTTCACATACGCCTCTCACGACGAAATGACGCGCGACCGCGAGCGCTGGGAGGCTGAAGCCGTTGCGCGCCGGGCGCGGTAGCGTGCCGGGATTCACGCGCCCAGCGACCTGGGAAGACGTCAAGCTTCTCGCGCGCTACTTCGAGGAGGCCGGAGTCGAGTACGCCATCATCGGCGGCTACGCGCTTGCCGCGCATGGCCTTTCGCGTTTCACCCAGGACATCGACGTCCTGGTCGATCCTTCGGCGGCAAACAGCCGGCGCTGGATCGTCGCGCTCTCCCGGCTCCCCGACGGCGCGGCCCGCGAGCTCGAAGCGGATCCCGACGTGTTCGCCGCGCAAAAGCGCTACGCGATCCGGGTGAACGACGAGATCACCGTGGACCTCCTGCCCAGCGCCGCGGGCCATACCTGGGAGGAACTGAAAGCGCACGTCACGCAGGTCGAGATCGACGGCGTCGGAGTCAGGGTCCTCGATCTGGAGGGTCTTCTGAAAACCAAGGAAGTCCCGCGTCCCAAGGACCAGGCCGACGCCGAGACGATCAGGCGTGCGCTCGAGCTGCTCAAGCGCGGGTAACGGGCCGTCTGAGCAATTCACGCGACAAGGCGGCAGCAGCGTCAAAGCGTTACGCTTTCGCACATCATGAATGTCATCGCCCGCACCTCCGCCTCGCTGCTCGCACTCGCGGCCGCCGTCGTGCCGCTTCCTTCGGCGGCGCAATCCCCCTGGCCGAGCCACACGGTGCGCATCATCGCGACGAGCCCCCCGGGAGGGTCGGTGGACTTCCTCTCGCGCGCGCTCGCCGAGGACTTCAGCAAGACCTTCGGCGGACCGTTCGTGGTCGAGAGCCGGCCGGGGGCGAACGGCAACATCGGCGTCGATCTGGTTGTAAAGGCGCCCGCGGACGGCCACATGCTGTTCGTCGCGCCGCCGGGGCCGTTCGCCATCAACACCCACCTGATGAGCTTCATGCCCTTCAATCCGGCGACCGACGTCGCGCCGGTGGCCATGCTGGGCGTCGCGCCTTTGCTTCTCGTCGTGCATCCGCAGGTGCCCGCGAAAAATCTGCAGGAGCTGCTCGGCTGGTTGCGCGGCGAAGGCGCCCCGGCACACTACGCCTCGCAGGCGGTCGCCTCGACCGGGCACCTCGCGATGGAATTGCTGAAGTCGCTCGCGCGCGTGGACGCCGTGCACGTACCCTACAAAGGTTCGGCCGCGCAGGCGACGACCGACCTCCTCGCGGGCCGCGTGGCGATGAGCTTCGTCAACACCAGCACCAGCCTTCAGCACGTCCGCGACGGCCGGTTGCGCGCGATCGCCGTCGCGGAGCTGAAGCGGATCGACATCGCGCCCGAAATTCCCACTCTCGCGGAGTCGGGCCTGCCGGGGTTCGAGGCGACGCCGTGGCTGGGCCTGGGCGTGCGCTCGGGCACCTCGCGCGAGATCATCCATCGGCTGAACGACCGCGCCTCGCGCGCGCTCGCGCACGCGGAGGTGGCGCGCCGCATGAGGAACCTCGGCATCGAAGCGCGCCCGATGACCCCCGAGCAGTTCGCCGAATTCGTTCGCGCAGAGAACGGAAAGTGGGCGGACATCATCCGCCGCTCGGGAGCGAAGGTGGAGTAGCCAGTTCCGCCCGCCTTGTCAGGCTAAACAGGACAAGCGCCGTCGCCGCACCTGCAACATGGCTCACCGGTACGTAGCGGGGTTCGCGCGGCGCTCCACCTACAGGGAGTCGCCGCGCAGCTTCAGCACGATTCCCTGTAATCCTTCAGCCGTGACTTCGTGGGCAGGCACGGGCGGTGCCGCGGCGAGGCTGATTCTGGAATAGATCCGCTTTGCGATTCGGCCCCACTTCGTCATGGCCGGACCGCCACGCCGCGAAAAGAAGCTTCCCCACAGCCCGCGCAACGCAAGCGGCACGACCGGCACCGGCGTGCGCTCGACGATCTTCTTCACTCCCGCCTTGAACTGGTTCAGCTGGCCGTCGTAGGTGATCTTTCCCTCCGGGAAAATGCCGATCAGGTCGCCGTCCTCGAGCGCCTTGGCGATCTGGTCGTAGGCCCGTTCGAGTGCTTCCGGGTCCTCGCGCGCGGGCGCAATCGGAATCGCGCGTCCCGTGCGGAAAATGAAGCTGAGAACGGGAATTCTGAAAATCTGGTGGTCCATCACGAAGCGCACCGGGCGCGGGCATGCGGCGGCGATGACGAGCGCATCGACGTAACTCACGTGGTTGCATATCAGAACCGCCGGCCCCGACTCGGGAATGTGCTCGAGTCCGGATTTTTCCAGGCGATAGACGGTGTGCACCAGCATCCAGATGAGGAAGCGCATCAGGAACTCGGGCACCAGCGTGTAGATGTATATTGCCACGGCGGCGTTGAGGAAGGCCGCGGCGAGGAAGAGCTGCGGAATGCTGAAACCGAGGTCGAGCAGCGCGATCGCCAGGACGGCCGCACCCACGACGAAAAGCGCATTGAGGACGTTGTTGCCTGCGATGACGCGCGAGCGGTGACTCGCCTCGGAACGGGTCTGGATGAGTGTGTACAGGGGCACGATGTAAAAACCGCCGAAGATCCCGATCAAAGCGAGATCGGCGAGAATGCGCCAGTGCCCGGGCTCTCCGAGGAAATCCGCCGCGCCGGCGGGCGCGTGTGTCGCGAGGCCCGTGCTCGCGAAATAGAAATCGATGCCGAAGAGCGTAAGCCCGATCGAGCCGAAGGGAACCAATCCGATCTCGATCCTGCGGCCCGAGAGCCGCTCGCACAAGAGCGAGCCGACACCGACACCGACGGAGAACAGGGCGAGCAACACGGTCACCACCTCTTCCTTGCCGGAGAGGACGTCCTTCGTGTAGACGGGAAACTGCGACAGGTACAGCGCACCGAGAAACCAGAACCAGGAAATCCCGAGCACCGAGAGAAAGACGGCGCGATCGCGCCGCATGAACTGCAGGATCCGCCAGGTCTCGGAGAAGGGGTTCCAGTTGATCGCGAGCTCCGGCGCGGCGGCCGGCGAATGCGGCACCCACCAGCTCGCCAGATAGCCGAGCGCGGCGAGCGCCACCACGGTTACGGCTACCGGTGTTGCCGAACCCTCGGCGATGAGATATCCGCCGAGCAGCGTCCCGAGGAGAATGGCGAGAAACGTCCCCATCTCCACCAGGCCGTTCCCGCCGACGATTTCCTCCTGCGCGAGTTGCTGGGGCAGGTAAGCGTATTTGACCGGACCGAATACCGTCGAATGCAGGCCCATCAGGAAGAGGGCGCTCAGCAGGAGCGAGAGACTGTGCCAGTAGAGCCCCAGCGCGCCGAGCACCATGATCGCGATTTCCGCGAGTTTGACCAGGCGTATCAGGAACGATTTCTCCAGCTTGTCGGCGATCTGCCCCGCGGTCGCGGAAAAGAGAAAAAATGGCAGGATGAAAAGCGCCTGAGCGAGATTCGAAAGGGTATTTGCGTCGAGCCTGCTCAGGCTTGCCGCATGAAAGGCGACGAGAATGACCAGGGCGTTCTTGTAGACGTTGTCGTTGAAGGCACCGAGGAACTGCGTGAGAAAGAACGGGAGAAAGCGCCTTTGCTTGAGCAACTCGTACTGGTTGGGCTGGCTCATGGCTGGACCGTCCTCCGGCTCGCGCTGCCTGCTGGCTGCGGCAATTGCGGGCGCGGGAAAGTATATGATGTGCGGCACCCCTGCGCATCGCGCTCGCGCGAATCCCCCCCATGTTCAAAGAACTCACCCGACTCTCCGCCGCCGAGCTCGCGCGGCTCGTCCGCACGAGAAAGGCGAGCCCGGTCGAAGTGGTCGAGGCGCATCTCGCGGCGATCCAGAGGATCAACCCCGCGGTCAACGCCTTCTGCACCGTCGCCGCCGAGAAGGCGCTTGCGTGGGCGCGCGAGGCGGAGCGTGCGGTGAAGAAGCGCGCGAAGTTGAGGCCCTTGCACGGCGTTCCGGTCGCGATCAAGGACCTCACGCCCACCGCGGACATACGCACGACCTTCGGCTCGACGCTCTACCGTGATCACGTGCCCACCGAGGACGCGGAGGTGGTCCGCAGGCTGAAGGCGGCCGGCGCGATCGTCCTCGGCAAGACCAACACCTCCGAGTTCGGCGCCGGCGCGAACACGGTGAACAAGGTGTTCGGCGCGACGCGCAATCCCTGGAACACGGCGCTCTCGGCCTCGGGTTCGACCGGAGGCGGGGCGGCGGCGCTCGCGGCGCGCATGGCGCCGCTCGCCGAGGGGACGGATTTCGGCGGCTCCTTGCGCACGCCCGCGGCCTTCTGCGGCGTGGTGGGCCTGCGCACCACCGCGGGCCTCGTTCCCAAGCATCCCGCGGCGATGCCCTGGCACGACCAGAGCGTGGCGGGGCCCATGGCGCGCTCGGCCGAGGATTGCGCGCTGCTTCTCGATGCGATGACCGGGCTTTCCGGAAAGTCGCCGCTCTCCACTCCTGCGCCGTGGAAAAGCGCGCGCGAGGCGGTCGCGAAGGCGAGGAGCCTGAGGGGCCTGCGCCTTGCGTACGCGCCCGACATCGCCGGAATCGGCGTGGATGGGGAAATCGAGCGCATCTGCCGGAGCGCGGCGCGCGGTCTGCGCGACGCCGGCGCGGCGCCCGAGGAAATCGAATTCAACCTGTCGGACGGGCGCGACGCGTTCCTCGTGCTGCGCGGCGAAGCGATGGTGGGCAATCATTTCGACCGGCTGGAGCGCATCGGCGAGCTCGGCGACAATCTCGCCGGCAACATCCGCGCGGGGCTCGCGCTCACCATCAGCGAGATCGCGCGCGCGGAACGCAAGCGCGCCGAGATCTGGCACCGCTGGCGCGCGCTGTTCGAGCGCTACGACGCGCTCCTCACGCCGACCGCGCCGGTTCCGCCGTTTCCGGTGGAGAAGAACTATCCCGAGGTGGTCGAGGGCAGGAAGATGCAG
>WNGH01006837.1_pt1 | contig 12470 bp, 9 predicted proteins | sample 5400631 | NCBI WGS metagenome assembly WNGH01 (sample SAMN13153373, study PRJNA577476) | soil metagenome | isolation source: 115 cm soil or saprolite under Garry oak tree replicate 1 | place: USA:California | collected 2016-06-15 | reverse complement strand
CATCGACACGCAGAGGGTCCAAACAGAGATGGCCATGATGGAGGGCCAGCGCCTCGTCATCGGCGGCGTCCATCGCACCATCAGCCGAAGCCAGGACCGCAAGGTGCCGCTCTTCGGCGACATTCCAGTCCTTGGCTGGCTGTTCCGGCAGAAGGCAACGGACGACGCGAAGCGCGAGCTGGTCATCTTCCTGACGCCAACCGTGATCTCGACCGAAGCTCCAGCCCTCACGCCGGCCTGTCCTGCTCCCGCGCCCACCCGGGCCATGGCCAGGTAGGAGACGCTCAATGTCGCGCTCCAGAACCCGTTCGAGGTAGGCGCCGATGTACGAGGCGTTCTACAGCCTCGAGGACCCGCCGTTCGTCCTGACGCCGGACCCGCGGTTTCTCCTCCGCTCGAAGGGACACCACGAGATCCTCGCCGCCCTCCTCTACGGCATCACGAGCCAGAAGGGGCTCATGGCCCTCGTGGGCGACGTGGGCACGGGCAAGACCACGCTCTGCCGGACCCTCTTGCGCGAGCTGCCGGACAGCGTGCAGAGCGCGCTCGTGCTGAACCCGCACCTCTCCGACGCCGAGCTGATCGGGACCATTCTCGACGACCTCGGGGTGGAGCGGCGGGGCACCGCCAAGGGCGAGCTGCTGGCCACCCTGTCGCAATACCTGCTCGCCGCGGGCAGCGAGGGCAAGACGGTCCTCGTGATCGTCGACGAGGCGCAGCAGATGAGCGTGGAGTCTCTCGAGCAGATCCGGATCCTCTCCAACCTGGAGACGGCCACGCGCAAGCTCCTGCAGATCCTCCTCGTGGGCCAGCCCGAGCTCGAAGAAAAGCTCAAGCTCAACGAGCTGCGCCAGCTCGACCAGCGCATCGGCATCCGCTGCTATCTGAAGCCCTTGCCGCGCAAGGAGACGTACCGCTACGTGGAGCACCGCTTGCGCATCGCGGGGCTGCCCGGGGCGCTGCCCTTCACGCGCTCCGCGCTTGGCAAGATCCATCAGTACAGCCACGGCATCCCCCGCGTCATCAACCTCGTATGTGACCGCGCCCTGATGGCCGGCTACAGCAATCGGGTCCGGGAGATCACCCCGACCCTCGTCACGAGCGCCGTGCGCAATCTCGAGGGCGGCCGTCACGGACGCAACCGGTACACGCGAACCTGGTCGTCCGGGGGCAAGCTGCGTCGCGCCGCGGTCGTCGCGGGAGCACTCACCGTCCTCGTCGCGGGCGGCGGCGCCGCGTACTGGGGCGGGTGGCACCCAGGCCCACTCAAGCTGACGGGCCGCCTCGCCAAGCCCGCCCCGGCCCCGGCGCCCGCGGTGAGCACGCCCGCGGCCACGGTACCCGCCGCGTCGGCTTCCCCGGCGCCCCCGTCTCCCGTGGCACCGGCGCCGGCCTTCCCCGCGCCGGTGTCACCGCCCACGTCGGCGCCCATGATGGCGCCCCCTCGAGCGTCTCAAAATGCAGTCGCTCGCCCGCTCCTTCCTCCGACGCCCGAACCCACGGCCACACCTGCCCCGATGCCCGCGCCCAGTGTGGCCGCGCTGGCTTCGAGCGGCAGCCCGACGGTGTTCGGGCCCGCGGTACCCGCGCCGCCTCGCCCACTGGCGGCTTCCACGGTTGCCCTCAGCGCCCCGATCGACGCGAAGTTGAGCAGCCCCGTTCTCGAGGCCCAGCGACAGCTCATGGCTCGACTGCTCGCCCTGTGGGGAGTGCGGGACGCCTCCGCCGATCGAGCGCTCGCCGCGTGGCCGACGTTGCCGGACGGTAGCCTCGACATCGCCGGAACGGCGGCGCGCTATCAGCTCGCGGCGACCTATCTGCCCTCGACGTCGCTCGCCGATCTCCGCGCCATCGGGCTGCCCGCGCTCGTCGAGCTCGCCGACGCGCCGGCCGGGCGCCCCTACCTGCTGAGATCGATCGGGGCCGAGACGGCCGCCCTCATCTCACCGTCCGGCGAGGAGGCGCGCTTCGCCCTCAACTCGCTCGATCCCGCGTGGACACGCTCCGCCTGGATCGTGTGGCGCAATGTCGATCAGCTCCCGCCTGATCCCTGGCAGGCCATGAACCCGACGGTGCTCACCACCATCGCCCTGCGCCTTCAGAAGCTCGGATACCTGACGGGGCCTCTTCCCGGGACCTATGACGGCCGATTCCAGCAAGCGGTGCGGCGATTCCAGAAGGCGGTGGGGGGACTGCAGGAGGATGGCGTGGTCGGTCCGCGGACGACCATGGCGCTCTCTCGCGTGGTCGGCGGCCGCTTCAGCCCGACCATCCTCGAGGGCGGCGCCCAGTGAGCCGTCTGGCTGACCGTCTGATGGGCATGGACGAACGCCGGGCGCCCCGTCCCGGCCTGGGGGGTATCCCCCACCTGGGGGAGTCGGCCGAGCCACGCCGTCAATGGCTTATCGCGGGGACTTTGGTTATCCTGGTTCTAATGGGTATTCTCGCTGCCGGAATCGCGCTTCGACCTCATCCGATCGCGTCCCGGTCCGTCGTCGAGCCGGTCAGAGCGGCCACGGCGGCCGATGCGGCGGCACTCGAAGCGCCCCGGGCCGCGCCCGTCGTGGATCGGGTGGCGCGCCTGATGCGCGAGGGCACCGACGCCGCGCAGAGCGGCCAGATGGACGAGGCCGCGACTGCCTTCCGCAAGGCCGTCGACCTCGACCCCACCGACGCCGAGGCCTGGAATAGCCTGGGCGTGGTCCTCGTTCGCGCGGGCGACACCGGCAAGGGAATCGAATCCTTCCGCCGGGCCCTGCGCGCCGTCCCCACCCACTCGGAGGCCCACCGCAATCTCGCCGTGGCGCTCGACCGGCAAGGACGGACGGCGGAGGCGACGCGACACTACCGCGCGTTTCTCTCGCAGAAGAGCGCCGCCGGCGGCATCGAGCGCGCCCAGGTGCTCGCCCGCCTCGAAGAGCTGGGAGCGCGCAGGGCGAACGAATGAGCACGGCACCCGATCGCTGGGCGTGGAGCCCGCTGGGCCAGATGCTCGTCAACGACAAGCTTCTGTCCACCGAGCAGCTCAACCAGGCCCTCGAGCGGCAGCGCAAGACCCGAGAGCGGCTGGGTCAGATCCTCATCGACATGAAGCTGATCGACGAGGACATCCTGCTCAAGTACCTCGGCGCGCAGTTTCGCAAAGACCCCATCACCCGTCAGGACCTGGCCGCCCTCGACCCCGACGTCGTCAAGCTCGTGTCCGAAGAAGTGGCCCGGCAGTACGGGGTGATCGCGGCGGAGCGCTCGGGCCGGCGGCTCATCGTCGCCACTGCCGACCCGCTGAACGTCATGGCCATGGACGACCTCCGGCGCGCCACCGGCCTCGAGGTCGATTTCCGCATCGGGCCGGCCAGCGCCATCCAGGAGGCGATCGAGAAGACGTACCGCAAGGTCACCAAGGTCGTGACCTCCGAGGGCCTCGACGACGCTCTCAAGGTCGACCTCGGCCTCAACGTCGGTCCCGTCACGAGCGCGGCCGAGGGCGTGGTCGACATCAAGCAGCTGCAGACGCAGGCGGACGATCCGCCCGTGGTGCGCGTGGTCAACTACGTGCTGGGCCGCGCGGCGCTCGACGGCGCCTCCGATATTCACGTGGAGCCTCACGACGACCGCACGCGCGTCCGGTACCGCATCGACGGCCTCCTCTTCGATCTCCTCGAGATCCCGCGCCAGCTCCACCTCGCCGTGGTCTCCCGCATCAAGATCATCTCCCGGCTCGACATCGCCGAGCGGCGCCTGCCCCAGGATGGCAGCTTCTCCTCTCGCATCCACGGCCAGGAGTTCGACTTTCGCGTTTCCACACTTCCTACCCTCTATGGCGAGAAGGTCGTGCTCCGGCTCCTCGAGAAGGCGGCAATCGTCGAGCGCTACAGCATCGAGAACCTCGGCTTCGAGCAGGAGCAGCTCGAGCTGTTCCTGAAGGGCGTGAGGCGCCCCTGGGGCATGGTGCTCATCACCGGTCCCACGGGCAGCGGCAAGTCCACCACGCTCCACACCGCGCTCAAGTTCATCAAGTCGCCGCGCAAGAACGTCGTCACCGTCGAGGATCCCGTCGAGTATCGTCAGCCCGGCATCCAGCAGGTGCAGGTGAAGAGCGAGATCGGCTTCGACTTCGCGCGCTCGCTTCGCTCGATTCTCCGCCAGGATCCCGACATCATCATGGTCGGCGAGATCCGAGACCAGGAGACGGCGCAGATCGCCGTCAAGGCGGCCCTCACCGGCCACCTCGTGCTCTCGACCCTGCACACCAACGACGCCGTGTCCACCCTGATCCGGCTCGTCAACATCGGCGTGGAGCCGTTCCTTGTCGCCTCCGCCGTCAACGTGGCCGCCGCCCAGCGTCTCGTGCGCAAGATCTGCAAGGACTGCAAGGAGGCGTACCGGCCGAGCGCGGACGAGCTCGCCCTCTTCGCGCCGGATCCCGGCCCCGAGGTGCTCTATCGCGGCCGCGGCTGCAAGAGCTGCCGAAATGTGGGCTACGCGGGCCGGATGGCCCTCTACGAGGTGTTTGCCGTCGACTCAGAGGTCCGGCGCATGCTCATCGACGGTGCCGATGGCGACAAGATCCAGCGCTACGCGATGGGGTCGGGGATGGTCACGCTTCGCAAGTGCGGCTTCCGCCAGGCCGCACGCGGCTTGACGACGCTCGAGGAAGTCCTCACCGTGGCCGCGGACCTGGACTAAGCCGTGCCCGTCTTCCAGTACGAGATCGCCGATCGCAAGGGCGCCGTGAGCCGGGGCACCGCGGAGGCGACCGAGCAGGCCGAGCTCATCAACCGCTTCCGCGAGCGAGGACAGGTGGTGCTGTCCCTCCGGGAGACGGCGGGTGCCCGGGCCGCCGTGGACGGAATCGGGATGCAGTCGGTGGCCGAAGGCTTCCGCGAGTCCTTCAAGAGGATGTCCAGCGGCGTCAGTCTCAGCATCATCCTGCTCTTCACCGGGCAGCTCGCGGCCATGCTGGGTGGCGGCCTCCACCTCGTCCGCATCCTCACCGCCCTCGCCGCCGAGTCGACCCACAAGGTGTTCAGCAAGGTCCTCGAGCGGGTGCGAGACGACATCACGGCAGGGGCGACCTTCGCCGACTCCCTCTCCCAGCACCCCCACGTCTTCAACCGCCTGTACGTCTCCATCGTGCGCGCGGGCGAGGTGTCGGGCTCTCTCCCCGTGGTGCTCGACACGCTCACCACCTACCTGGAGAAGACGGACGTCATCCGTCGCAAGGTCAAGGGCGCCATCGCCTACCCCGCGGTGATCCTGACCGTGGCCACCCTCATCGTCATCTTCATGATCATCAAGATCGTGCCCGTCTTCGAGAGTGTCTATTCGAAAGCCGGCGCCCTGCTCCCGCTACCCACCCGCATCCTCATCCAGATCAGCAACATCATGCGGAACTGGCTGCTCCTCGTCATCCTCGGCGTCCTCGTCCTCGCCGCCCTCCTCTTCGCGCTGTACCAAACCGTGGGAGGGCGCCGCTTCTTCGACACCTGCAAGCTCAAGATGCCGCTCTTCGGCAGCCTTATCCGCAAGTCCATCCTCGCCCGCGCCTGCCGGACCTTGAGCGTGCTGCTCAATGCCGGCATCCCGCTCATCGAGGCCATGGAGACGGTGTCGAAGGTCGCCGGCAACTCGGTCATCGAGCAGGCCTTGACGGACGCCACCCAGCGCATGCGCGACGGCGGCACCATCGCGGAGACGCTGCGCCAGACGGGTCACTTCCCGAGCATGGTGACCCAGCTCGTGTCCACGGGCGAGGAGAGCGGCACCCTCCCCGGCATGCTCGCCAAGGCCGCCGCCTACTACGAGCAGCAGGTGGACCAGTCCGTGGCCACGCTCTCCTCGCTCATCGAGCCGATCATGATCGTGATCATGGGCGGCATCGCGGGGGGCGTGATCTTTGCCCTGTATCTGCCGATCTTCAATCTCGGGCAGGCGATGAAAGGCGGAGTCAGGTAGCGGCGCTGCCGACCATGACGAGCCCGGCCAGCCCTTCGTACCGCGTGTCGCTCCGGCTCTACGTGGTGTTCTCGCTGCTCATGGCGGCGGCGGCGGCGGCGAGCAGCCTCTTCATGCTCTACCTCGCCCGTCCCTTCGCGGCGGAGCTCTCGGGCCCCCAGACCCGCCAGCTCACCGTGCTCCTCTTCACGGGCTCCGGAGTGGCCGGCGCGCTCGCCGCCATCGGCGGCCTCATCGTCGGCCTGAACCTGGCCGGCCGCATCCGGGGCATCGTCGAGAAGGCGGAGGCGCTGTCGCCGCGTGTCGACGAAGAGCTGGGTGTGCGCAGGAAGCCGACCACGGTGCGGGACGAGCTGGGCGTGCTCGACGCGGCCGTCGGCCGGCTCACCCTTTCCATGGACCGCTTCATCCGCGACAGCGATATCCTGGCGCGGCTGCCCGAGGGCATGCTCCTCCTCGGGCCCTCGGCCACCCTCGTATCCTTTAACACCACGGCCGAGGCGCTTCTCGGGCTGTCCCTCGAGACGTACCGGGGTGAGCCTATCCTGTCGGAGACGGGGGCCCTTCCCCTGTCGGCCGGCAATGACCCGCTCGCCCGCCTCCTCGAGGACGAGGCGGCGGGGCTCGATCCCGTCCACGAGACCGAGGTGCCCATCGTCACGGCCAAGGGGCATGCTCTGCTGCTCGAGATCACGGCCCAGCGGCGCGACTGGGGACGGGCGGCCACGGCCCAGGTCCTCGTCGTCCGCGATGCCTCCGAGAAGCGGCGCATCCGCGAGCAGATCCGCCGCGCGGACCAGCTGGCCTTCCTGGGCGGCATGGCCGCCCGCATCGCGCACGAGATCCGGACGCCTCTCGCCACCATCCGTGGGCTTCTCGAATTGCTCCAGGCCGACCTGCCCCCGGGCGACAACCGCCGCCAGTACATCGACCGGGTGCTCCTCGGCGTGGACCGCCAGAATCGCCTCGTGGAGAACCTGCTCACCCTGGCCCAGCCCGAGCCCGGCACGTGGCAGGCCATGTCGTTGCCGGAAACGCTCGGGGAGCTGGTACGGATGCTGCCGCCCGATCCCCGGCTGCTCCTCGAGCGGGTGGACTCCGACGCGGTGCCGCCAGTGTGGGGCGACCCGTTCCACCTGTCCGAGGTCTTCACCAACCTCATCCAGAACGCGCTGGAGGCCGCGCCCGAGGGAGGAACGGTCCGTGTCCGCGTCGAGCCGCGTGGGGGCGACTACGTCCGCGTCCTCGTCTGGAACTCCGGCGCCGGCATCCCGGCCGAGCTTCACGAGCGCATCTTCCAGCCGTTTTTCACGACGAAGGCACGGGGGACTGGATTGGGGTTGCCCATCGCGCGGCAGATCGTGGAGGCGCACCGCGGCACCCTCATCGTGGAGAGCGACGGCAAGTCGGAGACCAGCTTCGTCGTGGAGCTCCCCACCAGCGCGCCCGTGATGACCGTGGGGGCGAAGCCGTGAGCGAGAAGATCCTGATCACGGAGGACGACGAAGACCTCGCGTTCGTGATCCGCGAGGCGCTCGTGCGTCAGGGCTATGAGGCCGAGGTGGCGCCCACGGCCGGCGCGCTCCTCGACAGGCTCAAGGCCGCCCAGTACGATCTCATCTTGCTGGACGTCCGGCTTCCCGACATGGACGGTCTCGACGCCATTCCGCGCGTCCGTGATCTCGCCCCGGAGACGCCCATCATCGTGATGACGGCCCACGGCACGCGGCAGATCGCCATCAACGCGATCACGCGCGGGGCCTACGACTTCTTCACCAAGCCCCTCAAGATGGCCGAGTTCCAGGTCGTGGTCGCCCGCGCCCTCGACCGGCGACGCCTGCAGATGCAGGTGCGGGCCCTCCGGGAAGGGCAGGCGGCGGGCGGCTTCGAGGACCTGATCGGCAAGAGCGAGGCGCTCAAGCGCGTCCTCGACATGGCCCAGCGCGCGGCGCCCACGGATCTCACGGTGCTGATCCAGGGCGAGAGCGGCACGGGCAAGGAGCTGATGGCCCGGGCCATCCACCGCCTCAGCCCCCGCAAAGACGGGCCGTTCATCCCTGTCAACTGCGCGGCCATCCCCGAGGGCCTCCTCGAGTCCGAGCTGTTCGGCCACGAGCGGGGCGCGTTCACGGGAGCCATCCGCGCCAGGCCCGGGCGCTTCGAGCTGGCGCGCGAGGGCACGCTCTTCCTCGACGAGATCGGCGACATGCCGCTCGCCATGCAGTCCAAGATTCTCCGGGTGCTCCAGGAGCGGCAGTTCGAGCGGGTGGGGGGCACGCGGTCCATCGGCGCCGACGTCCGCATCATCGCCGCCACGCACCAGGACCTGGAGAGCCTCGCCCCCGAGGGCAAGTTCCGATCGGACCTCTTCTACCGCCTCCAGGGTGTCCGTCTCGTGATGCCCGCGCTCCGTGACCGGGTCGACGACCTGCCTCAGCTCGTCACGCATCTCCTGGATCGGGCGGCCACGCGGCTCTGGCGCCAGCCCGCCACGCTCTCGACGGAAGCCCTGCGTTGCCTGTGGACGTACCCGTGGCCGGGGAACATCCGCGAGTTGCAGCACGTGCTCGAGGGGGCGATGGTGCTCTCCGACGGCGTCATCCTGCCCGAGCATCTGCCTCCCGCCGTGCAGCGCGGCTCCAAGCCCGCCGCCCCCGGCGAAGCCGCGCCCGTCGTGCAGGGGTCGCTCGACGAAGCGCTCGAGGAGTGGGAGCGGCGCGCCATCCTTGATGCGCTCCAGAAGGCGCATGGGGTGCAGGCCCGCGCCGCCAAGATCCTCGGGATCACGGAGCGCAGCCTCTGGTACCGCGTCAAGAAGCTCAAGATCCAGGTCCGTATGGCGGGGGAGAGCCCGGAGAGCGCATGAGCGGACTCGCCGAAGGCGTGGCCGAGCTGATCGCCCGGCTCACGCACCTCGAAGGCCCCGGCGTCGCGATCCTGGCCCGGCTCGTGGCCGTCGCGGTGACCCTGCTCCTGGCCTTCGCCGCCTATGGCATCCTCGGCCAGCTCGTCGAACGGGTGCTGCGCCGGGCCGCGGGCGCCGACGAGCCGTCGGGCACCCAGCGCGTCCACACCCTCGCCCCCCTCCTCAAGAATCTCGCGCTCTACGCGCTGTCCTTCGTGGTGGGCATCGTGGTGCTCCAGGAAGTGGGCGTGGATGTCCGCGCCCTTGCCGTCTCGGCCGGTGTGCTCGGGCTGGCTGTGGGCTTCGGCGCCCAGAGCCTCATCAAGGACGTCATCACGGGCTTCTTCATCCTCTTCGAGGGCCTGGTCAGGGTAGGGGATGTGATCGAGGTGGGCGGGCATACGGGCGTGGTCGAGGCGATCGGGCTTCGCGTCACCAGGCTGCGCCTTTTCAACGGCGCCCAGCGCATCGTGCCCAACGGGGATTTGACGCAGTTCGCCAACTACAATAGGGGCTGGGCGCGCGCCGTCGTGGATGTCGGCGTCACCTACGATACCGACGTGCGACGCGCCCTCGAGGCCCTGGAGCGCGTCGGCCGCGACTGGGCGACCGAGACGGGCCTGGGGCTCGATGCTCCGCTCGCCCAGGGCATCGTCCGCTTCGGCGAGACGGAGGTGGGATTGCGGCTCTCGGTCAAGGTGATGCCCGCCGGCCGGGCGGACGCGGAATCCGACCTCAGGCGGCGGATCAAGGAAGCTTTCGATCGCGACGGGCTCGAGCTGGCCGCTCCCCAGCGGGCCATCTATCTGAAGCCGCAGGAGGCGCGGGCATGACGCGTGTTCGCAAGGCGGTCTTCCCCGCGGCCGGGCTCGGCACGCGCTTCCTGCCCGCCACCAAGGCCCAGCCCAAGGAAATGCTGCCCCTCGTGGACAAGCCCACCATCCAGTACGTGGTGGAGGAGGCGGTCGCCTCCGGCCTCGACGAGATCATCCTCGTCACCGGGCGCAACAAGCGCGCGATCGAGGACCACTTCGACGCGGCCTTCGAGCTCGAGTACTACCTCCAGGATCGCGGCAAGGTCGACGAGCTGGCCCAGATCAAGACCATATCGGAGATGGCCTCCGTCTCCTACGTGCGACAGAAGGAGCCGCTCGGCCTTGGTCACGCCATCCTCTGCGCCAGGCCTCTCGTGGGGGATGAGCCCTTCGGCGTCTTCCTGGGCGACGACATCATCATGTCCCGCGTGCCGTGCATGCGGCAGCTCCTCGACGTCTTCGAGCGCCACCAGGGCCCCGTGCTCGCCGTCATGCGCATCCCCAAGGAGGACATTGGCCGCTACGGCGTCATCGTGCCCCGCGGCGTGGGGGGCGGCGTCTTCGAGGTGCTGGATCTCGTCGAGAAGCCGGAGCCCAAGGACGCCCCGTCGGACCTCGCCATCATCGGCCGCTACGTCCTGACCCCGGATCTCTTTCCCATTCTCGCCGACACGCCGGCCGACTCACGTGGAGAGATCCAGCTGACCAACGGGCTCCGGACGCTGCGCGGGCGCCGGCCGATCTATGCCGTGGAGTTCGAGGGACGCCGTCACGACACCGGGGAGAAGCTCGGCTTCCTCAAGGCCACCGTCGACATCGCGCTCTCGCGTCCCGATCTCGCCGACGCCTTCCGGGCATATCTCAAGACCCTCGACCTGTAGCTCGGGCCGTCGCAGCGAGAATTCCTTTCCACGCACGGACTTGCGTCACGCCGTCGCCCGTCCGCGGTTTGACTTCACCAACGGTTTCTGGGACAATCCGCCCACTTGAGGGGCGCCGTCAGGCAACCCTCTATCAGCATGGCGAACCAACCGAAGCGCGCCTTTCATACGGCATCCGAGCCCGAGATCAAGGCGGGCCAGGTGTCGGACGTCTACTTCCAGCGGACCATCCAGATCCTCAAGGCCAAGGGCGTCACCAAGCGCGTCAAGGCCGAGATCCGACTCAAGAGCTTCCCGCAGGCGGACTGGTCCTTCGGGATCCTCGCGGGCATCGAGGAAGCGGCGGTGCTGCTGGAAGGTCTGCCCGTCGACGTGTGGGCGATGGACGAGGGCACCATCTTCGGGCCCCACGAGCCCGTGCTCGTGATCGAGGGCACCTACGTCCAGTGGGCGGAATACGAGACCGCGCTCCTGGGACTGCTCTGCCAGGCCTCCGGCATCGCCACCAAGGCCGCCCGCTGCAAGCGCGCGGCGGGGGACCGCGCGGTCATCTCCTTCGGAGCGCGTCGCATGCATCCGGCCCTCGCCCCCATGATCGAGCGCAACGCCTTCGTGGGCGGCTGCGACGGCGTGGCCGTGACGAAAGCGGCGGAGCTGATCGAAGCCGATCCCACGGGCACCATTCCCCACGCCCTCGTGCTCATGTTCGGCGACACCGTGGAGGCGCTCAAGGCCTTCAACGACGTCATCGACCCCAAGGTGCGCCGCGTCGCCCTCATCGACACCCTGCAGGACGAGAAGTTCGAGGCGATCCGCGTGGCAGAGGCCCTCGGCAAGGATCTGTACGCGGTGCGCCTGGACACGCCGTCGTCCCGCCGGGGCGACTTCTTCCGCATCATCGAGGAGGTGCGGTGGGAGCTGGACATCCGGGGCTTCGAGCACGTGAAGATCCTCGCCTCGGGCGGCATCGACGAGTACGAGATCCTCAAGCTCAATCCTCTCGTGGACGGCTACGGCGTGGGGACGTCCATCGCCAACGCCCCCGTCCTCTCGTTCGCACTCGACATCATGGAGATCGAGGGGCGTCCAATGGCCAAGCGCGGCAAGCGGTCGGGCGCCAAGCAGGTCTGGCGGATGCCGGGGACGGCCAAGAACGTCGTGCTGTCCGCGGCCAAGCCCGCGCCCGTGGGCGCGGCCGGCCGGCCCGCCGAGGCCTTGCTCAAGCCGCTCGTGGTCGGCGGGAAGATCGTCCGCGACCTGCCGCCTCCGCGAACCCTGCGCGAGTACGTGCTCGAGCAGATGGCGCGCATCGAGCTCACCCCCGCCCGCGAGCACGGGCTTCGCGGCGACTACTAGGTCACGGAGTCCACGATCTCGGGCCGAGCCGAACTCGCCATGGGGCCGGCCGCATCGGCCCCGCAGGGTATCTGATGGGCGTGCTCGACGACATCGTCGCCAACAAGCTCGAAGAGCTCCGGCAAGTCCGCGCCGCGCGGCCCCTGGCCGCGCTCGAAGCGGCGTGCCGCGGGCTCGGTCCGGCCCGCGAGCTCGAGGCGGCGCTCCGGCCCTCCGCCCCCGGCGGGGTCCGGCTCATCGCCGAAGTGAAGCGCGCTTCTCCCTCCAAGGGCACGCTGAACGCCACGCTCGACCCCGCGGGCCAGGCTCGTGACTATGCCGCGGCGGGAGCCGCCGCCATCTCCGTCCTCACCGATCAGAAATACTTCCGCGGCTCGCTCGAGGACCTCGTGGCCGTCCGCGCCGCCGTCGACCTGCCGATTCTCCGCAAGGAATTCATCCTGGACGAGTATCAGCTCTGGGAATCGCGGGCGGCGGGGGCGGATGCCGTGCTCCTGATCACCGCCGCCCTGGAGGAGGCGCGGCTGCGAGATCTGCACCATGCCGCCAAGGGCGTCG
>WNGH01005136.1_pt1 | contig 12471 bp, 8 predicted proteins | sample 5400631 | NCBI WGS metagenome assembly WNGH01 (sample SAMN13153373, study PRJNA577476) | soil metagenome | isolation source: 115 cm soil or saprolite under Garry oak tree replicate 1 | place: USA:California | collected 2016-06-15 | reverse complement strand
CTACAGCTACCTTCTTTCTGCCAATAATGGGCGCTCTCTTGAACGAGCCCTGGTAGATGGCGCCTCACGTCGTCTAGGGCGTCAGATCAACAGCATCAACGAACTGCCAGACGCGTACTACCGTGTCGGCCCAGTTGAGCAATACCTTATGCAGAGTGGCAAGGTCTATTTTCGCGGCTTGACCTATAATGACCTGCACCGATTACAATTCGACTTAGAAACAACCGCGCTTGACCCGCATCGTGGCCGCATCTTCATGGTAGCCATCCGCGATAGTCGCGGCCTCGCTACTACTCTTGAGGCTCCAACACCCGAAGATGAGGCGAACCTGATTGCCAGTCTGTGTGCGATTATCCGCGAACGAGACCCTGATGTGATTGAGAACCACAACCTTTTTGGCTTTGATCTGCCTTTTTTAGAACAACGCGCCTCAGTTTGTGCAGCGACAATAATGTTCTGAACCAGACAATAAAGTACTGAACTGCATAATAATGTCCTGAACCTCCTGAAGAGAAAGTGCAGTTAGATCATTTTCGAAAACAATAATGTTCTGAACTACACGAGAACAAGTACAAGGAATACCATGCATGATGTAGGCATCCACATTTTCATCTTTGCTGTTCATCAAGAGCGCGGCTTTCTCCCTTGTGGTTCACACGGATGAGTCATGATCTTTAATCTAACGTTACGGAAATCCTTCGAAAAAAACACTGGGCGCCTAGAAACGAACCATTGCCTCGACTATAGTGGCTGTACAGATCCACCTTATTCATACTGGCTAGGAAGCTATTTCTTGCAACCGACAGTTGATGGAACCACGAGCCATTTTTCTCTCCGGACCCTTCAGCTATTCGCTAGTATGGTGAGTGCCTCTTCAATGGCTGTACGCACAGACACTATGTCGAGCACATTCTTTGCACGTGCTCGTAAGATAAATTCTTTCCTTGTAGGCCTGATAGATTCGTCCTTATAGCTTTGTAATGCCCATCGAATACGGCGAAGAGCAAATGCTTCTCGAGTTTCTCTTACTTCCCGGAAGGCTTGCGCTGTAAGTGGGAAGTCCTCTGGTCTGCTCAGCAACCAACCTACTCCCGGTGCAGCATTTTCTAACTGAGCTCGCGTCACTCTTCTCGGTTCTTCAGCATAATCGGTAATATGATTGGCTGTTAATCTTATGCTCTGAGACATGCTTGCATCTCGCTCTTCTCTTCTGCTCTTGTTTGGGCTCTCTTTTCTTGAATGAAATGACGCACGCAGATGCGCTTTTGTGCTTTGCGGCTTCTTCTTGGGTGGCTGATGTGCGAGCAACCATTTCTGGTCGTGTTTGTTGAGCCAATTGTATAGGATACGCGCTCTCTTTCTGCGTCGTATCAAGACTGTGATACCCTCCTGGGCATGCAATTCTATCAGCCGCAACCACTCTGCCCGGTTCTCTGTCAGTTTTTTGCGATTGATATGGCTCTCTGCATCCTTTTTCCTGGAAATGCCGCGTGGTGGGAGTGCTAATCGTTGCGCCTGAAGTTTCACTGTACTGAAATCCGTCCCCAGGAGGCGGGCAATACGTTCCGTACTTATCTCTGGGTCGAGCCACCATTCATACAGCTTGATCTCCCACAAACGTCCATACGAGGGAATCCTATCCCTTCTGAAAATATCTTCAGGAGATCGATCTGGTCCTGCGCGACTGTATGTAAACCCGCAGGAAGGGCAGGCAAAAAGCCCGACAGGGCGGTTCTTCGGACTATTTGCTCGAACTGCATACTGCGCAATGCAAAACTTCCGATGCTGTTCGCACACGGGATTGAGACACGGCCATGGGCCATCACCGAAGGGACGAGGAGGGTGAAAAGGTGAACTTAAAAAGTCATCGATTGTGGTACCGAGAAAACGTATCACCAGGATATGATGGAGCGGGTGCTGGGGCTTTCTCCCGTAGGGAAGCCTTGCAGGCCATTCAGCTTCGATATGGTTCGTACAGTTGAGCTCACAGTGCAGTCGTGACAAAAATGGTAGTGGATAGTAATCGGTGAAGGATTTCAAGAACTCGACGACGCGCAGCGACCCCTTTATCGTGATGAGATCATGTTGCGCAAGGAGAGTAAGGTACTGTTTCCTTAAAAACGACTCTTCAGGAGAGGCATAATCGCTGTGTAAGAGATGATCGATACACTCAGCGAGGTCCAGCATGAATTGGCAATGAGGATCATATGCGGCCGAACGCGGTTGAAAGGCCTGTACAACGCTCTCCGCGGAGAAAAACGACTTTTTTCCGGATTGCCTCACTACCGTACTGTTCTCAAGAAAGATAGTATGTACGGGACAGACCTCGACGCCTGGAGCCTGATGAAGACGATGCCAGTATGTCTCTCCGAAGCGCTCACGGTCGCACTTTACACACTCCGGACAAAAGCGCAGCCGTGAATATGGAGGTATATGGCTGGTCAGAATTCCCAGTCGGGCTGAGAGCGCTTTCCCATTACCAGTAATCATCTGATCACGGATGCGAAGTCGCCTCGCCAGTGGTAAAAAGGGGGCGAATAATGGAAAGAGTGTATGTCTATTGATCAGCATGTCGATCATGTAGCAATGACCTGCTGGCAGTTGGCCGACCAGATATCCAAGCGAGCACGACCAGTCGACGAGAGCGCAATTCGATGTGCTACCAAACAGTTCCCAGGTGATATCACTCCGGTTCGAATAGTGTACCTGGTCGCCAAAGCGCGCCCAAACACTATAGAGTAATTCATCAGGATACGGATCTTGGAAGTACTCTAACACACTACCTATCCCCTTTCCATGTTTCTCTACACGGTCGCTCCTTGTCCACACATGACCAATTCGCAAAAAAGTCCGATTTTTTCACTGCTGGACGGCATAGAAACAGACCGCTAGGCGCTCAAGCAGATAAAGCCTCAGTATCCGTTATTGGGTTTATCTTGAAATATTCCCAGGCCAATCGTACAAAGCCACCTTGCTTCAGTGATTCGTACTCATTTATACCATCGAGCTCGCCTTTGAGTACAGTCTTTATCAAGCACAGTTTTGTGAAGTCAGGTCTCTTCTTTGATGGGCGCTGATCCTTTGATTCTTGCCTTTCACCTGAATTTGCCTCAGTATTTTCCTCCCGCTCTTTCGACTGTTGTCCTTCAGCAGAATCTGACGTTTCGGTAGAAGATGGCGCTCCAGATTGTCTGTGCCGCAACGTAAGAATCGCCTCGCTCACTGCAAATTCCAGATCGAGCGGAGCAATATCCTGGAATTTTTTTAACTCTTCGGGATCATTTTCTCTCAACGCATTGAGAAAGCGCTGCATATAGCGCAGGCGATCCTGAGCAACCTCCTCAATGAGGGCTTTTGTTACTTCCTCCTCAACTTTTACTTCCTCATCGTCTCTCGCTCTGGCAATCGCCTCGATCTGCGCCAGCATGAACAGTTTTACGGCAAGATCAGTGATTCCCTGTGACTCGAAGTAGAGTGCGTGTCGGAGCTCATCACTCAAGGGGATCGGCTTACGCACGTACTGATATCGCCACAGTGCTTTTGTGAAGACATCCCACTCCCCATCTTCCTGCATCCGATCCCATGGAAATGCTCCCAGACCCGATGCGCGTCGTGCTCTGCGGAACTCGCCCGTGAGTATCGATTGCGCCTTGGGTGTACCCACTAAGACTACCGGTATGCCTAATTCATTGCCGAGTTGGACAAGGAAATTGTGGACCCGAGCGGCTCCATCTCCATTGGCTTCTCGTAAATTCTGGATCTCGTCGATGACCAGGAAACCCAGAAAGTGCCTTGCTGCAACTTCTGCCATATCAATCAACATTTCATCAACTGTGCGTCTACCGCTTTTGACGTACAATCGAAAGGTATTTGTTTCCAGCAATCTATCGACCTCTTTAAAGAAGGCTTTGCAGAGGCCGCCGAGCGAACCATCCTGTGGGCATTCCAGTTTCACGTAGACTAACTGGCGCAACGTAAATGGTTTGCCTCGATAGCGGCCGTGATTAATGATTTGATCGTAGAGAGCGAGAATTGACTTGAGCGCCGTGGTTTTCCCCACTCCGCTCAGTCCGATAACCGAAATTTCTCGCCCGGTTGATTGAAGGAGAGGAAGAGCACTGAGACCAGCCTTCATCCGCTCGAGGCGGGCACGGTGATTCAGAAGATGTGCCTTTCTTGGAAAAGGATTGCGTCCAACGTATCCAGAGCGAAGCAGGCAATCCAGGAGCTGCGCCAGGGCAAGGTGGTTTGACAGAGGCTCGACAAAGCGCAAAGCGTCGACAATCAGGTGCAGCCGCAGTTCAGGCTCCCATTGCCGATACTGCTCGTCATAGCCTGGATCATAGCGCAAAAGGGGTCCGATCTCTTCTTCCTTGAGCATCGGAATGAGTGCCTCGAGGAGAGGATTCCCTTTATAGTTAGGTATCTCCTGTTTGTGATAACACGCCTTAATACCCCGATACCGGTATCCTGGCTGATCTTGCCAGTCTGTTTCTCCGCGTTCGTTTTGATTCCTATTGTTCATGTTCTCTCCTTTGTGTCTGTTGTTTCTGCAGTAACGCAATCCGTTTTGCCTTCGATGTCATAGGGCCTGCATCCCTTGTTGCTTTATCCCTGCGAGGTGATGTGGATGAACCTTCATTTTGGAAGTCCCAGCGGTTTTCTTCCCGACCCTTCTGCTTTTCAGCCAGTTTTCCTTCTTGCATGTTGCGCGTTCGGCTTGCCTTCGTTTCTCCCTCTTCTCGTGCTGCATCCGTTTGGAGCGTTGCCTCGTTGATGAAATGGTCACGTCTTGTTCGGTGCCTGACGCGGGATTGAAGTTCGCGCGATGCCGCATCTCTTTTACGCTGCGCCTGCAATTCTACAAGGTCGTCAATATCATACCAATCGCAATTACGGTACTTCACTTCATCCTTCTCGATGCGCCTACACACTTCAAGGTGTTGCCCATTCTCGCGACGCAAATAGATATTGTCTAACGCTCTGGGGTCGTAGACAATCGGCTCATGCCAACTTTCCCGTTCTCCGGAACGCACCTTTCCGTACCAGTTTTCTCGTTCGGCTAAATCGCACGTGTAACGAGTATTTTGGAAACGAATGCCATCACGCGTCACTGAGGCCTCATCTTTGGGTAAGAGTGCGAGACGTAGTTCATCCCGAGTGACATTATGACGTGAGTCCAGGCGATTGTTGATGCCCCATTCCCAGAGATTGCAAGGATACGGGTCGATACCCGCTTCGATCATGGCCCGATCGAAGTGGTCTTCAGGAACCTGGTACGTTGTATTATGCTCAATTACGCAATCGATAATAAACTTTCGAAACTCGAGCAGGGTCATTTTCGCATCGTACGGGTAGTCTGACCGATCGCGCCTGGGATAGTCGTCTACTTTCCCAGGGACCCAGCTACAATACATCTCGTTAAGTAGCCTGAAATGGCGCTCGACGCATCCTTTCCAATCAGGTCGATAGGGGGCGGTCGTAGACATGCGGATATCCAGGCTGTTGGTTAAATCATCTGAATTCTTCGACAGGAGTTCGCCCCTATCCGCCAGAATTTCTCTTGGAAGGCCGCAACTTGGCCACTCGTGTTCCTCAATATCGAACCCGTTCTCCTTACAGAAGGAGACCTTGTCGAGGGCCATGTTTTCCAGGGCGAGCATCGCTCCGATCCAGCTGGGCCCTTCAAAACTCACGCTTATGCCAACAATCAAGTTGGAAAAAACGTCAATAACTACATAGATCACGGGGCGGCCAATGATGCGCCGACGATGGAATCTACTCACCAGGTAGACATCCGCAACAGTGGCATCAATCTCGTACAGGTATCCAGGTCCAGGAACTCGTAATCGCAGGCTCCCAATCGCCGATCTACTACGCAGGTTGTATGCACTTATGCCTTCTCGAGCTATGAGCGAACGATTGGTATCCCATTCCTTATCGTACCAGTATTGGTATTGTCTAAATGTGGGCATATCGTCCACGGATGGCATGATGGGAATAGGAATGCCATCGGGATCCGGGTCCTTCCTTTTGTAAAAGAACCGGGCTTGGATGCGCTCGAAGGCTTCTTCTTTCCCTCGCTTTTTAGGCGTGTCATAAAAGAGTTTCGTTCCTTGTCGAAACTTCTCTTTGATCTCATCGGTGATGTTCACCCCTGTAGGCACACCAGTTTGTAGAGCCGTCTTGCTTGGTCTTCCTCTTTTGGGGCCATGGAGTGTGCGCGGCATGCTCTTTGCCCCGCAGCGGTCGTAGGCGGGTAACAGAGCATTGGGCATCTGACCCCGCTGCCAGTAGAGCCTGAGGTACTGGTAGACCGTCGTTTTGGAACGCCCCTTCACTTTGGAGCGTTCCTCCTCCTCACAAAAGAGCCACTTCTCCTTTACAGCTTTTACAACTTTATCTACGAGCGGCCCAAGTACATGGGAGAAGAAGAGCTCTCCCTCGTGTTTCTCAACGATATCCCGTATAATTTCATAGGCCTCGTCTCTCTGCTTGATGCGCTCTGGTTTGAACGCATTATCTGGCTGGCGGAGATACTGGTACACGTCCACACTCAGGAGACAGATCTCCCCAGAAGCAATACACGCCTCTAACAGCTCCCTGTCATGGACCTCTGGCCACGCTTTTTTATCATGGATATCGATGGTAATGACGCGGGAACCTGCCTGCTCTATCCATAAGACTCGCTCGATTCGAGGTGGAACGCATCTATCTTGCCGTTGAAAGAGCATATTTTTCATCAGACGCACAAACAGTTACTCCTCTCCATCATGTACGAATCTGAGATCGGTCTCTTGAACAGCGAGGGGCTGATCCGGATCGATAGGTATGTTCATATCTATGTGCCACTGCCTGGTCGCAAGCAGGTAGTAGGCCACCTTCAGACTACTTCCACCTTTGAGACTAAGCTGAGTATCGCTTATGGCCGTCAATTTATTCAAGGGTTCATGCCGCTCCACGAGGAGGTGCGTGAGGAGTTCGGCGATGGAGGTGATGTCCTTTTCTGGCATATACTTGGGAAGATGCCATGAGTCATGCAAGAAGTCGACGTTTTTGGCCAGCTCTGTGGGAATCTCATGTTCAGTCACGATACCCCAATCGATCCCTCTCACTTCCCAGTAGCGCCTCTCGATCTCAAACTTCTCGAGTGTCGATCGCTTTGACAGGTCCACAGCATATTTGATGGTGCGTGCCTGCTCGAAATTGCCGCTTTCGTTCCTCAAAGAGATGTAAAAGTCCGTTGTCATCACGATGGGCTCCTTGGTTTTGGGGTGTACAGGGTGCTTGATACCGAGGTTTTCCGCGATGGCAAGTGTGTCGTCTATAGGAAGAAGTGGGTACTGCTCGCGGATGTCGGTGACCATAAGGGACCACTCTAGTATAAGGTAGTAGAGTAATTCGAGTATACTAAGAAAGTGGTGGGTCCTTCCGGTTTTCCACCCCTTATCTCGCGTTGATTTCCCAACAGAGGGTACGTCCCGGACAGTCAACCAGGGCTTGTAGTCTTGAAGTGTTCCCTGTCCTCGTCCCTCCTTGAGAAATCTGTCGATAGTGTTTCGATCAATGACCGGTCGCGATTTGGCCATAAGGTAAACCTCCGTTCTTTGTTTAGATATTGGAAGCGCTCATGAATGGAATGAGTAGCTCTTCTACACTCTGCCACCTCTTTCCTTCCATCAACCTGAAGCTCCACTTTTCCAGCAATAGGTTGTCATGCAATGACAAAACTTATTATGGATATCGATCATCGAATGCCAGTAGCTTTTTGTGCGAGAATCTCTGAACCAGGTTCTTTTAAGGACAGCTGTACCAGACCAAGCCAGCTTGATATGCGGTTTGTCTTTCACTCTCACAACAGCATGGTAGAAAGGCGGATCAATCGATTCATATCCCTCGAGCAAGTATCGATAGGTGTACGATCATGAAAGTCGGACCACTAGAAAGCGATTTCATCTCGATGAAAGCCGTTTGCAGCTGGCATCTCAATGGTCCAGCTTCATATTGTTGAAAGCGAAGAAACGCTCTACACTCCCCTTAAACATGCGAGGCGAATGCTCCACAACACAATCTTCATGTTCTTGAATATCCCAAACGTTCTCTTCACGATTCCGCTCTTTCTCAGCCGTCATATTTTCACGCACTTCGCTTATCCTACTCATGGTCTCGGCCTCTTCAATAATCCTGTCCCGCGTCTCACGAAGCTCTGTTCGTATTGTATGGTGCTGCGTTTCAAATACCGTTTCTCCCCTTTGGCGCGCGATGAAGTCTTCACTATCGAACCAATCGCAGCCCATAAATAGTGTCTCGTCCTCTAGAAGGAGCCTGCACATTTCTAATGGTTGATCTTTGTAGGAGCGTACGTAAATACAGCTTGGAGTGCGAGGATCAAAAAGAATCGGGACGGTCAAACGCACGTTCGTGCCTTTCGATATGTGTTCTAACCACAGATTTCGAATAGCATTGTCACATGTGTAGTTCAACCCACGGAAGTTTATACCTTTGGTCGTCACTGATGCTTCTGCTTCAATAAGAAGAGCGCGGTTCAGGACATTTGTGGGACACATGCGAAGTCTACTGACGCGGTGCTCAATACCCCATTTCCATACTTCGCGTGGATATGGTTCGACGCCATCCGCGATCATCTCTGCATCTAGGTACTCGTCACTCAGATGATGTGCCGTATTATGTTCGATAATACAATCGATCACCAGGCGACGAAAATCGTTGAGTGTCAGGCAGCTGTCGAGTGGATGACTTTCCCGACCTGGTTCTGGAAGACTGTGTATCGCCATGTCATCGTGCACATCGTACATTGGGAAGCATCGCTCGAAACGCTCTTTCCAATCCAATCGGTATGGTTGGGCATTGGATAGCTGAATGTCTAATGTGTTCACAAGGAAGTCGGCGTTCTTGTGGAGGAATTCGGAACTTTTGGCAAGCAGAGTCTTTGGCAGAAGATGACTCGGCCAATCATCCTCGGAGATATGTATGCCATACCCTCTGCAGTAGACAACCTTATCGCAAGCCATGTTTTCTAGTGCAAGCATGGTTCCCTGTTGGTTTGCCCCTTGAAGGCTAACGCTCATTCCCACAATAACGCCAGAAAAGACATCGATAATGAGACATATAACGGGCCTCCCCAGGATACGCAAGCGATTGAGCACGCTTACGAGGTATATGCCTGCGATACATTCATGGATTTCAAACAGAAAGCCAGGGCCAGGAATATTTGGGAGTTGTTGCCCAAGGTCGACTTTGCCTCGTATGTCAAACGTGTGTGAACCAGAATATGCAGTACCAGAATAGGTCAGATCACGTATATTTTTGTACCAGTATCGGAACTGATTGAATGTTGGAAGTTCTTTGATAGGCGGCAAGAGAGGGACAAATACTCCATTTCGAAGTTCCTTTCCCTGATGGAAGAAGAGCGTCAGAATGCTTACATATAAGTCTATTCTCGATAACTTCCTCCCGTAAAACAGCTTGATGCCGCGTCGAAAATATTCTTTGGTCGTATCATCAATGTTCATGTTCGTTCGTATCTCCTGTAGTTGTTCAACTAAGTAAGCCTGCTCTTTTGGAGAGCGTAGGGGTTCTACTCATGTACTTCGTCTAGAGTGATCAAATGTGGGGAGTAGAGCGTTTTTCCTCTTCATCTTTTGCCAGGTACGAAGGAGGAATGTACCAACTCATTGTGTTGAGTACCTGTTTTTCTCGGATTTTCTTATACAAACAGACCAGGTATGAGATCCCTTTATTCCCAGACTTTCCTCTTCCTGCTTCCTTGTGAGCAACAAGAGAAAATACTGTCTGTACGCTCTAGCGTTTTATGAACATGAGATGAGTTTGAAAGCTCATATCGCTATTCCAAGTATCCTTATTTTTTCGATAAAGTAGATCTCGCTGACAGTCACATGTTACACATGGGCGACTGGATCGTGTTGGATTGCCAGGCATACATATCTGCTTTTATGAGTGGTAATGAGACTACCCAGCTCGTTCAATCCGTATTTTGCTCTACTACTAGCTCCTTCAGTATTCTTTCAAGAGTGTTGAAGCTTCGATCTCTGAAACCTATTCTCATTTTCAGAATCATGTGAGAGCACATTCAGCCTACTCAAGCAAATCTACTTCATATGTCCTGTTAGGGTTGCGTATCTGTTTTTCTTCCTAGCACATTCCTCCTTTCTTGTCTGACCATTTACGTTGTTATCCATCCCTCTTCATCTCGCCATCGCAATACGTCATGATGAAAACTGCAATAAACTGCGGTTCTCTGATGGAGAAGACATTCTGTCGATATCTGGTCTACCTAGTAGCAGAGAGTTCTGTCTGACGGTGCAACATTTCACCCAGGGCTAAAAGGGACTTGAGTGGATGGGCCGATCACTTGCAGGAAGTAACCTCCTTTCATATCGTGGGATGTCGCACCTCATTCAGGTCCAAATTATTGGGAACAGTATGGGTATGAAGTGGCTAAGCGCAGTATTTTAAGTCCATCAGAGTTAGAAACACTTCGATACATGAAACGTAGTGATGAAGATCAGCGAGACTTATGCTATCTCGCTGGATCATTACCTCATGTGTTTGCAAGTCGGTAACATGAGTCAACGTGTGGGAAAAGATATCATCCACATCGGATATGGTTAACAGAGACACATAACACCTATGTGCCAAGGATGAGTGAAAGTATGTAATAGTCAAGCCAAGTTGGTTCCTTTCTCCTCGACAGGCATACTTTTGTAACATATCCTCCGAATTCAATGGGAAAAATTTATCATGGGTCTCAGATGACAACCATTTTTGGCAGCCTTGGAATGGCCATGTATCAAGCGTCTTTCCTTTCATGGACGCTTCTCCCAATGTCTTTTTCTTTGACGCGCTTCTTCTAATTCACGCTTGGCTGTCTCCAAGTTGATTAATTCACGCTTGGTTGTCTCCAAATCGAACCTGGTATAGTATTGGGTTGTCTGCGTACTAGAATGCCCCAGAAGCATACTCACTGATGCCAAGCTGATCCCATCACGCAGCTTGAGAGTCGCAAAGGTGTGTCGTAGTCGGTGAATCGTGATGGGTTCTTTTTCGTCATCAAAAAGTTCTGAATAGGTAGATCGAGCCTGATCGACGTACCGCTCAAAATGTTTCCTGATGGTGGTGTAATTGATCGCCTTCCTGTGGCGACCCCCTTTGCTCACGTCGCCCGGAAAGAGTGGGTCACCTTCATCAAGTGTTTGAAGTACATTCCGGAGCAACGCGACACTTCGGCTGGCATCAATCAGCGGAATCACACGTTCTTTGGTCACTTTGTCGACGATCTGTAGGTAGCCCCCATCCTGATTATCGAGATGCACCTGTTGTGTATGCAATTTCAGTGCTTCTCCAATGCGCAAGCCAGTTTCGTATAGTAGCGTCAACAGCAAACGGTTGCGCAGGTCCTGCTGGGGTATGACATCAAGAATGGCCTCCACTTGCTTCTCGGTTAATGGGCGTGGTACACGCACGTCAATTCGTATAGTTTTCAACTTTTCTGTGGGATCGGCGGGCAGCAAGCCCTGTCTAAAGGCCCAACCAAAACAGGCATGCAATGTGGCCTTGCGACGTGCCATTGTGTTTGATGTCAGATCGTCTGTAGCATCCAGATATATATGCAGATGTGATTCTGTGATGTCGTGGATGAGAATATCTGGACGTAACCGCGCAAACGTAGTGAGATCGTAGCGGTAGGCACGGAGGGTATGCGAGGCAAAAGTATACTGATTGGCAGCTAAAAAAGCTTCTATGAGCTCACTACAGCCCATATATTCCCCCCGTACCCAAGACATTGCAAATGACCAACTCATGATTGTTTTATGCACCCTTACATTTCTCAATGCTGAAGCTCATTTGTACAAGATAATAATTTTTTATCTTGTATTTGCTGTGAAGCAAGAAGAATATAGCATACATCTAAATTGGTGAACAGATTACCGTACTTTTGGGCTAATGAATTATTTCAAGGGGATTTGCAACAGTGGCTATTTCCACTTACTGGTCGTATCGATAGATTAACCTTGACCTACTAAATCGAGGTAAACTCACTGGCACAATACCATCGACATACCCTGGATGGTAAAAGACGATCCGCAGTGATGAGAGATAATCAACTACCAAAGTAACACCTTTGATACGCTTCATATAGGGAGGGTTACGCTCGAATATAGAGTGAGCGGCACCGACGGCCCTAATTCCTGCTGAGCACATCAGCATATGCAGTCTTCTGGTTGATGATGCAGTTTCATTTGTCATCCCACTTTTAGAGTTTGAGGTACGAATCGCGACATCATCCGTAAGGTATTGTCAACTTAATTTTCAGGGTTGAGATTCGTTAGGCAGCCGATTGAAAACCACCTACCTCTGCCCAGACTGTAAAGCGCTGCCTCATTTCCTCGCGGTAGCGCTGGGCTCTCAAGAGATGCCGTCGAGGTCGAA
>WNGH01005795.1_pt1 | contig 12472 bp, 9 predicted proteins | sample 5400631 | NCBI WGS metagenome assembly WNGH01 (sample SAMN13153373, study PRJNA577476) | soil metagenome | isolation source: 115 cm soil or saprolite under Garry oak tree replicate 1 | place: USA:California | collected 2016-06-15 | reverse complement strand
CCAAACGCGAACTAATCCCGCTTACTCGCGTTGCAGGGAGTCATCCACTGCGACTTTGTCGCTCCTGTCTACTGTGATGACTTTGTGGATGGGAGCGTAGCCGCTTAGGGTGATGTCGATGATGTAGTTGCCGGGATCGAGCAGGAACTCGACTGGAGTAGTTTTCTCGAGCAGGTGTTGATTGACTGCGACCTGCGCGCCTTTGGGCTGGGTTTTGACGCTGACGGTTCCCATCCCCGCATCGCCACCTTTGCCGCCGAACATCTTCTTGAGTTTGCCGGTGGTTCTGATGTCATCGGCATTGCCGAGCGGACGCAGTGCGGACGAGACTCGGGCAATTTCTCCCTGCACCAGTTGCGAGGATGCGGTTTCGTCGAGGTATCCGGCTTTGCGCAGCAGGATGGTGTGAGCTCCCTTGTCGAGCGACAACTGCGCGGGAGTCACTTTGCCGCTGTCTTTGCCGTCCACATAAACGTTGGCGCCCACCGGACTGCTGCTGACGGAAAGTGTCGCCATCAACGGCGTGAGACGGATGGCGACTAGAGCCTTGTTGCCGGAAGCGACGTCGATGGTGCGCGTGTCGGTGATGTAGCCAGATTTCGCCACTGCAACTGTGTGCTGGCCGGGAGCAAGCCCCGCCGTCGTGTAAGGCGTAACCCAGGCGGGATCGCTTTTGCCGTCGATCTGTACCTGCGCGCCCTGCGGAGTGGAATCTACGGCGGGGCGGCTGAGTTGTCCTCGACGGACTGGCTTGCCGGCTGAGTTGCGTCGGTTTCAGCGGCTGGTTGAGCTGGTTGATTCTGCAGCTTTGACTTTTTCGCCGAAGTTTGGGAGGCGATGGCCGACGATGGGGACTGTGCCGCTCCGTTATCGTCGTCCGCGTTTTGGAAATGAATGTAGAGGGCTATCGCCAAGCCGACGAGCAGGATAAGCGCAATCGCACCCGTGATCGAATAGCCGAGCAGGCGAGGAGGAACGCCCTTAATCTCTTTAAGCGCCTTGTGGGCGACTTCGCGCGGCTGAGCCTTGGGCTTCTCGGGCGACCGTCCGCGGAGCGTGACTGGATCGAGCGAAATTTCCGGCTGCACCGGGGGAGGCGGGGGCGCCATATAAACTTCTTTTAGCGGAGGCATTTCATCAATTTCCGAGAAGCTGGCACTCGCGGCGCGAGGCGGTCCGCCCTCCGCCATTAAAGGATCGAAAGCAACGTTCGGGGCTTGCATCTCGAACGTTTCAATCGACGGCTCGTCGACCACGGCCGGGGAAATAGGCGCTTTCTGCGGGGCGGCCGCATCGATCGTCGCATTGACAGAGGATGCATTGAATGCGCTCGAGGCGTCGAGCTGGGATTGTTTTGGAGCAGGCAACGCCGGCGTGTCAGCTCCAGCTCCTGCAGCGGCCGCTTTCGGAGTTTGCCCGGATTCCGGCTTGGCAATCGCGGATATCGCCTGCGCAGGTGGCGCATTCGCTCCCGCTGTAGCCGGTTTTACGCCTGAAGTCGCCACCGGACGAGCGGGGGCTGCCGCGGCTGGCTTTGGTTGAGATCCCGCCACAAATCTTGACGCGGCTGCCGCCTTTACTTTGTCGGGAATAACAACGGTTTTGGCAGGTGCGGCGGGCTTGGCAGCGGTTTGCGAGCGAGAGTCTTTGCACTTTTCCAGATCTTCGAGCAATGCCCTTCCGTTTGCGTAACGCTGAGCGGGATCCTTGGCCAGGGCCTTCATGATCAGATCGCTGAGCCAGGGATGGATCTTTGGGTTGAGCTGTATCGGCAGGTCGGGAATGGTCTCCAAGATGCTCTGGCACACCGCGTCGACAGTCGCGCCCGAAAACGCTTTGCGATCAGTCACCATTTCATAAAACATGGCGCCCAGGCTGTAGAGATTCGATGGGGCGGTAATTTCTTCACCGCGAACCTGCTCCGGCGACATGTAATAAAGGATAGAGGGGACCCCGTCCGTTGTTTGGGGAGCAAAGTTGCCGACGCTGGAAACTCCGAAGCTGAGAATTTTTACGGTGCCGTCCCAACCGCACATGATCTTGGAGGGCTCGAGGCTGTAGTGAAAGATTTTGTGTCCGTGGGCGTGATCCAGGCCGCTGCAGACTTGGCGGCCGATGTCGAGCAGGTCCCAGATGGAAAATCCTTCCTTGCGGGCCAGCATGGTGGCGATGCTGTTGCCCTGGACGTACTCCATGGCGGCACAAAACTTGCCTTCGATTTCGCCCGCGCCATAGACGGGAGTGACGTGCGAACTGCTGAGGACCTTGCTTCCCTCGGTTTCTTCGAGCAGCGACTTTTCGAGATCGCGCGCCTTCTCTCCGAAGGCGCTGAGTTGAATCGCTTTCAATGCGATGGTTTGTCCGCTTTGAGGGTCGTTGGCCTTGTAGACCGTGCTGGTCGAAGACTTCGCGAGCTCGCTAAGAATTTCGAAGGGGCCGATTTTCGTGGGCATTTCTTCCTGGCCTCGTTACGAAAAAAGTCCAAACGCGGCTCGAACCGGAGCCGCGCGGAGCAATAGTTCGGAGCAAGTCAAACGCTAGGATATCGTTGAAAGCATTGGACTTCGAGTTACCAAAGTAATTCAGGAGTACAGGAATTCGGGAAATGTGGGGGAGAGAGCGCGGTCCTTTCTCTGTTGTCGGACAGCGTCGCGATTTCCGGCTTCCGACACAAATCCGTAACCTCAGCCAGACTAAGGTCGTTATAAGTTTCATAGCGGGCATCCGTGTGACATTTGTCATGCAATCGTGATGACGATCCCCACTGGTGGGGCAGCGGCAGAAAGCAAAGCATGGGCATGCTGTCGGTTGCTGGAGCTGGATTCGGAAACAAATGGTACGCGGTTGCCGTTGATAAGTGGGTTCAATTACTCTTGTCACTGACAAGAGGCGGCGTCGTGTCCAGCCCAGGTGTTTGTTCCAGAGAGTTCAAATCATGACTTTGACTCGGTTTGTCACTAAGAACGCGTTGCGAAACAAGCGGCGAAGCAGCCTGACGGTGCTGAGTATTGGGTTTTCGCTCCTGTTACTCACCCTCATGATGGCCATCTGGCGCAACTTCTACCTCAAAGAGGGCAGCGAAGTATCGGCTCTTCGACTAGTCACAAGGCACAAGGTTTCATTGACATTTTCCATGCCCAGCTATTATCGGGAAAAAATTCGGGCGCTGCCGGGAGTTGCCGTGGTCGTTCCTCAGAACTGGTTCGGCGGCGTTTATAAGGACGATAAGTCGCGCAACTTCTTCGCGCAATTCGGGACCGACCCCGAGGAATTCTTCAAAGTCTACAAAGACTGGGAGATTCCCGAGGACCAGATCGTTGCCTGGCAACGCGACCGCGCCGGAGCCGTTGTGGACAGCAAGAAGGCCGAAGAATTTGGCTGGAAGGTCGGGCAAAAGGTTATCATCACGGGCACGATTTTCCCCACAAATCTTGAGCTCACCATCCGCGGGATTTTTAACGCGCCACAGCCCACGCAGGCGCTCTATTACAACCAGAAATATGTTGAAGAGGCCGTGCCGTATATGAAGGGACAACAGGGTTTCTACACGATTTTGGCGGATTCAACCGAGTCGGTTGCGCGGATTGGTCCCGCGATCGACGCCATGTTCCGCAACTCGCCTCAGCCCACGAGGACGGAGACCGAAAGGGCGTTTCAACTCGGCTTTCTCGCTATGCTGGGCAACGTGAAGGCCTTCATCCTCAGCATCTGCGGAGCAGTGGTTTTCGCCATACTGTTGGTTTCGGCCAACACCATGGCCATGTCGATTCGCGAACGTACCCGTGAGGTCGCCGTTCTTAAGACCCTCGGCTTCACACGCCGTACCATACTTGGTTTATTCGTGGGTGAGGCGATAGTTGTGGCGTTAGTGGGCGGGGTTGTTGGCTCCGTGGCGGCCTTCCTCATCGGAGTAGGTGCGGGCAAGGCGGGCGGTATGATGGGCGCGTTACAGGTAAGTCTTCCGACCATTCTGGTCGCCTGGTTTGTGGCTGCGCTGGTTGGGTTCATCAGCGCGGTGGTCCCTTCCTACAATGCATCGCGGCTGAACATCGTGGATGGTCTGCGGCACATTGGCTAAGCAAAAAATCTATGGCGATTCCTATAAGCTACAACATCCGCAACATGAAGCTGCGCAAGGGTCTGACTATCATGACCGCACTAGGCATTGCGCTGACCGTGACCACCGCCATCTTTATTATGGCTTTGCTGGCCGGACTGCAACGTGCCTTTGTAACTAGCGGCAATCCCTTGAATGTCCTCGTGCTGCGCAAAGGTTCAACCAGCGAACTTACCGGCCCGTTCCCAGCGGAGAACTTCCAGGTTTTGAAGACCCTCCCTGGAGTCGCCAAAGACAGCCACGGTGACCCGTTGGTTTCCGGCGAAGTCACGGTAGTGATCGTCCTACCCCGCAGGGATGGCTCAGGCGAGGTGAATGTAACAGTTCGGGGAATGATGCAGGACGGTTTGGAGCTGCGTCCCGCCGTGAAGTTGGCGCAGGGACGCTGGTTTGCTCCAGGCCAGCGCGAAATCGTGGTAAGCAACAGCATCCACAAACGGTTTCAGCACGCCGACGTGGGAGACTCAGTGGAGTTTGGCAAGGGTTCCTGGCAAGTGGTGGGTGTGTTCGATGCTGGCGGGACGGCTTACGAATCGGAAATGTGGGGTGACGTTAACCAGATGACGTCTGACTTTGATCGGCAGGGTGTTTATAGCTCTGCCTACCTGCGGGCTACCGACGCCGTGTCGGCTGAAGCGCTCAAAAACCGAGTGAGTGACGATCAGAGGCTGAAGCTGGACAGCATGCTGGAGACTGAGTACTACGCGAAGCAGACCAGTTCCGGGGCCGTGATCAGGACTATCGGCTGGATCGTGGCGGTGATCATGGCCATCGGCTCGAGCTTTGCGGCTATGAATACCATGTACGCCGCGGCAGTGTACCGCTCCAGAGAGATTGCGACTTTGCGCGTGATTGGATTCTCGCGGTCCAGCATTCTGACCTCGTTTGTGTTGGAAGCGGTACTGCTGTCCTTACTGGGCGCAGGGGTCGGAATCGTGCTGATGTTGCCGTTTAACGGCATGACGACGGGAACACAAAATCAGACCACGTTCAGCGAGGTTGTCTTCGGCTTGCAGATGACTCCTGGCGTCGTTGGAAGCGCAATCATTTTTGCTCTGGCGATGGGACTGATCGGCGGCTTCGCTCCGGCGTGGCATGCAGCACGACAGAATATTCTCAACGCCTTGCGCGGGTAATGTGTCGCTGGGTCGTTGAAACGGAAACCGGAAAACGGAAACCAGATCGGATCGTATTTCGTACTTATACCTATGCCGATTGACGCCAAACACGAAGACTTGCAGAGCCTCCGCATTGACCGCACGCAGAGGGGAGCGGGCAATACGGCGGGTGAGCCTCCGGCTTGGGCGCGCCGTTACATTGTTATTGGAATCGCTCTGGTAGCTCTGCTGAGCTTGTCTGCGCTGGCTTATCGTTTGCTGTCCGCCACCGTGCCTGAGGTGGAAGTTGTGCGCGCCACGGCAGAAAGCAGTGATGTTGGCGGTACGGTACTGTCGGCCACGGGGTACATCGTGGCCCACCATACCATCAACGTGAACTCGAAGGTCACAGGGCGTCTGGCTTGGATTGGAGTGGAAAAAGGCGACAAGGTTAAAGAGGGCCAGGTGCTGGTGCGTCTGGAGGATCAGGAGTTCCGTGCTGGTTATGAGCAGGCCAAAGGCGCCGCTGCCAATGCCCGGGCTTATCTTGCGGAGTTGCGGAACGGATCGCGCCCGGAAGAGATCCAGCAGGCGCAACACAATCTCGACGAAGCCCAGGCCACTCTCGCCAACGATAAGCGGATTCTGGATCGCACGAAGGAGCTGGCAGGCGGAGGGGTTGTCTCCCGGCAGGCGCTGGACGACGCCACCGCAAAATTCGATGCCGACCAGCAGAGGGTGAACTCTCTGCAGAAGGCGTTCCAACTGATGCAGATCGGGCCGCGACAAGAAGAAATTGCGCGCGCGCGCGGATTAATGGCCCAAGCCCAGGGGCAGCTTGACTTCGCGAAGGCGCAGCTCGACGCTACAGTGATCCGCGCCCCGGTTACTGGCACTATTCTGGACCGCACTGCGGAGAAGGGTGAACTGATCACCGCACAGTTTGCCAGCGCGGCTGTTGGTGGACCGCAAGGATCGGTCGTATCGCTGGCTGATCTTAATGATCTGCAAGTGGAGCTGGATATCGCGCAATCCGACTTTGCCCGCCTTGGTCCTAAACAGAAAGGGATTGTTACGGTGGATGCCTATCCGGACCGCAAATACGATGGCGAGATTGCACAGATTTCTCCGGAGGCGAACCGGCAGAAAGCTACGGTGCAGATCAAAGTGCAAGTATTGAATCCGGACGAATACTTGCGGCCGGAGATGAATGCGACGGTGAAGTTTATCGCGAATGAACCTGTTAAAGGTTCCAGCCAGCCACCGGGCGTCTTCGTACCCTCTGCTGCCGTCCGTGATCGAGACGGCAAGAAAGTTGTGTTGATCGCTTACAGCGGCAAAGCCGTGGCACGGCGAATTCGCGTGTTGAGCCAGCGCAGCGAAGGATACCTGGTGGACGGACTGGTGGGGGGCGAGAGTGTGATCACCACGGCGCCACAGGATCTGAAAGATGGAGACAAAATCAAGATTAAGGGGCAATCATGAGTACTGTCGTGGAAAACGAAGTTGCTACTGGCGCGAAGGTGGTTCACGTCCGAAACGTCAGCAAGATCTTCAAGCGAGACGCGTTCGAGGTGACGGCGCTCGATGATGTTTCGATTGACATTGCGGCCGGGGAATTCCTGGGCCTGATGGGACCCTCTGGATCGGGCAAGACTACGCTGCTCAACATGATTGCGGCTATCGACCGGCCGACGTCTGGCGAGCTGCTGGTGCAGGGACAAGACGTTTTTCGTTTCGGCGATGCGCAAGCTGCTCGCTGGCGCAACGAACATATTGGTTACGTCTTTCAGACCTTCAACCTGATCCCGGTGCTCACAGCATTTGAAAATGTGGAGTTACCCTTGCTGCTCACTAAGCTCAATCCGCAGCAGAGACGCGAACACGTTATGACGGCGCTGAAGCTGGTGGGGCTCGAAGAGCGCGTCCATCACTTGCCTAAGCAACTATCGGGCGGGCAAGAGCAGCGCGTGGCCATCGCGCGAGCTATCGTAAGCGATCCGACACTGTTGCTTGCCGACGAGCCCACAGGCGATCTAGACAGCCATTCGGCGACCGAGATTCTGGAGATCCTCAAGCGTTTGAACGAGGATTTTCACAAGACCATCGTGATGGTCACGCATGATCCTCACGCGGCTTCTTATGCGCATGTGACCCGGCACCTGGAAAAGGGTATGCTGCTGTCGCCGGAATAGAGGATGGTGAATGGAGCCGCAGCCCTCTCAGCCGTGAGGCTGCATTTTCGCGGTGGCATCCGGAGACGATGATTGCGGGTCCGGCTCGGCTACCCACTGCCACGCGCGGCGACCGTTTTCAAGAATTACGGTGCGGGCTTCTCCGTACTCCACCAGACGATTCAAGACTGTGGTTACCGATGCCATGGGATCTTTGTGGCGGGCCAGCATGGGCGGCAGCTTTTGTTGGATCTGCTCGCACATGTCGCGGGCGCTCAGGGCACGGTTCGTCTCCATGAGAATCATTCGGCACGCCTTGGTGAAGCCCGGCTGACGGCCGTTGTTCTTACGGTCGACCAGTTCCAGTAATTCATCGCTCAAGACGCTATCGCCGAACAGGTTCGCGAGGCCCGCTATAGTCTGCTTGACCGTGCCAATCCGCTTGACTACCTCGGCGCGCTGCTGGATCAGCTGTCGCAGTTCTTCGTGAGCCTGTCGTACGACCTGGTGCACGTGCCCCTTTGCGCTTTCCGCGCTCGTGAGATGGCCTTCATTTTGCCGTTGAATCATAGAAAACCTCCGATGGGCATCTCCAGTCCGGTGTTCGGGACTTTGTCGCATTAGACGTTCGAGTCTTGTGTTGGTTAACAGTAAATCACAGGTGACCGGCCTCAAGTGGTGGTCTGGCGTCCCGCCCATGCACACCCTAAAGGGCGCTTAAACCAATACGCTGGGAGTTGGGCTTCAGTTCCCTACATTTCATCCCAACGGACGCGGTTCCTGGCAGAAAGTCCTCGCCGCTGGTCGGATGGAAGACAAAAGTGCCAGTCTCTCCCAAGATGAATCGTTCTCCGATTCGGGAAACGCTTTGGGGCTGGGATAATCGTTGGTCCAAGCGGTGCCGACACGTGGTTACCAATTCTTCCGGTGGAGAAACAGGGGGCCCCTTGGTTACAACCGCACACGAGAGACTTTCCCCGTCGGCAGCGCGTGTGTTGCCGGTCGGCCGAGAGGAAGATTTTTCCCTTGTAGGAGATTCTGGGCAGAAGTCAGGCCCGCGCCTCGGGCGGAACTGGACCGTGTCAATTCGCTGCAAGGGCCGAAGGACGCGCTGGGACGCAATGAATACGACCTCGTCCTGTTTGAGGATGAGACTGAAAGCCCGCCCCAGCCTGGTTAGCTTACTCCAGACAATCTGAACTTCTTTAGTGCCGCGTATAATGAGCCGTCTTGCCTTGTTATCGCGCGATTTGTGCGCATCTGACTGGCTGTGTGCATAGTTTCCAGGTTCCGATAAGTTCCAGATTCGCTTTTCTCCGAGGATAAAGGAATTTGATTGGTGCACTACTTCTACTCGTCGTCGCTGGCGCCGTGGTTTATTCGCTCCTGTCAATCCTAGCTGCATGGCGGTATCTGGCTGCGCGCCCGCCTGCGCTGAAATCCATAGAGCCGATCAGTGTTCTTAAGCCGCTAGCGGGACTGGACCCGGATCTCGAATCTCATCTGCGCACCTTTTTCGAGCAAGACTACTCGGCTTTCGAAATCCTTTTTGCGGTTCGCAGCGGGGATGATCCGGCGGCCCCGGTCGTCAGCAAACTTCAGAAGCAGTATCCGAACATTCCCACACGGCTGATCGTGACGGGTGAACCGCCATATCCGAATGCCAAGGTGTACAGCCTTGAGCGTATGCTCGCCGCAGCCGCGAATGATCTGGTCGTCATGAGCGACAGCGATATTCAGGTTACGGCCGACTTATTGCGCACCGTAGCGGCGGAGTTTCAGGATCAGCATGTCGGAGTGGCCACCTGCCCATATCGAGCGCTGCCTGGATCGAGCTTCTGGTCGCGTCTGGAAACGACCGGGATGAATGCGGACTTCTGGGCCTCGGCGCTGGTAGCAAGGATGGTCGAGGGCGTGCGATTTGCTGTGGGTCCAACCATTGTTGCGCGGCGCAGCGTGTTGGAATCAATTGGAGGCTTTGACTGCCTCAAAGACTATCTTGCGGAAGATTTCGTGATGGGGAAGTTCGCTGCCGAGGCTGGTCACGGCGTGATCCTCTCCTCATACGTGATCGATCACCACATCGACAGCGTTACGCTGGGGCAGAGTGTGGTTCATCGGCTGCGCTGGGTGCGCAGCACGCGACGGTCGCGTCCCATGGGATATCTGGGCCAGTTATTCACGATGCCGCTGCCGCTGGCGCTGTTTCTCTTTTTTGTCAAGCCGGGGTGGTGGCCGGTGCCGGTCATTGCGATTGTGATACGTTCTTTGGCCGCATATACCGTTTCGGCGCGCGTGCTGAAGGCACCGTTGAACTGGTTGCTATTGCCGGTTGAAGATCTGGCCGGATTTTGTTTCTGGCTGGCGGGATTTTTTGGCAACACCGTTTCATGGCGCGGTCGGCGTTACCGGCTTTATTCCGATGGCCGCTTCCAACCGATTGCTTCTTCAAGGTCCAGCGAATAGCTCAGCATCTAGAACCTGTCGTGTACTTAGCTAGAGCCTCAGGGGCTAACGCCCGCGTCTTTACTGGCTCTGGACTGAAGCCGCGCCCTTTCAAACCACTCGGCCAGTTCTTAGCTGCTCTCGCGAGTCAGCGCGGTGCGGCGCGGCTCAACTTACCGTTCCTCAGGTGGAAATTGTCTCCTCGCCATGAAACTGTGTGACCGGCAAAGCTGGTGATCCAAACTGCTACGGCGGTGAGGTCTCGCAGTGGAAAGAGCCACAGATTTCGCAACAGCTGGCGGTCCGCTAAGACCACTCTGCCAATCACAAGTGCCACCAGCAGGCGCAGAAAGGTGACGCTGGCGAACAATTCCCAGCTCCAGCGCGCGCCATTCGCCAAGATCACAGTCACCACCGACCACATGAGGCCGAATGTAAAAATCAAACCGACGTATCCGCGGACGCGAGCATCTCTGATGGCGCGGGACCAGCGCAATTGATGTTGCAAAAAATTGTGCACGCTGTACGGCGGCAGAACGGTTTCCACAACGACGTCTGATAGCTCCACCTTCAAGCCAAGGTCCGCGATGCGCCGACCCAACTCGTAGTCGTCAGCGAGATAGTCTGCGAACGATTCAAATCCGCCAATGAGTTGCACATCACCGCGGCGGAAAGCCAGGGTTGACCCCAGTCCAAAGCGCATGCCGCCTTCCAATTGACGGGCCGCCAAGACTCCCGCGCAGAAGTCAGTACTGATGCCCAGCGCTTCCAATCGCGAACCGAGGCTTGGAGCGGCGACGCCACGGTACAGACAGGTAACCATCCCCACAGTCGGATCGGCGAGTGGCGCGATCACACGCCGCAGGTAGCTGCTCTCCACTCGGATGTCGCTGTCATTGACGATGAGATGATCGTGGCGCGCGAACGGCAACATCTGCGCCAGGTTGCTCACCTTGATGTTTGCGCCCAGGATCTTTGGGCAGACGATCAGCTGGATTCTATTAGCAGGGAACTCGCTTTGTAGTCTCTTCACGGTTGCAATCGCCGGATCATTCGGATCGCTCGCGCCAAAGATGATTTCATATTCTGGATAGTCTTGCAGGCAGTGACTGCGAAGGCATTCGTAGATTTCCGGGTCGGTGCCCTTCAGAGGCTTAAGGATGGAGATTGGCGGCGTAGCTTCCGTAAGTGCGGGACGAGATCTGGACGCCGTTTGTCGGCGCAGAAACACAGAGGCACTCCACCAGCAAATCAGATAATAAATTGCACTACTGATCGCGCCGATAAGGGCAGCAAGCTGAATGATTCTAGTTGCGTAATGAATCATGCTCGGTGAGGCAAGCTCATTCGTAACGCAGCGCCTCGATCGGATCGAGGTTCGCCGCCTTCCACGCCGGATAGATTCCGAAAACGAGTCCGACTCCGGCAGCGGAGCTGAAGCCGAAGACAGTCCAGAACATTGACATGCGGGCAGGCAATGATGGCCAGAGTGCCGGGATGCCCCAAACGATCATTGCGCCCAGCAGCACGCCGATGACGCCGCCCACCGCGGTCAGGATGATTGCTTCCAGAGTGAACTGCAGCAGAATATCCCGCTTGCGCGCACCAATTGCCTTCCGAACGCCGATCTCGCGCGTGCGCTCGGTGACACTGACGAGCATGATATTCATCACGCCCACGCCGCCTACGATCAAGCCCACGCTGGAAATAGCGAACATTCCGATGAAGAGCATGCCGGTCAGTTGGTTCCACACGTCGGAGATCGAGTCGGAGGTGAAAACGGCGAAGTTATCCGCCTTATTAGGCGGCACCTTGCGACGTCGGCGCAGCAATTCGCGGATCTCATCGACCGCCTTCGGCATGTCATCGTGGGAAGTGGCCTTGACGCTGATCCAGTGTTGCTTCATTTCAGGATGCAGCTTCCTGAATGTCGTGAGCGGCATTAACACTTTATTGTCTTCCGGATTCTTCCCGCCGCCAAAAACTGATTTAACAGCTTGGACGACGCCGATCACGGTGAAGAGCTCGCCCTCAATGTTGACTTCCTTCCGGAGAGGGTCGGTGTTGCCAAACAATTCCTCCGCGGTGTCGGACCCCAGCAGAACCACGGGCGAGTGATGCTGTTCGTCGACTTCGCTGAACCAGCGTCCGGAGCCGATCAACAAGTCGAACACATCTTTGGCTGAGGCCTGATCGCCTTCCAGAATCGTGTTCTTTGCCTTCCGATCCCCATATTTCACTGCGAAACTGCCGACACCCAGCTCGGGCCGGAAATAGCGAAGCCCGGCAGTGACTGCTTTGACGTGGGGCAACTGAGCTATGGCAAGAGAGTCCTCGTAAGTCAGCTCCTTGCGGGTGCGCATTTCTTCGGTCGGACGGCTGAAGGTGAAAGGCTCAATGTGAAAAGCAAAGATGATGTTTGAGCCCATGCTGCCGACCATGTTGCGGACATTGTCGTCGAGGCCGCGTCCGATGGAAGAAACGCCGATGACCATGGCTACGCCGATCACGATTCCGAGCACGGTCAGTGACGAGCGCAGCTTGTTGCTGCGGATCGTGTCCGTTGCCATCTGGACTATTTCGCCGAATTCATCTTTGCGAATCATACGGATTGAGTAGTTGTGTAATTCAAACCCGCC
>WNGH01012341.1_pt1 | contig 12475 bp, 13 predicted proteins | sample 5400631 | NCBI WGS metagenome assembly WNGH01 (sample SAMN13153373, study PRJNA577476) | soil metagenome | isolation source: 115 cm soil or saprolite under Garry oak tree replicate 1 | place: USA:California | collected 2016-06-15 | reverse complement strand
CCCACGATGCGCAGCTCGGTCAGGCGGGTGTGAGCGAGCTCGCGCGCGACGAGCGGCTCCGGGATGACACCGACGGCCTCGCCGCCCCCTCGAGCACCGCGTCGGCGACGACGCCCATGAGCCCGACGGCGCAGCCGCCGTAGACCAGCCCGAGCTTGCGCGCGACCAGCTCGGCGCCGAGGCGCCGGGCCGCGTCGGCGTAGGCCGGGCGTGCCCCCTCGGACGAGCCGCAGAAGACGCAGATGCGCTTCATAGCGATGCGGCGAACTCCGGCGACAGCGTCCCCCGGTAGACCTCCTCGACGGGCCCGTCGAGCCGGAGCGACCAGTCCGGGCGCACTTCGATCGTGAGCTCGCCGCCGGGCATCCGGACCTTGACGCGGCCGTGGTCGCAGAGGCCGTTTCGCACCGCGGCGGAGGCCGCGCCGCACGAGGAAGACCCGGACGCGAGCGTGTAGCCGGCGCCGCGCTCCCAGATGAGGATGTCGACCGTGTCGCGCGCTCCGACCCGCGCGAACTGGACGTTCGTGCGGTTCGGGAACGCCGGATGGCGCTCGATGAGCGGGCCCAGGCGCCGGCACTCGCCGTCGTCGAGGCGCTCGACGAAGGTCACACAGTGCGGGTTCCCGACCGAGACCGCGGTGACCGCCAGCGTCGTGCCGTCACCGAGCTGGAGCGGCACGCCGACCACCTCGCGGTCGGGACCGTTCATAGGGATCTCCGGCGCCCGGAACGTCGCATGCCCCATCTCGACGGTGACGAAGCCCATGCGGCCGCCCTCGACGCGGCACTGGCACTCGACGACGCCGCCCTTGGTGTCGACCGTGAACGTGGTCTTCTTCGCCCGACCGCGATCCCAGAGATACTTGGCGAAGATGCGCAGGCCGTTGCCCGACTTCTCCGCCTCGCTGCCGTCCGGGTTGAAGATGCGCAGGCCGAAGTCCGCGCGGCGGCTCGGCACCAGGAGCAAGATCCCGTCCGAGCCCACTCCCCAGTTCCGGTCGCAGATCCGAGCGATCGCCTCCGTCGCGAGCGGCCGCGGAAGGTCGCTTTCGTCGAGGACGATGTAGTCGTTGCCGAGCCCGTGCCCCTTGACGAACGGAATCATGGCCGGCTCACGCCCGGCCCATCCCGAGCCAGTCGCGCATCCGCTGGCGCGGGCTGCGCACGTCGCACGGAAGCCGCCGGCGATATTTCTCGGCGAAGCGCGCCAGCGCCGAGTCGCGCAGCGCGAGGTCCCGCTGCTCCCCGGCGGGGTCGCGCGCGAAGTCGCGCGTGCGCGTCCGGCCGCCGTGGTGGCGAAAGGGCGCGTCCACGACGAGGCATCGCCGCCGGCGCTCGAGGACCGCGAGCGAGAGGTCGCGGTCGTGGCCGTGGTAGAAGCCGTAGCCCTCGTCGAAGCCGCCGATGGCGTCGAGGAGCTCGCGCGACAGACACATGCAGACCGAGTCGACGAAGGCCACATCCTCCCACGGGGGCCTGACCGTCGGCCGCGGCGAGAGGCTGTGGACGATCGTGCGGCCCACCATCCGTCCGTCCGCCCGCAGCCGCTTGGCGCCGTAGAGGCCGGCCAGCCCGGCGTCCGGCTCGGCCAGCGCCGCGAGCAGCCGCGTGAGCCACGCCGGCTCCAGCATCTCCGTGTCGTTGTGGAGGAAGCAGAGGAACTCGGTGTCGGCGAGCCGCCAGGCTCGATTGAGCGACGCGATCACACCGTCGTTGGCCGGGCTCTTCGCGAAGGTCAACGGGTACTCGTAGGGAAAGCGCTCGAAGAACCCGGGTGTCCCGTCGGTCGAGCCGTTGTCCATCACGACCAGCCGGAACGGTTCCGTCGTGCCGGCGAGGCTCTCGAGACAGGCTCGAGTGTCCTCGAGGCCGTTGAACACGCACATCACGAGGCTCACGCGCGACGCGGCGCGCACCGCCTCCCTAGCGCCGATCGATCGGGATGTACGTGGCGTGCGTGAGGCCGGTGTACTCCGCCCGCGGCCGGATCAGCCGGTTGTTGGCGTGCTGCTCCATGACGTGGGCCGCCCAGCCGACGACCCGGCTCATCGCGAAGATCGGCGTGAACTGATCGGTCGGGATCGACATGGCCTGGTAGGCGGCGCCGGAATACAGATCGACGTTCGGGAAGATCTTCTTCTGCTCGCCGATGACCCGGACCACCGTGTCCAGGATCTCGACGGCGCTCGTGTCGCCGGCCTGCCGGCCCAGCTCCGTCGCCAGCCGCTTGAGGTGCTTCGCGCGCGGATCCTCGACGCGATAGACGCGGTGGCCGAAGCCCATGATGCGCCCGTGATCGGCGAGCAGCTTCCGGATGAAGCTGTCGGCGTTCGCCGGCGTCTTGATCTTCTGCACCATCAGCATGACCTGCTCGTTGGCGCCGCCGTGCAGCGGGCCCTTGAGCGCGCCGATCGCCGAGACGATCGACGAGTGCAGGTCGGACATGGTCGCCGCGGTCACGCGTGCGGCAAAGGTCGACGCGTTGAACTCGTGGTCGGCGTGCAGGATGAGCGCGACGTCGAACGTCTTTGCCGCGAGCGGGCTCGGCTTGGCCCCGGTCAGCATGTAGAGGAAATTGGCGGCCAGGTTCAGCCGCGGATTCGGCGCGATCAGCGTCTTGCCGCGACGGATCCGCTCCCAGGCGGCCACGAGGGTCGGCATCTGGGCCGTCAGCCGGAGGGCCTTACGGGCGGTCGCGTCCTTGGAGTTGTCGGCGGCATCCGGGTCCCATGACGACAGCGCGGACACCCCGGTGCGCAGGACCTCCATCGGCGTCGTCTTCTTGGGCAGCGACCGGAGGAGCGTGACGAGCCCGGGCGGCAGCTTCCGAGTCGCGGTGGAGCTGATCGCCTTCGTGTGCGCGACGAGCTCCTTCTTGCTCGGCAGGCCGCCGTGCCACAGGAGGAAGATCACTTCCTCGAAGGAGGAATGCTCGACGAGATCATTGACGTCAAAGCCGCGGTAGACGAGCCGACCTTCCTTCCCGTCGATGAAACAGATGTCCGACGTCGAAACGACAACGTCCTCGAGACCGCCTCGGCTTCCGCTTTCCATGGGCTTCCCTCATCGAAGGTGTGATGAAAACCGGTTTGCTTTTACCATACGTGGGCCCATGCTTCAAGGGACCCCCGGACGCGTGAGCGACTTCTACGACCACCATCCGATCAACGAGACTCGGGTGCTGGAGGCCCTGTCCCGACCGGGCCTGGGGCGGCCAGGCCCGGTGACCGCCGACGATCTTTTCGAGTTCGACCAGGACCACTACGGCGGCCTGGCCGCGGTCGATGCCCTGGCGCGCCGGGCCGGCATCGGCTCTACCAGCCGGGTCCTGGACGTGTGCGCGGGGCTGGGCGGGCCGGCCCGGTTCGTCGCCAGTCGTCGCGGGTCGATCGTCGTCGCGCTCGAGCTGCACCGGGGTCGGGCGGCCGGGGCGGCTCGGCTCAACCGTCTCGTCGGCGCCAGGGGCGTGACGGTCGTGCGCGGCGACGCGACAGCGCTCCCGTTCGTCCCTAGCGCCTTCGACGCGTGCCTGAGCCAGGAGGCGCTCCTGCACATCGCTGACAAGGCGAAGGTGCTGGCCGAATGCCACCGCGTGCTGGCGCCCGGTGGACGCATCGCCTTCAGCGACTGGATCGCCTTCCCCAGACTCGGCGACCGGGAGCGCATGCAGCTCTGGGAATGGATGGCCGCCACGACGCTCCAGACGCTCGAGGGCTACAGCGCCCTGCTCGGCCGGGCCGGCTTCAGCTCCATCGAAGCCGAGGACCTGTCCGCAGAGTGGCGACCGATCGTGAGGAAGCGGCTCGAGCGACACCGGACGCTCCGCGCGGACGGAATCGCCCGGCTGGGCGCCGAGCGATATCGGCAATACGACCAGCTTCACGCCTTCTTCGTGCGATTGATCGAGGACGGCAAGCTCGGGGGCGGCCGCTTCACCGCCACGCGCTGATCGCCGGCGCTAGCGGCGGCGGAATCGCTTGAGAAGGTCCTGGACGCCGGTTTCGAGCTCCTCGCGGCTGACGTTGGTGGTGACCGAGGACGGATCGACCTTGATCGTCGGCGAGGCCGCGCTCCCGGCCAGATGCGCCCGGAGCTCGCCGCGCGCGTGCTGCACTCTCAGATCGAGGTTCATGCGCCCGCTGGCGAGGCCGTAGTTGCCAACGACGCCCACCTTGATGGCGCGACTCGTGTACAGGAAATCGCGCGTCGTGACGACACCGTTCGTGATCTGGTAGGTGCCCGTGATCGACTCGAAGTCGACCGGCGACGACGTCAGGCCGCGCGGCACGTCGGCGGCGAGCACCGAGGACACCGCGCCGGTGATGTGCGTGAGGGTGTCGATGAGGGCGAGCGCCTGGGGGCCGACCACACGCCCTGGTCCCAGTTTCAGCCTGCCAGCGCCGTCAAGAGTGTTCCACAGATCGCTAGCGCTCGCCGACAGCCCGCCCGTGAGGTCGAGCGGCCCCGTCACCGCGTAGCCTTCGCACAGGAAATCGACCAGGACCTTCTCGGCCGGGAGCCCCTTGATGGTCAGCTCGCCGAGCTGCACGTGCACGCCGCGGTCGAGGGTGGCCGTCAGGTTCGTGCTGATCGTGCCGCCGGCGAGCGAGGTCGTGGTGGGGCGGCTCTGAAGCCGCGCGCCGTCCCACGACGCCCCGGCCAGCTTCAGAGCGCCGAGCGAGAGAGTGCGGCGCTTGGGCTCCGGACATCCGGCGGCTGTCTTGGTCACCCGCAGGCTCGCCAGCTCCACGGTGCCCGAGGCGCGAGGCGCGCCGAGGGTTCCGCCGAGCGTGAGATCGCCCTTGATCGGTCCGGCGATCGCGGGGGTCGGGCCGGCGGCGGCGACGAGCGGCTCGATGTCCTTGCCCTCGATGCCGACGCGGCCGCGCAAGGGCGCCTCGAGCGGCGCGCGGGCGCCGTTGAGCGCGACCACGCCATCGGTGAGCCTGACGAGCAGATCGCCCGGATTCACACGAAGCGTCCCCTTGACGTTGAGCTGCGACGCCTGGCTGGTCAGCGTCAAATCGAGGCTCTCGATCCGGTACGGAGTTGGCGAGGTCCCTTTTCCGAGCGCGACGTAGGTGACGGCGCCGCCCACGATCTTGACCTGCGATACGACTGCCGCCGCCGCGCCGCCGGCACCCCCGCCGACGCTCCGCCCGGGACGCGACACGGTGCGCGACTCGGACGCCGGCGCGAGGCTCGCGACGTTGAGGTAACCGTCCGCGTGCTGGATGAGCGCGATGCGCGGCCGCTCGAGCGTGATGTTGCCGAATTCCACGCGCCCGCTGAAGAGGGGGCGGAGCCTGAGATAGACCCGGCCGGTCTCGAGGGTCAGGAACGGGCTGGTGCCGAACTGCGGATCCTCGGCCACCTCGAGCTTGTGGAGCTCGACGGCCGGCAGCGGGAAGAGCCTGACGGACAGCGACTCGAACTTCACCGGCCGTCCGATCGCCTGCGTCGCGCTGCCGGCGATCATCGCCTGGACCCGGGGAGTATCGACGAGTCGGGGAAGCGCGATCGCCGCCACGACCAGCAACACGGCGACGACCGCGCCGATCCCGATGAGCCACTTCAAGGCGCGCCTCAACGCGCCGCCCCCGGAGCGACTACGCGGTCTGGATCGCCGAAAGCCGCCAGGGCTTCGGGCCGACCGGGCGCGTGAAAGTCCAGTATTCCTCGATATCGACCGGCGTCGGCGATCCCTCGACCACGGAGCCGGTCGGGTCGTCCACGGTGTAATCGACGAGCGAGACCGCGAAGTACACGGTGACCCAGTCCTGGCCGCTCTCCTGCCACGCCTCGGTCACCTGGGCCTGCCCGATTCGAATCCGCTCGATCCGATTCGTCCGACGGGTGCTCCGGAGCTGGTCACACTGCGCCTGCAGGCGGGCGTATTCCTGCGGGGTGAGGCGATCCTGCACGGCGGTCAGATCCCGCCGGGCGATCCCTTCCTGAACGTCGGCGAAGGCCGCCCGCGCGAACTCGACGAAGCCGTCGGGATCGAAGCTCGCGTCCATTCCGCGAATGTGCTGGACTCCGCGATCGATCTCCGACACGCCCGCCGGCACCTCCATGGTTGCCGCGCTGCCTCCCGACGACCATCCCTGGCCCTCGGCGCTCGAGGCGCTCCGGCCTTCGGCACCGGCGTACGCGGGCTGGGGCTGGCTGCGACCGCGGAGCATGCGGAACAGGAAGAACGCCGCGCCGCCGACGAGCAAGAGCTCGAGAAGCCCGAAGCCGCCGCCAATGCCGCCGCCCATACCGCCGAACAGCATCGAGCCGAGCAGCCCGCCGAGGGCGAAGCCGGCGATGCCGCCCATGAGGCCGCCGAACATGCCGGGGCGCTGCGGCTGCGCCACGGGCGCGGGGGCAGAGGACGGCGGCGGCGTCACCCGCGAGGGGCTCGACGGTGAGGAAGGTGAGGCCGGCGTCGAGTAGGACCGGGTGCCGCGGCTCCCGCCGCTACTGGCACGCGCCCAGACGGCCGCGGTGTCGAGGACGAGAACCGAAACGAGTGCGCATCCAAGTATGAGCGGGAAAGCTCGTGTTCGCATGGGTACCTCCGGGGCCATTCTATCGCGGACGACCCCTTTGGCTCAGGGGATGAGGAGCACCTTCCCCGTCGTCTTGCGCCCTTCGAGCGCCCGGTGCGCCTCGGACGCATCCTTCAGCGGGAACTCGAACTCGGTGCGCAGCTTGAGCTTGCCGTCGCGGATCCAGCCCAGGAGCTCCTCCGAGCGCTGCAGGAGCTCGGCGCGCGTGATGATGTGGTGGTTCAGGCTGGGCCGCGTGAGGAAGAGCGAGCCCTTGGCGTTGAGCGTCTGCGGGTCGAACGGGCCGATGGGGCCGCTCGACTGGCCGTACAGCGCCATCATGCCCCGCGGGGCCAGACAGTTGAACCCCTTGTCGAAGGTCGTCTGACCGACCGAATCGTACACGACCTGGATCCCCTTACCGTCCGTCAGCCGCTTCACCTCGGCTTCGAAGTCCTGCCTGGTGTAAAGGATGACCTCGGCGGCGCCGGCCTCGCGCGCGAGCTTGGCCTTCTCCTCGGTGGAGACCGTCCCGATGACACGCGCGCCCCGCATCTTCGCGATCTGGCAGAGGAGCAATCCGACACCGCCGGCCGCCGCGTGCACGAGGCACGTGTCTCCGCTCTTGAGCGGATAGGTCGAGCAGGCGAGATAGTGCGCCGTCAAGCCCTGGAGCATCGCCGCCGCGCCCTGACGGGTGGTGAGCCCGGCCGGAAGGCTCACGAGGCGCGCCGCCGGCACGGCGGCGTACTGCGCGTAGGCCCCCGCCACGCCCGTGTAGGCGACCTTGTCGCCCACCTTCACCTCGGTCACGTTGGGTCCGATCGCGGTGACCGTGCCACCGGCTTCGAGTCCCAGCGTCAGCGGCAGCGCGAGCTTGTACTGGCCCGAGCGCTGGTAGACGTCGATGTAGTTGATGCCGGCGGCGTCGATCTTGACCGTGGCCTCACCGGCCTTGGGCTGGGGCTCCGGCACGTCTTCGTAGCGCAGAACTTCGGGGCCGCCCGGCGTGTTCACGCGAATCGCTTTCATGAGGTCCTCCCTGAATGTCAGCTCGCTGCGGCGGGATTATAGCAGGGGCGACCGAGGTCCGGCGTCGGCGCCGAGCCGCCCGCGGAGCCAGTGATACATCGCGTAGCACTCGAGCGCGAACGGCGGGAAGCCGAAGTAGCCAAGCACGGGCATCTCGAAGATCTTGACGGAGCCGAGGTACGGGACGGCGTACGTCCACCGCGTCGCCGCCCAGTAGTTCCAGAGCTCCCAGAGCACGCCGCAGACCGCGCCGCTGGTCAGGAGCGCGAGCAGCCGCGACGCGTCCCCGCGTGTGACGTCGGCAAGCCACGAGGGTCGGCCCTGACGGTAGTTCAGCGGCTCGAGCAGGAGCGCCCATCCGATCCAGACGAGCGGAACGAGCCAGGTCGAGACGAACAGCAGTGGCACCGCGACGCTCACCGTACCCGCGGTGACGGCGAGCGCGAGCAGGCGCGGCGACGGACGCCGACGCGCCGCACGAACAGATTCGGCTCGAGGCCGTGGTAGCGCCACCAGAGACCAGCCGCGTCCTCAGTGCCGCGCCAGAACCGCGGCGCGTTGTAGAGCTCGAACAGCCACCAGCACCCGATCGACGCCAGCGCCACGAGGATGCCCTCGACGCGATCGGTCGTGAGGTAGGAGCGCCCGGTGAGCCGCGCGGCCAGTCCGTCCACGAAGAGGACGTAGCCGGTCCAGACGATCGGCGTGAACCAGCCCCTCACGGTCGGCTCGCCCGCGAGCAGGAGCGCCTCCGCGCCGGCGACGACGCCGAGCCCGATCCAGCCGTGCGCCCGCACGACCCGGACTGCCCTCCCCTACCGCATCGAGGCGAGGTCGATCGTGAAGCTGCTGACGTCGCGGCCGTCCGCGTCGCGGATGATCAGCAGCAGGCGCGAGCTCGTCGTCAGATCCTTGGTCGGGAAGCGGTACACACATCGGGCGAGAAAGGCTCCGCCGTCCGCGCGAACGGCGGTGCGCTCGTTCTGGACGAAGGCGGGGGCGATCTCCAGATCGCCCACGAGGAGCCGCGGCGCGTAGAAGCGCGCGAAGTCCTCGCGCGGGCCCCGAAGCTGCGCCAGGATCACCAGCCGGTCCTGCTGGCTCTTGAGCAGCTTCTCCGGCTCGTCCGGCTTCAGCGGCTCGTTCTTGAACGCGGCGTGTCGGGCGGCCATGACGATCCGGTGGAACGGGGTGACCACGGTCACGCTGTCGCCCGACGGATTGGCGACGCGCCACTCGGCGTCGAACGACTCCTGGGTGACCGAGCGGGCGCCGACCCGGATCGCGTCGCTTCGCTGCTCGGGGCCGAGCGTGAACGAGGCGGCCAGCACTCCCGGCGGCCCCGCGAGGAGCAGGCCGAGGAGGCACGCGGCCGCGCGGAGATTCATTTGATCTCGCCGACGGTGACGAGGCTGAAGGAGGCCGGCGGAAAGTACTTGGTCGCGACGTCCTGAACGTCGCGAATGGTGACGCGGCCGATCCGCTCCTTGTACCGATCGGCGTAGTCGAGCCCGAGCCCTTGATCCTCGATCGCGGCGAGGAAATCGGCCACCTTCGACGAGGTGTCGAGCCGGAACGGGAAGCTCCCGATCAGGTACTGCTTGGCGAGCGCCAGCTCGCGCTCGGAGACCGGCTCGCGCGTCATCCGGGCCAGCTCCTCGCGGATCATGACCACGACCTTCGGCACCTCGGCCGTGCGGGTCTGGGCGCTGACGGCGAAGGCCGCCCCGTATCGCGCCGGCGAGACCCAGCTGTAGACCGCGTACGCGAGCCCCGATTCGTCGCGCACCCGCGTGTAGAGCCGAGACGTCGAGCCGCCACCGAGCACGTAGGACGCGACGGAGAGCGGAAAATAGTCCGGCTCCGTCTGCCGGACGGCGCGCCGACCGAACATGAGCGTCGACTGCGTCAGCTCGCGCTTGATGGTCTCCTCGTGCGGCGTCATCGCCACGGTCGGCGGCGTGATCGACGGCGGCGGGTCGGACGGACGGGCCCACGAGCCGAGCCGCGCCGTGATCTCGCGGCGCGCCTCGTCGACCGTGACGGCGCCGACGACCGCGACGACGGTGGCGTCCGGACGCGCCTGCCGCGCGTAGAACTTCACGACGTCGTCTCGCGTGAGGCGGGCGACCGATTCACGGGTGCCCTCGACCGGCCGGCCGTACGGGTGGCTCGGGTAGACCAGCCGAGACAGGGCCCGGGTCGCCAGGGTTCCTGGATCTTCGTTGGAACGCTGAATGGCCGCCTGGATCTCGGCCACCTTGCGCGTCACTTCCGCCGCGGGGAAGGTCGGCGAGAGGACGACCTCCGAGAGGAGGTCCAGTCCAAGCGAGAAGTCTTTCTTCTGGACGGAGAGCGCCACCGTGAGGTTGTCGCGCCCGGCCGCGGCCTCGAGGCTCCCGCCGACGAATTCGATGGCCGAGTCGATCTCCGGCCCGGTGCGCTTCGCCGTCCCCCGCGTGAGGAGAGCGCTCGTCAGGTGCGCGAGCCCTGCGCGATCCTCGGGGTCGAAGACGGCGCCAGCTCGCGTGAGGAGGCGGACCGCGACGATCGGCACCGCCGGTCGCTCGGCCACCAGCAAGACGATGCCGTTCGGCAGGACCTCGCGGTGCGCGAGCGGCGCGGCGACGGCGGGCCCCGACCCGAGGGCGCCCGCCAGGGCGACGACGGCCGCGAGGGCGATTCGCGTTCGACCGGCGCGCGCGTTCATCGGGGCTTCGGCAGCAGCACGCCGACGCTCCTCCGCTCCGGCGCGAACCAGGCGCCCGCCACCCGGGTCAGATCGGCGGCGGTCACCGCACGGATCTTGGTCATGAAGGAGTCCTTTTGCACGTAGCCGCCGATCAGCTCGAAGCGCGCGAGAAGCGCGGCCCGGCGGTGGACCGAGTCTTCCTGGAAGACGAAGGCGGACTCGATTTGATTCTTCGCGCGCGCCAGCTCCTCGTCGGTCACCGGCTCGGTCTTGAGCCTCTCCATGTGCTTGGCGAGCTCGGCTTCGAGCGTCTCGGGAGTCTGGCCCGGCATCGGCGTCGCCCAGAACCAGAAGAGATTCGGGTCGAGCGCGAAGTACGAGTAGTCTCCGCCCGCCTCGAGCGCGAGCTGGCGCTGGTAGACGAGATCGCGATAGAGCCGTGAGGCACGGCCCCCCGACAGGATCGTCGACAGCACCTCGAGGGCCGGGGCGTCGTTCGCCCGGTGGTTCGGCACGTGCCAGGCCATATAGACGACGGGAAGCTCGGCTTCCTTCTTCACGATGACCCGTCGCTCGCCGTTCTGCATCGGCTCGATGGCGAGCACCGGGGGCGCGGTCTTGGCGCGAGGAATCCGGCCGAAGGTCTTCTGGATCTTCTCCAGCACGGCCGGGGCCCGGAAATCGCCGACCGCCACCACGATCGCGTTGTTCGGCACGTAGTACGTCTTGTAGAAGGCACGAATCTCCGCCGGCGTGATCCGCTTGATGTCCTCCATCCACCCGATGATCGGAGAGCCATAGGGATGCGCCTTGAAGGCGATCGAGCCGACCTCCTCGCCGAGGAAGCCGCTCGGGTCGTCCTCGGTCCGGGTGCGACGCTCCTCGATGACCACCTCGCGCTCCGCGTTGATCTCCTTGGGATCGAGCAGCAGGTTCTGCATGCGATCGGCCTCGAGCTCGATGACGAGATCGATCTTGTCGGCGGCGATGTCGACGAAGTACGACGTCACATCCTGCGAGGTGAACGCGTTGTCCTGGCCGCCGTTCTCCTCGACGAGCCGCGCGAACTGCTTGGGTCCGCGCGCCGGCGTGCCCTTGAACATCAGGTGCTCGAGGAAGTGGGCGATCCCGGTCGCGCCCCGGTGCTCGTCACGCGAGCCGACGCGGTACCAGACCTGGAACGACACGATCGGGCTTCGGTGATCCTCGAGCAGCAAGACGCGGAGCCCGTTGTCGAGCGTGGAGGCGACGACCCGGTCCGCCGCCGGCGCCGCGGACGCCGCAAGGAGAAGTACGATCGACAGGAGGGCGACGACGATGCGCACCGGCTGATTATACCGAACGCCGCCCGTCCGGCCGTTGTATCATCCAGCGTGATGCGCGCGCTCGGCATCGCCGCTCTGCTTGTCGTCCTCGCGGCTCCGCAGTCAGCTCTCGCACAGCCGTGTACCGAGTCGCTCGCGACGCTCTTCGAGCGGGTGTCGCCAACCGTCGTCTCCATCCAGGCGGTCAAGATCAACAAGGCGAAGCCGCAGCGCCGGTTCGAGACGGTCGTGGGGTCGGGTGTCGTCATCGAACGCGACGGCCAGGTCCTCACCAACGCGCACGTCGTCGACGGCGCGGCCTCGCTCTCCGTCACGCTCGATTCCGGGACCAAGACGCCGGCTCGCGTGCTCGGGATGGACACGGTGACCGATCTCGCCCTGCTCCGGCTCGAGGTGACGACGCCCCTGCCCGCCGCGCGCCTGGGCGATTCGGCGGCGCTCCGTGTCGGCGACGAGGTCGTGGCGATCGGCAACCCGATGGGCCTCGAGCAAACGATGACCCGCGGCATCGTGAGCGGGCTCAATCGGATCCTGCCCGGCCTCGCCGAGCAGCCGATGATCCAGACCGATGCCCCGATCAACCCGGGAAACTCGGGTGGCCCCCTGGTCGATCGTTGCGGCTCGGTCATGGGCATCAACACGTTCATCTCCGAGGAGGCGAACTCGATCGGCTTCGCGCTGCCGATCAACGCGGCGAAGGCGGTGCTCCGCGACCTGCGCGAGACGGGGCGAGTTGCGCGCCCGTGGCTGGGGCTCCAGGGTCGCGAGATCGACGCCCAGATCTCGTCGCTCTTCCGGCTGCCGCTCGCCCCGGGCTACCTCATCGAGATCGTGTACGAGGGAAGCCCGGCCGAACGGGCCGGCGTGCGCGGCGGGACCATGTCGGTG
>WNGH01005129.1_pt1 | contig 12480 bp, 10 predicted proteins | sample 5400631 | NCBI WGS metagenome assembly WNGH01 (sample SAMN13153373, study PRJNA577476) | soil metagenome | isolation source: 115 cm soil or saprolite under Garry oak tree replicate 1 | place: USA:California | collected 2016-06-15 | reverse complement strand
CGACCACCCGCAGTCGCCGATCGAGCCCGAGGAACGAGGTTCGTTCACGGGCCTGCACTACTTCGACCACGACCCTTTGTATCGCGTGCAGGCGCAAGTGAAGCCGGGCGATGGCAGCGAGCTCGTCATCGACACCGGGGGCGAGGACGGCGCCGTGCGCTACCGCCGTGTGGGCGTCCTCCACTTCTCGCTCCACGGCCAGGACTGCCGGCTGACCGTGCTGAGCCTCGTCCAGTACGCGGGCGGCCTCTTCGTTCCGTTCCGCGACCGCACCTCAGGCCGCGAGACGTACGGGGGCGGCCGCTACCTCTTCGACACCGCGAAGGACACCGACGGCCTGGTGCTCGAGATCGCGCCCGGATCGTCCGACGTCGTGATCGACTTCAACTACGCCTACAACGCGTCATGCGCGTACAGCCCGCGCTGGGCATGCCCCCTCGCGCCCCCGGAGAATCACCTCGGCGTCGAGGTGCGCGCGGGAGAAAAGATCTACCGGAGCTACTGACTAGGCGGGGACGGAGCTGCCTCGGAGCGTCTTGATCAGCTCTCCAGCGTGACCGATGGACTCGATGGTGGGCAGCGTCGGGTTGTTGAAGGTGAACCCGCCGAACCCGGCGTCAAGGAACGGCCTCAGATACTCCGCCGCCTCGTCGAGCGACGAGACGACGCGAACCATTGCTCTGCGCTCGGCCGGCAGCGCGTCCATGATCGCCTTCGCCTTCGCGTCGTTCTCGGCAAGGACCAGGCCCACGCCGAGAATGATCAGGACGTCCGACGGGTTGCGGCCGACCGCGGCGCAGTGCTCCTCGAAGACGCCTTTCTTTCGCTTCAGGTCCTCGAGCGCTCCGCCGAACCAGTGCCCGATGTCTCCGTGCTTGGCGAGGATGCGCAGCGTCCGCTTCTCCCCACCGCCGCCGATGAGGATCTTCGGCCCGCCCTTTTGAATCGGCCGCGGGACGTTGAGCGCGCGGTCGATGCGGTAGAACTCGCCCTCGAACGACGGCCGTTCCTCGGTGAACATCAGCTTGGCGATCGTCACGGCCTCGTCGAGCCGGTCCATGCGCCGCGCGATGGGCGGGAAGTCGAACCCGTAGCCGACGTGCTCGTCCTCGTTCCAGGCGGCGCCGATGCCAAGGACCGCGCGTCCTTTGGAGATGATGTCGAGCGTGGCCACCTGCTTGGCGAGCAGCGCCGGGTTTCGATACGTCACGCCGGTGACCAGCGTGCCGAGCTTGACGCGCGAGGTCTGGGTCGCGATTCCCGCCAGCGTCGTGTACGCCTCGAGCATCGGCGCCGTCTCCGGACCCACGCCGCGGATCTGGTAGAGGTGGTCCATCACCGTGACGAGGTCGAAGCCCGCGGCCTCGGCCGCGCGCGCCTGCGCGATGACGTGGTCGAAGAGCCTGTCGTCGGGAATCCCCGGATACGTGTAGTTGGGCATGTGAAATCCGAAGAAAGCAGCCATGCCAAGGAGAATACGAGCCGCTCGTCTACCATTCCGTCGCGATGAGCTGGAAGGCGCTGATCGGCGTGGCCGTGATGTTCGCTCTTCTGCTCTACGGCACCGTGTTCGTGTTCCTCGCCTTCGACCGCAACTCCAACTCCGTCAGCGACACGATCCGGCCGTTCATCATCACGATGGCCCCCGTGTGGATCGTCGCCGTCGTCGCCGCGAGGACCGTCCTGAAGCGCGGCTGACCTACGCGACCCTATAGATAGAATTTGTAGGGTCCGACCGTGGCCATAGAAGAATCCCGTAACGGGAAGCCGAGCGGCATCCAGCTCGTCCAGGTCGAGGGCTTCCTCGAGGTCGCCCGCAGAGGCAGCGTCAGCCGGGCCGCGGAGGCCCTCTTCATCACCCAGCCGACGCTGACCGCGCGCCTCCACGGGCTCGAGCGCGAGCTGGGCACGCCGCTTTTCCTGCGCACTCCTCACGGCATGCGGCTGACCGACGCCGGCCGCGCCTGGGTGCCGTTTGCGGAGCGAGCGCTGCGGGCCTTGAGCGACGGTCGCGAGGCGCTGGCGCAGGTGATGAACGCGTCCGCGGGACACCTGATGATCGCCGCCGCGCCGGCCGTCAGCACCTACGTCCTGCCCGAGCTGCTCGAGCGGTTCGTGGCCGCGCATCCCCGCGTGGAGGTCTCGGTGCGCACCGGCCACTCCGAGGACGTCGTCGAGCTCGTGCTTCGCGACGAGGTGCAGCTCGGGCTCGGCCGCGCCATCCGCCACCCCGACCTCGAGCTGCGGCCGTTCCACACCGAGGACCTGGTCCTGGTGTGCGCGCCGGAGCATCCCTTCACCAAACGCGCGAGCGTCGCCATCGCGGAGGTCGCGGCCGAGAAGCTCATCATGTTCGACCGCACGTCCAGCTACTACGAGATCGCCCAGGGCGCTTTTCTCTCCGCCGGGGTCAGCGTGCGCGGGGTCATGGAGCTCGACTCGATCGAGGCAGCCAAGAAGATGGTTGAACGCGGTCTGGGAGTGGCGCTCCTGCCCGGCACGGCGGTGGCTCGCGAGGTGGCGAACAAGACCCTGCGGGCGGTGAAGATGCACGACGCTCCGCCGATGCAGAACACGATCGTCGCCTACCGGCGCCGCGACGCAGGCAAACCAGAGGGCATCGTGGCCGCCTTCCTCGAGCTGCTCGAAGCCAGATAGAACGCCCCAGCGGGCGTTTTCGCGCATCGATTGTTCCGATCGGCTTCATCAGATCAATTGATTGGACGTATATCGGCTGCGTTGATAGTTTCTTAGACATGGATAGAGAAATCCGATCGCAGGAGACCCGCCCCGCGGCGGAGTCAGAGAGCACCGTGCACGAGTGCGAGTGCCCCGAGCCGTGCAACTGCGACCACGACAACGAGTAGGAGGCCTTCCATGGATCTCGTCTCGACACCACTCCTCCCGGAGGGGTTCAAGGTGCCCGCGTCCCGCAACGAGCCGCCGAGCAAGCGTCTCCGGCGCCTGCTGGCGGAGAAGCCGTACGTTTTCGCGCCAGGCGTCTACGACCCGATGGGGGCGCAGCTGCTGATGTACCACGGCTTCGACGCCGTCTACTTCAGCGGCTACTCGTTCGCCATCGGCCACCTCGGCACGACGGACATGGACCTCTATTCCTCGGTGGAGATCGCGGACGGCGCGCGTCGCACGGTCAGCGCGCTGCGCAAGTTCCAGCTGACGATGGCGACAGGGGATCCCGAGAAGAAGGTCGCGCCCACACACCTGGAGATTCCTCCCGTGGTCGTCGACATGGACGCCGGCTACGGGAACCTGTTCAACGTCCAGCGCACGACCGAGCTGTACGTCAACGCCGGCGTCGCGGCGGCGCACCTCGAGGACCAGGTCATGCCGAAGCGATGCGGCCACATCGCGGGCAAGGCGCTGATCGGGGCCGACGAGTTCGTCGGCAAGCTGCGCATGATGCGCGCGGCGGCGGACGACCTCGGCCGCAAGGACTTCGTCATCATCGCCCGCACCGACGGCGTGTCCGCCAGCGAGGCGCCGGAGTCGAAGCGCGGCCTCGAGCTTGCCATCGACCGCGGCCTGCGCTACCTGGACAGCGGCATCCCGGACCTTCTGTGGTGCGAGTTTCCGACCGCGCAGCGCGGGCCGACCGAGACGTTCTGCACCGAGATCCGCAAGCGTTTTCCCAAGGCTCGCTTCGCCTTCAACTACTCCTCGTCCTTCAAGTGGTTCAACGAGAAGAACCCGATCACCTGGGATGAGCTCGGGCTGCTCGGCGTGGGGTTCATCTTCATCACGCTCGCGATGCAGCACGCGGCCGGCCACGGAATGTCGACGCTGCTGCGGGACCTGAAGGAGAACAAGGAAGAGGGCTACATGGAGCTGCAGCGCAAGGAGTGGGCCGACGGGGCCGACCTCCCGACGCGGTCCCACCACCTCTTCACTGGGGTTCCGTATCACCACCACGTCGGGCGTGACTACGGCGCTCAGCGGCTGAGCGAAGACATCGATGACCACCTGGAGGTCTCGAAGGTCGTCTGAAACTCCCTCTCCCCCCAGGGGAGAGGGTCAGGGTGAGGGGCAGGGAAGTACGTAAACTTCGTCGGGAAGGGCGTGCTGCTTTTTCCGTTCCGGTGGTTGTGGTGGCTCGCATCGAGCGTGCGCCGCTCGATCGGAAAGCCGCCCGAATACGTGGTCTTCGTCCTCGAAGACGAGATGCCCACGCTGGCCGATCCGCCGCGGCCCTTCTGGCAGCGCTTCTTCGCCGGCCGGCCTCGCCTCAGCGTCCGCGAGCTCGGGGAGCGCTTCGAGGCGATCGGACGCGACGCGCGGATCAAGGGCGTGGTGCTCCACCTCCGCCCCGCCGGCATGTCGATGGCCACGCTGCAGGACCTGCGTGAGATCGTCTTCAACCTGCGCGCATCGGGCAAGCGTGTCGTCGCGTGGGCGACGAACTACACGACCGGCACGTACTACCTCGCATGCGCGTGCGACGAGATCATGCTCATGCCCGCCGGGGCGATCCAGGCACTCGGCTTTGCGGGCACCGGCGCGTTTCTGGCCGACGCCCTGGCGCGCTTCGGCCTGAGCGCGGACTTCATCCAGGTTTCGCCGTACAAGTCCGCGGCCGACCCGCTGACGAAGTCGCGGATGACGCCGGAGTACCGCGAGCAGGTCACCTGGCTTCTTGAGTCGCAGCACCGCGAGCTGGTCCGCGCGGTCGCCGAGGCGCGGAAGCTGGACGATGCGAGCGCGCGCGAGCTCATCGACTCCTCGCCGTACGGGGACGACGTGGCGATGGACCAGCACGTCGTCGACCGCGTGCTCACCGAGGAGGAGCTGCCCGCGTATCTGGGCGGGCAGCTGGGCACCTGGGAGCGCGCGCAGGCCAAGATGCGGATGCCCGCCCCGACGCTGCGCCGCGGCAGGTACGTCGCGCTGATCCGGATCGAAGGCACGATTCTCGACGGCCGCTCCGGACGGATGCCGGTGCGACCGCCGGTCAACGTCCCGCTGGTGGGCGAGGAGCGCGCGGGCGACCTGACTGTCGTCCAGGTCGCACGGCAGGTGGCGGCGGACAAGCGCGCCGCGGCGGCGGTGCTGTTCGTCAACTCGCGCGGCGGATCGTCGACGGCGAGCGAGGCGATGCGGCACGCGCTCCGTTCCGTCGCGGCGCGCAAGCCGCTGGTGGTGGTGATGGGCTCGGTGGCCGGGTCGGGCGGGTACGACGTGGCGACGCCGGCGTCCTGGATCGTGGCCCGCCCTGGGACGCTGACCGGCTCGATCGGAGTCCTGGGCGGCAAGATCGTCACCGGACCGCTGTTCGAAAAGCTTCTGGTGAGCCGGGAGACGATAGCGTTCGGCCGGCGCGCGGCCATGGACAGCGACGAGGGGCCGTACTCGGACGAGGAGCGCGAGCTTGTGAAGGGCGAGATCGACCGGCTCTACCGCGGATTCCTCGACGTGGTGGCCGCGGCGCGCAAGATCGCCCGCGAGGAGCTCGAGCCGATCGCCCTGGGCAAGGTGTGGACGGGCCGGCAGGCGCTGGAGTGCAAGCTGGTCGATGAGCTGGGCGGCGTCGATGCGGGACTTAAGAAGGCTCGCGAGCTGGCGGGGCTGTCCGCGACCGCGCCTCTGCACGAGGCACGCCGGCCGCGGCGCTTCATGCCCCCGGTCGCCGAGCCCGCGACCGCCGGCGGATGGTTCGGCTACGTGCTCGAAGGTCTCACGTTGTTGAACCGAGCGCCGGCACTGGCGGTGATGGAGTATCTGCCGGGCGAGCTGACGTAGCAACGTGTCCGATGGCCCGCGACTGCCGGCAGTCGCGGGTTTCCAACGTCTGCGAAGCACGCGAGTGCCGGCAGTGACGGGTTACGAGTCGAGCGGCGGGAACCTCCAGGGCTGACGCTCGCGCACGACCTCGTACACCGCCTCGAAGATGCTCTCCCGGTTCGGCTTGCTGAAGTAGTCGCCGTCCGGCCCGTAGGCCGGCCGGTTAGGCGACGCCGCCAGCGTGCGCGGCGCCGCGTCCAGGTGCCACCACGCCTTCTGCTTCTCGAGGATCTGCTGGAGCATGAACGCCGACGCGCCTCCGGGCACGTCCTCGTCGACGCAGATCAGCGCGTGGGTCTTCTCGACAGAGCGGGCAAGCATCTCGTTCACGTCAAAGGGGTTCAGCGTTTGCACGTCGATCACCTCGACGAGCTCGGCGCGTCCAGCGCGATCGCGCAGCACGCCCCATAGGTCACGACCGTCGCGTCGGTGCCTTCGCGCAGCACCTCGGGCACACCTAAAGGCACCGTGAATGAACCGATGTTGTCCGGCACCCGCTCCTTCAAGCGGTAGCCGTTCAGCACCTCGATCACGATCCCCGGATTGTCGCCCTGGAACAGCGTGTTGTAGAAGCCCGCGGCCTGCGTCATGTTCCGCGGCGCACAGAGGTACACGCCCTGCATCGCGTTCAGGAGCACCGACATCGGAGAGCCCGAGTGCCAGATGCCGACCAGCCGGTGTCCCTTCGTGCGGATGACGACGGGAGCCTTCTGCCCACCCACCGTCCGCCAGTGGAGCGTGGCCAGGTCGTCGGACGCCGTCTCCAGCGCATACAGGAAGTAATCGAGGTACTGGATGTCGCAGATCGGACGGAGCCCGCGCATCGCGGAGCCGATCGCCTGGCCAAGGATGGTCGCCTCGCGGATCCCGGTATCGGTCAGCCGCAGGTCTCCGTACTTTGCCTGCAGCCCCTCGAACACCAGGTTGACGTCGCCCAGCCTGCCCACGTCCTCGCCGATGACGAAGATCCGAGGATCGCGGGCGAAGTTGGCGTCGAAGTTGCGCACCAGCACCTGGCGGCCATCGACCGGCGGCGACTTCTCCGAGTACACGGGCGGCACGACGGGCACCGACAGAGGCGACTCCGCCGAGCGGCTGTACAGGAACGAGTTGTAGCGATCGTCGTTCTGGCGCCGGTAATCGGCCACGAACCTGGCCAGCTTCGAGCGAGCCGGCGATTCCAGCCCTCGCAGCCGGTGCAGCGCGCGCGACGCACTCGACATGATCAGCGACCGGGTCACCTTGTGCGCCTCGTCGAGCGCGTTCGTGATCTCGGCGACCTCCGGCATGTCGATGCTGCGCAGGATCGTCACCGCGCGGTCGCGCTCGGCGCGGATCGGGGACTGGAACGCCTCCCACGCCAGGTCGCGCGCGGCCTCGACCGCCTCTTTGTCCGCCGCCTCCCAGCCCTCGAGCTGCGACTCGCTCGCCACGCCCGACTCGATGATCCAGTCGCGCATCCGGGCGACGCAGTCGTATTCCTTCTCGAACCGCAGCCGCTCCTTCGACTTGTAGCGCTCGTGGCTGCCGCTCGTCGAGTGGCCTTGCGGCTGCGTCATCTCGGTCACATGGATGAGGGCCGGCTTCTGCTCCCGGCGCACCTTCTCGATGGCGGTCGCGTAGGTGTCGAGCAGAGCCGCATAGTCCCAGCCGCGGGCGACGTAGATGTCGATGCCGGGCCTGTCATCCGGCGTGAATCCGCGAAGGGCGTCGGAGATCGACGCCTTGGTCGTCTCCGCCGAGATGGGGACCGAGATCCCGTAGCCGTCGTCCCACACCGACATCGCCATCGGCACCTGGAGCACGCCGGCCGCGTTGATCGCCTCCCAGAACAGTCCCTCCGACGTCGCGGCGTCGCCGATCGTGCCGAATGCGACCTCGTCGCCGTTGGCCGAGAAGCCGTCCTGCGCCTCCTTCAGCTGCGGGTTGAGCCGGTAGAGCTTGGACGCGTAGGCCAGGCCGACGAGCCGGGCCATCCAGCCCGCGACGTTGGACACGTCCGCGCTCGAGTTCGGCATGTCGACGCTGCGCAGGAAAGCCCCGCTGTCGTCGAGGAAACGCGTCGCGAAATGGTTGCCCATCTGCCGGCCACCCGAGGCGGGTTCGGCCTCGATGCTCGCGTTGCCGTACAGCTGGGCGAAGAACTCGCGCACGTTGGACATCCGGGTCGCCCACATGAACGTCTGGTCGCGGTAGTAGCCGGCCCGCCAGTCACCCGTCCGGAAGACCTTGGCCATGGCGATGTTGGCGATCTCCTTCCCGTCGCCGAAGATCCCGAAGGTGGCGTTGCCGCGCAGGACCTCGGCGCGGCCGATGACGCTCGCACGGCGGCTGCTGTACGCGAGCCTGTAATCGGCGATGACGGCTTCGGCGGACAGGGTGAATTTCGAGCTGCGAACCGCTTTCGCCAAGGTCGAAAACTACGTTATCAGAGGTTCAGCGAAGCTGAACCCGGCCTCTAGGCCGAGTTGACCTTCTCCTCGGCGTGCTCGCGCCGGAGCAGCCCCGGCCGGCTGGCCTGGAGGGCCTCCTTCATGTGCACGTAGGCTCGGGCCAGCTCACCTCGTCGCTCCAGGATCTCGGCGTAGGCGCCGTGCGTCTGGAGCAGGCGCTCGCGCATGCCCATCGCCTGGAAGCCGTGGATCGCGTCCTCGAACTGCCGGTCGGCGGCGTCGTGTTCGCCACGCCTGTCCGCGATTCGCCCCAGCGCCACGTGCGCCTCGGCCATCGTGGCCCCGTCTTCGAGCCGCTCGGCCAGCTCCAGCGCCTCCCGCGCCAGCTCGAAAGCCCCGTCGGCGTCGCCCTCGAGCAGCGTGAGCTCGCACAGGCTGACAAGAACGCGGCTCCGCCCAAACTCGAGGTCGGCCTCGTCGCCAAGCTCGAGCGCGCGGTCCAGGTGGAGGCGAGCGCCGGCGAAGTCCTTGCGCCCTATCAGGATCGCGGCGAGGCTGTTCTCAGACCGCGCCAGCGACGCCCGGTCACGGAGCACCTCGAAAAGCGCCACCGAGCGCATCGCGTAGCGCCCCGCCGTCTCGACGTCTCCGGCGCCGTGGTGGGCCATTCCCAGCTCGCCGTACGTGCGGGCCACCCGGCGAAGGTCGAAGACGGAGTCCCCGACCTCGATGGCTTCCTCATACGCCGCGACAGCGCGATCCCAATCGTGGGCGGCGACGCAGGCTACGGCGAGGATGCCCAGGAGCCGCGCCTCCATCGCCACAGGAACTGGCTTGAGGCCGCGGCAGACGGCCAGCGCCTTCTCGGCGAGGCCGACCGCGTCCTTGGACTGCGTCGCGTTCGCGAGCGAGGCCTGCGCCCCGATGCACTCGGCGAGCATCACGGCGTTGTTCACCGCCGCGAAGTGCGAGCGGGCGTCGTCGAGCAGGCCTGCCGCTCGATCGAGGTCAGATGCGCCGAGATACGCCTGCCCGAGAAGAAAACGAATCCGGCCCAGGCGGTAGGCGGAGGCGCTCCGGTCCAGCAGCGCCTTGCCGAGGGTGATCGCCTCGCCGTTTCGGCCGTCGGCGACCAGCGCCTCGAGCTCGATCAGCCTCGTGTCGGTGTCGTCGGCCGCGCCCTGCGGCTCGGCGAGGAAGAACTCGACCGCCTTGCCCGTGCGCCGGGCGATGTGCTCGAGGGTGGGCAGGGAGGGCCGCGTGCGGCCGGTCTCGATCAGGTAGATCGCGGGTGCGGTCACCTGGCCCTTGCCCAGCAGGGCCAGGCTCAAGCCCGCCTCGAGGCGAGCCTGCTTGACGGAGCCTGCGCGGAGGTTTACGCCGGGAAGACGGCGTCGCTTGGGCTTGACTCCTGCGGCAGAAGGCGCGTCAGCGCCCCCGCGGGCCACGGTGCGTCACTTTATACGAAATCCTGAAAGATGTGCGACATCGCGATTTGAAACGCTTTTTACAGGTTCGCGGGTCGCTGGTTTGCCGAACCGAGCACATACTTAACGTTGTTAAGTTAGACTTCCGATGCAGGCCCGCGGTCACAGTGCTTCCCGCCGCGGCCTGCTTCTTTTGGGCCCCTCCCTGCTGAACACCCCTTCCAGGGAGGGGCTTTTTTCGCTCTCCTTTGGGGGCTAGCTGGCCGCCGGGTAGGTGCCGAAGAGCTTGATCTCGGCGCTCGCCTCCTCGAGATCGCTAAGCGCGGCGTCCGCGGCGGCGGCGGACGAGGCCTCTCCGTTGGTCGTGAAGTCCACGTAGAAGCGGTACTCGAACGGCCGGCCGATCATCGGCCGGCTGTCCAGCCGGGTCAGGTTGACTCCCCGGCGGGCGAAGCAGTCCAGCGCGTGTGCCAGCGAACCCGGCCGGTGGGCGGTGACGAACGCGATCGACGCTTTCCATTTGGCGTCCGCTTCGCGGTCGCCGGATTGGGCGTTGCGCGGCCGGATCGGCTCGCCGGCCTCCACCACGACGAAGCGGGTCCGGTTCTCGGAATCGTCCTGGATCGACTCCGCCAGCACGTACAGCGAGTAGCGAGCCGCCGCCGCCTTGCTGGCGATCGCCGCTGTCCCGGGCTGGCGCTGCTCCGCCACCGCCCTCGCCGCCCCTGCGGTGTCGTGGAACGCGACCGGGCGGATCTGGCGCGAGTGCAGGTAGCGGTCGCACTGGGCCAGCGCCTGCGGGTGCGACAGCGCGCGCTCGACCGGGCCTGGCCAGCCGAGGAGGCAGTGGCGGACCGGCTGGATGTGCTCGCGTACGACGCGCAGGCCGGGCTTCTCCCACAGCAGGTCCGACACCTCCTGCACGACGCCCGCGCTCGAGTTCTCGACCGGGAGCACCGCCGCGTCGACCGCGCCCATCGCGAGCGCCTCGAACGTCAGCCTGAAGGTTGCGAAGCCGACCGCCTGGGCGTCCGGAAAGACCGCCGAAACCGCCTCGTCGGAGTAGGCGCCAGGCTCCCCCTGGTAGCCGACCTTTATCCCCACGAAATCAGAGCCTGCGGCCTGATTTGGCGGGAGCCCCTGGTGATCACCCGAAGATCAGATGGCGCATCGCGTCCGCGACGTGGTTGTGGTCGTGGAGCTGATCCGTCACCGGAGGGTGGCCGTTGCCCTCGTGACCGTTGCTCTCAGACATCGCCGCGATCTTGCGCAGGTCCTCGTCGGTGACCTCTTTCTTGGTGTCCGCAAGCTGCAGGAACCGTTGCCAGGCCGCGTCGTCTCCGCCGTCGGCGAGCTTGATGCCCAGCCGGGTCAGCCTGTGGTGAAACGCGTGCCGGCCAGACCGCGCGGTGAGCACGATCTTCGAGTCGGAGAGGCCGACGTCCTCGGGCTTCATGATCTCGTAGTTCAGGCGGTCCTTCAGGACGCCGTCCTGGTGGATGCCCGACGCGTGCGCGAACGCGTTCGCGCCAACCACGGCCTTGTTCGGCTGCACCGGCGTCCCGGTCAGCTCGGAGACCAGCCTCGAGGTGCGCGTGATCTCGGTCGTCTCGATACCGCACTCCAGGCCCAGCTTTGCCTGCCGCACCTTGAGCAGCATCACGATCTCCTCGAGCGAGGTGTTGCCGGCGCGCTCGCCGATGCCGTTGATGGTGCACTCGACCCGGCGGGCACCCGCCTCGATCGCCGCCAGGGTGTTGGCGACGGCGAGGCCGAGGTCGTTGTGGCAGTGGACCGAGAAGAGCGCCCCCTCACTGCCCCGGGCCTCTTTGATCACCCGGCCCACCAGCCCGCCGAACTCGTGCGGCATGCAGTAGCCGGTGGTGTCGGGGATGTTGATGACGTTGGCGCCCGCCGCGATCATCGTCTCGACGGTCTGGATCAGGTAGTCGGGATCGGCGCGACCGGCGTCCTCGGGCGAGTACTCGACCTTGTCGCACAGAAAGCGCGCGTACTCGACCATCTCCGCGCCGCGCTTCAACACCTGCTCGCGCGTCATGCCGAGCTTGCGCTCGATGTGCACATCCGAGACGGAGAGCACGATGTGGATCTGCGGGTCCTGCGCGTCCTTGATCGCGCCCCAGACCGCGTCGACGTCCTCGCGCACGGCGCGCGCCAGCGCCGTCACGGTCGCGCCGCGGATCTCGCGGGCGATCCGCCGGCAGGCCTCGAAGTCGCCAGGCGAAGAGATCGGGAACCCGGCCTCGATGACGTCCACGCCCAGCCTTTCGAGCTGGCGCGCGATGCGGAGCTTGGAGTTGGCGTCGAGGTGGAAGCCAGGCGACTGCTCGCCGTCGCGCAGCGTGGTGTCGAAGATGAATACGCGATCCGGGCTTGTGTCTCTCATTTCTCTACTGGCTCCAACCACGTCATCATCGAGCGCAGCTCGCGCCCGATCTTCTCGATCTGGTGATCAGCGTCTTTCCGCCGCATGGCCATGAAATGCTCGCGGCCGTTCGAGTTCTCGTCGAGCCAGCGCTCGGCAAAGCTGCCGTCCTGGATCTCGCTCAGGACCTGGCGCATCTGCTGCCGCACGTGGTCGTCGATCACGCGCGGGCCGGAGACGTAGTCGCCGTACTCGGCGGTGTCCGAGACCGAGTAGCGCATGAAGCCGAGGCCGCCGCGGTACATCAGGTCGACGATGAGCTTCAGCTCGTGCAGGACCTCGAAGTACGCGAGCTCAGGCTGGTAGCCCGCCTCGACAAGCGTCTCGAACCCGGTCTTGACCAGGTTGGCGACGCCGCCGCACAGCACCGCCTGCTCGCCGAACAGGTCGGTCTCGGTCTCTTCCTTGAACGTCGTCT
>WNGH01005128.1_pt1 | contig 12480 bp, 9 predicted proteins | sample 5400631 | NCBI WGS metagenome assembly WNGH01 (sample SAMN13153373, study PRJNA577476) | soil metagenome | isolation source: 115 cm soil or saprolite under Garry oak tree replicate 1 | place: USA:California | collected 2016-06-15 | reverse complement strand
CACGCCGTAGCCGGCCCGGTCGAGCACGGCGAGAGCGGCGCGTGCGTTTTCCGGCTCGAAGTAGTTGTTGAACGTGTCGACGAAGAGCACGACCTCGCCGGCCTTCCCGTCGCTGCTCGATCGGCGCAGGGAGCTCAGGAACGAGCGGCGCCACTTCGGCAGGGAGCGCTGGGCTGCGAAGCCGAAAGCGCGCTTGCCCATCCTCTGGACCGCGTTCGCCGTCCGCGGGAAGCGCGAGGCCAGTGGGCCGTAGCGCGGAAGGTAGGCGATCAGCTTGTCCTTCAGCGAATAGCCGTGGCGGGCGTGATAGTGGTGCAGGAATTCGATCTTCATCTTCGCCATGTCCACGCCGGTCGGGCATTCGCGCCTGCAGCCCTTGCAGGACACGCACAGGTCCAGCGTCTCGAACATTTCGTCGGACGTGAAGGCCTCGGGCCCCAGCTGCCCCGACAGCGCGAGCCGCAGCGTATTCGCGCGCCCGCGCGTAACGTGCTTCTCATCGCCGGTTGCGCGGAACGACGGGCACATCGTGCCCGCGTCGAACTTGCGGCAGTGCCCGTTGTTGTTGCACATCTCGACCGCCGCCGCGAAACCCTGGCTCGCCGCGCCCGGCACGCTCCACTCGCTCCAGTCGAGCACGGTGTCCAGGCGCTCCGCCGCGTATCCCGGCTTGAAACGGAAAAGCGTCCGGTCATCCTGCTTCGACGGCCGCACGATCTTTCCCGGGTTCAAGAGGCCCTTGGGATCGAAGAGGTTCTTGATCTCCTCGAGCGCGCGCACAAGCCGTTCACCGATGATCGGCTCTATCCACTCCGAGCGCACCAGACCGTCGCCGTGCTCGCCCGAGTACGCGGCGCCCTTGTATTTCTTCACCAGCGCGCAGGCCTCTTCGGCGATCGCCCGCATCTTGCGGGCGCCGTCCTCCTTCATGTTCAGGATGGGCCGCACGTGCAGCGTTCCGACCGAGGCGTGCGCGTACCAGGTGCCTTCGGTGCCGTGCTTGCGGAAGACCTGCGTCAGCGAATCGGTGTACTCGGCGAGGTTTTCCAGGGGGACCGCGCAATCCTCGATGAAGGAGACGGGCTTGCCGTCACCCTTCATCGACATCATGATGTTCAAGCCCGCCTTTCTCACCTCCCACACGTCCCGCTGTAGCGCGGCGTCGATGATGCGGATCACGCTGCCCGGATGGCCAAGGTCTGCCATGAGCGCGGCGAGCCGCTCGAGCTTGTCGGCGGGTCCGTCGCGATCGTCTCCGACGAACTCGACCAAGAGGATCGCGTCGGGATCGCCCCGGACGAATTTCTCCACGACTGCGCGGTACGCCGGGTTGCTCCGCGCGAGGCCGATCATCGTCCGATCCACCAGCTCGACTGCGGTCGGCGACAGATTGACTATGTGCTGCGGCGCCTCCATCGATTGCCTGAAGGTCCGGAAATGGCACACGCCCAGGGTCCTGAACCGGGGCAGGGGCGAGAGCTTCAGATGGATCCGCCTGGAATACGCGAGCGTGCCTTCGGAACCGACCAGGAGCTGCGCGAAGTTCCATTCGCCGCGAGGCTTCACCAGATCCAGGTTGTATCCCTGGACGCGCCGCAGCACTTTCGGCCAGCGCGCTTCGATTTCGCCGGCTTCGCGCTCGGCGATGGCACGCACTTTCTTCGCGAGCTCTACGTAGCGCGCTTCGCCGGAGAGCCGCGAAATATCGGCCGGCACCACGCCAAAGTGGTGCTCGCTTCCGTCGACGAGCAGCGCGTCGATGCCGAGCACGTTGTGGACCATGTTGCCGTAACGGATCGAGCGCGAACCGCAGGAGTTGTTGCCGGCCATGCCGCCGAGCGTTGCTTGCGCGCTCGTGGACACGTCCACCGGGAACCACAGCCCGTCCCGACGCAGCTGCGCGTTCAGGCGGTCGAGCACGACCCCGGGTTGCACCACGGCGGTGGCAGCCTCCTTGTCGAAGGAAACGATGTCGTTGAGAAACTTGCTGTGGTCGATGACGAGCGCGGCGCCCACTGTCTGGCCGCATTGCGAGCTGCCCGCGCCGCGCGGCAGAACTGGAACGCCTTCCTCGACGGCGATTCTCAGCGCTATTTTCGCGTCCTGCTCGGTCTTCGGCACGACCACGCCCACCGGGTCGATCTGATAGATCGAGGCGTCGGTCGAATAGCGGCCGCGGCTCGCCGGATCGAAGAGGACTTCGCCTTCGATTTCGCGCGAAAGGCGCCGGGCGAGAGCGCTATCGCCCGAGCGCGAATGAAATGAAACGGGGGAGACCGTCGAAGGCGCGCGGTCCATGGGTCACGCGGCCGCGGATTCCTTCTCGGCTTCGAGCATCGCGTCGAGCAGCACCTCGGGCGGCTGCGCTCCCTCGACCGCGAGCCGGTTGTTGAAGATGAAGAAGGGCACGCCGTTCACGCCCATGGCGCGCGCCTTGTCTTCCTCCTCGGCCACGGCGCGGCGCAGCGCCTCGTCCGCGAGAGCAGCCTCCGCGTCCTTGCGGTCCAGTCCCGCCTCCGACGCGACGCGGGCGAGCGTCCCGGCGTCGGTGAGATCGAGGCCGTCGACGAAGAAGGCTTTCATCAACGCTTCCTTCACCGCGCCCTGAATGCCGTGCCGGCGCGCCGATTCGATCAGCGCGTGCGCGCCGAGCGTGTTGGGCTGGCGCTCGATCTTGTCGAAGGCGAAGGCGATGCCGAGGGGCTTGCCCGCCTGCACCAGGCGGTCGTGGGCGCTGTAGCCGCGCGCGCCGAACTTCTTCGCGATGTAATCGGCGCGGGCGATTCCCTCGCGCGGCACGTCGGGGTTCAGCTCGAAGGGATGGTAGGTGACCTGAGGCGCCGCGGCCGCGGGCTTGCGCGCCCGGTACAGCTCGAGCGCCGCCTCCGCCCACCTCTTGCCGATGAAGCACCAGGGACAGACCACGTCGGAGATGATGTCGATGCTGAGCGCCATGGGATTTCCTTCGAACCGCGCGTGCTCCATGATACCGCAGCCTTGAGCTAAATCATGGAGGCCCGGAGCTTTTCCGATAAACTAGCCGTCCTTTCACGATAAGCGAGCAAGCCATGCCGCACCGGAGCGGACGCCATTTCCTGCAGATCCCAGGGCCGACCAACGTCCCCGACCGGGTTCTGCGCGCGATCGACCGCGCGACGATGGATCATCGCGGCCCCGAATTCGGCCCAATGGGGCTGGAGATCCTCGAAGGCCTGAAGAACGTGTTCCAGACCAAGGCGCCCGTGGTGATCTATCCCGCATCGGGCACCGGCGCCTGGGAGGCGGCGCTCGTCAACACGCTCTCGCCGGGCGACCGTGTTTTGATGTTTGAAACCGGCCATTTCGCCTCTCTCTGGCACAAGATGGCGACGAAGCTCGGCCTCTCGGTCGACCTCGTCCCCACCGACTGGAGGCGCGGCGTCGATCCGGCGGCGGTCGAGGCGAAGCTGAAGGAAGACCGCGAGCACAAGATCAAGGCCGTGTGCGTGGTGCACAACGAAACTTCCACGGGCGTGACGAGCCGCATCGGCGCAATCCGCAAGACGATCGACGCCGCCCGCCACCCCGCGCTCTACATGGTCGACACGATCTCCTCGCTCGCCTCGATCGATTACCGCCACGACGAGTGGGGCGTTGACGTCACCGTCGCCGGCTCGCAGAAAGGCTTGATGCTGCCGCCCGGCCTGTCGTTCAATTGCGTGAGCGAAAAGGCGCGCAAGGCCTCGCAAGGCGCGAAGCTGCCGCGCTCATACTGGAACTGGGAGGAGATAATCGCCAACAACAAGACGGGCTACTTCCCCTACACGCCGGCGACCAACCTGCTCTATGGCCTGCGCGAATCGCTCGCGATGCTCGAGGAGGAAGGCCTGCAAAAGGTCTTCGCCCGCCATGCGCGCCACGCGGAAGGCACGCGGCGCGCGGTGCGCGCCTGGGGCCTGGAGGTCCTGTGCGCGGTGCCAGAGGAATACTCGAACTCGCTCACCGCGGTGATGATGCCTGCCGGCCACGACGCCGACGCGCTGCGCAAGATCATTCTCGAAGCCTACGACATGTCCCTCGGCACCGGTCTGGGCAAGCTCGCGGGAAAAGTTTTTCGGATCGGACACCTCGGCGACTTCAACGACCTGATGCTCGCCGGCACGCTCGCCGGGGTCGAGATGGGCCTCGCGCTCGCGAACGTTCCGCACAAAAAAGGCGGCGTGCTCGCGGCGCTCGATCACCTTGCCGAGAGCGCGCGGGCGGCCCCGCGCAAGGCGGCCTGACCGTTTTTCGGCATCCGCGGATACACGCGGGGTCTTTTTTTCGAGGAGGAATCATGAAATTCGCTAAGTGCAGCACGCTTGCCCTGTTGGTACTGACCGCCGCACCCGCGGTCGCGTGGGAGCCGAGCAAACCCGTCGAAATCGTCGTCGCCGCGGGCGCGGGCGGCGCCTCCGACCAGATGGCGAGGATGATGCAGGCCGCCATCCAGAAGAACAATCTGATGAAACAGCCGATGGTCGTCTCGCTGAAGGGCGGGGCGTCGGGCGCAGAGGCGCTGATCTACATGAAGACCGGCGCAGGCGACCCGCACAAGGTGCTGATCGCGTATTCGCTCATCTACATGCTGCCGCTCTCGGCCAAGATCCCGTTCAACTGGCGCGAGCTCACGCCGGTTTCCATCATCGCGCTCGACCAGTTCGTGCTGTGGGACAACACCACGCTGCCTCACAAGAACGTGAAGGAATTCATCGCTGCCGCCAAAGCCGCCAATCCGCCGTTCAAGATGGGCGGCACCGGCTCCAAGCGCGAGGACCACGTCCTCACCGTGTTCCTCGAGAAGAAGACCGGCGCGAAGTTCGCCTACCTGCCGTACCGCTCGGGCGGGGAAGCCGCGACGCAGCTGGTCGGCAACCACACCCAGTCGAACGTCAACAACCCTTCGGAGAATCTCGAAGTCTGGCGCGCCGGCCAGGTGCGCGCGCTGTGCGTGTTCGACAAGGAACGCATCCAGTACAGGACCAAGGTCACCGACACGCAATCCTGGAACGACATCCCGACCTGCAAGGACGAAGGCGTCGACGTGCAGTATCTGATGCTGCGCGCCATGTTCCTTCCGGGCAAGGTGGCGCCCGACCAGACCGCGTTCTACGTCGATCTGTTCGAGAAGCTCACCAAGACGTCGGAATACAAGGACTACATGGAGAAGCAGGCCTTGAAGCCCGTCTTCCTCACCGGGCGCGACATGCTCAATTTCCTGGAAGAGGACGACACGCTCAACAAGAACCTGATGACCGAAGCGGGATTCGTCGCCAATTAGATGTCGAAAGCCGAAAGGGAAATCGTCGTCGAAGACCCGGCCGCGCCGGCGAGCGATTCGCCGGCGGTGACCACCAACCGCACCGTCGACGTCGTCGTTTCGTTCCTGCTGCTGGCGTTTGCCGGGCTGCTGGCTTACGACAATTGGCGCACCGGGATGGGGTGGGATGCGACCGGCCCGCAAGCCGGCTATTTCCCGTTCTATCTCTCGGTCATCCTCGCCGCCGCCAGCCTCTGGGGCCTCGCCAAGGAGTTCCGCGCGCGAAAGGCAGCAGCCGAAACCTTCGTCACGCGCGCGCAGTTTCGCCGCGTGCTGCAGGTGTTCGTCCCGACGCTCGCCTTTTGCCTCTTGACGCAATGGCTCGGGCTCTACGTGGCGAGCTCCCTGCTGATCGCCGGCTTCATGGTGCTCGTCGGACGCATCGCGGTCTGGAAGTCGCTGCTCACCGCGTTCCTCTTCTCGCTCGTCATGTTCGTCACCTTCGAGATCGCGTTCGACGTGATCATGCCCAAGGGACCGATCGAATCCCTGTTCGGGCGTTAGCGCGAGATGGAGGCTTTCGGTCTTCTCGTCTACGGCTTCAGCGTCCTGCTGACATGGAAGATCCTCGCCCTGATGATGGTGGGCCTGATACTCGGAATTTTCGTCGGAGTGCTGCCGGGCCTGGGTGGGCCGAACGGCGTCGCGATCCTGCTGCCGCTCACCTTCACCATGGATCCGACCTCGGCGATCGTGATGCTCTCCTGCATTTACTGGGGGGCGCTCTTCGGCGGCGCGATCACCTCTATCCTCTTCAACATCCCGGGCGAAGCCTGGTCGGTGGCGACGACCTTCGACGGCTATCCGATGGCGCAGCAGGGCAAGGCGGCCGAAGCGCTGACCGCGGCGTTTACCTCGTCCTTCATCGGCTCGCTCGTCGCGGTGCTGCTGATCACCTTCCTCGCGCCCGGAATCGCCTCCTTTGCATTGAGGTTCGGGCCGCCGGAATTTTTCGCGGTCTATCTCCTCACCTTCTGTTCCTTCGTCGGCCTGGGGCGCGAGGAGAAGCACAAGACCGTCATTTCCATGGCGCTGGGGCTCCTGCTCACGGGCGTCGGCATGGACACGGTCTCCGGCCAGCTGCGCATGACCTTCGGTTCGAGCGATCTCCTGCGCGGCATCAACTTCCTGGTCGCGGTGATCGGCCTCTTCGGCATCAGCGAAATCCTGCTGACCATGGAGGAGCGGCTCGCGCTGCGCGGGCACGCCGCGAGCATCAGCCTGCGCGTGGTGCTGAAAGTGTGGAAGGAAATGCCGCGCTATTGGGTGACGCTCTTGCGTTCGTCGGCGATCGGATGCTGGCTCGGCATCACGCCGGGCGGAGCGATCGCCGCCTCCTTCATGGGCTACAACCTCGCGAAGCGCTTCGCCAAGGACAAGGATTCCTTCGGCAAGGGTCGCATCGAGGGCGTGTTCGCGCCGGAGACCGCGGCGCACGCCTCCGGCACCTCCGCCCTTCTGCCGATGCTCGCGCTCGGCATCCCGGGCTCGGGCACGGCGGCGATCCTGCTCGGCGGCCTGATGGTGTGGGGACTCAACCCGGGGCCGCTCCTCTTCGTCGAGCACAAGGGCTTCGTCTGGGGTCTGATCGCATCGATGTATCTCGGCAACGTGGTGGGCCTCGTCCTCGTGCTCACGACCGTGCCGATCTTCGCCGCCGTCCTGCGCGTGCCGTTCTCGGCGATCGCGCCGATGATCGTCGTGTCCTGCGCGATCGGCGCCTACGCGATCCAGAATGCGATGTTCGACATCTGGCTGATGCTCGTCTTCGGCGTCGTCGGCTACGTATTCAAGAAGATCGGCATTCCGCTCGCGCCGTTTACGCTCGCGCTCGTGCTCGGCAACCGCGCAGAGGACTCGTTTCGCCTCTCGATGATCGGCTCGGGCGGAGACATGCGCGTATTCTGGTCGAACGGCCTGGTCGGCTCGATCACCACGCTCGCGCTCATCCTGCTCTTCTGGCCGCTGATCGGCGGTGCGTTCGGCCGGATGCGCAGCGCTTTCGCCAAGAAGACTGCATAGGGAAAAGCTCATGTCAGGGGAAATCCTTCTCGCCCGCCATGGCGACATCGCCACCGTCACGCTCAGCAATCCGGGCAAGCTGAACGCGCTCGGGCTCGGCTCGTGGAAGCGGCTGGGAGAGGTCATGCGCGAGCTCGACGCCGACAAGGCGTTGCGCTGCGTCGTCATACGGGGCGCGGGCGACAAGGCCTTTGCCGCAGGCGCGGATATCTCCGAATTCGAAACGACACGCAGGAATGCGAAGCTCGCAAAAAAGTACGGCGCGGTGCTCGAGGCGACGATGGGCGCGATCGCGCGATGCCGGCGCCCGATCGTGGCGATGATCCACGGCGCATGCGTCGGGGGAGGCCTCGAGGTCGCCTCGCAGTGCGACCTGCGCATCTGCGGAGCCTCGAGCCGTTTCGGCATTCCGATCAAGAACCTCGGCCTCGTCGTCGGCTACGGCGAGATGAAAGCGCTGATCGATCTCGTCGGCCACGCCGTGGCGCTCGAGATCCTGCTCGAAGGCCGCGTGATCGGAGCGGAGGAAGCCAAGGAAAAGGGCCTGGTGAACCGCGTCGTGCCCGACGACAAGGTCGAGGAGGAATCGATGGCGGCGGCGCGGCGCATCGCGGACGGCGCACCGCTCGTCGCGCGCTGGCACAAGAAATTCGCGCGGCGCCTCGCCGGTCCGCGCCCGCCGACTGCGACCGAGCGCGACGAGGCCTACGCCTGCTTCGACACCGAGGACTTCAAGATCGGCGTCAAGGCGTTTCTCGCCAAGCAGAAGCCGCAGTTCAGAGGAAAGTGAACATGAAAACACTGCTTGTCACCTGCGCGCTTGCGGTTCCCTTCGGAACCGGCTTACCTGCCACGGCTCAAAGCTACCCGCCCAATGCATCGACCATCCCAGCCGTGAGCTTGAACGGAAGCCCGCCGAATCGGCAACCGGCTCCCAAGCCTGCGAATCAGCAATCCGCATGGAACACGGAACTGGCCGGCCACAGCGATCTACAGGGACGTTCGGCATACCAACCCATCATCATCAACGAAAACGGGCGCGAGATCGCCTACGTCGGTCACCACACGGGCAAGATGCCGAATCCGCTCACGGGTGTCGTCGAAGGCAACGGAACTTCGATTGTCGATGTCACCGACCCGGCGAAGACCAGGTACCTCGCTCATATCCCGGGCCCAAGCGAGGGAGGAGAAGAAGCCGGCGGCGCGCAGATGGTGCGCGTTTGCAGCGGAAGCGTCCTGCCGCACGGGGTCAAAGGCAAGTGGTACCTCCTGCGGTCGCTCGGTTCAGAGGCGCACGAGATCTACGACGTTACCGACAAGGTCCGTCCGACCCGCCTGACAAGCATCGTCGATGGCCTTAGCGGCACGCACAAGAGCTGGTGGGAATGCGATACGGGGATTGCCTATCTGGTCGCGAACAAATCCGCCGAAGGGTGGAAGGGCAATCACCTGAAGATCTACGATCTCAGCGACCCCGCGAAGCCTGTCTACATTCGGGACTTTGGACTGCTCGGCCAACAACCCGGCGCCACGTCATTCCAGGGTGCGCGGGCCGGTATCCAAATCCATGGACCCATCTCGGCCGGGGTTGCCAAGAACCGCGTCTACGCGGCCTACGGCACTGGAGCGGACGGTGTTATTCAGATTCTCGACCGAAATAAGTTGCTGACCGCCTTTACTAACTCCCTCAAGCCGACAACGGAAGAAATGCTCGCGCCACAGGTGGGATACATCGTCATGTCGCCTGACCAGGGTGCGCACACCACGATGCCGATGTACGGCGTGCCGATTCCCGGATTCCAGGGCCATTCGGTGCTGAAAACTCGCGATCTCCTGGTGGTTGCTTCCGAGCAGGGGCGAGGGGAGCACTGCAGGGCGGGCCCCAACCGTCCCGCTCCGCACTTCGGCTTCCTGCTGGACATCACCAACGAACCGACCCCTTGGCCTCTTGCGACCTTCCACGTGCCCGAAAACCCGGGGGATTTCTGCGGCCGAGGCGGGCGGTTCGGGAACCACGCTGGCACCGAGTCCTTCTATCCCCCCTACTACGGGAAGCTCGCCATCTTCTCGTGGTTCAACGCGGGCACCCGCGTCTTCGATATTCGCAACCCTTTCGCCGTCGAGGAGGTCGCCTATTTCATTCCCGCGCCCAACAGGAACACGATGGCTTTCTGCGCAGATGGAGTCAGCCATCCGGACGGCGATCCGAAGATCACTCCCGCGTGCACCAAGGTGATCCAGACCAACAACGTCGAGGTCGACGATCGGGGTCTCATCTACAGCGCCGACCGGGCGGGCACCGGGCTGCATATCATCCGGCTTACAGGGCGCGCGGCGCGGGTCGCGGCAAAGTGACAACGCTGGAATTCTGCTATACGACCTTCTTCTTCCGCAGCTCCTCGATCTGGATCTCGTTGTAGCCCAACGCTGCAAGAACTTCGGCGGTGTGCTCCCCCAGCTCCGGCGGCGCGGTCGCAAGGGTCGCCGGCGTGCGCGAAAGCGTCACCGCCTGGTTGACGATGCGGATCTCGCCGAGCTTCGCGCTCTTTACGCTCGCCGCCGCGCCGATATGCTGCACCTGCGGGTCGGCGAACATCTGGTCGATGGCGTAGATCGGGCCGCAGGGGACTTCGCCCTCGGTGAGAATCTCGATCCACTCGGCGGTCGTGCGCGAGGCGAGCGCCTTGTTGATCTCGGCGTTGAGCGCGACGCGATTCTTCGAGCGGTTCTGCTCGCCCTTGAATTCCTCACGCTCGAGCAGGTCTTCGCGGCCCATTCCCTGGCACACCCGTCGCCACATGCCTTCGCCGGTCGCAGCGATGTTCATGTAGCCGTCTTTTGTCTTGTAGGCGGAGGTCGGCATGCTGGTCGGATGGTCGTTGCCCGCCTGCCCGGGAGGCACGCCCGTCATCAGGTAGCGCGCGGCCTGGAAGTCGAGCAGCGCGATCTGCGACATGAGAAGCGAGGACTGCACCCATTGTCCCGAGCCCGATTTTTCGCGCTCGAGGAGCGCCGTCATGACGCCGAGCGCGGCAAAGAGGCCCGCCGAGAGATCCGCGATCGCCGTACCGGCGCGCACCGGCCCGCGCCCGGGGAGTCCCGTGATCGACATGAACCCGCCCATCCCTTGCGCGATCTGGTCGAAGCCCGGCCGGTCGCGGTACGGTCCATCCTGGCCGAAGCCCGAAATGCTCGCGAGGATGATGCGCGGGTTGACCTTCGCGAGGGACTCGTAATCGATGCCGAGGCGAAACTTCACGTCGGGGCGATAGTTCTCGACGACGACGTCGGCGGTCTTCACCAGCTTCATGAAGATCGCGACGCCCTCCTTGTCCTTCAGGTTGAGAGTGATCGAGCGCTTGTTGCGGTGCAGGTTCTGGAAATCCGGGCCGTGCCGCGGCCCGCCCATCGTCTCGCTCTCCACGCTCGGCGGCGTTTCGATCTTGATCACGTCGGCGCCGAAATCGGCGAGCTGTCTCACGCAGGTCGGCCCGGCGCGCACGCGCGAAAGATCGAGGACGCGAAAGCGCGCAAGCGCGGTGGAGGCGGGGACGTGGGGCATGAGCGGGCGGGGATGGGACGATGTCCACCGTATAATAACCTGTCATCCGGGGGAGAAAATGTCGATCCGCGAGCACGACCTGGGCGAAATCCGCGATGCCGTGGCGAAGCTCTGCGCCGCTTTCCCGATGGACTACTGGCGCGAAACCGACCGCGAGCGGCGCTATCCCACCGAGTTCGTGACTGCGCTCACCCGCGCGGGCTGGCTCTCCTGCCTCATCCCCGAGGAGTACGGCGGCGCCGGCTTGAAGCTCGCCGCGGCCGCTGCGATTCTCGAGGAAATCCAGAAGAGCGGCGCGAACGGCGCCGCCTGCCACGCGCAGATGTACACCATGGGAACGGTGCTGCGGCATTGCAGCGAGGCCCAGAAAAGAAAATACCTGCCGAGGATCGCGAAGGGCGAGCTGCGCCTGCAGGCCTTCGGCATCACCGAGCCCTCGGCCGGGACCGACACCTCGTCGATCCGCACCGCCGCGGTCAGGAAAGGCGACCGCTACGTCGTCAACGGCCAGAAAGTCTGGACCTCGCGCGCCGAGCACTCCGACCTCATGCTGCTCCTCGCGCGCACCACGCCGCGCGAAGAGGTGCAGAAGAAGACCGAAGGTCTGTCGGTGTTCATCGTGGAAATGAAAGCCGCGCTGGGGCACGGGCTCACGATCCGCCCGATCCGCACCATGATCAACCACGCCACGACGGAGGTCTTCTTCGACAATCTCGAAGTGCCTGCGGAAAACCTTGTCGGCGAGGAAGGCAAGGGCTTCCGCTACATCCTCGACGGGATGAACGCCGAGCGCATTCTCATCGGAGCCGAATGCGTGGGCGATGCGCGCTGGTTCATCGGAAAAGCGACCGCCTATGCGAACGAGCGGAACGTCTTCGACCGACCGATCGGCCAGAACCAGGGCGTGCAGTTCCCGATTGCGCGCGCCTACATGGCGACCGAGGCCGCCGCGCTGATGGTCGGGCGCGCCGCGGCGCTCTACGATCAGGACTTGCCCTGCGGCCCCGAATCCAACATGGCGAAGCAGCTCGCGGCGGAGGCGTCCTGGCAGGCGGGCGACATGTGCCTGCAGACCCACGGCGGCTTCGGCTTCGCCGAGGAGTACGACGTCGAGCGCAAGTTCCGCGAAACGCGGCTCTACCAGGTCGCGCCGATCTCGACCAACCTCGTGCTGTGCTACCTCGCCGAGCACGTGCTGCACCTGCCGCGGTCCTACTGAGTAAGGCGCTGCAGGTTCTGAGCTATCGCCGCGTCGCGACGCCCATCAGCTTGTCGGGCAGCCAGGTTGCGATCTCGGGAAAGACGCACAGGATCACGATCGCGAGGAACATGCAGATCACGTAGGGAATCGTCCCCCACATGATGCGCATGACCGGCACGTCCGGCGCGATCGAGCTGACGATGTAGATGTTGAGGCCGACCGGCGGGTGGATCAGGCCGATCTCCATGTTGATGGTCAGGATCACGCCGAACCACACCGGGTCGAACCCGGCCGCGGTGATGATGGGATAGAGGATGGGCGCGGTCATCAGGATGATCGCCGCCGGCGGAATGAAAA
>WNGH01005127.1_pt1 | contig 12481 bp, 10 predicted proteins | sample 5400631 | NCBI WGS metagenome assembly WNGH01 (sample SAMN13153373, study PRJNA577476) | soil metagenome | isolation source: 115 cm soil or saprolite under Garry oak tree replicate 1 | place: USA:California | collected 2016-06-15 | reverse complement strand
CACGGCACCGAGCCGCCTCCCGAACCTCGTCTATGCACGCTTTCACGAGCGACTGCAGAGACGCTGAGGCCACAATGTCCCCGACCGTCATGTGGAGCAAGCACGAGAGCGCACAAAACGGAGCGTTCCAGGCCAGCTTCTGCCAGAGCACGGCCCGGATATCCGGGCTGATGTCACATGAGATTTTTGCCTGGGCCAGAATTGAACGTACGCTGCGGATATTGTCTTGGTCACCACCCGTGTGGAGTGATCCCAGGGCGATCCGGCCCCCGCCACTGTGCTCGATTACCCCCGGCGCAGAAATCCGAGCCGAGACATACGCGACGCCTGCCAGACTCCGGTCGGTCCCCCACAGCCGCGAGATCCTGTCCGTGTTGTCCACGCCATTCTGTAGGGACAGGATCGCCGTCTTCTCGCCCATGAGGGGAGTGAGAGACTTTGCCGCCTCTTCGGTGTCCTGAGACTTGACAGCAAGCAGGACCAGGTCCACGGGAGCGACCGGGTCCGAGCTCGAAACGAAGTCCCCATGTACTTCGAGGTCTTCCTGGATGCTTTTTATTCTCAGGCCATTTCTCTGCATCACCTTCAGGTGTTCGCCACGGGCGATGAAGGTGACGTTCACACCGGACGCCGCCAATCGAGCTCCGAAGTACCCTCCCACGGCCCCGACGCCCATGACCGCGACTCGCATGATGTCCTTCAAGATGTCGCCGGGCGAGATGGGGCGCGCCGCGCGAGCTGCGCCGGGAGCCCGAGCCGGCCCCTCATGCCCTCGCGGAGCGCGCTCCGGCCAGGCACGCCCGCAGCTGCTCCACGATCTCCGCTCCATGCTCCGTGATCGAGGTCAGGTGCGCGCCCGGGATCGCATGGACCTCGACGCGATCGGCAACGAGCGGCCACCACAGATCGCCCTGGGGGGTGCGCCGCTGTTCGGGGACGAGCAGCGAGATCGATCCCGCGTAGCGGCCGGGCACATGGGCGCGCGCGGTCAGTCGAAACGCGACGACGCGCTCGCTCTCCTGCCAGGCGGAGGCGCTCGCGGCGAGATCGAGGTCCTCCCCGCTCGGTCCGCGGACGCCGGCGTCGGCGGGGACAGGGCTGGGAAGCCGGGGGGAAGCCGCGTCCGGGGCGACGCACCGCCGGCGCCAGCCGGCGATCCTCCGGACGAGTTCCGTCGCGCGGTCCCGCAGGCTCAAGAACAGCGCGGCCTCGGCATGGCGGTCGAGTCCGGCGAGCCATGCCAGGGCATGGGCGACGCGGCTCACGAGGCGAAAGCGGGCATTTCGCGCGGAGGCATCGATGATCACGAGCGCGTCCACTTCGTCCCCTTCAGCGACGAGGCGCCGGGCCACCTCGAACGCGAAGATTCCTCCGTTGCAATGCCCGCCGAGACGGTAGGGGCCACGGGGACGGACGGCGCGAATGGCCGCGACGAGCTCGGTCACCATGGCCGCCATCGTATCCGGGACCGGCCGGTCGGTGAGCGGATGAGGGTGCACCGCGTAAAATGGCTGCTCGGACGAGAGGCCACGCGCCAGTATCCGACAGTAGAATCCGCCACCGTTGTAGTCGCCGTGGAAGAAGAAGAACGGCGGCTCGGCGCCGCTCTCCCGCAGGGAGGCGACCAGTTCCGAGCCGATCGACTCCTGGCCCTGCACGGCCGCGGCCAGCCCGGCGATCGTCGGCGCCGAGAACAGCGCAGTGAGGGGTAGCCGGCTGCCGACCTCTGCCTCGAGCCGCTGCATGAGCTGCGCCGCGAGCAGCGAATGTCCCCCCAGCTCGAAGAAATCGTCGAAGACACCGACCTGGGGCAGCTTGAGGAGCGCGCGCCAGACGAGGGCGATCTGCCATTCGAGCGGGTGGCGCGGCGCCGTGTAGGGCACCCGAAGCACCGGGCGATCGACGCTGGGGATCGGCAAGGAGCGCCGGTTGACCTTGCCGTTCGGCAGGAGGGGGAAGTCTTCCAGAAATACGAAGCGCGACGGCATCATGAACTCCGGCAAGGTCCGGGCGAGTCCACGTCGGAGCTCGTTGATGGTGGCCGTCTTCCCCGGAGCCGCCACGACATAGGCCACGAGCCGTTGCTCGCCATTGCCGTCCGGCTGCGAATGGACGATGGCGGCCTTGACCGAATCTTCCTTGGCCAGCACCGCTTCGATTTCTTCGGTCTCGACCCTATGACCACGGATCTTCACCTGGAAGTCCTTGCGCCCCAAGTGGGTCAAACAACCGTCGGGGCGCATCACCCCGAGGTCTCCGGTGAAATAGAGCCGCTCTTCTCCGCCGTCCGGATCCGGCAAAAACGCCGCCTGGGTAAGGTGCGGTTGCCGCCAATAGCCCACGGCGAGGTACTTGCTGCGTACGACGATCTCGCCGGTCTGGCCCGGGCCCACCCCCTGGCCTTCCTCGTCGAACAGGAGCACCTCTTTGTCCGGTACCGCGTAGCCTACCGGCACTTTCCCCTCGGCGCCGCTCCAATCATGGTCGATGAAACAACGCCGGATGCTGAAGGTCTCCGTGGGGCCCATGACATGCATCAGCCGGCACGGAACCGGGAAGTGGCGCTTGTAGCTTTCGACATCATCGCGGTTGATTGATTCACCGCCGAGACGCAGGAGGCGCACGCTCGGAAATGTCGCGTGGTCGGGCAAGATGGCCACGAGCGCGCGGAAGGTCGTGGCCAGGGTATGGATCATGGTGATCTCATTCTTCCGAATCCATTCCGCGAGCGGTAGCAAGCCCTGGCTGGGAAGGTCGTAAGGAAACACGGACGCCCCGTTGAGGAGGGCGCCGTACAGATTCCGAATGGAATTGGCGAAGCTGAATGAATGCCACACGGCCAGCCGGTCGTCGGGACCAATGCGCGCGTCGCCGGTATAGTTCCTTGCTTCAACGAGTACATTGCGATGGTTGTGGAGCACTCCTTTGGGATTCCCCGTGGACCCGGACGTATAGAGCAGGAAGGCCGCCGTCTTCCCAGACACCGCACAGCTTGGGTTCGGCCCGGTGATGGTCGGATCGACATCGTCGCAATTGATTACTTCCTGGCCTCCCTGCGCCATCTCCTTGGCGAACGAGAGATGCTTCGTATCCGTGAGGAGGAGGGGGGCTTGGCAGTCATCCAGCATAAATGCGGTGCGCGCTCGCGGATACGACGGATCCAGGGCGACATAGGTCTTACCTGCCTTGAGCACCCCTAAGATCGCCGCGACGATGGCCGGGCCCGGCTGAAGGAGAAGGGCAACGGCGGTCTCACCCCGCCCGAGACGGCCGAGCAGGATGTGGGCGATGCCATTGGCCGCTTGGTTCAGTTCAGCATAAGTGAGCCGGCTCTCGCCCCTGACCACGGCCATGCGGTCAGGGTATCGGGCAGCCTGGTCTTCGAACATCGAGGCAAGCGAGGCCTTGTCGTCATCAAAGGCGGCCAGCCGCGTTTCGGCATCGAATGCCGTCATGGCGATCCGAAGAGATGCATGGCGCGCACCTACTTGCCCTCGATGTCCAGCACCTCGTGCACGTCAGTATCGATGCGCGTGCCCGGCGCGCTGCCGGACGCCGCATCTCCGCTCACCAGGTAGAACTTGCCGTCGATGACATCACCAGCCATTCCATGGCGGGGAAATTCCATGGAGGGCAGGATCGTCCACCGGTTCGTGACTGGATCGTAGGCCTCCACGGCACGGAACGTTCTCTGATACTCGCTCGTCCGCTGCTCTCCTCCCGCCACGTAGATCTTGCCCTTGAACAATCCCCACGAGCTGGCGCTGCGCGCGGTCGGCATCGGGGCAAGCAGCGCACCCCACTGATCGCTGGCGGGATCGTAGACCTCCACGATGTCCGTGTTGCTCGCACGCGTAACGAACGCGCTACCGAGGCGGCCGCCGATGACATAGATCTTGTTTCCGACGTTGCCGGCCGCCGCGTGATTGCGCGCGGTCGGCATGGGGCTGCGCGTCTCCCACTTGTTCGTGGCCGGATCGTAGGCTTCGTTGGTGCCCAGCGCGCGATGCGGCCCCGCCGGGGAGACCGCAGTTTCCTTCGAGCCCGGATGGAGACCCGCGCCCCCGAGCACGTAGAGCTTGCCGTCCACCACCACGGCGTTGGCGGAGCCGCGCTTGGTGGGCAGGGGCGCGAGGGCCTTCCAACTGTCTATCGCGGGGTCGTATTCCCATACATTGTCGATGGGCTGCCAAGCGGCCGGTCCGGACCCGGGGAGCGTGAACCCGCCGATGACGTAGATCTTGCCCTGGATTTCCGCGAGGGCCACGTGGTGGGAAAGAAGCGGCATGTTCCTTTTCTTCGTCCATCTGTCGCGCCCGGGATCGTACTCATACACGAGTCCCTTCGGCTTCCAGCCCGGGGCCAGTCCGCCGAACACGTAGAGCTTCCCGCCAGACCCGATGCCGTAAAGCTCCTCGGAGGCCTCGGGAAAGGCGGCGAGCCGATTCCACTTCTGCGCCTGGGCCGTGGAAATCCAGAGCGACACGGCGACGATGGCGACGAGGGACAGTCGCGAGCACCTAATCAATACGACCATCGGACCTCCTTCATGGCCCTTTCAGCCGCATGTCCTCGTAGGCCGGGTACGGAACGAGGTGCAGGGTGTCGAGGGCATGGTCGGCCAGCCGTGGCCCGACCCCGCGCAGATTGCGGTATTCCATGATCGGGACGAACATCACCCTATCGATCGTGAGCTGCTGGATCTGGCGGAGCAGGGCTTCGCGCCGGACCATGTTCCGCTCGCGGTCCTGCTGCAGGAACAGGTCGTCGATATCGGGATAGCCGCCATACGCATAGCCTCCCTTCGAGTAGATGAAGGACTCGACGCGGCTGGCCGCGTTGCCCGAGTTGCCGACCGCGGCGAGAAACATCCCCCGGAGCTTTTTCTCCCGCCAGATAGCGAGGAAGGTCGCGCGCTCCATGGAGCGTATCCTCGAGCGGATCCCCACCGCATTGAGAAAATTCGCGGCGGCTTCGGCCACCGTGACGAACGGCGGCGTGGGCGTGAAGTCCCCCGCGTCGAATCCCTTCGGATAGCCGGCCTCGGCGAGGAGCTGCCGGGCCTTGGCAGGGTCGTAGGCCGGCGGGGGGGCAGGCAGCGCGAAGTCCATCACGTGTGGGACGATGACGCCGGTGGGCGGGCAGAAGCCCAGGCACGCTACGTCGTTGATGGCCCTGCGGTCCAGCGCGTAGTTCGCGGCCAGCCGCACCCGCTTGTCGTTCCATGGCGATTTCGGGTCCCACTGCTCCGGCAAATCGATCCAGTAGGTCGACGCGTGCCTGGATGGGATCAGGACCAGCCGCGGATCCCGTCGCACGCTCTCGGCATCCTCACCGTCGAGCGAGTAGGCGATGTCGACCTCGCCCTTCTTGAGCATGGCAACGCGCGCCGTCCCCTCCGGGACGCTCTTCATGACCACCCGCTTGACGTATGGGGCATGCCGCCAGTACGACGGATACGCCTCGAGCACGACCTCGATGCCGGGTTGGTGGCTCACGAACCGGTACGGGCCCGCGCCGATCGGGTGCTTCCGGAAGCCGTCGTCGCCGACGTGCGTCGCGTACTTCTTCGGCACCACGAGCCCGGCCGCGCTCGCCGTCGTTCCGTAGAACGTCATGAAGTCTGGCCAGGGCTCCTTCAAGTGGAAGCGAACGATCAGCGGATCGACGATCTCCACCTGCCGCACGTGCGCCTGCAGCTCGTGCGCGCCCGCTCCCTTGTAGCGGTCGAAGCTGAATTTCACGTCTTCGCTTGTGACGGGATCGCCGTTGTGGAATCTGAGCCCCCGACGCAGCTTGAACTCGTAGGTGAGCCCGTCGGGACTCTCCTTCCACGACTCGGCGAGACTCGGCCCCATCCGCTGCCCCGGTAACGGGCGGACGAGCGCGTCGTGCAGCGCGTAGAGGATGCCGAACGGCGTGGTCTGTGGGGGCGCCGTCGACGGGTCGAACCACGACGGCGAGATGGTGACGTGCCAGGCAATCACGACTTCCCCCGCCGGGAGCTGCCCGGCCGCTCCCGTAGCCGAGGCCACGACGAGCAGAATCGCCCCCAAGAGCTCGACGGGCAAGAAGCCGGAATGACTCCGAGTGGTGCCGGCAGCGTTCAGGCCTGAAGGCCATGGCCAACCAACTACGCGAGAGTGCACACAAATAACATAACCCACCCCGCGGCTGGGACCATGATCCAGAAAAACTTACCAGGGGGAGGCCATTCCTCTCGTCGGCAAGCGCTCCCGCATATCCCCGTCACGCGCGTTTGTCGTGTAAGCGCATAGGGCACCCGCTCCGTCTCAAGGCCGTGGGTACATCGACAGGGAGGCACGTCACGTGACCAGACATCTCATCGTGATAGGATCCGCGATCCTGCTGTGCTCAGGCTGTGTGACAACCCCTACGGGGCCAACCGTCAAGGTGATGCCCGGTCCGGAGAAATCCTTCGAGCAGTTCCAAACCGACGACGGAGTGTGCCGTCAATGGGCACTTCAGCAGGCCGGGGGGCATCCGCAGACGGCGGCCGTGCAGGGAACCGCTACCGGCGCGGCGATCGGGACGGTGGTCGGGGCCGGCCTGGGCGCGGCCATCGGCGCCGTGGCGGGCCATCCGGGGGCAGGCGCAGCCATAGGCGCGGGCGGCGGCCTCCTCGGCGGGACAGCTCTCGGCGCGAATGCCGGCCAGTCAGCGACTTTCACGGCTCAGCGTCGGTACGACAGAGCCTACGAGCAGTGCATGTACGCGAAAGGCAACGACACTCCCCGCGAGCCTGCCTCCGGCCCACCACCCAGGTCACGCTGAGGGCCGACCTCTCCTTCGAGCGCTGGCTCCGCACCATGACCTTGGGAGCGGGTTCTCGACTTCAATCTGCCTCGAGGTGCCGACTCGAACCACGGATCCTACTGGATCGCCTCGTCCGCCCGCGCGAGCAGCGACGGCGGGATGGCGAGCCCAAGGGTCCTCGCCGTCTTCACGTTGATCACGAATTCGAACTTGGTGGGCTGCTCGACGGGAAGGTCAGCGGGCTTCGCGCCCTTGAGAATCTTGTCCACGTAGGCCGCGGCGCGTCGAAAGCTCTCCGGGGCAGACGGTCCGTAGCATGCCAAGCCTCCAGCGTCTACATACCCTCGCTGCCCGTACATCGCGGGCAGGCGGGTTTTCGCCGCGAGCTGTGTGATCCGGGTGAGGTGAAGAAGGAACGTCCCGTCCCACGGGACGAAAAAGGCGCCCGCATGCTCCCTGGTCATCGCCGCAAATGCCCTCTCGAAGTCGGCAGGCCCTCTCGCCTCCACCGCTTGAAGTTGTACCCCCAACGAATGCGCGGCCCCCTTCGCCTCGTTCAAAGTGAGGGGATGGCCGGGATTCGCCGGATTGAGGAGGATGGCCAGCCGTGACACGTGGGGAGTGATCTGCGTGAGCAGTTCCAGCTGCTTTCCCACTATCGCCGAGGTCAGAAAGGACGTGCCTGTGACATTCCCACCGGGCCGGGCAAGGCTGGCCACGAGCCCATTACCCACCGGATCGCCTACGCTGACCATGACGATCGGTATCGTCTGAGTAGCCTGCTTGGCGGCAATGACGTTTTGCGCGGCGGGCGCCACGATGACGTCAACCTTGTGGCGGACCAGCTCGGCCGCGAGGGCCGGGAGTCTCTCGTACTTCCCCTCCGAAGAAAGATTCTCGATCGTAATGTTCCGGCCGTCCACGTAACCGAGCTCTCGTAGCCCCTCCGCAAACGTTCCCCACAGACGCGCACCGCCGGGATCGGTGAGGGGAACGTTCCCCAGGATACCTATCCGATAGATCCTCCCGCTTTCCTGCGCTTGGCTATCGAGTGGTGCAGCAAGAAGCACCGCCCCCGTGCCGGCGAGGAACGTGCGACGGTCCATCAATGGGCTTCCTCGCAGGCGGTCTGCGAGTCCAGCGCGAGGCGTAACCGGGTCGCGTCCATGCGGGAGCCCTCCTGACAGGCTGCGCGGGAGTCTAGCAGACATCCAATGCCGGCGAACACGGGCAGAGACTACCGGCCGCGAAAAAGCGAAGGCCTCCGGAGCGAGCCACGGCGCCCGCGGTAGATGCTAGTGGCCGCCGGCGACCCGAAAGATGAAATCGCCCTCGGTGACATGGGTGTCCACGGAGAGCACGCGCCACTTGACGCGGTAGGTGCCGGCTCCAATGGACTTGAGGCGCACTTGGAGCATGTCCGGGCTCGTCTCATCCGACTGGGCCGGCCCCCTGTCGACTCGCTCGCCGCGCTCGTTCAGGACTTCGAGGGTGCTGAAGGCGGGCTCGAGCCGTTCCGTGAACCAGATCCGAACCTGAGCGGGCGCGATCTTGACCGTGCTGCCCACGCGTGGCTCAGCTCGCTCGAGAAAGGCGTGGGCCGACGCCGTGCCAGATCCGAGCAGCAGCGCCATCAAGACAAGAATCGCGCGCCATCCCATCGCACTTACCGCCCAAAGAGCGGCCGGCCCAGCGTGTTGGGAAAGATGTCATCGAGGAAGAAGTGCACCTGGCCGCGGATGCCCACGTTCTTGCCCGTCCGCTCGTTCACCGGCACCACCGCTTCGAGCCCAAGCTGGAAATACTTGCCCGCCCAGATGATGCCCGGGTTGATGGTGCCCGTGGTCTTGCCCGCGAACCCCCGGTCGAGCGGGTTGCTGATGTCGATTTCCACCAGGGGGATGAGCCGATTGATGATGATCGGCAACCCTACGTCGCGAACGAACGCCTGAAGGTAGGGCAGGCTGTACATAACCGCGAAGCCCCAGTGAAAGACATTGGGGTTCTTTTCGATCTCCACCTCGAGATCGCCGTCGTCGTTGAGGGTGAACTTCTTGTTGCCGCTGCGGCTGGGCAGCACACCTTCGACGATGCCGGTGACCGCCACAGGTCTCAGCCACGCCAGCGCTTCGGGGAGATCGCCCATGCCCTTGCCGAAAAGAAGGGCGGGCCTGAAGATGTCGAAGGACTCGGCGCCGGCCTTTTGCCGCCCCGTGCCGCCCACCTCCCACCCGAAGGCCGCCGAGAGAATCGTCTCGTGGGCGGCGTTGGTGAAGAATTGATACTTGAGCGTCACTTCGAGATTGCCGAAGCCGCTCTCCGTCCGGTTGTTCGCGGCGGGATCGAGGAGATTCCACTCCCCGCCCAGCGTGATGCCAAAGTTAGGCAAGATGCGCTTGGAGAACTCCCCCGAGATGTTGGTGACCTGGCCGGCCGGCACTTCGCTGTCGCCGGGCTGTTTGATGTGAAGAAAAGTGGGAAGCGACAGCTCGTCGGCGACGAATGGGTCATCGATGGTGAGCGTAGACGGAAAGAAGCGCTGCCCCGCCATGCCGTGCGCGGAGGCGAGGGCGGGCATGGACGCAATGGTCAGTAGGGTGGCCGCGGCCACCGCAACACGGCGCGATGTCATCGTTATCCTCCAGGCTGTGAATGGGAAGCGCGGCCGCGGCGCCGAGGCGCGGCAGAGCTATGCCGGAGTATCCCGGGCGAAGCGGCGGGTCAGCTTGGGAGCGAGCGAAGAGAAGGGGGCGCCCGCTCGTGGGCAGGCTTGCCCTGCGTCAGGCGCGGAGAGTCCTGCGGCCCGGGCACCACCATCGGGGATTCAGCCGTCGACGGGCCGATGACCGGGAGCGCCTCCACCACAATCGCCGCCAGATGGGACGCGGCCGCGGCAAGGTGACAACTTCCCTCGGTGGCGCCAGGCGGGGCGTCGTTCTGTCCATCCTCGTGGCTGTCCGCTTCTGCAGCATGGGCCGCGCCGATCGGGGAAATATGGTGAACGGAGTGGATGGCGCCCTCGAGGCCATTCATGCCCAGCAGGAGAGCCAGAGCCAGGAGCGTCACGGCGCCCGGTCGAGCCGATCGGAGCAGGCTTGACATGGCGGCGACCATACACCCCCAATCAGACGTACTCAAGGCAGTTCCAGAAGCAGCCCTGTAGGAGGAGCAGCGGGGATAGGGTTCCCGCGCGTCGCTCTGCTCTGTGCCGGACTCGCCACGATCCCCCGTGGACCCTCGACGTCTCACCCTGCTCCTGGGAGGAGAGATGTGATCAGTACTTCCACTTGATCCCGAACCAGGTCCGGAGCCCGCGCAGACCCTGCGGGGTCAGCGTAAGCGTTCGCTCCTCTCCGACAGGATGCATCCAGCGAAGGTCCAAGCAGCGACGCGCCACCGCGGCGCCCAGAGCGCCCGCGAGGTGCGCGCGGCGCTCGCTCCAGTCGAGACATTGACGCGCGAATGCCCGTCGCTCTCGGCGGGTTTTCTCCACATCGACGCCTAGCCGCCCGAGGACGCGCGCGCCGGCGGCCGTCAAGAGAAAGTCGCGACCCGCGGGTTTCAGAAGCCGGCGGCGCACCATCGCATCGGTCACCTTCACCCCGAGCCGGCCCGCAAGATGGTCATAGCAGGTTCGGGCAAGGCGCAGTCCATCGAGCGGCCCCGCAGACCCCGTCAGGCGTGGTGGGGCGGGGGCAACCGCCATCAGTGCCTCGACGGCATGTCCAACACTCGGCGTGGCCAGACGAAAGTAACGATGGCGGCTTTGCCGCTCCATGGCGAGCAGGCGCCCACGAACGAGCTTGGCAAGATGGCTGCTCGCCGTCTGCGGCGTGACGCCCGCGCCGTAGGCAAGCTCTTTCGCGGTGCGCGCTCGTCCATCCATCAACGCCGCGAGCATCCGCGCGCGAGCAGGATCACCGACGAGCGCCGCCACCGCGGCAATGTTTAAGTCTGCATCCATAGTTCGATGGTAGTCGATGTGTTTATGCTTTACAAGGCTCCCGCGATCCGCGCATTCTTGGCCATGCGGTGTGGAGGCGAACCTGGCTTGTACCGATGGCTCGTGGTTGGTGTGTCGACGGCCGTCAACGCTCTCGCGCTGACGAGCCGGGCGAAGCGCGTGGGATCATGCCGGCCGTGATCGAGCATGGCGAATGATTTCAGAAGATCCGCGAGCGGCAAGCTGGCGCCCAGAGATTGCCCGTCACCACCGAGGAGTGGGAACCCGCATGTACCACGGATGGAAGGTGGTCGGCTGTGCCTTTCTGATTGCCGTGTTCGGGTGGGGGTTTGGATTCTATGGGATCGGTGTCTTCCTGGCCGAGCTGGTCGAGCGCCATGGCTGGGCGACGAGCTCCGTCGCCTCGGCGGTCACCGTCCTCTACCTCGTGGGGGCCGCCCTCATCGCGTTCATTGGAAACGCGTTCGAGCGATTCGGCCCGCGCCGGGTGGTGCTGCTCGGCATGTCCGCGATGGGCACGGCCGCCATCGGGCTGACCTGGATCACCCAGGCGTGGCAGCTCTATCTCGTGTTTCCGCTCATGGCGGTCGGATGGGCGGCCATGAGCGGGGCCGCCCTCAACGTCATCGTCGCCCCCTGGTTCGAGCGCAGACGGGGCTTCGCCATCAGTATCGCGTTCAACGGGGCGGCCGTCGGCGGGGTCCTCCTCGTCCCGGCCCTCGTATTTCTCATTGGACGGATCGGATTCAGGGCCGCCGTGGTTTCCCTCGTGACCGTGATGGTGGGGGTGCTCACCCCGCTCGTGCTGTGGCCGCTCGTGCGCGGTCCCGAGGTGCTCGGGCTGACCCCGGACGGCGATACCCCCGCCCCGCCGGCGACGGCAAAGACGGCAAGCAGGGGTGCCCCGCACACCCGGGACTTCATGCGCACCTGGCATTTCTGGTCGGTGGCACTACCGTTCGCCCTCGGACTCACCGCGCAGATCAGCATCATCATTCATCAGGTGTCCTTTCTCAAGCCGGCGTTGGGGACGGAGGGTGCCGCCTGGGCGGTGAGCCTGACTTCGGTGTGCGCGGTGCTGGGGCGCCTGGCGGTGGGATCGTTTGTCGACCGTGTCAATCGGCGCGCGGTGATTGCCGGGAACTTCCTGCTCCAGGCAACGTCGATCATGCTGATGCTCTCCGGTCCGCGGCCCGTGCTGCTCTACGTCGCCTGCGCGATGTTCGGGTTGGGGGTGGGCAACACGACCAGCCTGCCCAGCGTCCTCGTGCAGGCAGAATTTCCCAAGGCAGCCTTCGGCCGAATCGTGAGCACGATCATCGCGATCAACCAGTTCACATATTCCTTCGGGCCCGGGGTCTTGGGATGGTTGCGCGACGCGTTCGGCAGCTACGATGCGGCGTTTGCCGGTTGTCTTATGCTCCAGCTGGCCGCGATCGCCATCTTGCTTTTCGGAGGCTCGCGCCGGCTCGGACCCGTCGGGTCGGCGGCGCGCGAGTAGCGCAGTTCCGACTCTGCTACACTCCGCCCACCCCGTAAGGAGGGCTCCGCATGAACGTGACTTATTCTCCCACCGACTCACCGTTGGCGCGGCCCCCGGCCGACAGGACGATCGAGTGAAGACCACCATCGCGGACATCCGGGCCGACCACTACCTGATCAAGCTGCCGGTGACTCTGTCCGACAGCACGCACGGCCAGATGACTCACTTCGAGCTGGTCACGGTGCGCATTCGTGACG
>WNGH01005898.1_pt1 | contig 12483 bp, 10 predicted proteins | sample 5400631 | NCBI WGS metagenome assembly WNGH01 (sample SAMN13153373, study PRJNA577476) | soil metagenome | isolation source: 115 cm soil or saprolite under Garry oak tree replicate 1 | place: USA:California | collected 2016-06-15 | reverse complement strand
GATGTGGCTGCTTCGGCCCATGCTGGTTTTAAGGGTCTGGAAGTATGGGTGGCCAAGCCAAGCAAGCTTGATCGCTTCCTTGCCGACCATTCCCTGGCAGATTTAAAGGCGCTGTTTCAGGATAATCACGTTGCCCCAATGACCCTCAGTGCGATTTCATTTATTGCGTTTCGGGGTGACGAGTTTGGTGCCATCAAAGACCAGTGCCGCAAGTTGTGTGAGATTGCTCAAGCCATCGGCTGCCCGGCTGTTGAGGTGGTAGCCAGCCCAACCCCCACCTGGGAGACGACCTGGGAGGCGATTGTTGCGGAACACGTGGCGGCACTGCAGGAGCTGAGTGATATTGCCCGTGACTATGGGATCAAGCTGCCCTTTGAATTTTTGGGCTTCGGCTGGTGTTCAGTACGCACACCTCGCGGTGCCCAGGAAATCATCCAAAAAACCGGCCGTGACAATGTGGGCATGGTCTTCGATGCGGCACACTTCTACGCTGGCGGCGGCTTACTCAGTGAAATCGAGCACCTCGATCCCAATTCCATCTATATGTTTCACCTGGACGATCTTGAAGATACGTGCAAAGAGGCATGTACCGACGGAACCCGCTTCCTGCCAGGGTTAGGTGTGATTCCTCTTGATGAAATCTGCGCCCGTCTCAAGGGGATTGGCTATGATGGCCCCTGTACCGTCGAAACGTTCCGCCCCGAGTACTGGGAGTGGGATCCCATGCAATTGGCAGTCAAGGCGAGGGAGGCGGCCATCAAAGTTCTGTCCCCCTACTTTGAAATAGAAGAATGACAGGGTGTCAGGCCACTAACGCCATTGCACATCTAAAATGAGACAACTCAAGTATTATAACTGGGCGAAAGATACCTAGCGGTGGCAGTCCAGGAGCGGCTTCGTTCTCATTTTGGCAGCGATCGCCGCAACATGGTTGAGTCTTGTTCTACTTGCGCAAGCCGAAAAAAGGCTCACTCCCTGTAGACTGCATTGCGAGATACACATACTTGAGCTTGATGCGGGCGTTGGCAGTCGTACAGCCCGCGACCTGTCGGCTCAAAGACATAGGAGGATAACCATGGAATTACGAGAGCAGTTCCCCACCAGGACGGACCACCCTGCCTGGGAGGCAGGTAATAGGCAGCTCGAGAAGATGGGTTTTTCGAGCGAGCAGATTGCTGGCCTCTGCAGAGTCAAAGCGCTCTATCAGCGTGGGGCCTATCACGAGGACAATCCTGAGCACAAGCGACAAGCGTTTGTCCGCTGGCTCTACCTCCAGGGTCGCCTGGAAAGCTAATCCGCGGTCACGACGCCTGTGCGAGAGAGGATGGGGAGTCTTTCAACAGTAGGTTTTTTGGGGCAGATCGTCCCATTCGTAGGGGCGGGAGAGGGGTGGAGTGGAGTGGGGACGCTTGCGTCGCCCATGGGGGGCAGGGGAACAGGACGCAGGGCGACTCTGCCTCCGTTGACCTGCGACAGCGACAGAATCCCATTTTAAATGTGTATCCAGAGGAATGGCCTGAGACCCTGAATGACCCGCTTAAGCAATAGGGAGGCCAGGGTTCTGGACCGACCACGAGTTACGCGAGAAAGGAGAGGCTTATATATAGAGACAAAAAGACAAGAGATACCAGGTGCAGTGGGTGTTCCAGGCCCTGGTTCACCGCGAGTGTCCACACGATCGTTTAACATCGACCAATCAGTTTAGTAAGGCTACACTTTAGCCATGATCCAACATTAAGGAGGGATCACTAGATGACACGACATCAGAACTTTTCAATATTTCCCGGACGAACACCGCGAGGGACCATCATGGGCGCGGTCTGCGTCGCCCTCATCGTATTGCTGGCGGCCTGTGCTGGCGGCAGTACCAGTCCCAGTTCCAGTTCCAGTAGCAGCACTACTACTGGTGGTGGTACTCTCAGCGGCGGTACCGACATTAGCGGAAAAACGATCCTGTTCGAGATTCAGAGTAGTCCCAGCGACAGCTTCTTTGTGCCGGTCGTCAACGGAGCAAAGGCTGCAGCCGCTATCGCGGGCCTCAAGCTTCAGATCCAGTATGCCAGTAACGATGACACGACGGAGGTCAATCAGGTCAACACAGCCTTGGCGAGCAACGTCGCCGGGGTCGCTTTGTCGATCCCCGATGCAGGTCTGAACAAAGCCGTCTGCGATGCGCGGGCGAAGGGCACCCCCGTGGTCGCGTTCAACATCGACGGGTCCACAGGTGCGGGAGCTAAGTGCGTGATGGGGTTCGTGGGTCAGGATTTCGTCCAGTCCGGAGCACTCATCGCCCAGAAGATGATCGACGCTGGCCAGATCAAACCCGGCGATCACGTGTTTTGCCCTGTTGAGTTCCCAGCTCAGGTCTATGCCGCCCAGCGATACGCAGGTGTCAAGCAGGCTCTCTCTGCCATTGGCGCGACGTGTGAGGAGTTAGGCACAGGCGTTGACTTCGGTCCAGCCAAAGCGACCATGGTTTCATATCTACTGGGTCATCCTAACACCACGGCGATCATTGGGCTCGGGCACACGCCACTTGACCAGGCTCCCGCTGCCGCCAAGCAGGTCGGTCGGAACATCCCCATCGGTGGCTTCGATGTCACGTCGGATATTCTGTCATCGATCAAGAGTGGTACTATCACCGCGACCGTCGATCAGCAGCCATATGTCCAGGGCTTCCAATCGGTCATGCAGCTCGCATTATATTTGAAGTACGCCATCGCGCCTTCAAACCTTAACACCAGCAACGGTGCTTTGATCGATAAGAACAACGTTGATAAGGTGGTTAGCCTGGTGCCTACCTACCGCTAGTTCCTCCTTCTTCGCTCGTCTTGTGGTAGGTTGTCACCCCGAGAGGTACAAGACGGAGACAGCCTACCGCACCAGGAGCTGAGGGCAAGCCGCTGCCCCATAGACGGCCTTTCAGAGAGAGTCCGTGCCGATAGAGCAGTCGTTGACGATGATGGCTTGCCCAGGCAAAGGGAACGTACAATGATAGCAAGATTGTTCCAATGCCTCTGCACGATGGCAGAGGGCAGAAAGGAATCGATATGAAACTCCAGCCGCAATCAGCTACCGGCGCGGCGGTCACAGCGGAACAACGCGCAAAGGCAGCCGGACGCCGCTATCGCCGCCAGCAGTCGGCTCTCGACATCCTCATTATCTTCTTGATCGTCATAGCCATTAGCGTGATCTATGGATTGATCAGTCCCTATACCTTCGCCTTTAACAGCTTCGCCAATATCCAGAATGCGCTCTATACTATTCCGATTGAGGTGGGCATTCCGGCACTGGGTGTGGGAGTCCTCATGATCGCCGGTGAGTTCGACCTCTCCGTCGGTGTCAATTTCGTCTTTAGCAGCATCGTGATGGCGCAGCTCGCGACCAATGGGCTGAACGTCTGGCTGGCAGCGCTCATTGGACTGCTGATCGGCACTGGCATCGGCCTCCTCAACGGGATAATCACGCTCCGACTGAATATCCCATCCTTCATCACCACGCTTGGGACGTCCTTCATCTGGGGTGCCGGAGTGCTCTTCGTTCACGGTGCCTCGTCCCAGCCCTTCTCTCCCACCCCAGTGTTCGCGGCACTCACTGCCGGAAGCATAGGCCCGATTCCGGCGACATTTCTGTGGTGGGTTGCACTCGCGCTCGCCTTCTATGCACTGCTGCAGCGGAATCGGATCGGCAACCATATCTTCGCGGCAGGCGGCAACAAACAGGCGGCAATAGCAACCGGGGTGCGGGTGGACAGGACGAAGCTGCTTGCCTTCAGCTTAGCCGGGGCCACCGCCGCCTTGGGCGGCATTCTGGCCGCATCCTACATCGGTAACATCGCGCCCACTACTGGTGAAGCCCTGGCACTGGAGGCCATCGCCGCCTGCGTCATTGGCGGACTGGCCCTTACCGGGGGCCGTGGCACGATCCTGGGCATCGTCCTGGGCTCCGCGCTCATCTACTGGATTCGAGACGTCCTGCTGTTGGTGGGAGCACCAGGCTTCTATATCACGGCACCCATTGGCATACTCATCATCGGTGCCGCGGCAACTTACGAAATACTGCGAGCCCGTCGAGCTTGATCTACCAACGAAAGGAGAAAGTACATGAGCATGGATAGAATGGAAACAACACCAGCCGAACAGCCGGTGCAAAGTGGGGATGCAGCCACACCGCTGCTGGAGCTCCGCGATGTCAACAAGCAATACGGTCTGAACAGGGTGCTCAATAACGTGTGCTTCCACGTAGGGAAAGCGGAGATCCTGGCACTCCTGGGCGACAACGGAGCCGGGAAGTCGACTACGGTCAAGGCCATTTCGGGCGTCGTCCAACCAGACTCCGGCGCGCTGCTCTGGAATGGCAAACCTGTTGAGCTGAACTCCCACACGGATGCGGCAGAACTGGGCATTGAGACGATTTACCAGGACTCGGCACTCGTCGACTCCATGACGATCGCGCGCAACATCTTCATGGGGCGAGAGATGATAGGGCCCCTTGGTTTCATGCGTATGAGAGAGATGCGAGAAATTGCTGCCCATGTCTTGAAGACGATTGTAGCAATCGAAGGCATCGACAGTCCTGACAAGCTGGTGGGCAGTCTTTCCGGCGGTCAGAAGCAGGCGGTAGCCATCGCTCGTGCGGTGCATTTCAAGCGCACGCTCCTGGTCCTTGACGAGCCGACCAGCGCGCTAGCGGTGCGGGCTACCGAGGCCCTCTTCGAGTACCTCCGGTCGCTACGTACACAGGGCCTGTCGAGTGTGCTGGTCACACATAACCTGTATGACGCCTACCGCATCTGTGATCGCTTTGTCGTGATGGCGCGCGGACTGGTCATCTTCCAGGCGACGCAAAGGGAGACCTCAGTCGAGGAACTGACCGAGCACGTCAGCCGCGGCTAGACCTGCTGTAGGGGCCGATTTATCGCGCCCACCGCCGATTTATCGGCCCCTACACCTTTCGAGGATGATGTTATGCCTGAAACAACGAATCAACCAAAACGAAAAGTACGACTCGGCGTAGTCGGCGGGGGACCGGGGTCGAATATCGGTGAGACCCATCGTTATGCTGCCCGGCTTGACGACCGCTATGCGCTGGTGACCGGCGTTTTTGCCTCGGATGCCCAGCGCAGCCGGGACTTCGCTGCTACCCTCGACATTGCGCCCGACCGTCGCTACGGCTCGTGGCAGGAGATGGCCGAGCAAGAGGCCCAGCGGGAAGATGGTCTTGAGGTGGTCAGCATTATGACCCCCAACAACAGCCATTACGCTATTGCCAAAGCCTTTCTGGAACAGGGCATTGATGTCATCTGCGACAAGCCCTTGACCATCGATGTTGAGCAGGCTCTAGAGTTGATGCGCCTGGTACGTCAGACCGGTCTGGTTTTCGGTGTGACCTATTGCTATAGTGGCTATCCGATGGTGCGTCAGGCCCGCGAAATGATTCGCAACGGGGAGCTGGGCGAAATCAGGCTGGTGCAGGTCGAGCACGCTTCCGGCTGGGCTTCCACCCTGCTGGAGGCGGAAGGACATAAGCAAGCCGTCTGGCGCACCACTCCCAGCATTGCCGGGAAATCCAGCGTGGTCGGTGACCTGGGCACGCACGCCCATCACCTGGCTCGCTTTATCACTGGCCTGGAAATCACCGAAGTGTCCGCCGAGCTGTCCAGTATTGTGCCGGGCCGCCAGGTTGACGACAACGCCCACATCCTGCTACGTTTCAATAACGGGGCAAAAGGGATGATGTGGGCCAGCATGGTCGCGACAGGACATTTGCAGGGACTGCGCATTCGGGTGTATGCTGAGAAAGGTAGCCTGGAGTGGGTACAGGAGCAGCCCAATGAGCTGCTCCTGCGCCCCATCGACGGCCCCCATCAAATCCTCTCACGTGGGTCCGGTTGGTTGTCCCCGGCGGCACAGCGGGCCTCGCGCCTGTGGCCCGGTCACCCGGAGGGTTATTTAGAGGCATTCGCCAATATGTATTCTGATATCGCCGACGCCATTCTCGCCCGCCGGGACGGTGTTGCCGCCGACCCACTGGCCTACCTGTTTCCCACAGTTGAGGATGGTGTGCTGGGCGTGAAGTTTGTCGACGCCGCCGTTGCGTCCCATCAGCAGGATGGTCGCTGGGTTGATGCGACCATCGACGTTCGGTAGCTGCTGTTGGGTCATCAGTCCGCATTGAATCTGTGCAAAGAGGTGAACACTATGACGAGATTTGCTCTATTTGGCGCCGGTTTTATTGGCAAAGTCCATGCCAACAATATTGCCGCTCATCCCCGCGCCGAACTACGGTATGTGTATGATGTCAATACTGAAGCAGCAGAACAAGTAGCGTCCCGTCTCGGCGCACACGTTGCTTCGAGCCAGGAGGAAATCTGGGCGGCGGATCATGTGGATGCCGTGCTCATCGCTTCATCCACCAACACCCACGCCGATTTGTTGAGCAGGGCCATCCAGGCTCGCAAACCGGCCTATTGTGAAAAGCCGATTGATTTGAACATGGAGCGGGTTAAAGCTGTGGTACAGGAAGCGTATCACTCGAATGTTCCGATCATGATCGGCTTCAGTCGTCGTTTTGACTCCAATCACCTGGGTGTCCGAGAAGCCATCCAGGATGGCGCGATCGGCAAGGTGGAGATGATTCACCTCACCTCGCGTGCCCAGGAGCCGCCCCCCATCAGCTACGTCAAAGTGTCGGGGGGACAATTGCGCGACCAGACCATCCATTTTTTTGATCTGGCCTGCTGGCTTGCCGGTGAAGCTCCGGTCGAGGTGTATGCTACAGGCGCAGCTTTGATTGACCCGGCCATTGGTGAAGCGGGGGACGTCGATACTTCCATGGTCATCCTGAAAATGGCAAGCGGAGCGCTCTGTCACATTGACAGCAGCCGCCGCACCGCATATGGCTACGATGAGCGCATCGAGGCCTTTGGCTCCAAAGGGATGGTGCAATCTATGCGCAAACCGACGCGCGAGGTGGCTCTGTACACCGGCACAAAGGTGATCTCTGATGGGCTGCACCCTGGTTGGTTTGAGCGGTTCGAACCCAGCTTTGCCCTGGCGTTGGATGCCTTCATCTCCGCGCTTGAGGGCAAGGCGACTCCTTACCCATCGCTGATGGATGGCTTACGCGCACAGATTATTGCGGAAGCGGCAGTCGAATCTTTGCACAAGAATCAACCCGTAAAGATTACCTACTGGCAACCTGAGTAACCCTGGTTTTTCACGACAGTGGAGGTAGCACAATGACATCTACAATCGGTATCGGGATGATTGGCATGGGCTGGATGGGCGAAGTTCACAGCCGCTCGTATCGCGCCATTCCCGATCGGTTTCATGAGAGCGGGATTTCCCCCCGACTTGTTGTCTGCGCCGATGCGGTAGAGGCGCGCGCGCAGGCTGCCCAGCAGCGCTTTGGCTTCGAGCGCTACACAACTGACTGGCGCGCGGTCATCGCCGATCCTGAGGTTGAGGTCGTCAACGTAGCTGCCCCCAACGGCATGCACCTGGAAATCATCCGGGAGGCAGCAAGGGCCGGGAAACACATCTTGTGTGAGAAACCGGTCGGCAAGGACCCGCAGGAAACCATCCAGAGCGTCGCCGCAGCCCGTGAAGCTGGGGTACTCACCTTCGTCGGCTACAACTATCGCTGGGCGCCGCTCGTCCAGTATGCCCGACAGCTCATCGCCGAGGGGAAACTGGGACAAGTGACCCATTATCACGGTCGCTTTCTCAATGGCTACGCGGGCGACCCCAATGGCTTCCTCTCCTGGCGCTTTGAGCAGGAGCAGGGCCTGGGTACCCTGGGCGACTTGCTGTCGCACGTGATTGATATGGCCCACATGCTGGCTGGCCCCATCACGCGCGTCACCAGCGACAAAGCAATCTTTATCCGTCGACGCCCCATTCCTCAACCAGGTAGCGGCACCCATTACGATGTCGGCAGCAGCGATGGCCCAATGGGAGATGTGACCAACGAGGATTACGTGAGTACACTGGTGCATTTTGAAAACGGTACACGCGGTATGTTGGAAGCGTGCCGGGTCATCAATGGGGCCAAATGTGATATGTCCTTTGAAGTTCATGGAACCAAAGGTGCCATCAAGTGGAACATGGAGCGCATGAATGAACTCCAACTCCAATGGCGTAACGATGCCAATCCCGCAGAGGACGGTTACACCACGCTCTTGAGTGGACCGGCGCATCCGTACCACCGTCACTTCAATCCGGCCTGGGGACTCAATTTGGGCTATGATGACCTGAAGGTAATCGAAGCCTACAATTTCTTGCACTCCATCGCCATTGGTCAACAGGGAGAGCCAGGCTTTGCTGAGGCACTCGCCGTAGCCAATGTTCAGCAGGCGATCATGCGCTCCTGGGAAAGCGAACGTTGGGAGGATGTGGAGCAGTAGAAAGGGCGCACCATAAGCAACGTGGTGAATGCGCCTTGCCTGTGGGGTGTTATTGAGCATGTTGAAGCTGTGCTGCGCGGCGGCCAGTAGCGCATGGCCGAGGTGTAGTAATATGGTATAGTGCTGAAGTGTCGTGGCGTGTAGGCTGAAGGAGATCAGTACGGGCGTCAGACTTGTTACTAAAGAACGATGAAGGAAGGAGACCATCTTGATTAGAGTTGCCAATGCGCCCTGTTCGTGGGGTGTCATCGAGAATGTGGGCGGCGAGCGCGAGGGATATGCCTGGGTGCTCGATGAAATGCATGAGACTGGCTATCAGGGCACCGAGCTGGGGGATTGGGGGTTCATGCCCACCGATCCCGATATGCTGCGGCAGGAACTGAAGGCACGTGACCTCAACCTGTTGGCGTCCTGGGTCAGCGTCTATTTGCACGATCCGAGCCGCCTGGCCGAAAGCGAAGCGGCCGCGGTTCGCACTGCTCGACTGCTCGCTGAAGTAGGCGGACCAAAAGCCTTGATCGTGCTCGGCAATGATCCCTATACCGATCCCATGCGCACCAAATATGCCGGGCGCATCAAACCGGAACAGGGTATGAGTGACACGCAGTGGCAGAGCTTTGCGGCAGGAGCAAATCAGATCGCCCACGCTGTACAACGCGAGACCGGCTTACGAACGGTGTTTCATCACCACATTGGCACCTGGGTGGAAACGCCGGAGGAAACGGCCAAATTCCTGAGCCTGACCGATCCGGACCTGGTAGGCTTGTGCTTTGACACCGGGCACTATCGTTTTGGCGGCGGTGATCCCGTCGAAGGGCTGCGCCGACACGCCGACCGAGTGTGGCATGTCCACTTCAAAGATCACGATCCGCGGGTCGCCGAACAATCCCGTCGCAATGAGTGGGATGCCATCCAGTCCGTCGAACACGGCGTGTTCTGTGAACTGGGCCACGGGGATGTCGACTTCCCAGCGGTCATACAGGGACTGAAAGACATTGAGTACGATGGCTGGATTGTCGTAGAGCAGGATGTGTTGCCCGGTATGGGCACACCGAAAGAAAGTGCGCAGCGGAACCGCGACTACATTCGTTCGATCGGCTTATAGATTACTGTGGAAAAGGCAGATGGACCATATCAAACAATCGATCTCGTGGTGGTGTTTTGCTCAGGGAGACATGACGATAGAGAGCATGGTGCGTATCGCGGCGGATATTGGCTATGAGGCTATCGAACTGGTAGAACAGGAGCATTGGCAAGTCATCAAAGATCATGGCCTGGCGATCGCCTCTCTGAAAGGGCAGTCGTCAATTGAAGAGGGGTTTAATCGGCGAGAATACCATGATCGCCTCGAACGAGAGGTGCGTGCCAATATAGCATTAGCCGCGCAATGGGGCATCCCCAACGTCATTGTCTTTAGTGGGAATCGCGATGGCCTGGATGATAAGACAGGAGCAGAGATCACAGCGCTAGGCTTGAAACGCCTGGCGAGATTCGCCCAGGACGAGGGCGTGACCTTGATACTTGAACTGCTCAATAGCAAAGTAGATCACCCAGACTATCAAGCCGACAAGACCGCCTGGGGCGTAGAGGTGTGCCAGATGGTTGATTCACCGGCGGTGAGGCTGCTCTACGATATCTACCATATGCAGGTCATGGAAGGCGATATCATACGAACCATCCGCGAACAACATGCCTATTTCGGCCACTATCACACGGCGGGAAATCCTGGTCGTCAGGAACTCGACGAGCGACAGGAATTGCAGTATAAGCCAATTATACAGGCTATTGCGGCGACCGGCTATAAAGGATATCTCGGACAGGAGTTCATCCCGAGTGGGAATCCAGAAGTTGCTCTCAGGCAAGCCTTCGATATTTGCAATATTCGTACGTCATGAAAGTGCGCCGCGAAACCACGGCTATACGCGTTCGATTGGGTTCTAGATTGTTATTCAGAAAGGAAGGTACTGATGGCTGACATATCAATTGGTGTGATTGGCGCAGGTGGCATGGGTACGCGCCATGTGCTGAACTTGCAGCACTACGTGAAGGGCGCGCGCGTGGTAGCAATCTACGACCTTGACCAGGAGCGCGCGAGACAGGTGGCCGCGGAATGCGGTTCTGCCACTGCCTTCTCAGACCCGATGCAGCTGATTCAGGATGCTGGCGTGGATGCCGTGGTGATTGCGTCTCCCGATCCCACTCATGCAGCGTTTGTGCATGAGTGTTTGCGGCACCACAAGCCCGTGCTCTGCGAGAAACCTCTGGCGACCAAAGCCGACGAGGCGCTGAAGATTATCGAGGCGGAACAAGCTCTGGGACGTCGCTTCATCTCCGTCGGCTTTATGCGCCGCTTTGATCCCCAGCATGTGGCTGTCCGTCAGGTGGTCGCAGCGGGGGAAATTGGCCGTCCGATTCTGTTCAAGGGTGTGCATCGGAACCCGATGATTCCACCCCATCTTCCCGGCGAGGCCGTTGTCACGAACTCGGCCATTCATGATATTGATTCGACCCGCTGGCTCCTGGGGCAGGAGGTTACAGAGGTGTATGTGCGAGGAGTGAGAACGCACACATCGTTCAGCGAGGAGACACGGGATATGCTGCTCCTACAGATGGCGTTGAGCGGCGAGTGTTTAGCCACGGCGGAGGTATCTGTCGCGGTTGAGTACGGTTATGAAGTGTCAGCCGAAATCATCGGTGAACGGGGGACCGCTCTGACCATGCGGCCCGGTCTTGCGTTGGTGCGATCTCAAGGAGCAAGCTCCGAGGCCGTTTCCAAGAATCACCTCTCACGCTTCCAGGAAGCCTATATTCCAGAGTTGACGGAGTGGGTGCATTCGGTCCAGAGCGGACAAGCGTTTACCGGAGCGACCGCCTGGGATGGTTATATGTCGCTGCTGGTCAGCGATGCTTGTATTCAATCCTTACATAGTGGCACACCCGTATTGGTGCCAACGCCGCCGAGACCGGGCTTCTATCAGGAGCGAGAGTTGCAAGGAGGAGCACATGTCAACTGAAAAGCGCGTCAACATCGGTATGATTGGCGCGGGCTGGTGGGCGAATACGATGCATATGCCAGCGTTAGCGGCCTGCGAACAGGCGAATGTCGTGGCTGTCTGTGACCTGCTTCCAGAGCGAGCAGAGGCTCTCGCCAAGAAGTATTCCATTCCCCATACGTTCACCGATTACAAGGAATTGCTCGCGAGCGGTTTGTGCGAAGCGGTTGTCGTGGCTATAACCAATGACGCGCATTACCCCGTCACCATGGACGCGCTCAATCACGGGCTGCATACCATTTGCGAAAAGCCACTCGCGCTCAACTACGCCCAGGCGTCCGAAATGGCCGCCACTGCACAGAAAAAAGGCGTGATTACGTGTGTGCCTTTCACCTACCGCTACATGCCATCAGCGCGCTATCTCAAACAGCTCATCGATGAGGGCTATCTGGGGCAACCCTATCACCTACAAATGCGCTACTACGCCGGATTCGCCCGCGATCCGGGGACGTATTTGTGGCGTTTTGATCGGAAGATCGCTGGTTCGGGGGCCCTGGCTGACATCGGGTCACACTTCCTGCACGTGGCCGAATGGTTCTATGGCGAAATCGAGGCCGTGAGTGCTCAACTGAGCGCACTGCTGAAACGCCCGCCCAATCCTCAGGGCCAAACGTACGAACAGGCCGACGACACGGCTATGGTGATGTTGCGCTTCAAAAATGGGGCGCAGGGGTTGGTCCATGCCTCGGCCATCGCCTACGAAAAGACCTACGAGGATAAGGGTTATGGCTTCGATCAGGTCCATGAATGGGATTTCCACGGCTCGGATGGCACACTGCGCCAGGTCATCGACTGGGATTTCAGGCAGCAAATTACGGGAGACCGGCCAGGAGACGGGCCGGAGCGTCAACTGACCGTCCCTGATCGCTTTTGGGGCGATGCCCGCCGTGAGCGCGTGATCGAAACCTGGGAGGACGTGTTTCGCAAACAGGGGTTTATGGTCGGTGAGTTCGTGCGTGCGGTGGCAAACGGACAACCGATGGTGCCAAACTTTAGCGATGGCGCACGAGTGCAACAACTGCT
>WNGH01005125.1_pt1 | contig 12484 bp, 7 predicted proteins | sample 5400631 | NCBI WGS metagenome assembly WNGH01 (sample SAMN13153373, study PRJNA577476) | soil metagenome | isolation source: 115 cm soil or saprolite under Garry oak tree replicate 1 | place: USA:California | collected 2016-06-15 | reverse complement strand
GAGATCGGCGATGGCGACCTCGATCATGCCATCGGCCTGATGACCAAACACCGTGCGCTTGAGGACACCATCAACCGCGCCCAGCATTACGGCGCGATGGCGGTCGATGCGCTGGCGCTGTTCCCGGCTTCGCCGATGAAGACCGCGCTCGAGCAGGTGGTGGCATTCTGCCTGGCGCGATCGCACTAGCGATGGGCGGCGGAAACCTCTCGCTGTTCCTGCTGGCCGCGGTGATCATTGCCGCAATTCCCGGGCCCGGCATTTTCTACGTGGCGGCACGAACGCTGTCGGGAGGGCGGCAAGCCGGCATTGCCTCCACCTTCGGCACGGCATTGGGTGGCCTTGTGCACGTTGTCGCGGGCGGCCTCGGCGTCTCGGCGATCATTCTCGCCAGTGCGCAGCTCTTCACCCTGCTCAAGCTGGCCGGCGCCCTCTATCTGATCTGGCTTGGCATCAGAACCATCCGCGAAGCAGGTAATTTGCCGCAGGAGCAGACCGGTCCGATTGGAACGAAGCGGGCATTCCGCGAAGGCGTCCTGGTCGAGGCGCTCAATCCCAAGACCGCGGCTTTCTTCCTGGCGTTCATTCCGCAGTTTCTCGAACCGGCCGCCGGCTACCCGGCGCTGCAGTTCATGACGCTGGGCTTGATTTCGGTGACACTCAACACTTTTACCGACGTCATTGTGGTCGTCGCAGCCTCCACGGCACGCACGAATCTCGTGCGCAGGCCACGTTTGGTTCAGCGGTTGCGGCAGGGCTCAGGACTGTTCATGGCCGGGCTCGGCGTATCGCTGGCGTTGGCGCGCCGGCCTGCTACCGGCTAGAGCGGGATGAGATTAGGTTGGGGCCATGACGACGGCGCATTTTTCTTCTCGCGCCCGGACGCAGCGCAGCAGGAGTGCTGCGAGCCGGAGTTCACTCTACTTTGCATGGGGTTGTTTTCGCGATTTTTTGTCCAGGCCCTGCCGTGCGCCGCCGAAGGGACGGTAAGCCAGGTCCGGGACACGAGATCGTTAGTGCCTCGCGCTTACGGGACGAATCGATCCAGTTCCAACACATCATGCTCTAGGACTTTCTGGCGCGCAGCCGGAAGATTGCAACAAGCTGCGGCCGCACCTAGAGCCTTTCCGTTTCGATAGAATCGAAACGGGGCTCTAGCTTCTTGATTTGACGCGTTTTCTTGACGCGAACCGGTTTCCACTTCGCCTGAAAACGCTCTAATATACCGCGCGCACTTAACCATCGGATGGAAGCGAGAGATGGCCGCAAAGATATTCATCGACGGCGAAGCTGGGACGACGGGGTTGCAGCTCCGTGACCGGCTCGCCGGGCGGCGCGACTTTGAAATACTTTCGATCGCCCCCGATAAGCGCAAGGATCCGCATGAGCGCAAACGCCTCCTCAACGCCGCTGATGTGGCGATCCTCTGCCTGCCTGATGAGGCAGCAAAGGAAAGCGTGAGCCTTATCGAGAACGATACGACCAAAGTGATCGACGCTTCGACGGCATATCGCGTCGCCGATGGCTGGACCTATGGCTTTGCCGAGATGGACAGGGATCAGTCGAAGCGGATTGCCGGTGCCATGCGGGTAAGCAACCCCGGGTGCTGGCCACAGGGCGGCATTGCAACGCTGCGGCCGTTGATCAGCGCCGGGTTGATCCCAGCCGATTTTCCGGTGATCGCGTACGGCATTTCCGGCTATTCGGGCGGCGGCCGATCGATGATCGCAGATTATGAGCAGGAGGGTGAGAGTGCCAACGCGTTCTCACTCTATGGCCTGTCGCTCCAGCATAAGCATTTGCCCGAGTTGCAGACCTACTCCAGGCTCGCGAAGACGCCCCTGTTCACTCCGGCGGTCGGCAACTTCCGCCAAGGCATGATCGTCACCGTGCCGCTGCAATTGTCGACGCTCTCGAAGGTTCCGACCGGCGCTCAACTTCATGCCGCCATCGCCGATCATTACGCGGCGATTTCGGACAGCTTCGTCGAAGTCGCGGCGCTGGCGGACACATCCGGGCTCAACCCCGAACTTTACAACGATACCAACCGCATGCGCCTGCACGTCTTCGCCAATGACCAGACAGCGCAGGCCGTCCTGGTCGCCGTCTACGACAATCTCGGCAAGGGAGCCTCGGGCGCCGCCGTACAGAACCTCAATTTGATGCTGGGCGTTGCCGCGGACACCTCACTCGCGGCCTGACTTTTGGCGGCGGTGTCAAAAATTCAGTGGTCAGTTATGAGTTCACGCCCTAACTCAGCACCCCCGCATGCACCCACCATTGCGGGTGGTCGAGTTGAATTTTCTGCGATGCGCGCTGCGCCTCGGGGGTGTTCTCAAAGATCGCAAAACAGGTCGCGCCCGACCCCGACATCCGCGCCAGCCATGCCCCATTTGCGGCGCTGAGTGCTGCAAGCACCTCGCCGATGACAGGCTGAATGCGCGTTGCCGGAGCTTCCAGGTCGTTGGAGCCGGCGGCAAGGGCTTCAACCCAGTCCTCGATCGAGGCGCCCTCTTCCGGCCAGGCCGTTGCCCGCATCACATCGGTGGCGCCCACCAACAACTCGCCATTTCGCAAGCCCATCGCCTTGAACACATCGCTGGTCGCGACCGGAACCCGCGGATTGACCATCACGCATGGCAACTTCGGCAGGCTCAGCGGCAGCAAGGTTTCACCGACGCCGGTCATGACGCAGGCGTGCGAGGCAAGACAGACCGGCACGTCGGCGCCGGTCAATTGCGCGACCTCGACCAGGCGCGCGTCGTCGACGGCAAGACCGTTCGCCTGCGCCAGCAACCGCAGCGCCGCGGCGGCATCGGCCGAGCCGCCGCCGATACCCGCGGCGACCGGCAGCACCTTGTCGAGGATGAAATCGCCAAGCCGCAGATCCGGCACGCGTTCGCCAAGCAATTGCGCGGCCTTGAACACGAGGTTGTTGGAGGTCTCGCCACAGTACCGCGCAAGCGGTCCGGTGGTCGTGAGCTTGAGTTTGGATCCTGGCGTCAGGCTAAGCCGGTCAGCACAATCGGCGAACGCAACCACGCTTTCCAGATCATGATAGCCATCGACGCGGCGCCCCATGACCCGAAGGGTCAGGTTGACCTTGGCACGCCCCTCCTCAATCAACGCCGGCATCGGCGATCAGCCCTTCGATCAGCCGCCCTCAGCCGCCCTTGCCGTCTTCTTTCTTCTTGTCCGCGGAGGCCGCGGACGAGGAGGTATCCTCGGGCAACCCGTTTTCCATCTTGGCCTCGATCTTCGGCAATTCCTCCGGCTCCGGCTTCAGGTCGCGGGCGTGGGCCCACTGGAATTTTGCTTCCAGCGTGCGGCCGATGCGCCAATAGGCGTCGCCAAGATGGTCGTTGATGGTCGGGTCTTCAGGCTTGAGATCGATTGCGCGCTCGAGATTTTTCACCGCGTCCTCGTAGTTGCCGATGCGGTAATAGGCCCAGCCCAGCGAGTCCACGATGTAGCCGTCGTCAGGGCGCTGATCGACGGCGCGCTTGATCATCTTCATGCCTTCGTCGAGATTGATGCCCTGATCGATCCACGAATAGCCGAGATAGTTCAGCACATGCGGTTGCTCGGGCTGAAGTTCGAGCGCCTTGCGCATATCCGTCTCGGCCTTGCTCCACTGTTTGGAGCGCTCCTCGCAGATGCCGCGATAATAGTAGTAAATCCAGTTGGCCTTGTCATTGCCCTGCGGCAATACATCGATGCCCTGCGAGTAGGTCTGGACGCAGTCAGCGAACTTCTTGCGACCGCGCTCGATATTGCCGAGCGCCATGACGGCTTCGATATCCTTGCCATCCTCCGCGGTGACGCCTTTCAGAATCTTGATCGCTTCATCGCTGCGATCGGCAGCGTCCAGATTGGTCGCGAGTTGGATCTGCGCATTGCGCTTCAGCGGCGAGCTCGCCGGCATGCGCTCATAGACCTTGATCGCCATCGCCGGCTTCTTCACTGACTCATAGAGATCGGCCAGCGACAATAGCGCCAGCGAATGATTGGGCGCGAGGTACAGCGAGAGCTGCAAATAGACCAGCGCGAGATCCTCGCCGCCACGGCGCGTCAGCGTCGCGCCGATGCCGTAAAGCGCCTCGGCAGCGCCGGTCTGCGCCGAATCCACCAGCGGCGTCAGCTTCTTGCCGGTGCGGGATTCGCGCAGGCCTTCCAATACCAGCGGATGTCGCGCGAGCTTCTTGTCGAACGCCTCGTAGATGGCCGTTGCCGCCGCCGCATCCTTGTTGCGCGACTGCCAGCGCGCATAAGCGTCCGCTACGCGCAGCATGGAATCGTCGAGTTTATAGGCCCGCTCAAGACGCGCGCCGGCGTCCTTTTCCTTGCCGCCAAGTTCAAGGATCATACCGGCGTGCAAATCCTTGAAGATCGGGTACCATTCCGGACCCGTCAGCTTATCGATATTGGCGATGGCCGTTTTGGTATCGCCGGCACCGTAACTGGCCCAGCCCGACAGCAGCGTCGCCACCAGATCCGTGATCGGCCCGCGAATCGACTGATTGATGTTGAGCTGCGCGGCGGCATATTTCTTCTGTTTCAGATCGCGTACGCCGACGACCAGCCGCGCAACGCGATTGGATTTGTCGATCGTCAGAATGCGGTCGGCGAGCTTGACGGCCTCGTCAATGTCGCCATCCGCCAGCGATGAAATGAACGCGCGATCGAGCAACTCGTTGTTCTTCGGATCGGTGCGAAGCGCCGACCGGTAGAACGCCGCCGCCGAGTTGGCGTCCCGCTCCACGCTGGCGTGGCGGGCGGCCAGATAGCTGCCCGACATCGTCAGCGATTTCAAATCGCGGTTGGAGGGAAATTGCGCCGAGTTGTCGGTCGGATGATCAGGCGTCTGCGCCGAAAGCGAGCAAGGTATTGCCAGCGCGGTGACGGCGAAGGCGGCGACTATCCAGCGATTGAAACGAATGGAAAACATCAGGGTTCGCCTAGCTCCAGGAATTTACGGCAGGATCTTACGCGCAGTCTCGAACGCGAACTCAACCGGCGGCATCAAGCCATCAGACCAAGCCATCAGACAATGCCGCGTTTGGCGCTCAACCGCAAGGATACGGCGTGGCGAATCGATTGGCAGCAGAGGCCGGATTGCCGCCGATTTCAGCCAGCTGGCGTGGTCTTGGTTCAGAAGTTCTACTCCCCTTCGCGCCGGGTCCGTGACGAGAATTTTCTGAACCAAAACCGGACCAAAACTATGGATTTTCAATGTCCTTTTGAATCCGCAGGTAGCTCCAGACGGTGCAACCGGGGGCAGCGAACTGCGGATTCAGGACATTAGCTGGAAACGCTTTCAGTGTGGCGGTATCGTGGCCGGGGGCCGCATTCGCGGATCCAGGCTCACGCAATCGTGGTCACATCGCCTCATAATTGGGTCCGCCACCGCCCTCGGGCGGAACCCAGGTGATGTTGTCGTTTGGATCCTTGACGTCGCAGGTTTTGCAGTGGACGCAATTCTGCGCGTTGATGACGAAGCGCGGCCCGGTCGTCTCCTCGACCCATTCATAGACGCCGGCCGGGCAATAACGATTGGACGGACCGGCATAGACATCGTGTTCGGAAGTCTTCTGCAGGCTCATGTCGGCGACCTTGAGATGGACCGGCTGGTCTTCTTCGTGGTTGGTGTTGGAAAGGAACACCGACGACAATTTGTCGAAGGTGAGCTTGCCGTCCGGCTTCGGGGCTGCGATCGGCGCATGTGCTTTTGCCGGGTCGAGCGTCTTGCGGTCGGGCTTGGCATGCGACTGGGTTCCAAACAGCGAGAAACCGAGCGTGTTGCACCACATGTCGATACCGCCGAGTGCCACGCCGACGATGGTGCCGAACTTCGACCACAGCGGTTTGACGTTGCGGACCCGGTACAGATCCTTGCCTACGGGCGAATCGCGCCACGCATTCTCGTATTCGACCAGTTCGTCGTTGGCGCGCCCCGATCCGAGGGCGGCGTTGAGGTGTTCGGCAGCCAGCATGCCGCTGCCCATCGCATTATGGACGCCCTTGATGCGCGGCACGTTCACAAAACCCGCCGCGCACCCGATCAGCGCACCGCCCGTGAAGCTCAGGCGCGGCACCGACTGATATCCGCCCTCGGTGATGGCGCGCGCGCCATAGGCGAGCCGCTTGCCGCCTTCGAACAGGGTGCGGATCGCGGGATGGGTCTTGAAGCGCTGGAATTCATCGAACGGCGACAGATACGGATCGTCGTAATTGAGATGCACGACAAAACCGACCGCCACCAGATTGTCGTCGTAGTGATACAGGAAGGAGCCACCGCCGGTGGAGTTGTTCAACGGCCAGCCGAACGAGTGCTGGATCAGACCTTTTTGATGCTTGGCTGGATCGATCTGCCAGACCTCCTTGAGGCCGATGCCGAATTTCGGCGGCTCGCTGCTGGCGTCGAGGGAGAATTTCGCGCTCAATTGCTTGGTCAGGCTGCCGCGCGCGCCTTCGGCGAACAGCGTGTATTTGCCGAGCAACTCCATACCACGCGTATATGACGACTTGTGCGAGCCATCCTTGGCGACGCCCATGTCGCCGGTGGCGATGCCGCGCACCGCGCCTTTTTCATCGTAAAGCACCTCGGTCGCGGCGAAGCCCGGGTAGATCTCGACGCCGAGCGCCTCGGCCTTGCGCGCAAGCCAGCGGCACACATTGCCGAGCGAGCCGATATAGCAATGATGATTGTTCATCAGCGGCGGCATCGCGATTGCCGGCAGCGGAATAGCGGTGCCGGCGGTCATCCAATAGAACTTGTCGACCTTGACCTGCGTCTTCAGCGGACAGTCGGCGTCGGCGCGCCAGTCCGGAAGCAACTTGTCGAGCGACACCGGATCGATCACCGCGCCCGACAAGATGTGGGCGCCGACTTCCGATCCCTTCTCTACCACGACGACCGTCAGATCGGCATTAAGCTGCTTCAGCCGGATCGCGGCGGCGAGGCCGGACGGCCCGGCGCCGACGATCACGACGTCGAATTCCATCGATTCGCGCGGCGGCAATTCTTCGGTGCTCATGATCTGATCTCAGCCGGGTTGAGAAAGGACGTTTGTTTCCGATTTTTGCGTGAAGAACAACCATTGAAATGCGCGGCCGGGCGTTTCGTTGCGGCGCGATACGCTCTAGAATGACCGGATGCCCAAGACATCGCGCCATGACGCCTGATCCCGCCCCCAGCGTCCAGCAATTGCTCGCCTTTTATCTGGAGGCCGGGGTCGACTGTGCGCTGACCGACGAGCCGGTCAACCGGCTGTCCGATCCTGACATTATCCCCATCTCCGGGTCCCGCGAGACGGCACCGCCCAAACCGGTGAGGCCGATCCCTGCCACGATCCCGGTCGCGCGCGGCGAGACAACGCCCGCGCCGGAAGCGGCGATCGTTTCGGCACGGGAAGCGGCGCGAACCGCGCCTTCGCTCGAGGTGCTGCGCGCCCTGCTGGAGAATTTCGACGGCTGCGCGCTGAAATCCACCGCCACACGCCTGGTATTCGCCGACGGCAACCCGCAGGCGCGCATCATGTTCGTCGGCGAGGCGCCCGGACGCGAGGAAGACATCGAGGGGCTGCCGTTCGTCGGCCGTTCCGGCAAGTTGCTGGACCGGATGATATCGGCGATCGGGCTCGACCGCTCCAGCGCCTACATCGCCAATGTCATTCCATGGCGGCCGCCGGGCAACCGCACGCCGACGCCGCAGGAGACGCAAATCTGCCTGCCGTTCATCCAGCGGCAAATCGAACTGGTGAACCCGGATGTGCTGGTCACGCTCGGCAATCCCTCGACCCAGACCCTGCTGTCGACGCACGAGGGCATCATGAAAACCCGTGGGCGCTGGGTCGACTATGACACCGGCACGCGGATGATCCGCGCGCTTGCCACGTTCCATCCGGCTTATTTGCTGCGCTCGCCGTCCTACAAGCGCATGGCGTGGCAGGATTTGCGCGCGATCGCCAAGGCGTTGGAGCAGGGAAAGGCTTCCTCTTCCTGAGGAGCGGCGTCTTCGCCGCGTCTCGAAGGATGAGACACTATGGGCCGCATGGTTCGAGACGCGCCAACGGGTCCGCGCGAAGCGCGGCCCGATGATAAACTCCGACGCGCTCCTCACCATGAGGAGCAACGTCGCTTACGGCGTCTTCGGCCGGACGATGGCCCAGCCGATCCGCAGCAGCGGCTGCCGCCCGGTCACCGGCCACTCGAACGCCCGCGGCACTTCCGGCACCAGGCCGGGAAATCGTTGCGCGATGTCGGCCGGCGGCGTGCCGACCGTATCGGATGCGCGCCAGACCACGACGCCGCCGGTTTCAGTGAATTTCGCCAATGTCAGCCAGGGCGTTCGTTCCGGTGCCGCGTCGAGCAGCAGATGCGGACGGCCGGCATCCAGCGAGATCAGGGTCGCAAGCTGCGCGTCGCCTGTCACCGCGCGCAGCGGGTGATTGGTCCGCCGCTCGAAGCTGTCGCCAAAAAAATGCGCGATCGCGGTTGCGGGCAGCGACGTCGCTACCTCGCCACCGGTCCAGGGCAGCAATAGCGTCGTCGAGGTCACCGCGATCGCAGGGGCGATGACGGCAGCCGCCCAGACCAGACGCAGCACTTGCTGACGCCGCAGATGAACGAGGTCGCCGGTCGCCACGATCGCCGCCAGTCCCGACATCAATAACACGATGCCCCCGCCCGCGACACGATCGAGACCAAACAGGCCGGAGATCAGACTTCCCGCGAGCGCGGGGGCAACGGCGAAGAAATAAACGAAATCCCGCGCCAGCGGATCGACCGGCGGCCGAAAGATGATCGGCGCATCTTCCGGGTTGCGGCCGAACCAGCCCGAGTTAATCACCACCAGCAGCACGATGCCGGAAATCGCCAACAGCAAGCCACCGAGCAGTCCGGCCCAGTGCAGCGCCCTGTCGCCCAAATCCGCGATCGCCGGCCATGGCGGCAGCGCCAGGGTGTCGGCGCGCATCAGCCAAATGAGATACGGCAGCGCCAGCACGACGATCACCAGCAGCGCGAACAACGGATCGAACGACATCAGCGTGCGCCGTCCGCGCTCGGTCGCCAGCGCGAATCCGGTGACCAGCATCAGCAGGCCGATCGCGGCAGGGATTGTCAGCAGCAGGAGTCCGGCTTCGATCGACCATGCGAACCACGCGTTGCGACGGCCCTGCCCCATGATTTGCCAGGAATGCAAAAGCAGCAGCGCCCAGAGCGGCCGCGCAAGCACCAGGGGCCCGAACTCGACACCGGGCGAACTGAATGCTGTGACCGTCATCGTCAGCAGGACCGCGAGCACCGCCTGTTGTCCGCCGACAATGGCGCGCGCCAACAGATAGAGCGTCCAGAACGTCGCGATCGCGCAAAGCTGCGCCAGCAGATAGACGCCGAACATATGATTGCCCGCGGCGCGAAACGCGATATCGCCGAGCCAGAACGCCAGCGGCGGGCCGAGAACGGTTCCCACCTGGTATTCCCGGCCATACGCGAGAACCGTAGCAAGGTCGCCGGGAGGGCTTCGATACAGCAGCACCGGCAGGATCAGCCACAACGCCGCCTGAAACAGCACCACAATCCAGACCACCAGCCGCGGCCGGGCGCGGATCAGTTCGATGACCAGGGAGGTAAAGCGCATGAAACGTCCGAAATGCCCAAGTCGGCGTGTTCGATCTCGAACACGGTGATAAAGCGCGTGAGCCGCTGAGGCAACAGATTGATCCCGCGTCAACGCGCAAGGCGCCTCCGCTCGGTATCATGCATCGTGATGCTCCTATCCAGCAGGCACGACATGAGCTGCAATCGGAGCAAGATCGTGATTGCCGCAAGTCAGCTTTCTCTCTGAGAGCCAAACACCTTAGCCATGACACTTGGCGAGACACTTTAGCTATGACATGTGGCGAGACAGCTTCGTTCAGCGGCGAACGCGGCATCCGAGCGCCGACTTCGCCACACCGCGCTTCACTTCCGCTCTGCCGAATTTTTCACGATGCTGTCCGATCGCGTTCGCGCACGACGTCTTTCTGCTCGCCGGCGTAAACGATCGTCGTGTGCCAGTTGTGCAACTGCGGGAACAAGCGCGTGGACTGCCGATGAATCGTTCGAGCAATTGACATTGCGTTTCCCGCGTTTCACAGTTCGCATGAGCCGATCGATTTGCGGAAGATGCGTCGAGGGCTTGCGATGCGGCTGAGCCAGCCCGTCGACGGCCCTGTAGCGGCCAGTAATTTTCACAGTAAGCGTCGGATAGTGCGTTGCGCGACCTCGGCTGATCATCGCCACGAGGTGGGATGACTCCGCCGTAGTCCGGTTCATCTGCGTGGTCTTGCCGTGCGTCATCTCTCATAGCGGGGCCCGTGGTTAAGGCCGCACAAGGAATGTCACTTGCATCAGAGAACCATTCGCTTTTGGCTCACATGTCTGGTCATCGGCTGCGTTCTGCCGGCGGCGCTGGGATCTGTGTTCCTGTTCACCATTTCCTATCAACAGCAGCGGACGATCCTCGAACGCAACACGACCGCGACAGCGCGCGCGCTGATGCAGGCGATCGATGCCGAGTTGTTCGGGCTCCAGTCGGCGTTGCAGGTGCTCGCGTCGTCGCAGCGTCTGGCTTCCGGCGATCTCTTCGGTTTCTACCGGAAGGCGAGCGAGGCATTGCCGAACATGGGCGGCAACTACATCGTGGTCACCGACTCCACCGGTCAGCAGCGGCTCAATACGCTCAAGCCGTTTGGAGATCCGCTGCCTCAGTTGCCGCTCTCCGCCAAACTGCAGCGGGTGTTCGAAACCGGTGAACCTGTCATTTCCGATTTTTTCGCTGCTCCCGATATCGGGCAATCCGCGATCACCCTGGAAGTGCCGGTATTCTCCAACGGGAAGGTCATCTACTCGCTGGCAATGGGCATCTTTGCCGATCGTCTTGGCGATATTCTGCGCCGGCAAAATCTTCCGCCCGACTGGATCACGGCGATTTACGATAGCAACGGCACGATCGCGGCACGCACGCACAAGCCGGAACAATACGTCGGCGGAAAAGGGTCCGCCAGCTTCCTGCGAACGTCAGCCGAGGTCAGCGAGGGCGTCATCGAGGTCAACTCGCTTGAGGGCGTTCCTATGTTGAGCGCCTTCAACCGGTCGCCGCGGTCGGGCTGGGCTATCGGCATCGGCATCCCGAAGACCGCTTTGAGGGAAAATCTGTGGCGATCCATGGGCTTCAACGCCGCCGTAACCCTCGCGCTGCTCGCATTGAGCATCGGGATGGCGAGAATCATCAGCGTCCGAATCAATCGCTCGGTCCGATCCCTTCGCATCCCGGCCCTTGCGCTCGGAACGCCGGAATTAGTGTCAATTCCGGATAACGAAATCGTCGAAGTGAACGACATTGGTCAGGCGCTGATGAAGGCCTCCCAAATAATCAGGGAGAGCGTGGTGGAACGCGAGCAAGGCGAATTGGCGACGCAAGAAATGGTTCTGGCCAAGCAAATCGCCGACAGAACCAGCCGCGCCAAGTCAGAGTTCCTTGCATCGATGAGCCACGAGTTGCGGACCCCGCTGCATGCCATCTCGGGCTTCGCCCAACTGCTAGGTCGGTCCGGAGATACGCTCGCCCCCGAAAAGCGGATTCGCTATACGGAGAACATCATGGAAGCGAGCACCCAATTGGGAAAAATCATCGATGACGTCCTCGACATGGCGAGTTTTGAATCCGGCCACGTCAACGTGAACTGCGAAGTTCTGGATTGTCTGGAAGTCATGGCTGAAGTGAGCCGCACGCTGGAGGTCTCGGCCAGGAAGAGAGGCATACTCTTTACGGTGGACACCTCCGCCAATCTGCCCTCGATCGTCGCCGACCGCGGGCGCCTGATTCAGGTTCTGTTGAACCTTGGAAGCAATGCGATCAAATACAATGTCGAGGGCGGATGGGTGTTGCTGACCGCGCTTCCCTATGACGACGTCGTGCGCTTCATCGTCCGGGATACCGGAAAGGGAATTCCTGCCGAGCGCCAGCGTGAAATTTTCGAGCCTTTCAATCGACTTGGCGTCGAACTCACCCAGCGGGAAGGCAGCGGCATCGGGCTGACGATCAGTCGCCGGCTGGTGCAGGCGATGGACGGCAAGATCGGCTTCGAAAGCTTTGTCGGCCAAGGCAGCAAGTTCTGGGTCGAGCTGCCGGTGGCCAACGAGACCGCGGCGAAGATGGCTCGTCCACCGTCGCTGTTCGCGACGGCAGCGGACACTCGATGCAAGATTCTCTACATTGAAGACAAGATTCCGAATGTCGAGCTGATGCGCGCCATCATGGAAGATTTGAGCCATACGCGCTTCATCGATGCGCAAACGATAGAGGAAGGGCTCAAGATAGCCCGCTCGCTGCGGCCCGACCTTGTCATTACCGATATTCACCTGCCGGACGGCAAGGGTTTCGACGTTTTGAGGGGTCTGCGCAATGACGACCGAACCTCGCACATTCCCGTTGTCG
>WNGH01007017.1_pt1 | contig 12485 bp, 9 predicted proteins | sample 5400631 | NCBI WGS metagenome assembly WNGH01 (sample SAMN13153373, study PRJNA577476) | soil metagenome | isolation source: 115 cm soil or saprolite under Garry oak tree replicate 1 | place: USA:California | collected 2016-06-15 | reverse complement strand
TCTCCGGCAGCTCGTCGATGAGACCGAAGTTCGCGTTCATCGGCTGGAAGTGTCTCGGATCTGCCTCGTTCATATAGCGGTAGAGCGCACCGATCATCGTCGTCGCGGGAGGAATCACGATCTCGCTGCCCGAGAGCAGGCGGCCGAGATTGATCCCCGCCAGCAGACCGGTCGCCGAGCTCTCCGTATAGCCCTCGACGCCGGTAATCTGGCCAGCGAACAGGATCGTCGGCTCGTCACGAATTGCCAGATGCGCGCTCAGCGCCGCTGGCGAGTTGAGATAGGAATTTCGGTGGATTGAGCCGTAGCGGAGGAACTCCGCCTCAGCGAGACCAGGAATCATTCTGAGAACGCGCTGCTGCTCAGGAATTCGTAACCGCGTCTGAAAGCCGACGATGTTCCACATTCGACCGGCGCGATCCTCTTGCCGTAGCTGCACGACCGCGTATGCCTCGCGACCAGTGCGGGGATCGCGCAGTCCCACCGGCTTGAGTGGACCGAAGCGCAGCGTATCGCGTCCGCGCTTGGCCATGACCTCGACCGGCATGCATCCCTCGAAGTAGGGGACCTCGTCGAATTCGTGCCCGTGATACTGATCCGCGGACATCAGCGCATCGACGAACTCGTCGTACTGCTCGCGCGTCATCGGGCAGTTGAGATAAGCGCCTCCGTCGTCGGCGCCATCCATCGTTTCTTTCCCGTAACGGGAGCCGCGAAAGACAATCGACTCATCGATCGACTCGCGCGCGACGATCGGCGCGATCGCGTCGTAGAATGCCAGCGCGCCAACACCGAGCCGCGCTCGAATTGCCTCGGCCAGTTTATCGGACGTCAGTGGCCCGGTTGCAATCACGCACGGCGCACTGATGTCCGTGACTTCGTCGCGAACTATACTGATCCGCGACTCGCTTGCGATTCGCTCGGTCACGGTCGCCGAGAAAACGTCGCGATCCACTGCCAGCGCGCTTCCGGCCGCGACTCGTGCGCTGTCCGCCGCCTCGAGAATCATCGAGCCGAGCAGACGCATCTCCGCCTTGAGCAGCCCGTGCGCGTTGGTCAGCTCGGTGCTCTTGAACGTGTTCGAGCATACCAGCTCGGCAAGTTTATCGGTTTTGTGCGCCGGAGTCGTGGTAAGCGGACGCATCTCGTGCAGCATCACCTCGAAACCGCGCGATGCGAGCTGCCAGGCAGCTTCAGAGCCGGCGAGACCGCCTCCGACAACTGTGACGCGCCGGCTCACACCGCCAGGGCTTCAGGTGAAGGCGCTACGTCCCATTCGTTCGCGCACTTGATGCACCGCCGGTACTCGCCGCGCGTCTTCGTGAACTTCGCTTCAGCGCCGACGTAACCACACTCGGGGCAGGTCTCAGCTACCGGCTTGTCCCAGACGACGAAGTCGCACTTCGGGTAGTTCGAGCAGCCATAGAATGCCTTGCCACGTTTCTTCGAACGACGCACCGCAATGTCGCCGCCATCTTTCGGACACTTCACGCCGGTCGGCATCGAGCGAGTGCCGCGGCACTTCGGAAATCTGCTGCAACCGAGAAACTCGCCCGAGCGTCCGTGACGAATGACCATAGGTGCACCGCATTCGTGGCAGATTTCGTCCGTCGGCTGCGCCGGCTTTCGATCGCCACGCAGAGGACGAGTGTACTTGCAATCCTTCGGATGATTCTCGCAGGCGAGAAATGGCCCGAAGAATCCGCCGCGCGGCACGAGCCTGCCTCCACAGTCCGGACACCTTTCCGTCTCGATTGCCGACAAGTCGTGGGCTTCGCCGATCAGCGCCTCGATGTCGGCACTCTTCACCGACTCGGCGAAAGGTCCGTAGAAATCCTTGAGCATTTTCCGCCAGTTCACGTCGCCGTCCTCGATCTTGTCGAGGTCGCTCTCCATGTGCGAGGTGAATCTGACGTTGAATACGTCTGGGAAGCTCTTGACCATCACCTTCTCGACTTGCTCGCCTAGCTGAGTCGGGAAGAAGCGGCGCTGCTCGAGGATGGCGTATCGTCGATCGACCAGCGTAGAAACGATCGACGCATACGTCGAGGGACGGCCGATGCCGAGTCGCTCGAGCTCCTTGACGAGGCTGGCCTCGGAGTAGCGCGGCGGCGGCTCGGTAAAGTGTTGCGAGGGGGTGATGGCTTTAACCGGAATCTCCTCGCCCTTCTGAACCACTGGGAGTCCCTGCTCTTCTTCCAGCGCTTTGCCCTCGCCGGCCTCGCGCACTTCCTTGTACAGACGCTGGTATCCGTCGAACTTGACGACGCTGCCAGTCGCGCGGAAAAGGAAGCGATCGAAATCGAAGTCGACGGTGGTCGTGTCGAAGATCGCCGGCACCATTTGCGACGCCATGAAGCGCTGCCAGATCAGTTCGTACAGCCGATACTGATCGTCTTTGAGGTACTTCCGAATGAGCTCCGGACGGCGGGTCGGATCGGTCGGACGTATCGACTCGTGCGCGTCCTGAGCGTTCTTCGATTTACCATCCGAGTACAAACGCGGACCATCGGGCAAATACTGTTGCCCGTACATCATCCTGATGTAGTCGCGAGCCTGTCCCGCCGCGGAGGCGGCGACACGGGTGGAATCGGTGCGCATGTAGGTGATCAGCCCGACGGCACCCTCTTTTCCGAGCTCGATTCCCTCGTACAGGTCCTGCGCGAGACGCATCGTACGCTTGGAACCGAAGCCGAGTTTTTTCGCGGCATCCTGCTGGAGAGTGCTGGTCGTAAACGGCGCAGCCGGATTTTTTCTTCGCTCGCGGCGCTTTACCTCGGTGACCTGAAACGTCTTCCGCGGCTTGAGCGCAGCGAGAATCGCGTTCGCTTCCCTCTCGTTGCTGATTACCGGCTTCTTCCCATCGAGCAGGTGCAGCTTGGCCGTGAACTGCTGCCCGTTCTCCTCGAGCAAGGCCTCGATCGTCCAATATTCGACCGGCTTGAAAGCGCGAATCTCCCGCTCTCGCTCGACGAGGAGCCGCAGTGCCACGGTCTGCACCCGCCCGGCTGAAATCCCTTTCTTGACGGTTTTCCAGAGGACAGGGCTCGCCTTGTAGCCGACGAGACGATCGAGCACGCGACGCGCCTGTTGCGCGTCGACCTTCCGCTCATCGATCTCTCCGGCATTTGCGATCGCCGACTGCACCGCATCGCGAGTGATCTCATGGAACAGCACGCGTCTCACCGGCGCGCCGTTCTTAGACTTGATTTGCTGCGCGACGTGCCAGGCGATCGCTTCACCTTCGCGGTCGGGATCGGTCGCCAGAAAGATCTCGCGTGAAGTCCGCGCTGCGCTCTTCAACTCGGCTACTGTCTTCTCTTTGCCGGGAATCGTGACGTACTCCGGCTGAAAGCCGTTCTCGATGTCGATGCCCATTTTCTTCTCGGGCAGATCGCGGACGTGACCGATTGTCGCGCGCACTCTGTAGGAACGCCCGAGATATTTGCCGATCGTTTTCGCTTTCGCGGGCGACTCGACGATTACGAGCGAGGTCGATCCCGGCTCCGACGGCTGATCGCCGTCGAAAGAAGCGGGCGCGGTCTTTCTCGCTTTCGTCGCGTGGGCTCCACCGGACTTTTTTGTCGGGCGAGCAGTCGCAGCCTTTCGTGTCGCGCGAGTGCCTTTGAGCACCGGAGGGTTGGTCTTGGATTTCGCCATCTCGCTAGTGCACCGTAGTGTTGTCGCCGCCGCCGGACGAATCTTCCAGCCCAGTCCCCTCTAGCATTCCGCGCAGATCGTCCAGCGCGATGCGCCCCTCGAACTGCATCAGCGCCCGCTCGATGATATGCTCGAGCTCAGGCCCGTTGATCGCGCCCGAGCCACTAAGCGAGAGCAGATGACCCCAGGCTTCGGGGGCAAAGCGCCCCCGCTCGTGTGGGCCCATCACGCGGAATGTGGTCTGTGCAGGAGTGCGTTCGTCCATTGGCATTTAGTAAGTAATTAAATGGTCGAGGCGAGCTCGACCACCTTCGCTATAAGTTGTTGTCGTGCAAGCCTTTCCGTGTCCAGGACGGCGTCGGCCGTCTCGTAGAGCGCCCGTCTCTTGTGATAGAGTTCAGTTAACGCAACTACCGGGTCTCTGCCCGCCAGCAGCGGTCTGGTCTCCACCCTGCGCAAGCGGCGAGCGACTGCCTCGGGTGACGCTCTAAGGTATATGATACGTCCAGCCGAACGCAAAAGTTCGACTGATTTCTCTTGTGTGATCCATCCGCCACCAGGAGATAACACCATTCCGCCGGTGGTGCTCAATTCTTCGGTCAGTGCGAACTCCATCGCTCGAAAGTGCTCCTCTCCCCTGAGGCGAAAGATCTCGCGCACATCCATTCCCGCCCTACGCTCGATCTCCTTATCGAAATCGAGGAACTGCCTTCCCAGTTGCTTCGCGGCTGCTTTCCCAATCGTCGTCTTCCCCACTCCCGGAAGTCCGACGAGGATCAAGTGCGGGGCCGAAGTTCTAACGTCCCTGTCTTTCACTCAATGACGAGATGTAGCTCTCGTAATTGCATCGCGTCTCCTTCAGCGAATCCCCGCCGAACTTCTCGAGAAAGGCCTGGGCGACTACGAACGCTGTCATTCCTTCGGCGATAACACCCATCGCTGGAACCGCCGTAACATCACTTCTTTCCGCGACCGCCTGCGCCGGGTCACGCGTTTTCATCTCGATCGTTCCCAGCGGGCGCATCAGCGTGCTTATCGGCTTCATCGCCGCGCGGACCACGATCTGCTCGCCATTGCTGATACCGCCCTCCATCCCGCCGGCACGGTTGCTTCGACGCCGCACGCGACCCGCTCGTGCGTTAGTCTCGTCGGGATCTATCTCGTCGTGGACGTCGGATCCCTTTCTGCGCGCGCATTCCACACCGAGGCCGATCTCTACCGCTTTGACGGCGGGAATCGACATCAGCGCGGCGGCGAGCCTCGCATCGAGCTTTCTATTCCATGAAATGTGGGAGCCGAGACCTACTGGCACCCCATCGCAAATTATTTCGGCGATTCCGCCCAGCGTATCACCCTCTGCTTTAGCAGCGTCGATGCGCGCGATCATCTCCTGCTCGGCGTCGGGATCGAGGGTGCGGAGCTGAGATTCGTCGGCCACGGCGTTGAGCTTCGCGATCAAAGGCATTTTTTTTGGGCGACTGGCGTCCACTCCACCGAGATGCACGACGTGACTTCCGATCGTGACTCCGAACTCGCGGAGGAAGCGTTTGCAAACCGCGCCGGCAGCCACGCGCGCCGTGGTTTCCCGGGCTGACGCGCGCTCCAGCACATCGCGGGCGTCGTCGCGGTCGTATTTCAGCATCCCCGAGAGATCGACGTGACCGGGACGCGGACGCGTCACTGCGCGCTTGCGCTCGGGATCACCTTCTCTGGGCGCCGGATCCATGATCTCCTGCCAGTTCTTCCAATCACGATTCTGGATCGACATCGCGATCGGGGAGCCAATCGTCTCGCCCGCCCTTATTCCAGACAGGAATTCGACGCGATCTGATTCGATCTTCATGCGCCGGCCGCGTCCGTAGCCCTGCTGCCTGCGTGCGAGCTCTACGTCGACGTCAGCAGCCATCAGCGGCAGCCCGGCGACCATTCCCTCGAGGATGGACACGAGCGTGATTCCGTGTGATTCGCCGGCCGTCGTGAATCGGAGCATACGTCTCCAAAAAGAACGAGCCCGGCTTTTGACCGGGCTCGTCGTAGAAACTCTGTACCCGCGTCCTGCGGGAAGCTACGGGCAGGTCGTGGTAAACGTATTAGGTAGCTGCGCGATGACAACCCCTCGCGCCGTCGCTCCAACCAGCACCAGCTGGCCTGAAGGACGAAGTGCGGCCGTGATCGGGCCGATGATCGGATCCTTGATCGGAATGGTTCCGACTCTCAGGTAGCAATTGGTGTCGTAAATCTCGATGAGCGCCTCAGACGACGCGGCGAACGCAAGTCGCGTGTTGAGCGGGAATGAGTTGATTCCAGTGTTCTGTGGGTGGAAATCGAGACCGGCATTGCTGATCGTTGTTCCCAGCACACCCATAAGGCGGAGTGCCGGATTTAGGATGTACGTCGAGTCGGCACGAATGGCTGCCAATCCACCATCAAAATTGATTGCAACGCCCTGCATCGTCGCCGATGTGTTGGCAATGAAGTCGGTCACGTCCTGCGGTGGAGAGACGCCTTTGTCGATCCACCAGAACGTCGGATCGAAGCCTCTGTCCACATCGAACATCATCGCCCGGCTGTTCACGACGCTTCCGCCTTCACCGAACACGGCGCGTCGGAAGTTTCCGGAGTTGCGCACGAACGTGGTATCGCGGAACCCAAGCGCTTGGATTCTCACGACTGTCGAGGAAAGCGTCACCGGGTCGATGAATGGAACGAGCGTAGCGGAGTCCACTCCATTCGCGTCGAAGCGAACGATCTCGAGCGTATCGCCGCGAGCGCCCGTCTGGCCGATCGCCTGCTCGTAGAAGAAGTGCGACGTAGTTGAGTCCGACTTACCCGCGGCAGTTATGCCCTTGGTGAGGTTCTCCCAGCGCAACGTGCCGTTGCGGTCCGCGAATGGACCGGGCTGACCGCCGGTAGGTGTGCTTGAGTAAGTGAGCAGTACTTCGGTGCAAACCCCGCCTGCTTCGCGGCAGGTCGCGCCAATGTATTGCGGGCGATCACTGAAATCGTACTTGGTGCGCACTCGGATCGGCAGACCACTGGTTGCCGACGTCGTAGTGGTAATCGTGTACACGATGATGTTCGGCAACAGATAGCGGAACACTTCCGCGCCGCTGCCGCTCACGCCTGCGTTCAGATCGAGGTAACTGATTTGAGTACCGCCGGAGTTCGCGACGAGGAGTGTATCGCCCTTCGTGCCGTTACGATCGCGCGGCCAAGCAGTGATTCCCCACGGGCGCGAGCCGACGATGATCGGAGCCTTGAACGACGAGTCAGCCAGGTTGAAGACCTCGACCTGGTTCCTAGCGATGTTGGTTAGGTACAAGCGATCCTTGCCGGCGTGATACAATGCGTCGGCGACCTGCCCGCCAAACGGCAGCACGCGTGTGACACCTGCGACGACTGTCACGGTATCTACTCGATCGGCGCCATTGGACAGCTTCGCATAAGCCCTCACGCCGTTCGAATTCCGCCCGAACACCTGGATATAGGCGGTCGTTGGGAAGCTCGTGTACGGCAGATTCATCTTGAAGGTGTGGGGCTCGAACGTCAGCTGACCGCTTGATACGAACGTCGCCGAGTCATCGATCGGTCCACCTGGAGTGCTCCGCACCTCGTAACCGAGCTGACTGATGCCACTCGGATCGTCGGCTTCGACATGTACTGTGTCCGTCACTTCGATGCGTCTGCCGTGACCGCAGGCGTTGTCGTAGGCGGAGTTGCCAACGCAATACTGATTGACCACCGGCACCGAGTTGATCTGGGCAGCGGTCTGCACATTGATAGTGATGCTCGGACCAGTCGTTCGCTGTCCCAGCGAATCTCGCAGGAACGGCGTGATGGTCAGCGTACCGGGCGTCGCGTTGGCTGGAATCGCGATAGTGTCCTGCATCGTGGTCGAATCGAGTAGCGGACTCGCAAAGAGCACTGAGTCGGCGCGAACGACCGGACCGGTCGAGTTCAGTCCGAGCGACATGATCTTCGTCGCGGCCTTGCCCATCACGGTGACGAGAATCGACTTGCCGACTACCGCGGAGCTACCAGAGAACGGGCTGATGACTCTGACGTCCGGCGGAGGAAGATTGCCGGTCGCCATTCTGAGTGTATCGACACCCGAGCTGTTGCCGGCGCCGTCGTATGCCGTGGCAGTAATCGTTACCGGCGTACCCGGAGGAACCGTACGCGACGCGAACAGGGTGAACGGCAGTTGAATATCGGTGACAGCACTGGTGAAAACGGTATCGAAAACGAATCCGACCGCGCCGATCGCCTGAACGTGAATAGTCTTCAAACCGAGGTTGTCCTTCGCCTCGGTGCTGAATGCGATCACCGTGTCCGCGCGCCCCGTGATTGGCGTGAGCGTGAGCGTCGGTGGAACGCGGTCCCTCTGCGGATCGATCGACGTGTTGTCGTTGCACGCCGCGACTGCGAGCGAAAATGACGTCGCAGCCGCGGCCATTACCAGGCCGCGGCGCAGAACGCCAGAAAGTTCTTTATGCATACGAGTCACCTTTAAGGGGTGGCTGGTGGGATCGGATTCGTCGGAGCGCCAGGAATCGGCGCGCCGTCGTCGATGATGTGAGGCGTGACAAGTATGAGTAGGTCACGCTTTTCGTCGTCGGTCCGCGTCTCGCCGAAGAGTCTGCCGATGATCGGCAGATCGACGAGGAGGGGAATTCCCGACTTGGACTGCGTGGTCTGTGTGACGGTCAGACCGCCGATGACTGCGGTCTCGCCGTCGCCGACGAGGAGCTGGGTGTCGCCTGACTGCTTGCCGAAGATGAAACCGACGTCCGACGCCGCGAGCTGCGCGTCGGAGTTCTCGGCGTGCAACAGCAGCAGAATCTGCCGGTTGTTGGTGATGTGCGGCGTAACAGTGAGGATGATACCGACCTGCTTCATCTGCACCGTGGCGCGCGGCTGCGCATTGGGCGCCGCGCCACTCAGATTGGCAGTGTTGGCGTCGAGCACTCTGATCGGAATTTCCTGACCGACCTGAATCGATGCCTGACGATTGTCGAGCGTCACGATGCTCGGCTCCGCCTGGAGATCGGCGAGACGAACTTCCTGGAGAGCGTCGAGGAAGCTTGTCAGTTGGAACTTGCCGAGCGCGGTCGAGAAGACGACGCTGAGCGCCGGATTGATCACGCGTGCGTTGGCGTTGGCGATCGCGGACAGCGCGTTGCCACCGAGGAGAACTTTGTCCCCCTGGAACGGCGTGCCGCCGCCGAGTGCGTCAGGAACTCCGTCGCCGTTGGTGTCGATCGGCTTGAGAGTCGCTGGATCCGAGCGCTTCACGAGCTGGCTGAAGAACTGGTCGGTGCCCGTACCAAGATCGTACGAGAGCCCAATGTCTTCGATGTTCGTTCTGTTGACGAAGATGATCTTCGCTTTGATGCCGACTTGCGGGGTGCGAACATCGAGGTTGCGCACGTACTGCAACACATCGGCGAGTCGCGAGGCGGTCTCGGTGATGATGAGCGTATTGGTGGTGCTATCTGCAGCGACGAGTCCGCGCGCCACGCAGTTCGGCTGCGCATTGCTTACGACGTTAGGGCTCGAGGGAATCTGAGCGTTGGCGAGGCAATCTTTCTGCAGCAGCTGCCGGATGGTCGGAACGAGCGCCGTCGCGCGCGCGTAATTGATCGCGACGAGCTGGGTTTGAAGTGGCTCCGACGCCTGGCGATTCATGATGTTGGCGTAGCTGTCGACCGTGATGATGCCGGAGACAGGATCCTCGACCGCCGCCAGACCCTGCCCCTGAAGAATCGCGCGCAGCGCGACGTCCCAGGGCTGGTTCTTGACTTCGGCGGTGACAGTGCCTTTGACATCCTTGCCAACGACAATCGTGCGGCCCGCGAATGCCGCGAACGATGCAATCACGTCATTGATGTCGGTGTCCTGGAACGTCACGCTGAGCGTCGGCTGCTGTGACTGTTGCGCTGGTGCGAACAGTCCGACCGGCACGTTGTGCGCAGTCGTCTTTCGCGTCGGCGCCACTTCGGCAGCGGGCGGAGTCGGATCGTCCTGCGTTTCGACCTCCGGGCTCGAGCTCTCCAACTGGGCGACAGCCTTCGCGCTCGGAGCGGCGACAGGCTTGGTACGGGTAGTTGCGATCGGGGTAGTCGTCGGCGCGGTTGCCGCCTTCGCTACGTAGGCATTAGCGGCAACCTGACGCACAGGCGAAGGTGTTGGCGCCGCGACATAGTTGTACTTGCGAGAACTGGAAGAAGACCACGCAGTGTAGTCAGTGGTCTTTCCACCGGTCACCGAGATGCGAACCTCGCCATTGCTGCGCGTGATCTTGTACGGATGCTTCGCATCCATCTCGATGACTACGCGGACGATGTTGGGACGGTACTGGGAATAGCGAATGTTGGTGATTCCGCCACGTGACACCCTGTCGTAACTGCGGTGCGACATGTCGAGCGTCGCACCATTCAGATCGACCACTACTCGAGCGGGCGCGTCGAGCGTGAAATCCTGCAAATCGACGGCAGCGTTGACCCCGATCACCACCTCAGTCTTCCCGGAGGACGGGACCACACTGAGTGAGTGAACGGTTACGGCTGCCGAAGGCAGAAAAAGGAGCGCCGCAGCTGGCAGCGCCTTCAAAAAGCTCATTGACGAAGCCTCATTTTGCTCGAATCGGGCGGTGCTATCGGCAGGAGCTCCTGGCGACTGTAACCGAACTCTTCGATCGTGAAAATCACTGCTTTTGGCTGGATGGCCGCGACGCGCATTCTGCCTATCGTCTGGCCAACTTTCACCTTGTACTGCTCCTTAGACGTGATATCTCGCAAAACCGCAACAGAGTTCTGGCCGCGCGGGTCGTACGCAACGCCAACCAGTTTCAGGTCGTTGAGCATGGGTTTGAGCTCGGACGTCGTCAGCAGCGACACGAACGGATCACGACGTCCGGACGCCGGGGCTGGAAGTGGCGGCGTTGCAGCCTTCCTCGGGTCCGCAGCGGGCGCCTTTGGCGCCGCAGGCTTTGCCGCGGTGTTTGGACTCGGCCGCCTTGTTGCCTGTGCGCGGGCCTGTGCTGATGCACCGTTGGCGAGAGCAGCGACGAGAATCAGAGCGAAAGAGATCGAGCGCTTCATTATTTCACCGCTGAAGGCGGGGTGTATGGCGTTGTGCGTGCGACGTATGTCTGTACCTGGAATTCCGTGTCGATGAGCGATTCGCCCTTCTTCACGCGCGCCTTCGTCTTGTCCGCGACCGGATGGAGCTTGATCTGCATGGTGACGGGCGCGATGATCCGGTTCAGCGAGCCAACGTTGCTGAGGAACTGACCCACCGGGTGGTATCCACCGATGACCGCGAGCTTGTAGCGATAGGTGTCGAACTGCTCGCCGGGAAGGACGGGCATCGGCTCGACCGTCGCGAGGTCAAGTCCCACACGACGCGCGGCAGTCGAGATGTCCTCGAGAAGCGCGGGCACCTCATTGCTGCGCGGAACGAGCTGCCGCATCACCTTGAGGCTCTGCTCGTATTCAGCAGACTGCGCCCTCAGCTTCTGCAAACTTCCCTGCGCGATGTCTGCCTTTGCCTGTTGATTCTTCTTGTCGAGAGAATCGACATGTATCTGCACGGCCGAGAGCTCCTCCGCCTTCGGCTTGTACAGGAAATACCAATAAGCGCCGAGGAGGACCAGCGCCGCCGCACCGATTCCAGCGAGCGCCTGCTCGCGCTTCGTCATGTTAGCGCCGATAGCCATCTTAGCGTACCGCCGAGACTACGAGTGGAACCGTCTTGACTGCGAACGGCGGCGGAGTTTGTGTCTCCGCCTCGAGCGTGAACTCCGTCACTTCCTTTCCTTCCGTCTGAACGAGGTCGGAACGAGCAAGCTGGACGTTTTGGATGAACGGCGATGCCTCGAGTGACTTCATGAAGCGCGTCAACGCCTGAATGTCGACCGTATGTCCAACGATTTTGAAGTGGACTTCTTTTGCGGCCGCAAACAGCGAATCCGACCTTGCCTTCTTGGCGCGATCTCTCTCGGCGGCGCGCTCACGGGGAGACTTGGCTCCGCTGGTGCTGTCGCTCGATCCCGCCTTCTTCACCGTCGTGTCCGCCATCGCGACGCTCCGCGGCTGACTGGTCTGAGTGACTTCTCTCAGCCACGTGTACTGGGGCAGCGCACTCGAGATCTCGTACATCAAATGCGACCAGAGGTAGCGCGAATCGTCGATCGACTTGATGATCGCGATCTGCTGATAGAGCGAATCGCGTGTCGCTTCAGCTCTCGCTTTGGCGTTTAGAATGGCGCCGTATTGCGCCGAATCCTTTACGGCCTTCGTCTGCCGCGCTTCCAGATATGCTCCTCGCGCGGCCTGGCTGATGAACATCAGAACAATGAGCGCGCCCGTCGCGCCAGCCGCGGCAACCGCGCCAAGCATGTACTTGTCGGTCATCTTCTCGGTTAGCCCGGCGAGCCACGCTGGAGGCTTGAGGTTGAATTCAAACTTCGCCGGCGCGGCGGTCTTCGCGCGTCGCTTCTTCTTGCCGTCCCCGGGAAGGAGATTGATCTCAATCATAGTATCGTTCTCCGATCAGTTCTTTCGGAGGGCAAGACCGATCGATAGCATCAGGAGAGGTGCGACCTCGTCGGTCACCAGCGACTCGAGAGCTCCTTCCCTCACCGACATCGTCGCGAGAGGGTTCGCCAGCTCCACCGGCTTCTTCAGCCGCTGCCCAAGTGCTTCAGTAAGACCCGGCGTGCGGGAGCCGCCGCCGCAGGTGTATACGGCCTTCATTTGTCCGTCGCCCTTGAGCGACGTGGACAAGAACGCGATCGCGCGCTCGAGGCCGGTAGCAATTTC
>WNGH01005118.1_pt1 | contig 12492 bp, 11 predicted proteins | sample 5400631 | NCBI WGS metagenome assembly WNGH01 (sample SAMN13153373, study PRJNA577476) | soil metagenome | isolation source: 115 cm soil or saprolite under Garry oak tree replicate 1 | place: USA:California | collected 2016-06-15 | reverse complement strand
GGCAAGGCGGCGGAGGAGCGCGTAGCGGAGCTACTCGCGACGACGGCAACGCCGCCAGCCGGGATGCGGGGGCCCGCGAGCCCGGCAGTCCGGTAACGAAACCTGGGGACCCCAGCCAGGCGCGCGGCAGCGCCGGCGTCCCCAGGTTTCATCCATCCACGGGCGTCACGTCAGTGACATGGCATCTATTGCCGGGGCCGGTTAGGTCGCTGATCGGTGACGCCGCCGCGGCGGCGCTAACCCCGCTCCGGTATGCGGCCGGCTGAACGCGACGGCAATGGCCGCCTGAGCCCGTCTCCGTGCCGGGACACGGGCTTGCTCGCGCCCCTGCGGTCAAGCCAGCCACAGCACGCGGAATAAGCAATGAGGGTCAGCACGGCCAGCCCGGCAATCACCCGCTTCCTTGAGCCCGTCTGGACGGTCAGCCCGGTATCCCCGACGATCTGGGCCGAAATGCGATTGTGCGGCCGCACACCCATTTTGGCCTGCCAGACGGCAAGGAGCCGGTAGAGCAGCCGCGCCGCGATGTCGAATGTCGGATGGACACTTTCCGCGCTTTCTGACGAAATCGTCAGGTGCGCGAGGGGCACGCCGTAGTTCGGATACTCCTCGTCATAGAGGTTGACCAGTGCGAGGCTAACGCTCGCGGTTCCGCCGGCTTCGCGAATCTGCTGCTGAGCCTGCGGGCTGAGCAGAATCTGGGTCATAGCCTCGCTGCTCGCGATGAGGGAGGGCCCGAACATAAGGTATGCATTAGGACCAGTCTGGGATTTAGGCAGGGAAAACACCACGGCCGCAGCCTCGGCATACGTCGGCGGCTTGCTCGCGATCTGGTAACTCACGCCCGCAGCAAGGAACAGCACCAGGACGGCCGCGGCCAGCCGCGGCCAAATACGCCTTCGGCACGGATTCCCTGCGCGGCTCACCGGCCGGCCTCCGGGCCTCGCTGAGCCTTTACTGACCCTGCGCGGCTCACCGGCCGGCCTCCTGGCCTCGCTGAGCCTTTACTGACCCTGCGCGGCTCACCGGCCGGCCTCCGGGCCTCGCTGAGCCTTTACTGACCCTGCGCGCGCTGTGGGCATGCTACGAACTTATCCGTCCGATACGATGCCGCGGCCATAATCCCCAAGACGAGGCGTGGCAGAAATCAGCATCGTAGACTTGGCCACCGGCGAGAGCACCGGGCCCCGTTTCCAGTGACCCGACGAAAGCAGTTCCTGGGAAACTAGCGCCGCACTGCGGGCCTGCAAACGAGCGTTGAGGGTGGGTACATGAATTTGGGCGAACTGCTCCATATCTGGCGGCGCCGGTCAATCCTTACAGCTGTGCTATTCATCGCGGCATTGGCTGGCACGGTGACCACTTTGACCGGGCTGCCGCGGACTTATGAGTCGGATTCATCGGTGGTACTGCTTGCGTCGCGATCCGCCGCCAAGCTGACCGGCGGCAACCCGTACATGAGCTTCAGTACCTCCCTGACGCTGACCGGCGACGTCCTCAGCGGAGAGCTGATGGCACCGCGAACGGTCACGGAGCTGGCCGCCAACGGCTATACCAATGCGTATACGGTGACGCTCGCGCCGTCCAGCACGGCGACAACCGGATCGGTCCTGCTGGTCGCGGTCACTGGCACCAACCCGCAATCGGTGGAACGCCAGCTCTACGCCGTGACACATGAGATCAGCCTCGAGCTGGCCCGGATTCAGGCCAAGGTCCGCCCGCGTGGCCGGATCCGGGCCGCGACGATCTCCATCACCCCGGAGGCAGCGCTGGTCGTCAGCCAGACCGCACGGCCGATGGTCCTGGTCATAGCGACCGGCCTGCTGCTCGTTCTCGGGGTCCCGGTGATCGTGGATGGACGCCTGGCCCGGCGCAGGATCCGGGCCGCCGCCGCGCGCCCGGACTCCCGCCCGCAGCGCATCGACGACATGGCTTACGACACCCTCCGAAGCTGAGGCACCGATCCCGGCCCTGGCCTGCCGGTCATCCATCCACCGTCGTCGGCCAGCCGGAGCATGCGCCGTCCGCCGGCGGGCGGTCCCGGCAGCCCGCACGCTGCCGCGCACGTGCCAGCCGCCATGCCGCCCCCACGCAGCCGAGCAGCAGGAAGCACAAGCCGGCCGCGATCGAGAACGACAGCGCGTCGAAACTCGCGAAGCACGCCGCGCCGACCGCCACCGAGGCGGCCAGGCACTGCCCGAGATCACGTGCCTCGGCATCGGCGGTCGCGAGCCGCGCGCTGCGCGCGGTGAACCAGCCCGTGGCGAAGAGCGCGACCAGGGCAACGGCCCCGGCGATCCCGGTCTCGATGAGGGAAGTGAGGTACTGGTCGTCGACGAAGAAATAGGTCTGCGGGAAGAAGGTCCGGAACCCCTGGCCGAACCAGGGGTGGTCGGCGACAAACGGTGCCGCCGCCGAGAACGCCCCGGTCCGGGACAGACTGCTCTGGTCCGTGCCGAGCTGACCGAAGAGCGCGCCAAATCCGCTGAGCATGCTCGGCCTGGCCAGCCACACCAGGGCTGGTACGCCAAGCAGGGCGAGATAGGCGCGGCGCCGGTCACGCTTCGGCCAGGTGGGAATGAGCACCAGGCCGACAATGGCGAGGCCGAAGATGGCGGAGCGCGACACTGTCAGCGGCATGGCTCCGGCGATGACGGCGACCTGCAGCCAGCGGCGTTTCCGCGGCCCGCGCGGCGCGAAGCGGGCCCGATGGATGGCAACGGGCAGGCTCATCCCCAGCACGGCCGCGAACTCCAGCGGATGCGCGGCCGTCGCACTGACCCGGACCAGGCCAGCGCGGCTTGCCAGGTCCGTCACCTGCGCGTGCACAGTCAGGCCCGGCACAAAAATGTATTTCGATATTTCCAGGCCGGTGAAGAACTCCGTCATTCCCAGCACGGCCATCGCGGTGGCGCCCAGGACAATCCGGCGGAGCATGGCGGCGAGCCGGTCCGGCCGGTCGATCCCATCCGCCGCCAGCAGCAGCACGCCTAGCCACCCGGCCAGCACGATGAGACCACGGTCGGCACCACTTTGCTGCGGCGCCGGCAGCGCGCCGCGATTCGCCGATACGTAGGCGGCGACGATCGAGCAGCCGAAGATGATCGCGGCGATCCGGACCGGCTGCCGCCTGGTGTCCAGGTCAAAGGCCGGATGCTGGCGGGCTGGCAGGTAGCAGCAGAACAGCCCGGCCGCGAACAGAGCGGCCGGCCCGCCCGCGGCGCCGAACGATCCGACAACGAGGTACGGGGGAATCGCCATCAGCAGGACCAGATAGCAGGTCAGCAACGTGACCGCGTCGAATCCGCCACGCCGGGCGACGACGTCGGGGTGCGGGCGGATCAGCAGCGCCGCTGGGCCCCGGCTTTGTTCTGTCATTGCCGGGCCTAGGGCGCGGGGATGGCCTGGCCAGTGGAGTCCCAGGTGTTACCAGACCAGCCGGCCCCGGTGCCCGGGCCAAGGTAGGCGACGGGACCGTACTGGCCGCCGTTGGCGTAGAAGGCCTTGCTGAACCTGTTGTCCTCGATGAGAATGCCGGAGATCGGGCTATTCCGGCTACCGCCGCCGTAGATGGTGTAACCCCCGCCCGCCAGCAGGTTGTCTTCGACGGTCTTGTTCGCCACGGCACTGCCGGCGACCGTTGCGTCGAGGCTGATCGCGTCGGTCTGCCCATGGCTGTTCAGGATCGTGTTGTGGTAGATCATCAGGGGCTGAGTGGTGCCGGCATCGAATATGCCGTTCGTGTGATCCCCGGCAACGTAACCGAACCCATGGATATAGTTCCCGGTCACCAGGCCGGTCGTTACCTGCACGCCGGTCTTGAAGTTGCTGATGTCATCCTTCGCGATCACCATCCCGGTCGAATCGCCGTAAACGTCGTCGACCGCTACGCCGACCCGGCCGGCGCCCGCGTTCAGGCCGCTGATGACGGAGTCCTCGATGATGACGCCGGTGGTGTGCCGCATGCTGACGGCGAAGGCCCCGCCGGTGACAACCCGGACGTCGCGGACCGTCACGTTGCTGGCGGAGATATCCAGGTTGCCGCTGATCGACAGGCCAGACAGCACCGTACCGTCGCCGGTTACCTGCACCGAGCCGTCCGGGGCGCTGTGCCAGCCAGGGCCGCTGGATAGCTGGCCGGGGACGGCCCTGAGGGTCCTCCCGGCGCGCACCCCGGTAGTGGTCGCGTCCGGGAAGCCGCACCTGCTCGGAGCTATCGCGCACCCGCCGTGCATCGGCGTCGTCCCGGGTACCGACGCAGGGGCCCGGGACGGGCGAAAGACAAGGACGGACCCGATGGTGGTGACCAGGGCAAGAATCAGTCCGGCGATGAGCAGGCGCATCCGGGGAGCCTCGCTTCTGTCCAGCGGCGGGCCGCGACATCCGCCGCGGGCGCTGCAGCTGGCGCCCCGGCAGGCGGCAGCCAAGTACCGTCGGCGGTAACTTCATTAAGTCATCAGGACGCTACCATGCGTAGTTGTCTTCGAGCCGCGAGTCACGGCAACGCGCTGATACAGCGAGCGCCACCTGCCCCGTGGCGGGGCGGGTGGCGCTCGCTGCCGGTGTGCTGCCTTGTTGTTGGCCGTATTGTCGCGTGCTCCCTTCCCTCGGCGTCCCGCTGCGTGGTTACGGGGCGGGGACGGTCAGCCCGGTGGTGTCCCAGCGGTTGCCGGTCCAGAGGTTGCCGGTGCCGGCGGAGTTGAAGTAGGCGGCGGGGCCGTAGTAGCCGCTCCTGGCGAAGTAGGCCTGGCCGAAGTCGTTGTTCTTGATGACCATGTTGGTGGAGGTGTTGCCGAGGCTGGAGCCGCCGTAGATGACGTACCCGCCGCCGGCCAGCAGGTTGCCGGTGACGGTCTTGTTCGCCACCGGGCTGCCGGCCGAGGACGCGTTGAGGCTGATGGCGTCGGTCTGGCCGAGGCTGTTGAAGATGGTGTTGTTGCTGATGGTCAGCGGCTGGGTGGTGCCGGCGTCGAAGATGCCGTTGGTGTGGTCTCCGGCCACGTAGCCGGGGTCATGAATGTAGTTGCCGGTGACCAGGCCGGTGGAGACCGCCACGGCGGTGCGGTAGTACGCGATGTTGTTGTTCTTGACCGTCATGCCGGTGGAGTCACCGTAGATGTCGTCGACGGCGTAGCTGACCCGGCCCGAGGTGGCGTCCTTGCCGCTAATGGTGGAGTTCTCGATCGTGACACCGGTGGTGTGCCGCATGGTGACGCCGAAGGTCCCGCCGGTGACGACCTTGACGTCGTTGATGACGACGTTGCTCGCTGAGATGTCCAGGTTGCCGGTGATCGACAGGCCGGACAGGACCGCGCCGTTGCCGCTGACCTCTACCGACCCGTCGGGGCTGCTGGTCCAGCCTGGCCCGGAGGACACCTGGGCGGGGACCGACTTCAGCGCCATTCCGGCCGGCACGCCGGAGTTCGTGGCATCCGGGAACCCGCACTTGCTGGGCGTCGCTGAGCAGTTCGTCGTCGGCAGAGTGGTGGCCATCGCGGCGGCCGGGGCGACGGCGCTGGCGACCATGGCCGCCGTGGCGGCGCCGGCGACGCTGGCGATGGCCGCGGCGACAGCCTTCCTGGCCCGACTGCGGGTGGTGGCGGTGGTCGTGGTGGCGGAGCTGGCGTGGGTGTTCTTGGCGGACATGACATTCCCTGCTTTCCATTGACTGGTTTGTGTCATGTCCACTCTCTTTAATTAGCCAGGCAATGCTCAGAGGAGAATTGCCCGTACTGGACGGGCATTGTCCCCGTCTTTTAGTCCTGGGTATTCCGGCCCGGTTAATAAGACCCGGGCCGATTAGCCCGGGCCATCCGACCCTGGCGGGACGCCCGGCCGGGCAAAGCGCACGCCCGCGTCACCGGCCCGCACGGGTGGCTGGCGCGGGCGCCTGGCGGTCCCGCTGTGTGGTTACGGGGCGGGGACGGTCAGTCCGGTGGTGTCCCAGCGGTTGCCGGTCCAGAGGTTGCCGGTGACGGTCTTGTTCGCCACCGGGCAGCCGGCGCAGGACGCGTTGAGGCTGATGGCGTCGGTCTGGCCGAGGCTGTTGAAGATGGTGTTGTTGCTGATGGTCAGCGCTAACCGGGCATTGCTCAGGCGGTCACCGTCGGAGGCGGCCAGCCAGCACGGCGGGCGCGATCAGTCAGGCTGGTGTGCCTGCCGGGCGGCGAAGGCGGCGGCCTGCGTGCGCCGCTGCATGCCCAGCTTCGTGAGCAACGACGAGACGTAGTTCTTGGCGGTCTTCTCGGCCAGGAACATGCGCTCGGCGATCTGCCGGTTGGTCAGGCCCTCGCCGATCAGGTCCAGGACCTTCTTTTCCTGATCGGTCAGCGCGGACAGCGGATCGACGCTGGCCGTCCGCTCGCGCAGCCGCGCCATCACCCGCTGGGCCGCGTGCGCATCAAGCGTCGACCGGCCGGCGGCGACCGCACGCACCGCGCTGACCAGGTCCGAGCCGCAGGTTTGCTTCAGCACGTAACCCGCCGCGCCGGCCATGATCGCGCCGAGCAGCGCCTGGTCATCACCGTACGAGGTAAGCATCAGGCAAGCGGTCGCCGGCAGCGTGGAACGGATCTCACGGCATACTGACACGCCGTCACCGTCCGGCAGCCGGACGTCGAGCACGGCGACGTCCGGCCGCAGGGCCGGCACCCGCTGCAGCGCCGAAGCCATGGTCCCGGCCTCGCCGATCACGTCGATGTCCGGTTCGGCGGTCAGCAGTTCACGGACGCCGCGGCGCACGACCTCATGATCGTCGAGCAGGAACACGCTGATCCGATCCTGTCCCGCGCCGACCTCAGCGCGTGCATGGTTGCCGCCGTTCTTCCGGTCGCCGTTGTCCGTCATCTGAGCATCCCTCCGCACCTGGCCGTGCCCGCGAACGGCGGTGGAAGTTCCGCCCCGCGGGCTCACCAGCAGCAAACCCGCGCTCCGAAACCAGCCGTCCGGTACTATGCTACTCTTCGTAGTCGAAAACGTACTGATGGTTACACGCTGACCCGCGGTGTCAGCGGCCTGTCCGCGGCCGGGGCGCTGGCCTTGCATGGCGACCGCACGGACCCGGCGGCGCTGCGCTCGGCGCTCGGCGATGCCGAGTGGGACGCCGTCATCGACACCTGGAGCGGCGCGCCTGCGGTGGTCAGTTCAGGTCCCGGCGCCGACCCACCGGCTTAGCGGTGGCGGGCTAGCCGCACGGAGCTAGCCGCACGGAGAGGGCTGAGGCAGTGACAGGAAGCTCAGCGGGCCGGCGGGTGCTCGTCATCGATGACCTGGACGACATGCGGACCCTGATTCACCGCGCCCTCAGTGAGCATGGATATCAGGTCGATGTCGCGGCCAATCTCGCCGAGGCCCGCCAGCAGGATCCCCGTGGGTATGACGCCGTGCTCATCGACGCTCGCCTCGGCCCCGAACGGGGCCTCGACCTGGTGGAGGCGCTGCGGGCGGCGGACCCGGCCGCGGCCAGCCGGTGCCTGGTGCTGACTGGCGGGGCGACGGACGCGATCCCGGACGGCGTCGCGCGGCTGACCAAGCCGTTCAAGCTGGAAGACCTGCTCGCCGCGGTGCAGGCGCTCCATCGGCCGGCGGCAGGCCAGGCCGACCCGGGAGCCAGCCTCGCGCCAGACGACGGCGTTCATCCGCAATGGCCGGCCCGGTCGAACGGACGCCAGTGGCAGGCCGTCGCGCCCTCGACGTGGCAGCTGCTCGGCCTTGTCCGCAGGCTGCGCGCCAGGGAGCGCCGTGAGCTGGTCGATTTCCTGCACGACGGGCCCATCCAGGAACTGACCGCCGTCGCCCTTGGCCTGCAGATGACGGCCCGGGCGACACCGGCCGCGCCGCGATTCGAGGCGGCGCGGCAGCAACTGGAAATGACGGCCGGGTCGCTGCGCTGGCTCGTCGACGGGAACTGGCCATTCGTGCAGCCCGAGACCAGCCTGGCCGATGCACTCCGGCAGCGAACCGCATGGCTACTCGCTGCGCCCGCTGCCGTGCACGCCGAAATCCGGGCGGCAGACATGACAGCGACCGGCATCCCCGTCATCGTCGACGTCGCCGAGTTGATGCTGCTCGCAGTCCTGCCCGCCGACCCACCGATGCAGGCACAGATCGTTGTCCGGACCGGGGCAGCCGAGGTCGGAATCGAGCTAACGCTCAGCTGCGCCCGCGCTGGCGAGCGGCCGGCTGGCGACCCGGCGGCGGCCAGGGCGGCACTCGACGAGCTAGCTTCCGCGCTCGGCGCCACCGCGCAGGCAAACCTTGATGACCAGCGCTGGCAGGCCCGGATCGTGCTACCCAGACAGGCCCAGGACAATCCGTTAAAGAAGGAAATGATTTAGCGGCCCCGGGGCCGCTAGCGCTTACCGCAGTGCCGCCGCGAGCACGGACGCGACGCGTTCCTGCTGCCCGGCGGTGATCTCGGCGAACAGCGGCAGGCTGAGCAGTTCGGCGGCATTCCGCTCGGCGACGGGAAAGGCACCGCCGCGATAGCCAAGGCTGGCGAATGCCGGGGTCAGGTGCACCGGCACCGGGTAGTGGATGCCCGCCCCGATGCCGGCCGCGTGGAGTTCCTTGAGTACCCGGTCGCGGTCCGGCACCCGGACCACGTAAAGGTGCCAGACATGCTCGTTGCCGCCCAGGGTTCGCGGCCGGATGACGCCGGCCAGATCGGCCAGCATGGCGTCGTAGCGGGCGGCGGCCCGTCGCCTGGCGGCGTTCCAGCCGGGGAGGCGGCGTAGCTTGGCGGACAGCACAACGGCTTGCAGGGTGTCGAGCCTGCTGTTGACTCCGGGCACCTCGTGCTCGTACTTCCGCGGCGAGCCGTGGTCACGGATCAGCCGCATCCGGGCGGCCAGGTCACCCGAATCAGTGAGCATTGCCCCCGCGTCGCCGTAGGCCCCCAGGTTCTTGCCGGGGTAGAAGCTGGTTGCGGCCGCATGCCCGAGTGACCCGGCGCTGATCCCGTTCCGGCGAGCGCCCTGCGACTGCGCCGCGTCCTCCACCACCCAGGCGCCAGCCCGGGCGGCCAGCGGCAGCAGCCGCTCGACCGGCGCCGCCTGGCCGTACAGGTGCACTGGGATGATCGCCCTGGTGCGCGGAGTCACCGCGGCCTGCACCGCGTCGGTGTCGATCAGGTACGTCTGATCGTCGGCGCAGTCGACGAGCACCGGCGTGGCGCCAGCCCGCCACACCGCTCCGGCCGTCGCAATGAACGTGTTGGCCGGCACGATGCACTCGTCCCCATGGCCCACGCCAAGCGCACGCAGCGCGATCTCGATCGCGTCGGTGCCATTCGCGACGCCGACGCAGTGCCGCGCCGCCGCGAAGGCGGCATACTCCTGCTCGAACGCCGTGACCTGCGGGCCGTTGACGAAAGCGGTCCGCGCGAGCACATCGCGCCAGCCCTCGGTCACCTCGGCGGCCACGGCGGCGTGCTGCGCGGCCAGGTCGACAAGCGGGATCGTGCTCACCTGTTGTCCTCTCGGCGGATGGTCCTGGCTGCGCTGCCCGCGGTCACTGGCCGGCGCCCAGGGAGTTCTTCGCGGCCGGCCAGTGCCTATGCCGGGTGGCCGGCGGCGGCCCGGATCACGGACACGATGTGCTGCTGCTCGGTGTCGGTCAGCTCGTGGAACAGCGGGAGGATCAGCGACGACGAGCAAAGCCGTTCGGTCACCGGCAGGGGCGCGCGGGCCCGCCCGGCATAGGCCGGCTCGGCGTGCGCCGCCATGATGCCGCGCCGAGCGGATATCCCCTCATCGGCGAGCAGCCGGAGCAGGTCGTCCCGGCGGGTGCGGAAATCGGCGGGCAGCAGCACCCAGAACGACTGGTAGTTGGTCAGGCCATACGCCGGGTCACGGGCCGTCGTCAGGCCAGGAAGGCCGGCCAGCAGCTCCTGGTAGCGCCGCGCCATGGCGCGCCTGGCGGTGACCAGCCGGGCTAGCTTGCCGAGCTGGACGAGCCCGATCGCGGCCTGCATATCGGTCATCCGGTAGTTGAAGCCGACCTCAAGGTAGCGCTCGATCACCGGCTGCCTGCTGGCGTGCCGCTGCGCCGCGCTGACGTCCATGCCGTGCTCCCGCAGGCGGCGCAGCCGGCCGGCCAGCTCGCCGTCCGGCGTTATCAGCATCCCTCCCTCGCCCGTGGTGAGGAGCTTGCGCGGGTGGAAGGAGAAAGCCGCGAGCCAGGCGCCCGCGCCAGCGGGCCTGCCGCGGTAGACCGAGCCCGCCGCGCAGGCGGCGTCCTCGATGACCGCGATGCCGCGCGGTTCGCAGAGCGCCCGGATGGCATCGAGGTCGGCCGGGACGCCTGCCTGGTCCACCAGGATTACCGCGCGGGTCTGGCTGGTCAGGTGCGGCTCGACGGTCGCCGGGGTCAGGTTCTGGGTGGCGCCGTCGACATCGGCGAAAACGGGCTCTGCGCCGACGTACCTGGCCGCGTTGGCCGTGGCGATGAAGGACAGCGACGGGACGACGACCTCGTCGCCTGGCCCGATTCCCATCGCCACCATGGCCAGGTGCAGTCCTGCCGTGCACGACGAGAGCGCGACCGCGTGCCGGACGCCGATCGCCGCCGCGAAGGATTCCTCAAATTCGGCGACCCGCGGGCCCTGCGCCACCCAGCCGGAGCTGACTGCCGCCGCGGCGGCTGCCGCCTCCTCCGCGCCGAGCCAGGGCCGCATCACCGGGATCGTCATCGCTGGCCGTCTGCCTGGCGCTGCGCCCGCCACCACGACACCAGCCGGGCGATGCCGTCCGCCAGGGTTACCTCGGGCTTCCAGCCCAGGCGGCTCGCCGCCGCCGAGACGTCGGCCAGCCGCCTGGTCACCGAGTTCACGCCGCGCGGCGGCCCGAACTCGGGCGACAGATCGCTGCCCATCACCCGGAGCATCGTGCCGGCCAGCTCGGCCAGGCTGGTCTCGGTGCCGCTGCCGATGTTGAACACCTCATCGGTGGCTTCGCTCCCCGCCGCGAGCAGGTTGGCGCGCGCGATGTCCGCGGTGAAGACGAAGTCCATCGTCTGACCGCCGTCGCCGAGGATCAGCGGTGGCTGGCCTGCCGAGATCCGCTCCATCCACCTGATAAGCACCTCGGTGTACAGGCCGTGGATGTCCATCCGCGGGCCGTACACGTTGAAGTAGCGCAGCGCCACGTAGTCGAGGCCGCGCATCTGGTGAAAGCTGCGCAGCAGGCCCTCGTTGAAGGTCTTGGCCGCCCCGTAGAGGGTGTCGTTGGCATAGGGATGGTGCCATTCCGGCGTGGGAAATTCGGCGGCGAGGCCGTAGACGGAGGCCGATGAGGCCGCGATCACCTTGCGCACGCCCGCGTCGGCCGCTGCCTCGACGACCTCGTAGGTGCCGTCAACCAGCACCTGCAGCGCAAGCCGCGGCTCGGTAGCGCACTGGGTGATCCTGATGGCAGCCTGATGGAACACCAGGTCGATCCCGGCCATCAGCCTCGTTACCAGCTGCCTGTCCCGGATGTCGCCCTCGATCAGCCGGACATTCCCCGCGGCCCGCGCGCCGGACAGGTTCGCCGGCCGGCCCCTGACGAGGTTGTCGAGCACGGTCACCTCGGCGGCGCCGGCGGCCACGAGCTGGTCCACGATCGTCGATCCGATGGTGCCTGCCCCGCCGGTGACAAGGCAGCGCTGTCCGCTGATCATCTGCTTTCCTTCAGGTCGACTGGGATCCGGATACCGCCGCGCTCGGCGCTCTGCGATGCCGCCTCAAGCAGCGCGAGGACGCGCAGGCCCGCTGGGCCATCGGTGAGCGGCCGCCGCCGGGTCGTGATCGCCTCGGCGAATTCCGACAGCACCGACAGCAACGCCTCGCGCTCGGGCAGTGCGGGGACGCGGGTATCGCCGATCCGGTAGGAGATCAGCGCCTGCCTTCGCTCGGCACCGGCCAGGGCGCCGGCCGGGAGGCGCTCTACCCCGCGATCGTGAATCATCAGCCGGGCGGCCGGGTTCAGGTCATCCCAGACGACCGTCTGTTTCGACCCGCCGAACACCGTTGTCCGGATCTTCGTCGGGCTCAGCCAGTTGACGTGCACATGAGCAAGTGCCCCGGTGGAAAGCCAGACGGACAGGTACGCCAGGCACGCGCGGCCGGCGCCGATCGGGTCGGCGGTATGGGCGGCGACCGCGACCGGGGTCACCCGCTCCGGCAGCACGAAGTCCAGGATCGACAGATCGTGCGGCGCCAGGTCCCACAGCACGTCCACGTCGGGCTGCACCAGCCCGAGGTTTATCCGGACTGAGTCGACGAACTGAACATCGCCGATGTCCCCGCGCCGGACGATGTCCCTGAGCTGCCGGACGGCGGGCGTGTAGCAGTAGGTGTGATCGCACATCAGCACGAGCTGCGACTCCCGTGCCAGCTCGATCAGCTTGGCCGCCTCGGCTGCCGACGCGGTCAGCGGCTTCTCTACCAGGACGTGCTTCCCGGCCGCCAGGGCCGCGCCGACAAGCTCGAAATGCGTCGCGGCGGGTGTCGCG